>Ga0134128_10010148_pt1 | contig 11289 bp, 10 predicted proteins | sample KB31754_FD_96462 | JGI IMG/M metagenome (GOLD analysis project Ga0134128, IMG submission 96462) | Terrestrial soil microbial communities with excess Nitrogen fertilizer from Kellogg Biological Station, Michigan, USA - KB3-175-4 | ecosystem: Environmental > Terrestrial > Soil > Unclassified ...
CACCCGATCTAATATCGCCAGGGCCACCTGCCACTGCGCCGCCCTCCACTGTGTCCATGCCAACCGCCGCAGCGCCAACGCCAGCTTCTCCGGACACCAATGCCGTGGGCCGCCAAGCCCGCGACCGCGAAGCTTCGCCGAAAGAGCAGTCCAAAGCGACCGAAGTCCCCGCCGCGACGCCCGCGACGACGTCGTCGGCGGCATCCGCTCCTTCCCCGCCACATACGCCCACCCTCAATGCGGTGGACCACTACGCGCGCGGCCGGGAAGCGTCGCAACAGGGGCAATTCCCGAAAGCAATCTCGGAATTAACCGAGTCCATTCGTATGAACCCGTCCTACACGCTGGCCTACAATACGCGCGGCTACGCGTATCTGCGCCTTCATGATTACCGCCGCGCGCTGAGCGATTTCGATGCCGCGATTCGCCTCGACCCCAAGTATGGCAACGCCTATCGCAACCGCGCCGCCGCGCGAAAAGAATTGCACGACCGCCGGGGAGCCGCCGCCGATCTCGCCCGCGCCCGCCGCCTGGGTTCGCGGTGACGGGCCATCCGGCTACGCCATTCGATATACTTCCCCTTGGCAAACAGGGGCTTCGCAATCGGACGCGGCGGGGGTGGTGCGCAGCCCCAAACTCCTCCGCCCCGGAAATTGCAGACGCTGGGGTTTGCCCTTCAGGCGCCCATCAGCGTCACCACGCCCACCGGTGTTCAACATGCAAACTTGAACGCGCCCACCAAGTGGTGCGTGGCGCAATTAGCGCCGAACGATTACATCGCGATGACCGACCTCCGAAGCTGCACGGCTCTCGCGGTGTACGATCCGCAGACCCACATCAGCGGCATGTACCATTTCGGAGGGCAATTCGGCGATGAGAACGACGAGCTGACAAAATTCTTCCTCCGGATGGTAAATCAGGGAGCATCACTGCGCCGTCTCGTCATTTTCCTCTCCGGCAGCGAGAAATGCGCTCACGTTCAAAAATTGACGGCTTTCTTGCAGAGTAAAGGTATGAATCAGCAGCCCAACGTGTCGGAGGGCGCGGTAGCCAACAATGGAGCGACGACCTTCTACCTTCTCGCGGGCGGAGCGGTTGCGAATACTTTGACCTAAACGCTTCAGGTCCGAGTTACTTCCCAAAATGGCCCAAAATCACCCGAAAAACGTCGCCTTCTCCTGCCTTGCCGTGCTGGTGGCCTTGTATGTGGTTGGCGCGGTCAGCCACGGTTCTTTGCGCCATGAAGTCCAAACGCTGCCGCTCTGAGTTCCGATCGCCCTCGGATTCGGACGGCGCGATCTCGCGAAATGGTGTGCATTGCCGTGCCTGATTTTCTAGCTGGCGATCATGGTGTTGATCTGGCTCTTTTTGCTCGGCTGGTCGCGCGTTCTGTCGGGACATTTCTCGCCGGTCGAAATCGCGATGACACTGGTAATAAGAGTCGCTTCCGCATTCGGAATCGCGACGATTTTCGGCTGGCGGACCGCGACCCGCCCGTTGGCCGCGGCGGCCCTTTTCATGTTATTGCGGCGCTTCAACTGATTGCGTTCCGCGTCAGCATGCTGCCCTCGATCACGCATCAATAAAGAATTCTTACGACGCGGGCGGCGCGGGCGCTTTTCCTTCGAGCAGATTCGCCAGTTCGGCCGCCGGGCAGCGAATGCCCACGTAGAACCCGCCGAACAGCGCGTATACCGCGCTCACTTCGTCGAAGCGCATTTCATAGATCAGCTTCTTGAAAACCAGCGGATCGTTCGCGAACAGATCGACACCCCACTCCCAATCGTCGAAACCGATCGAGCCGGTGATGATCTGCTTTACTTCGCCGCCATAGCGCCGGCCGATCATTCCGTGCTCGTGCATCTGCCGCTGCCGCTCTGCCATGGGGACCTGGTACCAGTTCACGGCTTCCCCGCGCTTACGGTCCATGGGATAAAAGCTGATGTAGCGGTGCGCGGGCATTTCGGGATACAGCCGGGAGCGCATTGCTTCTCTCTGGCGTTCCGTCACAGCGCGGATCTCGGCATCCCATTCCTCTGAATGCGGCTCAATGCCCCGCTCGGTGAGGCTTCCGTAGGTTTTCAGCGACGATTCGTACAATCCCAGTTCGACGACTGAGAGATAGGAATGCACCGGCTCCAGATAATCCCAGAGTTCCAGCTTGGCCAAGCGCAATTCCGCTTCATTCAGCGCGTCGAAGCTGTCGCGGAAATGCAGCAGCAGCAGATCGCCCTTGTGGCCGAGCAGCGAATACGCGGCGCTCTGATTCTCTGGGCCGGCTTCCATGGCGCGAAGAAGTTCCGCCGCCTCCGCCGCAATGGACCGGCGGCGCGGCTCCCCGAGCGCTTTCCACGCCGCCCAGCGCACCCGGAACATCTGGTGCAAAACCGACGCTCCCTCGAGCGTCAAAGGCACTGCCGGGAGCGCCACGTTTTCCGCTTTCGTCATCACTGGCATCGTGCTTCTATCTTAGATCCCTAGGGCCACATGATCTTAACAGGCGCATTTCTCCGTCCCGCGGCACTCATCAAATAATCCCTCTTCCCGATGACGATGTTCGGCATTTTCGCGGGAATGTCTTCCTCCATTTTCGCCGCCCATTCGGGTGGTCGGCGGCCGTCGCCGCAAGAAATAGCCCGGATTATCGGGCCGGGTAGAAACCGCGATCTGTTTCACTCGCCTTGCCCACGCGCCATCATCGTACATTCCGCCCGCTGCGCAGGTCCCGCGCATCTTCCGGCGGTCCCGCATCTTCCCAGCCGTGGTAGCTTGCCTTTGAATGCCCGCGCCGCAAAATGTCCTGGCCGCCAGCTTTGGCAATCAACGCCTCGCGCAGGTCCCGCGCATTTCGGCGGTCCCGGCACGGCACTATCCGAGCCGCCTGTATCAGCCAAATCCGCATGGCCCAATGTCTGGGCCGCTCCACCAGACTGACGGCGAGGCGGCCGCGATTTTGCCGATACGGCGAGCCCAGCCCGCCGGGCGAAGATCCCCGATTCCCGTGTACCTTGCGCCGCGCAAGGTGCGATATTCCGCGCCGATGAACGGCCTCAGCTTCTCCACCTGCATTTTCCGTAGAAACGCGCTTCCGGCGTTATTAGATACCCGCCATAATCAGAGGCTCGATCAAACCGACGCGCCAATAACGACCACGAAGAATCGACGTTTCGCCCGCAAACAACTTCGCACCCACTCCCTGGTCGCGGTTCGGAGTCCGATACTAGAGCCACGCGCCGAAGGGAGTGGCGGCTTTTGCCACGCAAAAAGTAGTGGAGTCATGTCTAGCACTGGATATTTCCGCCGGCTCTGGTCATATCCTGGCGGTAGCTCAACCGGAAACCCGTCCCTTCCACTCGCCTCCGCGTCCGGTCCAATAGTGGAAAGCGGAATCGAGCGTAGCCCACATATAGAACGCGGCGATCAGCGGCAGCAGCGGCGCCCAGAGCACTGACTGCCGGTAGAACCGCAACGTGGGTACGAAGAGAAGCGCCATCAAGAGCCAGGCCAGTGCCGCTAACACGCGCGCTGTCGGGTTTCCCATGAACACCAGCGCCGGCGGAGCAAGATAGACCAGCGCCATCCCCAGCAACGTTCCGGCGAGCAACCACGGTGAATAGCCGAGCTGCGTGTACGCAGTGCGGCGGATCATACGCTCAATATCGGCGAAGCCGCCGTACTCTCGAATGCTGTGGGTATCGGCCGTTACGCCAAGCCGGATGCGGCCTCCGGAACTCTTAACCGCGCGTGCCAGGGCGCAATCGTCGATCAGTTCCCCGCGAATCGATTGCAGCCCGCCTATTCTTTCAAGCGCTTCCGGACGTATCAAAATGCATCCTCCGGCCGCCCCCGCCGTCTCTTTCTTCGGATTGGCAATCCACGATGGAGGGTAGAGCAGGAAGAAGAAAAAGACGAACGCCGGGATCAACGCGCGCTCCGCCAGGGACTCGCAACGAAGCCGGACCATCAATGAAACAAGGTCGAGGCCGCCGGCCAAAGCCGCTCCAGCAATTCTTTCTACATTATCGGGAGAATGCAGAATATCGGCATCCGTTAAGAGAAAGAAATCCGGAGAATCAATGGCCGCTTCCCGAAGCCCTTCCGATAGCGCCCAAAGCTTCCCGGTCCACCCTTGCGGCAAAGGCCCAGCCGCGATCACCTGTAAATAGCTGGAAACACTAGCAATGGCGCGTGCGGCGGCGGCGGTCCCATCGATGCTGTGGTCGTCGACGACGATCACGCGGAGAAGCCCGCTAAACCGTTGTGAGAGCAGCGACTTAACCGCGCGGCCGATTACCCCCGCCTCATCCCGGGCTGGAATCACGGCAGTGATTGAGACGTTCTTGGGCACGTTTTTGACGCTTAAAATGGGTAAAATGCCGCCCAAAATATGCCAAAACCCGCCTCTGGCGAGCCCAAGTACTAGCCAGGCGGCCAAAGCTATTCCGGCCATTAAAACAGATGTGACGTCGTCCGGCAAATCATTCAGCATAGGCGAAAATCAAGTGAAAAAATGCTCAATATTACACTGCCCGTGCGTTGGGGTATGTAATCTTTATAACAAACGCTAATAAAGTACTAGGGAATCCGCCTAAAGTGTTGACACGGATGAGGAAACCCATCTAATCTAGATACTGGCTGGCTCATATGAAACTAGAATATCGAAGGAGGCACTCACTTTGAAGAAAACACTTTGCTCAAGTCTGATTGTAGGCTTGGCGCTGGTCGGAGGATCGGCTTTTGCGGATACGCTTTCTGTAACGCCGGTATCGTATAACCAAGCGAATCCATTTTCGGCTTTTGAACTGGACATTCAGCAGTTCAATCACACCGGCACTCTGAATTCGGTCATGATTACGCTTACGGGCGCTACAACGGGAACGACCACGATTACGGATCTGGCGCCGGTCCAGGGCGCGGTGACGACAGACAATTTCACGTTTACGATCGGCACGAATCTTTCGCTGACCGGACCGGGCCTAACGACGTTAGCCGTCAGCCCGACCTTCGCGGGAGCATTGAATAACGTGCCGCGCGATCCAACCGGCCATAGTCCGGTGACGAGCACGTCGGCTTCCGGCTCGCCCATTAGCAATTCCGCCACCGCAACCAGCGGATTGGGGGTATTTGAGGGAACTGGCACGGTCGCATATTTCCTCTCCGGAACCGGGTTTGCTTCGGCATCGGGTGGAACTCCGTTCATCATTTCGCAAAGTACGGACGCTGCTGGAATGCTCAGCATCGTTTATAACTACACCCCGGCGGGCGGCCCACCTCCGCCTACCGTTCCTGAGCCGGCTACCGCTTTACTTAGCGGCGTCGCTCTTCTCGGCCTCGGCTTGGTTCGCCGCCGGCGCCGCGCGTAACAGACACTTTTCCAATACTTAGGTCAGCCATCTAAAAGGGGACTCGGAAAATCCGAGTCCCCTTTCTGTTTTCGGCGCAGTTTTTTAAGCGGCTCCTTCTCACAGACTCTGTACATCCGCTGACCCGATTGCCTGCGGCAGTGTTGCGCCAGCGCCTCCGGTTCAGAATCTTAGCTTTATGATCACGTACCTCGTGGTGTTTTAGTCACTACGAAACAGTCTTCGGATGGAGCTTGGCGTGTTGCCCAATAGAGCTTCCACGTAGCCATTATTTGCATTAGCAGTGGCATTGCCGTTCGGCGCACTTGAAGCCGCAGATTCGGGACGCCACTTTTGCATACCTGGCCACCGAGTTCGCCCCTCCAAATTCGTTTCAAGTCGAGGCTGACGTTCGTCATGGACAGCCGCGAAATTTCCATTTGTCCTCTATGTAGGCCGGCCACTGGTTCGACGCGCCGTTGCGAGGCGCTACCGGAAGCCGAGAAGTTAGCCTGTGAAATACCAAATCATCTTATTGAATTCCGGTCAATGCGGTCCTCCGCCCTAGGCACATGGTGGCGAACACTACGGGCATGAACCCATCTGTCGGTTGCAGGGGGTGAGCTGTGGGCTTTCAGCCTCACCGCCGACGATCATGGGGAGAGGGGAAGCGGCGATTAGATATGCTGCAAATGAAGACCGCTGCCCTGGGAAGGCAGCGGTCATGGATACTGCAGTGAAAGCCGTTACGGCCGTTTCGTCGCGGGCGCCGTACCGTGCGGCGTCGCGGATGAATGCGGAGGCGGAGTTGTCACGGCGCCAGTAGCAGGGGCTTCAGCGTTCTTATCGTAGAGGGCGATAATGTCGCGGGTGATATCGATACCATTCGACGCGTAGAGGACCGGGGTCTGCTGGGAGCTGACGTCGAGAATGATGGAGTAGCCGTTATCCTTGGCATATTTGTCGATAATCACCATCATCTTCTGGCCGAGCTGTTGCAAGACCTTCTGCTGCTCTTCGTTTAGCTCCGCGTTTGCGTCCTCCATGTCGCGGTTGAGACTCTTGGTCTTGACGTCGATGTTGCGCACCAACTCCTGCTTGGCGGCCTCGCTGAGCGTGTTCTCACCTTTCTGGAGCTGCTCTTTCATGCTTTCAACTTCGCTCTGCTTGCTCTGGATCTCCTTGCGCTTCGGGTCCGCCTTGGCCTGAAGTTCCGCAGCCGCCTTCTGCCCGTCCTTGGTGCCGATGATGGCTTGTTGAATACTGATTACGCCGACTTTGCCGGGCTGGGATTGTGCGCTTGCGAACACAGCCACGGACAGAGCGAGCGACCACAATCCGATTGCTTTGCTGATCACGTGTGTAAAACTCCTATTTGCGAATATTCTAACCAAATCCGGCCCGCTTTTCAGAATGTCCGCCCGACCGAGAAGCGGAAGGTGGATCTTCTTTCATTGAAAGGGATCGGCTCACCGTAAAGTTGGAATGCCTGTTTGTAGGTTGCGTCATTCGGGAAGAAGGAACGATCCACCGGGAATGGCGGCTGAAGATTTTCCTGAACCGTGCTGGGGTTATAAGCCCAGTATAAGCGGAACGGGGCATTGACCACCGGCATCAGCACCTGTATTTCAATGCCGGTGGAGGCCCTCAATTTCTGCGTGCCCGGCGCGATGATGGCCTTATCCGTAAAGCCGGATTGCGGGAACTCGCCGTTCAACTGGTCCACGCGGCCCTGGTTCAATTTCAACTGATTCGCCAGCGAGAGCTTGTCGACGCCCGCATCGAGGAACAAGGCCAGGGTCACCGGACCGACGATCGGAATACGGTATTCAAGGTTCGTGATGATATTCGTGTCGCCGCCGGGGAAGACGATGCGGTAGGCCGGAATCGTCTGCGTCACGGCGTAAGAGCTGACGGCTCCGGTTGGATCCACGTATTTCTGCATGCGCTGCGAGCCGTCGGGGTTGAGAACGTTAATCGAAGCTTCCGTCGGAATATACGCGATCGGGCTGATGCTCCAGATATCGAACCCGCGGATATCGTTCTCGCCGCCCATATAGTAGCGGTTGAACGGGGGCGCCACTTTTCCGCCGTAACCAGTAATGAAACGGCCGAGGACATGCATGCCGATCACGTTATTCTTGAAGAAACCGTGCCGGAAATACTTGAGCTCGAGCGTCGGTTCGATGGTATTCACGTTGCCGCCTATCACGCTTCCGGCGAATCCGGTGGAAAAGAAAATCGACTTTCCATTGGTTGGATTGATCGGATTATTGATCGTGTTGTATGTGTACGAAGGCGTGACTTTGCTGGTGCGAATGCCTTGCAGGTTGTTTTGATTCGGCCCCCCGAAAGCGCTCGGGCCGCCAATGCCTTGGAAGTCGAGATAGTCGAAGTAGGCTGAAGCGGCGTCGGTCAAGGTCTTGATCTTTGAAATATCGTAGCCGTAGGAGATACCGACACGGGCGAAGCTGCGCTTGAGCTGATAAGAAGCGTAGGTGGTGAATCCATAGCCGTTCGAGACGTAGTTCAGCAGGTTCTGGCTGCCCAGGGAGTTCAGATAATCGATCAGGTTATAACCGGCCAAAACGGACTCCTGCCGAGCCTGGTCGAAATTGTAACGCTGCAAGTAGACTGTAAAGCCCGCCTGGATTTTACTTCCGAACAGATAAGGCTCGCTGAAGCCCAACTGTACGCTTCTGAGCGTCGTGCCGAGCTGGGTTGAAAGGCTGAGCGTCTCGCCGAGGCCAAGAAAATTGTTCGTCGCATATGACAGCCCGATGAAGCTGCCCGCGATACCGGAAACGCCGCCGTTCAACTGGATGGAGTTCTTCCCACGTTCCTTTACCTTAAGGGTGATATCGACGGTGTCGGTCTTGGTGTCGCGCTTGATGTCGGCCGCGTCTTCTTTTTTGAGCGGCTCGAAATAGCCGAGCTGGTTCAAACGCAACAGGCTGATCTCCCAAAGACGCGAATTGAAGAGATCGCCTTCGTCGATCAGCAGTTCCCGGCGGATGACGCGGTCGCGAGTGGTGGTGTTGCCGCTGAAATCGATGCGGCGCACAAAGAACTGCTTGCCTTCATCGACATCGAAATTCAAGTCGATCAGATCGGTATTGGGCACCACCTGCGGGTCCGGCTCGGCGACGAAATCGATGTAGCCGAATTCGCCGTAAAGCTTCTGCATGTTCTCGATGCCTTTGCGGAGCTTCGCGGTAGAGAACACGTCGCCCTTGGACATTTGAAACAGCGGGCGCATCAGCGTGTCGGGCGTGCGGAAGAGCTTCACGCCGGTAAACGTGATGTTGTTCAGATGATAAAGATGCCCTTCATAGACGTCCATCGTGACGAAGGCGCCCTTGCCCACTTTGTTCGGATAGAACAGCGGAATGTGGAAGCCATGACCGCCGACATCGTGGATATCGACCTTGCGATCCTCGACGCGAGCGGTGAAATATCCATGCTCCATGTAGAATTGGCGGACGCGCTCGGAATCTTCGTCGAGTTTGGTGGAATCGTAGGTGCGCGCGAAGAGATCCTCGAACAGAATCGAGTAGGGGATGCCGATCGGCTTCAGGTTCTTCATGGCGCGGATGACTTCGCGATCGCTGAAGACCTGGTTGCCTTCGATGTCGATGTTAGCGACCTTCACCTTCGCGCCTTCGTTAATTTTGAAAACGATATTGATGGTGGAGGGCGGAACCTGGCGGATCTCCGGCGTGACGGTTGCGTATTGGCGTCCGCGCTCGGCCTCATATTCCTTTAGCACATTGACGGCGCGCTGAATTTTGTTGGGGTCGTATTGCGATTCGACGCTGAGACCGACTTTCCGCTCTTTGTAGCGATCGAGGATTTCGGAAAGCGTAATGGACTTGTTCCCTTCGTAGGTGATGGAACGGATGACCGGGCGCTCCACCATGACGAATCGGAGAATCCAGCCGGTCTTGCCCCGTTCCCTTTCGACGGTGATGTCGTCAAAACGTCCCGTGTTCCACAGCGCCATAAAGTCGCGATGGATCACGTCCTCATTGAGAAGATCGCCCTTCTTGCTGTAGATTAAGGCGCGGAGGGTGTCCTGGGGGACGCGGCGGGAACCGCGAAATTCAATCGCTTCGATGACATCGGACGGCTGGCCGGGCTTGGTTTCGATCTTGGGCGGAAGTTGCGGGTTAGGCGCCGTGGGAACGTTTTCAAACGGGTTCTGGTTTTGATTAGCCGGCTGCTGGGGCTGAGATTGTTGCTGGGGTGGGGGAGGCGGCGGGGCGGGTTGTTGTTGGGCCTGCGGCGCGGCGGAGAGGAAAATCGTAGAAAAAAGAGCGAGACATACACATAGGGCATACAGGCGGCCAAGCCTGAAAAACTTTATCAAGAACTGATTCCTTTCCACCCTGCGATAAGTCGTCAAGACGTCTGGCATCCACTCCGCGTTTCAATGGGAGACGCTTTGACGTTAAGGTCGAATTCTCTATTCTAGCCGAAGGGCCGCCGCAACGCCAACGAGCTGGGTTGGATTTTGTTGTAACGGATCGACTCCGGCAAAGCTCCTATACTGACACAAGCACGGGTCTTGCCAATACATGAGACGACGAGTAGTGGTCACGGGAATGGGCGCGGTCAGCCCGAATGGAATTGGACGCGAAGCTTTCTGGCGGGCCACGTGGCGCGGCATTAGCGGTATCCGGAAGATTACCCGTTTTGACGCGTCGGAGTTTCATGCGCAGGTTGCCGGCGAGGCGCGCGGGTTCGATGAAGACCGGTACGTGAGTGTGAAGGATCGGCCACACGTGTCGCGCGTAACGCCACTAGCCATCGCCGCTTCGGAAGAGGCAATTCGGGACGGCGGGCTGGAGCCGGAACGCATGACTAGAGACGAGCTGCGGGAAATCGGCGTACTAGTCGGGTCCGGGGGCGGAAGCCAGGAGTTCACGGAGGAACAGTACCGGCTCTACTACACGGGGAAGCAAAAGCAGTGCAGCGTTTACGTGATTCCCACATCGACGATTGGAACGCTGGCGAGCGAGATCTCGATGCGGTTCGGCTTTCGAGGGCTGAGCCATGTGGTGTCAACCGGATGCACATCGTCAACGGATGCGATCGGTTACGCCTACCGCCAGATTCAGGCGGGCGTACTGGATGTGATCGTCGCGGGGGGCGCCGATGCGCCGATTGCGCCGCTGATCCTGCGCGGATTTCAACTGATGCGGATTCTGTCGACGCGGTGGAATGAGGAACCGGCCCGCGCGTCGCGCCCGTTCTCACGCGACCGGGACGGTTTCGTGATCGGAGAGGGCGCGTGGTTTTTCGTGCTTGAGGATCGCGAGCGGGCCGTGGCGCGCGGGGCTCGGATCTACGCCGAAATAGCCGGATATGGATCGACATGCGAGGCGTATCACAGGGTGCGCCTGGAAGAATGCGGAGAAGAGCCGGCGCGGGCGATCGGACTGGCTCTGCGCGAGGCGGGTGTTTCGGCGGAAGCGGTACAGTATGTCAGCTACCACGGCACATCGACCGAACTGAACGACCGGATCGAGACGCGCGCGATGAAGGTGGCATTCGGGCGGCACGCGTTCCGGATGGCGGGGTCGTCGGTAAAGAGCATGATTGGACATCCGCAAGGCGCGTGCGGCGCGGCCGGGATTGCGACGACACTGCTCGCGATGCGCGACGGGATCGCGCCACCGACGATTAATCTGGATCAGCCGGACCCGGAGTGCGACCTGGATTATGTGCCGGAGGTGGGAAGGAAACTGGCGATCGAATATGCGGTAGCAAACTGCATCGCGTTCGGCAGCAAGAATTCGGCGCTGGTGCTGCGGCGGGTGTGAGGATTGGGCTGGTTGCAAATCGAAAGAGAGAATTTCCGACGTAATCGGCACTTTAACCACAGGCACAATGGGCAAAACCGATTCGTCCTGGCTTTTCCGCCCACTCGGCGCCGTCTTATTAG
>Ga0134128_10010149_pt1 | contig 11287 bp, 10 predicted proteins | sample KB31754_FD_96462 | JGI IMG/M metagenome (GOLD analysis project Ga0134128, IMG submission 96462) | Terrestrial soil microbial communities with excess Nitrogen fertilizer from Kellogg Biological Station, Michigan, USA - KB3-175-4 | ecosystem: Environmental > Terrestrial > Soil > Unclassified ...
ATATTGGACAGGCAGGATTTACCATCTGGTGCGATTTCGGCGGAGTCCTCTCCCCCTCCCTTGGGCGGTCCTTCGACGACGTCGCCAATGCCGTTGGCGTTCCCTGGGAGACCCTGCTTGGTGCCGCCCACCTGGTGGCCCAGGATCTTGGCCACGAGGCTCTGCAGCCGCTGGAGCTCGGACTCATCAGCCAGGATGAATGGGCGGACCGCGTCACGGAAAAGCTGGGCGCGGGTGTTTCGTGGAAGACATCACTGCGGGACTTCGACAAGCACTACTACGGCCAGCGCAGCATCGATGTGACGTTGTTGAACGAACTACACGCCTTGCGGTCGCGGGGCATTCCCGTGGGTCTGCTGACCAATAGCGTCCTGGAATGGGAAGCCCACCGCGAGATCTTGCTGCAACCGTTCGAACCATTCGACTACTACCTGCGCTCACACGAGGTTCGGCTGGCGAAACCGGATCCGGCCATCTACGAATTGGCCGACACGCTCCTTGGCAATCCCGGTTCGCGGCGGATCCTGATCGATGACCTCGCCTCGAACTGCGCCGCCGCCGCCGCACATGGTTGGTTGGCCATCGAGCACTCCGATACGCGGGACACGATCCGTCAGCTGCACGCGCTCATCGGGGATGATGCCATCCGCGGAGCCTGACTCCCGGCTGGAGGTCCTGCCAAACTTCGGCTTTGCTTCAGCCCGGGCTAAGGTCCTGCTCCAGTCCGAGGTTCCCGTGGTGAGCGTGACTTCGTCCCACGCCGGCTGCGGCCACAGCGCAACGGCAGCAGCCGGCTCAGGATGAATCTCATAACCGTGGACAAGTCAGTCGGCGACACCGACTGGGAAATCATCGATTTCCTGGCTGTCATGGCTGAAAATCTGCGGATGTCGGTTCATTTCCCAAAAAAGAAGACGAGCGTGCCAGGCCACCGAGTCTTCCCTGATGAATCACCGATAACGGCACTTCTGAAATCTCGGTTTCCCATCGGTCCCAGGGTTCATTCTCGCTGGAGGCCGTCGGGGTTTCCCTTCCTCGGGTTGGGCCGGTGATGCTGCTGTCTTGATGGCCCACGGCATGCGGTCACGGTCAGTCTGGGCGGGGCAGGTTTCTTTGCCGATCTGCACCGTTTGGGGTCTTGTGTGGCCGTCCTGCAAATTCTTCACGCGCCGGCAGGATCCCCGATTGGTGCTCGCGTGCTGCGGTGCTGGCGTGCGGAGTCCTGGAACCCGCAGGCCGGGCGGTTCGATCTGCTGTCCGCCCGGCTCTCGGTGCCGGCGATCGTTCCGGGTGTGGGGGCCATCAGGCACGCGATCGGCCAGGGTCAAGACCGGTCGGTCCCGGCGTCCCTGCAGGTGGGCGTGCGGTGTGGTGGTTGTCCGTGCTCCGCCAGCGCCGGCCGGAATCACCCTGGATCGACATCGGGCTCTTCCGCACCCCGGCCTTCGGGGGGGGCCGTGGCGTCATTGTTCTTGGCAGGCCGGGTGCCCGCCGACAGGATCGAGGCAAGCGGCTGCGTGCCCAATATTCGTGACATGGCAACCACTTGGCCGGGATCAAGGAGCTGTCTTCCTGGGCCTCAGCGTGTATTTAATGGCGAGATACTCGTGGATTCCTTCGGTGCCGCCTTCGCGGCCAAGGCCCGATTGCTTGACCCCGCCGAAGGGCGCGGCCACATTCGAAACGATGCCGACGTTCATCCCCAACATGCCTACCTCCAGGCTTTCGGCCAGGCGATCGCTTCGCTCCGGGTTTGACGTGTACACATAGGCGACAAGACCCAATTCGGTGCCATTGGCGAGTTCGATGGCCTCGGCCTCGTCCTCGAACACGGTGATGGTGACCACCGGGCCAAAGATCTCCGAGTGGAAGATCTCCTGCCCGGCGGCCACCGAGGACAGCACGGTGGGCGCGTAGTAGGAACCGGGGGCAGGCAGCGGGCGGCCTCCGGTTTCGATGTGCGCACCCCCGGCCACGGCGTCGCGCACCAGTTCATCGATCTTGTGCACCGCCTGGTCATTGATGAGTGGGCCAAGCTGGCTCGCCGGATCCATCCCGGGGCCCACTTTCAGCTTTTGGACCTCGAGGGTGAGCTTCCGGGTGAATTCTTCCACGACACTGCGCTGCACGATGAAGCGGTTGGCCGCCGTGCAGGCTTGTCCGGAATTCCGGAACTTGGCTTCGAGCGCCCCGGAGACCGCCGCGTCGAGATCCGCGTCGTGGAACACGATGAATGGCGCGTTGCCGCCCAGTTCCATCGAGGTACGAAGTACGTTGTCGCTTGCCTGCCGCAACAAGATGCGCCCCACGGCCGTTGACCCGGTGAAGCTGATCTTCCGCAGGCGGGGATCCGAGAGCAGGATCTCGGAAACGGCGGCGGCCCGGGTCGTGGTGACCACGCTGAGCACCCCGGCCGGCAACCCCGCCTCTTCGAACAATCGCGCCAGGTAGAGCGAACTTAGCGGGGTGAGCTCCGAAGGCTTCAGGACGATGGTGCAGCCCGCGGCCAATGCCGGGGAAATCTTCCTGGCTGCCATGGTCAGGGGGAAGTTCCACGGGGTGATCAGATAGCACGGACCCACCGGGTACGGGGATACATCCATGCGTCCGGAACCTTCGGGCGTCAGGCCCGTACGGCCGCTGAGCCGCACGGCTTCCTCGGCAAACCACCGCACGTAGTTGGCCGCATAGTCCACCTCGGACAAGGCCTCCGAAAGGGGCTTGCCCATCTCCGTGGTGATCAATTCCGCAAACTGTTGGCGCCGCTCCTGGAGCAGGTCCCACACCCGATGCAGAATGCCGGCACGCACGCGGGGCGCGGTCCCGGCCCAGGAGGCAGCGGCGCCGACTGCGGCATCCAGCGCCCGACGGACGTCCTCGGCGGACGCCTCCGCCAGGGTGGCAACCACCGTGCCGGTGGCCGGGTTGTGAACGTCAAAGGTTTCCCCGCTGGAGGCGGGGATGTGGTTTCCGGCCGCATGGAGAAGCCCGGGGATTCCATCCATCACGGATCCGTTCGTTACAGGGGACATGGCAACTCTCTACTTTTCGGACCGATGCTGCCCGGTGCCGCGCATGGCACCGCCCCGGGCAGCGGCCAGGTGGTCAAGGTGTCGTGGGGACTATCGCGTAGGACTTGATGAGGGTCCGCTCGATGACCCACCGTCCGGACCATCCGTCGTTCAGTACCGCCACGGTGCCGGGACCGAGTTCGAGAACCGTTCCGTCGTCGTGGATGAGCTGTCCGCGGCCGGAACTGATGCTGATGAACTCCGTGTACCCCGAGTGGATGGTGGTGAACTCGCCGGGAGAGACCCGCCAAAGGCCGAGCTCGGAGTTCGGATCCCGGTGCATGACCACGGTGCTGGCACCCGGGGTCCCGCTGAGCACCCGGTGCTCGGCAATGCGTTGGTCGGCAGGCCAGCTGATCGAGGAGATCTCTGCAGTGTTCATCGCGAAGCTCCCAGGGTGGTTGCTGCCGTCGGGGCACAGCTGGTGATGATCCGTTCTGCCGCGCGCCGGCCGCTGCGCAGGGCGCCCTCCATCAATCCAGTGAATTCCGGATCGGCGTATTCGCCGGCGAAGAACACGTTGTCCACCGGGCGCTCCAGCAGCTCCGAGTCCTGTTCCGTGGCATAGGGGGAAAGCGCCGAGTAGGCACCGCGTGCCAGCGGATCGGCGGCCCAGTCGGTCACGACTGCTGGAAGGCTTGGGTGGAACGCCAGGTCCGGCCTCGTGGCGCGCGCGAGCTCCGCCCAGCGCCCCGAGTTGGTTTCGAGCGCGGCGGCTTCCATTGCTGACGGGGATCCCATGAAGCCGTTCAGGACCGGGGCCACCTCGCCGGTGGCATCGATCGCCGACCAGTTCCAGAATCTGCCCGGCACGGACATGGTGGCGCTGGTTTCGGGGCGGGTCTGGAGGGGCAGGTGGATCTTGGCCGCGTGGCCCTGGACCACGCGGCTGAAGACTTCGTTCTTCCATTCGGGAAGCGGAATTTCGATGGTTTCCGGATCGCAAAGGATGGACATCGGCAAGGCAACCACGACGACATCGAATTCCTCCGAAGCCGAGTCGGTGTCCACCCTGACCCGGTTTCCTTCGGTGTTCTTGACCCGGCGCACGGTTTCACCGAGCCGCACCGGGCGGTTCAGGCGTGCCGCAAGTGCGTTGGCCAGCCTCTGGTTGCCGCCGCCCACCCGCCAGCTGGGCAGCATCTTGAACGAGGCAACATGTTCCAGCGCGGCCGCAGTGACTTGGTCTGCCTGGACCGCGGTCGATATTTCGATGCGGGCCCGCAGCGCGTCCACCAGCGATGCGTCGAAGCCCAGAAGCTGCAGCACGTCCTCAACGGAGGCGGTGCTTGGAAGCGTACGGGCCAGGTCCGCTGCTTCCTGGCCCGCGTCGGCGATCTGCTGGGTGGTGATGTGGGGCGTCTCGACAAGAGTACGCACGTAATAGCTCATGCCGGTGTCCACGAGTGCCAGGCCCGTCAATTCGAGGAATTCGCGCATGGTGTCGTAGCCAGCAAGCACGAATTCTGCGCCACGTTCGATGATTGAGGCATCCCCGTGGCCGGTGTCCAGCGATTCTGACCAGACACGACCGCCCACACGGTTCCGGGCCTCGAAGACCGTCACGTCATGTCCGGACTCCTGCAGGCACATGGCTGCCGAAAGCCCGGCAAAACCAGCGCCGACAACGGCAATGCTCTTGGGAGTGGTGTTCTCATTCATGGGAAGCCTCTTCGTTGTTGGTCGAAAGATGTTCCAAGCGGCGCACGTCTTTCCCGGCAGCGCCCACTTGCCTGCGGATAGAACTCTATGTCCCCCGTCACACGACGCGTATTGTCCAAAAATATGAAAAATGAAAGCAAACTGAACCAAAGTATGAATACTGCCGTTCGCCGGTGAGCCAAGCCTCTCCGCGATGGGGCCCCGGATTCCACGCCTCCAAGCCGCAAGGCCAGTCGGAGCTTCGAACCATCTGGCAATCAGCCATGGCATTGCCGGCCGCTTCCGAAATTGCTGCCGGTAGCAAGCGAAAGATTATCCGCGCAGGATCCCCGCGTCTCTGACTTGGGGCCTTAAAGCTGAATCATACATACGTATGAATCAGTGTCGATGACTTGTACTTTTTCAGGCTCGCGGGCGGGCATGAGGCGCGTCACACTGGTAGGAGCGCAGTTGATATGCCGGGGATCACACACCGCCCGGGCGCCCAGTGCGCAACGGAGCACGGCCCGCAGTTCCTGGAGGCAGAGGCCAGGGCCTCGGCAATGGAACCACTTGGTCCTGCTGCCCGAGACCTGCACCGGCATCAAATTTCAACAGCAGATTATTTGGGCAACCACGAAGTTCTCCGGTTGCCCGACAGGTAAGGGGAAGGCAGCCCTTGAAGCTATTAGGCTCGTAAAGCGCACCGATAGCGGGGGAATGCCAAAGCCCTGTCTGTATGGGGAGCCACCGGAACCAGCGGCAACGGATTCTCGGCTTCTGATTCATCCTGTATCCAACTTGATTCAGGGACTGGGCCAAGTGGCCCATGCTCCGCGAAAGGCATAAACAATGCAGACCAAGGTCATTCAGCCCCAGGGCGATACCGGCCATCCAACGGCGACGGCGCAGCCCGAGCAGACGCCTCGCGGGGTGTGGGGCCTGTCCTTCGTCGAGATGTGGGAACGCTACTCGTTCTACGGGATCCAGGCGATTCTGACCCTCTATCTTGTCTCTGCGCTAAATGAGGGCGGCCTGGAAATGTCGGCCATCGCCGCAGGCGGCATTGTCGGCGGCTACGGAGGCGCCGTCTACCTGTCCCAGCTGCTGGGCGCATGGTTTGGCGAACGAGTGTTCGCACCGAAGCTGATGGTGCTTTTCGGCGCCATCATCATTTGTTCCGGTCACGTGGTTCTCGCCTTGATTCCCGGCCTGACCGGTCTTGGGTACGGTTTGGGCCTGATTGTCATCGGCACCGGATGCCTCAAGACCAACATCACGATGATCCTTGGCCAGCTTTACGCCGATCGCCCCCAAGGAGAACGGGACGCCGGGTTCTCCTACTTCTACATGGGAATCAGCATCGGCGCGGTCCTGGGCCCCCTGACCACAGGCCTCGCCCAAAGCGAGTGGGGGTTCCACTTCGGCTTCGGCTCGGCAGCCGTGGTCATCTTCGCGAGCCTCATCCAGTACCTGTTCATCATGAGGCGGCTCCCGGAAATCAGCGCCCAAATCAGCAACCCCATTTCGGCCAACGGCCGTTTCGCGGCTGTCGCTTCGCTGGTCGTCGGATCGGCCGCACTTGCAGGGTGCTTCCACCGGGGGCTGCTGCCCGCCGAGCGGCTGAGCAGCTATGTAACGTTGCTGATCGTCGTCGCGGCCGTTGCGTACTTCGTTGTCATGCTCCGGTCCAAGAACGTAACCGAGTCCGAACGAAGCCGCGTCCGGGGGTTCATCCCGGTGTTCATTGGCTCCTCGGTCTTCTTTGGGTTGCTTTTCCAGATTTTCACCACCGCCCCGCTGCTGGCCCTTGACTCGGTCGATTTGGCGATCGGGGACTGGTCCTTCCCGGTCGGCTGGATCGGGACACTGAGCACCGGCGCCACCGTCGTTGCTGCCCCGATTCTTGCCAGGTCGTGGAAGCAGATGGGCCCCCGCCAGCCTTCCGGCGTTGCCAAGGTGTCCATCGGTTTGCTTCAGATCGCCGTGGCATTCGGCCTGCTGGCCGTCTTTTCCCAGGTTTTCGCCAATGCCCTCATGCCCCTGGCCATCCTGCTGTTGTGCATGGTCGTCATCGGCTCATCCGAAATGTTGGTCGGACCGGTGGGTTTGTCGCTGGCAAGCCGGGTGGGCCCGGAACGATTCAAGTCACAAATGGTTGGCCTGAACTTCCTCTCCCTGGCCTTGGGCAGCGCCCTTGCCGGGAGCCTGGCACAGTTGTATTCGGTCATGGACGCCGAATGGTTCTTCACCATCAACGCGGGTGCGGCATTGATCGCCGGCGGGCTGCTCTGGATGTTCCGACGCACCTTGGCCGCCCAGCTGCGCATGGGCCTTTCCAGCGCAGTATGAGGACCACGCCACGTGATGCGGACCGGCGGACGAACCCTGAAACCCGGGCCGAAGCCTGCAGACAGCACATGTGCCAAACGGCAGGGGACGTGCTACCCGCAAGGGGGCGGTAGCCCCAAACCACATGCGATACGCCGGAGCCGGTGGACCACCATGGTCCACCGGCTCCGGCGTTGTCTCGGCACGTCGTGAAGCGGAATATTCGGCATCCGCCCGGAACCCACCTGTCCACCGCAGTCGCGCCGAGTTCATGGCGGCATGACCCCGAAGGTTGCTCACTCCTGTTTCAGCGCGATCCGGGCAACCCAGAATTCGGCAAGATCACGCGTGGACTTGACGCTGCGTCCTGTCAGTTGTTCGATCCGGGTCAACCGGTATGCCAAGGTTTGGCGATGAATCCCCAAGGCGTTGGCCGTTGCCATCCAGTTGCGGTCCTCATCCAGATACACACATAGCGTCTCGATGAGTGGGGCACCAGCACCCGTTCCTCCACGTAGGGGCCCCAATACCCGCTCAACCACTTCCGTGGCTTCGCTTTCGGTTCGTGGGGATATGGAGAAAGTGGCATCCTCGTAGTTGATGATCTCCTGGTGTCCGTTCCCGACGGACTCATAGGCCCATTGGGCCTGCAAGGCAGCTTCACGCACTTCCCCGATTTGCGCAAAGACCGGTGAAATTCCGGCCCGCGTTTCGTGGAAGGTCAGCACGGATCGCGCGGCCTCAAGATCCGAGGCCGAAATCAGCGTAATCAAGTACCCTTTCCGCACTGCACTTGCATGCGGAATGCTGGCAAATGACAGGGACTCGGTGAGCAACGTGGCGGTCTCCGGTGGAGTCACAATGACCACGAGTCCCTCGATCTGGAGCCCCAGTTCTGCCGCGTCTTGTTCAAGCCGGGAAACGTTGACATCGCCGTTATAGGCATCGGTCAGTATTTGGCTCCCCCGTGCAGCCGAGGCCAACACCGCACCGGCGCGACGATCTGCTTCCACAGCCACCGCACGACTCAAGTGAACCAGGGTGAAGGAATCAAGCATCGATCCCTGCCGTTCATCGACCAACAGGACGGTTTGCCGTCGCGTAGCGATTTGCCAGATCGACACTCGACCACCACGCAATGATCCAATCCTCCGATGGCGTCCCAGCGTCGGGGCCTGTTGCGCCAGCTCGAGGTCCTTGGCTTCCTGGTGGGTTGGATGAAAACCGCCCGGCAAGAGCGTGGCGCCGGTGGAGACATCGAGGGCGGATAGGTCCACGTGGAAAACCCGGCCCAGCTTAAGCATGAAATCTTCGCGCTTCTGTTGGGGTTCCAGGACCGCCTGGTAGAGCCTGCTAAGCGTCAGGATCTGCTGGGTTTGGGAGTTCGAATTCGCCGCGGCAACGATACGCCCAATACTTGCAAAGGGCACACCCCGGGTGATCATGATGGGGAAATCCAGCTGGTTGGCTTCACCCAGCATCGCAGGGCTCAGCTTCGGAGCCATCTGGTCGTCACCGATTGTCATGCCGGCAAGCCCGGCCTGCGCCAAACGCTGGACGAGCTCAATCTGCCCCGCTTCGTCCGCAGGGATGCAGAGGCCCACCGTCATGAGAAGCTCGTTCGGGCCCAGCCACCTATGGGGATCCGGCAGCTCGCAACTGTGCGCCCAGAGAACTCGTCGGTCTTCTCCACCCTGGCCCGCAATCAAGTGGGTGCTTGCAGCGTCCATGGACAATAGATCGGAAATTCGAAGATTGTGTTCCAAGGACCCTCACCATATTCAAGTACCACCCGACGCCATGCTTCATACGATAGTCCATGACACACCTTTGAAGGTGAATCTTCTGGTCGAATCCACCTCCCGCGGACCGATGGCGGTTCGGTGGGCGAGCAGGACGGATTGGAATGGGGTGTTCCTGGGAGGTACGTGATTTCGCAACGTCGTGGACACCCAATGGCTGAATTTCGAAGTCATCAGCCTTTATGGCTTCGTGCACAGCCACCAAGACGGCCCCAAGCTTTGAGTACCTCCGGGAAGGCGTCCCGAGCTGATTCGAATTGGCGTTGGCTTCAAGGGGTGCCGGGAACCATGCCGCTCTTAGCGAGGCGCCGTTTTACAGGTGTTCCCTCTTAAAGCGCCGATAGCCGCACATACGTCCCCAGTTTGCTCCGCGAACCAGGACCACCCCAATATGGTCCCCTGCAGGCATGTTGCACATTCTGAACATATTCAGAATAATGGGGTTATGACCGTCATCTCCCACCACCGCACCGCCAGTTCCTCGGACCTGTCCAGGAACCCCGCCCAGGTCTTCCGCGCCGCGGAAGACGGCCCCGTCACGATCACCCGCCGCGACGGTGAACCGCTGACCCTCATCCGCTCCAGCACCGTGGAGCGGGAACACGAGGCCCTCGCCCTGGCCGCCAACCTCGTGGCCGCTTCCCTGGCCCCGGGCCCTGGGAGCTTCGCCGAACGATTGGTCGTTCCCTTCCCCTGGCTGGGATTCCTTCCCGCGGGACAGCGCGAGCAGTTCGCATCCGAGATCGTGGAGGTTTCCCGGGCCTGTGCCTCGATCTCGAATTTCGACCGGCTCTTCGTCGTCCTGGCCGAGTGGAAGGCAACCGCCGAGGCCATGGCCCTGGGCTACACCCCCGATGCCGACCTGGATTGGCTGGATGCCGCCGAACCCGTCACCGACCCCCGGGCCGGTCAGTGACTCCCAAGAAGGAGAAAGTCACCCGCCCGCTGCGCCGCAGCGAGTTCGAGATCATCTTCGGGACCTCCAACGCCCGCAAGGGGTGGATCGATGTCCTGGCCGTGCAGCGGAACACCGTCGTCCAGGCCTGGGAACGACTGACCCTTGATCCCCTGGCCAACGACTCGACCTGCCACGGCATGAAGGGCGATTTGGAATTCGTTGCGCACCAAGGCGCCACGCACAGGCGCCGGCAATACGAGCTTTCCCACGGGGCCAGGATCTGGTTCTACGTCGAGGGCAAAATAGTGGTCCTGATCGACATCCACACCCACCACCCCAACGCCACGAAGTAAGCTTTCCGCTGCGGCCAACGATAAGCACACATCCGTTGCTGCAATGTCCAGTGTCCATCGGTGCGCTGCCGCTGCTGGCCGCGGCCGGTGGCTGCCGTGCCGGAACGTTCAGGATTCCGGCAGCGGGTGCTCCCGCGTGAGCTCGCTGAACCAGCGCATCTGGGCTGCGTCGTTGTCCCGGTTCAGTGCGTGGAGCTGCTCCACCAAGGCATCGCGCTCGGGGCTGCCCAGGCGGGTGGAAGCGATCTGCCGCTTGATCTCCAGGCGCAGACCGTGGAGCTCCCGTACCCGCGCCCGCGACAGCTCCTCCATGCCCATGGGCCCATCTTCCACGGCACGGCCGGCTTCCACAACGGATTCGGGACTCCGCCGGCAGCTCTGCCCGCCCCCGCCGCGGCCGAAGCGCCGGCAACCACGATGACAATGCCGTGGCGGTGCGGCGCCCGGGCGAACTCGGCGCGACACCAGGCACCGCAATGGCGGGCCAAGGCCGGCGCCGGGGTAGACGGACAGACAATTAATAGTAATAATAGTAGTAATATTCTTACTACTTAGGATGTGGTGATGGTGGTTGACTCCCCCATGGGTCGTGCGACGGCGGCAATCGACGCAATGGAATCCGAAAACCTCAAGGTGACGGTCACCGCGGTGCGCTCACGCGCCGGGGTCTCCATGGAAACCGCACGCTCCGCCGTGGAGGCATGGCGCACGCAGCGATCGCACCCGGTGGTCGCGGTCACCGAGGCCGCGCAGCAGGCGTTCGCCCGGCTGTGGGCCGTGGCCGTGGCCGAGGCCGACGCCCGGCACACCGCACAGCTCGAGGCCGCCCAAGCCGCCCTCGAGGCGGCACGGGCGGAGGCCGTGGAGGCCGGTGCCCTGGTCGACGCCGAGGCCCACCGCGTCCAGGCAGAAGCAGAGCGGGCCGATGCGGCCGAAGCCAGGGTTGCGGCGCTGGAGGCGGAGATCCGCTCCCTGCGCGAGGCGGAGATATCCGAACGTGCCACGGCACAGGATGCGATGAAGGCCGCTCAGGCCGAAACGAGCCAGACACGCGAGGAAGTCGCGGAACTGCGCGGACGCCTGGCGGTGCTCACCGAGCAGGCGACCCGCTACTGGGACAACGCCCTGCCCGCGAACCAACCGGAAAAACAGGACAAGCCCAAACCCCAGCAGTAGGCCATGCCCTCCGCG
>Ga0134128_10010150_pt1 | contig 11287 bp, 9 predicted proteins | sample KB31754_FD_96462 | JGI IMG/M metagenome (GOLD analysis project Ga0134128, IMG submission 96462) | Terrestrial soil microbial communities with excess Nitrogen fertilizer from Kellogg Biological Station, Michigan, USA - KB3-175-4 | ecosystem: Environmental > Terrestrial > Soil > Unclassified ...
ATCGCCGACTCGATCGAGCTGGCGGTGCGCGGCGCGCTCTGCGACGGCGTCATCGCGCTCTCGGGCTGCGACAAGACGATCCCCGGCACGATGATGGCGCTGGCGAGGCTCGACGTGCCGGGCCTGATGCTCTACGGCGGGTCGATCATGCCGGGGAACTTCCGCGGCAAAGAGGTCACCATCCAGGAGGTGTTCGAGGCGGTCGGCGCCTGCGCGGCCGGGCGAATCACCGAGAGCGAGCTGCGCGCGCTGGAAGACGTGGCCTGCCCGGGCGCCGGCGCCTGCGGCGGCCAGTTCACCGCCAACACCATGTCGATGGCCGGCGAGATGCTGGGGATCTCGCCCATGGGTCTCAACGACATCCCGGCTGTCGACCCGCGCAAGAACGCGGCCGCCGTGCGCGCGGGCGAGATCGTCATGCGCCTCGTCGCCGAGGACCTGCGCCCGAGCAAGATCCTCACCCGCGCAGCGTTCGAGAACGCCATCACCGCCGTGGCCACCACCGCCGGCTCGACCAACGCGGTCCTTCACCTGATGGCGCTGGCCAAGGAGGCGGGCGTGGCGCTCACCTTGGAGGACTTCGACGCCATCTCGGCGCGCACGCCGACGCTGGGCGACCTCAAGCCGGGCGGGCGCTTCTTCGCCGTCGACCTCGACCGCGCCGGCGGCGTGCGCCTGGTGGCCAAGCGCCTCTTCGACGCCGGGCTGCTCAAGGACAACCCGACCGTCACCGGGATCGGCATCGTCGAGGAGGCCAAGAAGGCGGAGGAGACCAAGGGGCAGGAGGTCGTGCGCCCGGTCGGCAAGCCGCTCAGCCCGCGCGGCGGCTTCGCCATCATGCGCGGTTCACTGTCGCCCGAGGGGTCGGTGGTCAAGCTGGCCGGGCACGACCGGCGCCAGCACAAGGGGCCGGCGCGCGTGTTCGACTCCGAGGAGACCTGCTTCGCGGCCGTGCAGCGGGGCGAGATCAAGGCGGGCGACGTGGTCATCATCCGCTACGAAGGGCCCAAGGGGGGCCCGGGGATGCGCGAGATGCTGGCGGTGACCGGCGCGATCGTGGGGCAGAAGCTGGACGACAGCGTGGTGCTCTTGACCGACGGGCGCTTCTCGGGCGCCACGCACGGCTTCATGATCGGCCACGTCGCGCCCGAGGCGCAGGTGGGCGGTCCGATCGCCTTCGTGCGCGACGGCGACCTGATCACGCTCGACGTCGACAAGCGAACGATCGACGTCGACTTCGACCTCGAGGCGCGCAAGCGCGAGAGCGACTGGAAGCCGCCGGCGCCCCGCTACCGAACGGGCGTGATGGGCAAGTACGCCGCCGCGGTCTCCTCGGCGGCCGAAGGCGCGGTCACGCTGCCGGTCGTCCGGTAGATCTCCGCTATCCCGGCAAGGCGCCGGCGCCATGGCCGGCGACGGCCATCAGCGCCGTCAGCCCGATCGCCAGCGCCAGGAACGTCCCCAGCACCGGCCGGTCGCCGGCCGGTGGCGCGTTCTTGCCGGCGGCGCGGAAGGTCGCCGCGATGGCCAGGATGAAGAGGAGACCGTCGGCGCGCGAGAGCGCCAGGGCCCAGAAGGCAGCGGCGACGACGCCCCGCTGGCCGCGCGAGAGCGCCGCGAACCCGCGCCCGCCGTCGAGCTGCCAGACTGGAATCAGGTTGAAGAGATTGATCCAGGCGCCGAGCCGCGCGATCGCGAACAGGAGCTGGTTGTGGAAGGCGACGCCCAGGGCCAGCGCGCCCAGCGCCGCGCCCGCGCCCCAGATCGGCCCGGCCAGCCCCGTGCGCGCGTCCTCCGCGGGCGTGGCGGGATTCTGCTTGAGGCGCACGAGCGCGCCGAAGCCGGGGATGAACATCGGCGCGGTGGCCGAGATGCCGTAGCGGCGGAGCGCGACCACGTGGCCCATCTCGTGGACGTAGATCGACAGGATCAGCCCCAGCGCGAACTTCCAGCCGTAGAACGAGGTGTAGACGCCGACGGCGATCGCCATCGTGAGGAAGGTCTTCGCCTGCGTGAGCCCGACGAGCAACGCCTTTCCCTTGGTGAGCAGAAGGACGAGCCCCCACTTGAACTTGGCCAGCAGCACGCCGATCGTGCCCAGGCCGGCCGCCGCCTTGGATCGCGTGGAGCCCGCCGGCTTGGGGCGCGCGGGGGCCGGGCCGGCCTGGCCCGCGGTGACGGCGGCGCTGAGCGCCTGCACCTTGCCGAGCAGGCGCGCGTGCTGCGTCGACTGCGCCGGCAAGAGGTCCAGCATGCGCCGCCAACTCTCGAGCGCGCGCGTCGTTTCGCCGCCGCGCTCGGCGGCCTCGGCGTCGCCGGCCAGCTGCTTGAGCTCGGCGGCGTGAACGAGCCGACCGCAATTTGGACAGGCCAGCAGCGCCGCGGCGAGCTGGGTGCCGCACTCCGCGCAGACCCGCGGAGAGATCGCCGCGCCGGTGGTGGTCACGGAATCGCGGCGGGCGGGGGGGCGCCTCCGGGCGCCGCCACGATCGGCGCCGCCGCCGGGCCGAACCGGAACGGTCCCGACAAGGGGATGCGGCGGTTGATCTTCCAGGCCTCGTAGAGACCGATGCCGATGATGATGATCCCCATGATGTTGCTGGCGCCGCCCATGAACGGGGCGGCGAACGCCAGGCCCAGGATGAGGCCGATCGCCACCAGGACCGAGCCCGCGCTCGACTTTTCCTTTTCCTGGGGCGCCTTCCTGTCGGTACCGGCGGTCCCGATGGCCACGGCCGCCGCATCGTCCTTGGCCGCCAGCGAAGGTTTCACCATCGACGCGGATTCCTTGCTCGCCTCGGCGATCCCTTTGAGGACCAGCGGGACGTTGGCGCCCGTGATCGACACGTAGGTGAGCACCATCGCCATCGCCTGATAGCGCCAGCCGCCGAGGCCGCGCCCGCCCCGCTTGACCGCCATTCCGACGAACAGGCCGACGCCGATGGCCAGCAAACCGAACTCGTGGTCCGTCGCCTCGATGATCGCGAACCAGACGATCGTTCCCAGGAGCGCCGCCCCGCCGCCGAAGAGCAGCGCGCGCAGGAAGATTCCCCGCCCCTCCCGGGAGCCGGACAACGCCGTCGCGCACCGGGCACAGATGACCGCCTGGCCGATCTGGAAGTACTGGCCGACGATGGGGAGCTTGCAGATCGGGCAGCCGCGCGCTTCGGCGGGCACCGCCAGATCGACCTTGTCGAACTGCATCGCGCCGCCCGCGCCCCCCGCTCCGTCCGCGCTCATTTCGTGAGTCTAGCCCCAACACGCGCGCGGCATCAAACTGCGTCAACCCCCTGACGGCGCGCGCGACGCGACACGGCGCGGTCACGAAAGTGTCCGCGCCGTTCGTTTTGCGCGGCGCGCGATGCCGGGAATTCAGTCGAGGTTTCGCCGTTGTGAAGCGACGGTAAACATTCGCGCAGAAGACTTGCGCGGGCGGAATTCGCAGCTCAACATTCGCCGCGATCGAGCCGATGAACGGTTCGACGCACTGACAACTGAAGACGCAGGAAAGGAAGCAGCAAGACCATGAGAAGCGTGGTGACGGGGTTGATGATGTTGCTCGGGGCGGTGGTTCGAGAGAAGGGACACGGGTTCGACGATTTGGGTTGGCGCCGTGAGTTGCAGCAGGCGCGCGAGGCGATGGAGGCCGACGCGGCGACCTCGGGCGCGCGGGGCGGCGACGGGGAGGCCGTCGTGGTGGCCGGGCCGCCGGTCGGGACGATCGGTCCGTCACAGGGCGCGCTGATGAGCGTGGCGGGGACCGACGTCGCCGCGCCGGGCAACTGGGACATCGCCTGCGAGCGCGAGGCGGGCGACCGGTTGGTGTTCGACCGGAGCTCATTGCGAGAGATAGGCGCCGCCACGTTGTTCCGCTGGGCGCCCACCGGCGGCGTCGTGCCGGGCGCCGACGACACGATTTACACGGCCGTGGCCGACTGCCACGCGAAGACCCTGGAGGCGAGCTGGCCCGGCAAGCGCAGCGAGACACACGCCGGCACCTGCGGTCGCTACCTGGTCGATGCCGTCTGCGACGCCCGCAGCGCGGTCAGCACGCCGAAGTCGAAGCGCGGGCCCGAGCGCCTGGGCCGCACGCGCGGCGGCCTGCCCAACGCCAGCGCCACGCCGTAACCGGCCACCCGCCTTTCCGCGGCGATCGCGTCCGTCCTCGCGCTATTCTCCGCGCATGACGGATCTGGTGCTCACGTTGTTGGGGCCCGACCGGCCGGGGCTCGTCGAGCTGGTGGCCGGGGTGATCGCCGCGCACGGCGGCAACTGGCTGGAGAGCCGCATGAGCCACCTGGCGGGCAAGTTCGCCGGGATCCTGCGGGCGGAGCTGCCGGCCGAGCGGGTGGCGGCCGCCACGGCGGCGCTGGCGGCGCTGGAGTCGCGCGGGCTCAAGGTGACCGTCGAGACGGCCGCCCGGGCGGCGCCGCCGCCGGCCGAGCGCAGCATGGATCTCGAGCTGGTGGGGCTCGATCGGCCGGGGATCGTCCGCGAGATCTCGCAGCTCCTGGCCGGAAACGGCGTCAACGTCGAAGAGCTGACCACCAACCGGGTGAGCGCGCCGATGTCGGCGGAGATGCTGTTCGAGGCGCACGCGCACGTGCGCGTGGCGCCCACCACCGACGTCGCCAAGCTGCGGACCGAGCTGGAGCGGCTGGCCAGCGACCTGGTGGTCGAGGTCAAGTTGACGCCGGCCGAGCCGGATCGGCGTCGACGCTAGGCCGCGATGTCGTCGACCCGGCTGCTGGTCCTGGGCGCGGTGCGGATCTTCCAGCCCGTGCACGGCTACGACGTGCGGCGCGAGCTGCTCTCTTGGCGCGTCGATCAGTGGGCCAACGTCGCGCCGGGATCGATCTACAACGCCCTCAAGACGCTGACCAAGGAGAAGTACCTCAAGGTGGTCGGCACCGGGCAGATCGGCGGCCGTCCCGAGCGCACGCAGTACAGTCTGACGGCCGAGGGTGAGAAGGAGTACCAGGCGCTGCTCCGGGCGACCTGGTGGAAGGTGACGCCGCCGCTCGACGAGCTGATGCCCGCGCTCTGCTTCATGCCCAGCCTGGGCGTCGAGGAGCTGACCGCGGCGCTCGAGCACCGGGTCGCGGCGCTGGAAGGCGCGCTCAAGCAGCTCGAGTTTTCGCGCAAGGAGATCGAGCCGCCCGAGACGCCCGATCACGTCAAGGAGCTCTACGACCGGATGCACGCCATCCTGGCCGCCGAGATCCCCTGGGCTCGCACGCTGATGGGCCGGCTCGGCCGCGGGATCTACGAAGTGGGAAAGGGGGCCGCCGTGGCCCGGCCGGGCCACGGCCACAAGCGGCGGGAAAAATCTTCTTGACCGCCAATAGTCAAATTTGAATAATCACCCTGGATCAAATGGCGGGCCAGGCGAACCAGACCAGGGTCGAGGCGCGCGGGCTCGCCGGTCTCCTCGGCCCGAAAAGCACGCGCGCCCTCAGGCGGTCTCTACTTCAGCGTCTGCGACTCGCCGGGCTTGAACTCGTCGACCTTGGCGTTGCTCTTCGCCTTCTTGAGCGCGTCGCGCAGCTCGGCCGGCGTCCCCGCCAGCGCCGGGAAGGTGCCGAAGTGCATGGGGATGACCGTCTTGACCTTGAGCAGCTTGGCCGCCAGCGCCGCGCCCGTCGGATCCATCGTGAAGTGGCCGCCGATGGGGAGCATGGCGATGGTCGGGTGGTAGCGCTCGGCGATCAGCGACATGCTGGAGAACACGTCGGTGTCGCCCGCGTGGTAGAGCGTCGGCCCCTTGGGGACCTCGATCACGAAGCCCATCGCCGGGCCGCTGTACTTGGGCCCCGCCTTGTCCTGACCGTAGCCGCCCGAGTGCACCGCCTCGACGAGGTGGATGGTGGCGTCCTTGACCGTCGTCGTGCCGCCGATGTTCATCCCCTCGGAGTTGGGTGCGCCGATGAGGCTGGCCAGCTCGTACGAGGTGATCAGCTTGGCCCCGGTCTTCTTGGCCAGCTCGAGGGCGTTGCCCACGTGGTCGAAGTGGCCGTGCGTGACCAGGATGGCGTCCAGGGTCTTGGGGTGGTCGAGCTTCGGCGCGCTCGGGTTGTCCAGCCAGGGATCGATGGCGATGGTCGCCCCGCCCGGCGTGGTGATGATCCAGGCGGCGTGGCCCCACCAGGTCGCCGTGGTGACGCCCGCGGGCGCCGGTTTCTCGGCAGCCGGGGCGGCGGGGGCGGCGGCCGGCTTGGCGGCGGCTGGGGCAGGGGTGGGGGCCGGCTTGTCGGCGGCCCTGGCCGACGAGGGCACCAAGGCCGAACAAACGAAGGCCAAAGAAAGTGCGGCGAGCGGGAACGAAACCTTCTTCATGGGTCTCTCCTGGTGTCAGGGGGAAGAGCGCAGCAAATGTAAGCGATCGGGGTCCGTTTGAAACAGCTTTGCGCCTTGACAGAGGGGGAGGCGTCGATTATTGCCGCGGGGTCGACGCGGCCCTGTCCGAGGCAGTCAAACCGACGGGACAGCAGGAAAGGACGTCATGCAGGCCATCGTTTCGGTTCGTGATGCGGTCAAGAACTACACGCTCGGCAACGTGGTCGTGCCGGCGCTCCGGGGCGTCACGCTCGACGTGACGGCCGGGGACTTCATCTCCATCGCCGGCCCGTCGGGCAGCGGCAAGACGACACTGCTCAACCTGATCGGCTGCGTCGACACGCCGACGTCGGGCGTGGTGGAGGTGGCCGGCAAGGACACGCGCCAACTCTCCGAGCGCGCCTTGACCGAGCTGCGGTTGCACACGATCGGCTTCATCTTCCAGAGCTTCAACCTGGTCTCGGTGCTGACGGTCTTCCAGAACATCGAGCTCCCGCTGCTCCTGCAGCGCGAGCTCTCCGGCCCCGAGCGCCGGACCCGCGTTCTCGGCCTGCTCGAGAAGGTGGGGATCCGCGAGTACACCAACCACCGGCCGAGCGAGCTCTCCGGCGGGCAACGCCAGCGGGTGGCGATCGCGCGCGCGCTGGTGACGCGGCCGCAGCTGGTGCTGGCCGACGAGCCGACCGCCAACCTCGACTCGGTGACCGGGCAGAACATCCTGGACATCATGAAAGAGCTCAATCGTACGGAGAAGACGACCTTCATCTTCTCGACCCACGATCAGCACGTGATGGCCAACGCCAACTCCATCGTGCGGCTGGCCGACGGGGAGTTCGTCGACCGGGTCTCCCCCGCCACCGCGGCCTCGCGGCCGCACGGAGCGCAGGTGTGAGGGCCTGGCTCGCCACCCTGGCGGTGGTCGCGCAGATGGCCTTTCGGAATCTGTTCGCCAGCCGCCTCAAGACCATCATCGTCGGCGGGATCATCTTCTTCGGCGGCCTGCTGGTCGTCGTGGGCAACTCGCTGCTCGACAGCGTCGTGGCCGCGATGAGCCGCAGCGTGATCGGCAGCGTCGCCGGCCACATCCAGGTCTACAACGCCAACTCCAAGGACAAGCTGGAGGTGATGGGGCGGATGACGATGGGCGACCCCGATCTCACGCAGCTCGACGATTTCTCCAAGGTGCGGGCGTCGTTGCTCAAGGTCCCCAACGTCAAGTCGGTGGTCCCCATGGGGATCAGCGGCGCGATGGTCACCTCGGGCAACACGATCGACCTGGCGCTCGAGAAGCTGCGCAACGCGGTCAAGGCCGAGCAGGCCGCCACGACCGACGCCGAGCGGGCCAGGGCCCGCACCGACGTGGAGAGCGAGAAGGGGCACGTCCGGCAGATCGTCTCCGTCCTGCAGGGCGATCAGAAGAACGCCAAGGCGGTCCTCGACGAGAAGGCGATCGATCCGGCCGACGCCGAGGCGGTCGCGCATGCGGCGTCCGCTGAGTTCTGGCGCGACTTCGACAAGGATCCCCTCGGCTCGCTCGAGTTCCTGGAGAACAAGATCGCCCCCCAGGCGGCCGACGCCGATCTCCTTTTCCTCAACTACGTGGGGACCGACTTCCAGGCCTTTCAGAAGTCGTTCGACCGGATGAAGATCGTCGACGGGACGATGGTCCCGCCAGGCAAGCGCGGGTTTCTCTTCGCCAAGAACGTCTACGAGGATCAGGTCAAGCTGAAGGCGGCGCGCCGGCTCGACAAGATCAAGGAGGGGGTCGACCAACAGGGGGAGAAGATCGCCACCGACCCCGATCTCAAGCGGATGGTTCGCGAGAACCAATCGCAGGTGCGCGAGATCCTGCTGCAGCTCGACGCGCCCAAGACGGCCGACTTTCGCGCCAAGCTGCAGCGCGAGCTCGGCAGCCAAGAGACCGACGTCGGCAAGCTGTTGGCCGACTTTTTCCAGACCGACGACCAGAACTTCCACCAGCGCTACGACTTTTTCTACCAGGAGCTGGCGCCGTCGCTGGAGCTGTATCGCGTCCGGATCGGCGACGTCCTGACCATCAAGGCCTTCACCCGCTCCGGCTACGTGCAGTCGGTCAACGTCCCCGTCTACGGCACCTTCCAGTTCCAGGGGCTCGAGAAATCGACGTTGGCGGGGGCGCTCAATCTGATGGACATGGTGTCGTTCCGGGAGCTCTACGGCTTCATGAGCGGCGAGAAGCTGGCCGAGATCAAGGAGCTGCAGAAGGAGGCCGGCGCGCACGAGATCAGCCGTGAGGACGCCGAGGCGGAGCTGTTCGGAAAGCCGGGCGCCGGCGCGACCGCCACCCCGGCGCCGGAAGCGAAGGTGCCGTCGCGCCACATCGAGGCCACGACCACGCCGGGCGTCTCGGCGGTGAAGCACGATCTCGGCGAGTCGCTGGGCGGCAAGCTGGAGCGCGAGGAGGCGCGCAGCCGCGTCTTCCCGCCCGGCGAGGTCGAGCAGGGGGTCGTGCTGAACGCCGCCGTGATCGTCAAGGACCCCAAGAAGATCAAGGAGACGATCGGCGCCATCGAAGAGCAGGGGAAGAAGGACGGCCTCACGCTCAAGGCGATCGACTGGCAGCAGGCGGCCGGGCTCATCGGCCAGTTCGTCAATGTCGTGCGGATGGTGCTCTACGTCGCGATCCTGATCATCTTCCTCATCGCCTTGGTCATCATCAACAACGCGCTGGTGATGGCCACGCTGGAACGGGTGAAGGAGATCGGGACGCTGCGCGCGATCGGCGCCCAGCGCCGCTTCATCCTGGCGATGCTGGTGGTGGAGGCGATCGTGGTGGGGTTCATCTTCGGGGGCCTCGGCGCCGGGTTGGGCGCGGTGATCGTCACGCTGGTCGGCAAGATCGGCATCCCGGCCAAGTCCGACATCTGGTTCTTCTTCTTCTCGGGCCCGCGCCTTCACCCGTTCATCGGCACCAGCAACATCATCGCCGCGTTCGTCATCGTGCTCCTGGTGAGCGCGTTCTCTAGCTTCTACCCTGCCTGGATCGCCATGCGGGTCACCCCGCGCCAGGCGATGGCGGAAGAGGAATAGGCAGGAGGAGCAACCATGGACATGGCGAAGGTCGAATTCGTGAAGCACGTCGCGCCGCGCGTGGTAGGCGCCGCGCTGCTCTTGGGGCTGGTCGTCCTGCTGATCCGGGTGGTGAGGAACCCGAAGTTCCTCATCGATCTGAGGATCGCCTTCCGCAACCTGGTCCAGCACCGGCGGCGCACGCTGTTCCTGGGGTTGGCCATCGCCGCCGTGACGGCCCTGCTCGTGCTCCTGAGCGGGCTGTCGACGGGGGTGCGCGAGACGATGATCGACACCGCCACCACGCTGTCGACCGGCCATGTGAACGTGGGCGGTTTCTACAAGGTGACGGCCGGCCAGGCCGGGCCGGTGGTGACCGACTACAAGAAGGTGCTGGAGGTGGTCAAGAAGGCGGTCCCGGAGATGGACTTCGCCGTCGAGCGCGGGCGCGGCTGGGCCAAGGTCGTGTCTGACACCGGCTCGATGCAGCTGGGGATCACCGGGATCGACGTCAAGAGCGAGCCCAAGTTTGCCCAGGTGCTGCAGCTCGTGAGCGGCAAGCTGGACGATCTGGCGCAGCCGGGGACGATCCTCCTCTTCGACAACCAGGCGGAGAAGCTGGGGGTCAAGATCGGCGACGCGATCACCATCTCGGCCCCCACCACGCGCGGTACCAACAACACCATCGACGTGCGGGTGGTGGCGATCGCGCACAGCCTGGGCCTGCTCAGCACCTGGAACGCGTTCATCCCGATGAACAGCCTACGGGCGCTCTACCAGCTCAATCAGAGCTCGACGGGCGTCATCCAGATCATGCTCAAGCGAAAGGACGTCGACAACATCCCGGCCATTGCCGGGCGGCTGCGGCTGGCCCTCGCGGACGCCGGCTATCGCATGATGGAGCCGGACGGCCGCGCGTTCTGGATGAAGTTCCAGTCGGTCCAGCGAGAGGACTGGACTGGCCAGAAGCTCGACGTAACGAGCTGGGAGGACGAGATCTCCTTCATGACCTGGACGCTCAAAGCGTTGCGCGGTCTCTCTGCCGTTCTCATCATCATCCTGGTCGCCATCATCGTCATTGGGATCATGAACACCATGTGGATCGCCATCCGCGAGCGAACGCGCGAGATCGGGACGCTGCGGGCGATCGGCATGCAGCGGCGCTCGGTGGCCTGGATGTTCCTGCTCGAGTCGATCATGCTCGGCCTCGGCGCCACGATCGGCGGTGTCGTGGCCGGAGCGGCCATCGCGGCCGGCCTCAACGCCATGCACGTCCCCGTTCCGACGGGCCTGCAGTTCTTCCTCATGTCGCCGCACCTCCACCTCTCTGTGCACGGCTCGCTGCTCGTGCAGTCGGTCTTCGCCATCACCGTCGTGACCGCCTTGGCCGCGCTCTACCCGTCAATCAAGGCGGCGCGGTTGCGGCCGGTCGTCGCCATGTCTCACTTCGGATGAATCGACCCATGACGCAAAGAACACAGAGATGGATCTGGACGGCGCTCGCAGCCGCCGCGACGTTGAACCTCCTCCCCGGCGTCGGGCCGCTCCGGCGCGCGCAGGCGGCGCTCACCACCCCGCAGATGGTCGAGCTCCTCAAGGAGGTCGACGCGCGCCAGAACAACAACGGCGACTGGCGCGCGGACGCTTATCTGGAACAGAAAGAGAAGGACAAAGTCGACACGGTCTACGACACCGAGTACTTCCGGCGCTCGGCGGATCAGAAGTTCATGATCGTGTTCACCAAACCGAAGTCGTCGGCCGGGCAGGGCTACCTGCGGATCGACAAGAACCTCTGGTTCTACGACCCGTCGGTGGGCAAGTGGGAGCGGCGGACCGAGCGCGAGCGGATCGGCGGCACCAACTCGCGGCGCTCCGACTTCGACGACTCGCGGCTGGCCGAGGA
>Ga0134128_10010153_pt1 | contig 11283 bp, 9 predicted proteins | sample KB31754_FD_96462 | JGI IMG/M metagenome (GOLD analysis project Ga0134128, IMG submission 96462) | Terrestrial soil microbial communities with excess Nitrogen fertilizer from Kellogg Biological Station, Michigan, USA - KB3-175-4 | ecosystem: Environmental > Terrestrial > Soil > Unclassified ...
CGGACTCCGACATATGGAATGCCACCGGCACTTCGGCCTCCTGGCACATCGCCCAGAACCGGTCATGGATCGGGTCGGCGGGCGAGCGATGGTTCGCGTGCCCCGGCTTCATGACGACGACGCGAGCGCCTTCATCCAATACACGGCTCAGCTCGGCGACGGCGAGCTCGGGATCGTGCAGGGAGACCATCGGTGCCGCGAAGAGCCTGTCGTCGCGCGCGTATCCCCAATCGTCGGCAAGCCATCGATTGAAGGCACCCAGGTTGGCGTACAGCGCCTCGGTGTCGTGACGAAGGTGATGCTCCCACAGCAGTCCGAGCGTCGGGTACAACGTCATTGCCGCGACGCCCAACTCGTCCATCTTCGCGATCCGCGCTGCCCGGTCACGCCATTCAGGGGCCATCGGCGCGAGCAGCCGCGCATCGTCCGGAGCGATCCCTTTCTTGATCGCCTGGAACCAGGCTTTCAAAGACCCGGGGTTGAGGGCCTCCGTGAAGAAACCCGGATTTGTCAAATGAAGCTCTTGACCGCGCCACATCACCCGTTCATTGCCCGAGTCAGAATCTTCGACCGTGATCGCGCTCTCACGGAACTTCGGCTCGATATAGCGAGTGAAGCAGTCAGGCGGTTCGTAATAGTGGGTGTCGGAGTCGACGATATCGACAGTCATGGCCTTGTCTCCGTTGCAGAGGGACTTGGTGGTTCGATGCAACTCCCTCGTGGGAACCGCAGCATCCGGTTGAACGATGCGGTGATGATCCAGTGGCATGGCAGGCCGGTCCCTGCCACCGCCTCGCATATGCACTTGATCTCTGGTAGTCGTCCTACGCACTCACGGTACTTGAACATTGGTGTCAAAGTCAAGGGCACAGCTCAATCCCGGTTCGAACTCGGTTGTGCATCGAAGCGTTCGCAAGTCTGATAACACGGCGGTCCCCCGTCGAAGACGTTCACATCCCGCTGACCAAATCCACCGCCCGCGCGCGAATAAGGCGTACACCAGAGTTGTTCCGCCGGCCGTCGTCATGGGCGCATCACGGCCCGGTCCCGACCTTTTGTTGGACGCAGCCGGCCGTCGACAAGAAGACACATCCGCAGGGGCGACGCGGCTGAATGGATCGTTGCGACCTGCCGGCCTTGGGCAGACACTTCCTGTGTCCGATGACTTACGTCTAACTGCGTCTAACCATCACTGGCAACGGGCGACGTCAGTGTGTGGTTGGATAGAATTTAGTTCGCGGATCAATTGATCGCTACGGATTTCATGTTCAGAAATTCGTAGATGCCGTCGCGGCCACCCTCTTTGCCGAAACCGCTGACGCCGAGTCCCCCGAACGGTCGGTTCGCCGCCAGATTGAGGGCGCCATTGATCAACACTTCGCCGGTGCGGATGCCCTCCGCCATCGCATGGGCACGTCGGATGTTCTTGGTGTGAACGTAGCCGGAAAGGCCATACCGGCTGTTGTTGGCGATCGCGATGGCTTGCTCATCGGTATCGAAGGGCGAGATCGCCAGGACGGGACCGAACACCTCGTTTTGCGCAAGATCCGAGTCGGGGTCCACATCAGCGAATACCGTTGGCTGGATGTAGTAGCCGTCGAGTCCCGGTCGGTTCAAGGGACCGCCGCCGGTAATGAGCCGCGCGCCGTCGCGCTTGGCTCGCTCGATCACTGCGAAGATTCGATCGAACGACTGACGACTCACCACCGGGCCGGACATTGTTTCGGGCGCCATCGGATCCCCGATGACGATCGACTCCGCCAGGGTCTTGGCTCGCTTGATCACCTCATCGTAGATCGTCCGGTGGGCCAGCATTCGCGTTGGGAAAGCGCAACCTTGGCCGCTGAGCAGTCCGATGCCCATCATCACACCCTGGCTGCACGCGGTGTCGAGGTCGGCGTCGTCGAGGATGATGTTGGCCGACTTGCCGCCGAGTTCGAGCACCGTCGGCGTCATATTCTCTGCGCAGGCGTGCAGGATTTTGCGTGCCGTGTCCGGCCCGCCGGTGAAGCTCACCTTGCGCACAAGCGGATGTGCGGCCAACGCGCTGCCCGCTTCTGCGGCGCCGGGCAGAACCTGTAGCACTCCTGGTGGAAAGCCGGCTTGCGAAATGAGTTCTGCGAAGAGTTCGGGGGTGTACGGGGTCAGCTCAGATGGCTTGACCACCACGGTGTTTCCCGCTGCGAGGATGGCTGGGACCTTCATGGCCAGCGACATGAGGGGGCCGTTCCAGGTGATGATCGCTCCGATCACGCCGAGTGGCTGCGGGAGTGTGTAGGAGAACACGCCGTCGGGGCCGTAGGCGCTGGTCACCTGACCGTCGATCTTGCCCGGCCAGCCCGCGTAGTAGCGAATCCACTCCACCACCTTGCCGACCACCGTCGTCGCGACCACTATCGGCGACCCGTTCTCCCGCGCGCTCAACTCCCCGAACTTGGCGGCGTTGGCCTCCACGAGGTCAGCGAGCGTGAACAGCAACGCCTGGCGCTGAGCCGGAGGCGTATTCCGCCAACTCGCGAAAGCCCGATCGGCTATCACGACAGCTTCGTCGACCTCGGCTGCGCCGGCCAGCGGGATGGTGTCGCCAACTAGACCGGTGGCCGGGTTGATGTGATCATGGGTTCCGCCGGAGCCATGGGTGCGCCGCTCCCCGCCGATCCACAGCCCGACAGCGGGTGCGTCTGTCTCAATAGTCATTATGTGATCTCTTCTTGCGACGGTCAGTTGACCGGAAGCGGGGTCGGGTAGATACCCGATTCCATGTACGTGCGGACATCCCTGATCGGGATCACGCCTTCGGGTGTACTCATCGTGCCGTTGGCCCGGCACGCCAGGCCGTAGTAGGAGATGCTCGCTTTGGCCTGGCAGTACGTGTACATGAAACGGCCGTAGGCCTCGATGACCACTGCGACCACACTGTCGTCGGACTTCATTGTCAGCGACACCTTCGACGGGATCGACTGTCCCGTACGGGGATCCGTCCAGTAGTCGAGCTCGGTGACCTCGATCTGACCCTCGCCGAAGTGGCTGTGTTCGTTGCCGATGCTGGTGTGCCCGAACGTCACACCGGTGGCTTCCTTGATGTAGCTGAAGACCCGGAACTCCTCATCGAGCAGCCAGATCCAATAGTGGCGCGACTTCCGCATGGCGCTCGCACCGTGCACCCATTGGTCTCCGATGATGACCTTCTCGTGCATCCCGATACCGCGCTGCAGTGAGTAGGTGTGCCCACCCGAGGAGACCGAGCCCTCCACCCACAGCGGCTGTTCAATCCCAGCGATACCGTTTGTCTGCAAGTCGGAGAATGCTCCCAGGAAACGAGACGCGTCGCAGAGCCCACCCATCGTCACATCAAAATCGACCCCTGCATGCTCACCCTTGATCGTCCAATACGGCACATCAGCTGTCGTGACAAGACCACCTTCGGTCCAGATCACCTTGTCGCCGTCACGGGTGACATTCAGGGGCTGCGGACGAACGGGGTCGGAACGCACACCAACGTAATCGTTGTCGTCAATTCCTTTGTACCGCTGCGATTTCGGCACTGCCATGAAGTTCGTCTGTCGCAACGTAGCCGGTCGCCCACCCCAGGCTTCGCCGTTGACATTGAAAGTCAAGCTGACCGCGAAGACGTCGTGATCGTCCGTCTCACCGGTGATCAGAAACGCGTTGTCCTCCAGCAGATGCTTACCCGTGAAGTGCGGCTCGCCCAACTGGTCTCGATAACTGAGCGCCTCCTCCGGAGTCACATCGCTGGTGGCAGCTCGATGGATGGTCGTCACAAGTGTCTCCTCGTTGTGTACTGCGGGAAGGGATTCTGCCGTCCAGCAGTCCGTTGTCAGCGGACCGTGAATCCGGCATCGATGGGCGGCTGTATTCCGGTCACATACTTGCCTGCGTCGCTGACTAACCAATCCACGAGCTCAACCCTGTCCACGAGCCACACCAGTGATAAAGGCAGCTTCGCCGTCCAAGCCCGTAGCCATCTCTGTGCACGCTATTTACTTTTGCCGCTGGGTTCGGTGACGTAGGTCACGGTAAGCGACGCAGAGCAGAAAGTCAACCATTGGTTGAATACTCGGTCAAAGAGGTAACGCCGGCATCCATTCTGTATCGAGTTGAATTGCCAATCAACGGGATTCACGACGGGGGCAGTTCCACAGTCCCGCCGGAGATCGCAGCCACGCCATGAAATCAGCGGTGTTTGCGCCGCGTGGAGGCCGCAACCCCCTTGGCTTCTTCGAAATCTAGACCCCACATCGCGAAGGTGGACTTCAAGATGACCTCGAACATCTCTGCTCTAGGGGGGACCGCCTCGTCACTCGCATAGGTGTAGGGAAGGAAGTTGGCAGTCACACCGATGGTCAGCAACATCACCCGAATATTCAGTCCAGGTCGCGCAAGGGCGAAATCGCTGCCCGCCAAATATGCCTCCAGCGGGTTGGCCATGGCTTCTAGCGTGGCATCGATTCGCCGTCGAACGTTCTGAACCTCTTCATCGTTCGTCGATTCGGCTATGAGGCGGCCCATCGCCTGCGCGATCGCGCTCTCGTCCGTCAGGAAGTCGAAGAACGCCAGGACGAATCGCCGCAGATGCTCCTCTTCACTACCACGACTTTGCGCCACGTCACTCAGCCAGCGGCGGTGTAGCTCGTCCACTGCGTCTAGCAACGGGTTTAGGACCGCCTCGACGAACAGATTTCCTTTCGACTCGAAGTATCGGAAAATCAGGTCGTGTGACACTCCGGCCCGCTCCGCGATCTCGCGGGTGGTGGTGCTATATCCTTGCTCGGCGAACAGCTCGCGCGCCGCATCACGTATCAATCCGGGCGCAGAACCTCGGGGTGCCCGCGGTTTCCGCTCAATCGCCATAAGATATGGACTCTATCGGCAAGGCCGCCGATTGGACCCGCCGACGTGCGGGGCCGCCCCGGCGCAGCGGCGCCGGTGCTAACCCTCGTTGGTCGACAAAGGGCCGTCGGCGCCACGATTGCCGCGCAGGCTGCCGTACTCACCGGGCTTGGGTTGGAAGGTCAGCGCCCATCTGCGCATCATGCGGAACAGCTTGGCCTCCTGCGTCTGCAGCGATGGCGGCTCGATGAATCGCTGGTGCTGCCAGATCGCCAGGTCCTCGGGGAACACCGACTCGATGGCCTTGATCCTGGCGGAGCGTTCGTCGTCACTTTCGCCGTCGATCTTCTCGACGAACAGCGTCTGGCGCAGCGTCGATGTCTGGGCATCTACCGGCGTAACTGATATCACCGAATGCGTGTTGTCGCGTCCGGAGAACCGCGTGTAGGCCATCCCGACACCCCACTGTTTGAGCGTCACCGTGTCCTCCCGCCGAGGACCGTCGACCTTGCGCTTACCCCGAGAGTGCACACGCACCTTGGTCATGAAGAAGGCGTCAGTCACTTCGTAGTCGACCAGCGTCGGGATATCGCGGGCGTGGTGCACGTAGCGGACATGAATTGGGTCGACGATGTTCTCGGCGACGACTCGTGGTTCGATGGGCAGGTCGCCGTATCCGAAGGCACTACCTGCGGTTGCCACGTCCCAAAACTCGCCGGTGGGGTACTCATCGCGCAGGTCCTCGAACAGATCCGGTACCGACCACGCCGGCGGTTGACCCGCCACGTCGTGCCACAGATAGATGATGCCGTTGCGCTCGCACACGGGCCACGGCTCGATACGCCGTTTACTCGTCCGCCCTTCTGGCACCGCCACGTTCTGCCCGTCCGGACCCCAAGTCCACCCGTGGAACGGGCACACGACGCAGTCGTCGACCACCCTGCCGCCGTAACCCAGATGCGCGCCGAGGTGCTGACAGGTCGCCTCGAGGCAGCACATTTCCCCGCCTGTCGACCGATAGAGCACCAGCTCCTGACCAAACACCTTGAGGGGCTTGATATCACCAGATGCCAGTTCATGCGACCAGCCGACAACGAACCAACCGCTCACGGCCATCCACGCCGGGATTCGCACCTCTGATTCCGTGTCGGTCACCATGATCGGTCTAAGCACAACAAGCCACCTCTCCAGCCAACAAGATGATTGAACGCTACGATACCTAGACAGATGTGTCAAGTATTTGTGATGAGCGCCCTGACCATCGCCGTGGCGGTGGCCTGCGCCGAATGCCGGCTGGCTCCAGCAGCATCCACGACCGACGAGAACCACAGCGACTCGAGCATCGCTTCGAGTGCCAGCCCGTGGGAGACGGGATCGCCGAGCGAGCTTCCGCGGATGCGGTCGATGTTTCGGCCGATACGGGCCGCCCACCTCCGTTGCGCCTTCCAGCCGGACTGCTGCAACGTGGGATCGGCAAACGCCGCCTGCCGCCATACCGTGGCGAACGCGCCGAAATCGTCGAAGTACGAAAAGAACTGCTCCACCCACGAGGCTAGGTCACCATCGTCAGGCCGCTGCGGTAACGCATCGAGTCCTTTGAGAACGAGTGCCAGCTGCTCGACGGACCGCTCAGCGACCGCCAGAAATGCATCTTGTTTGGTCGCGAAGTAGACGTAAAAGGTCGGACGGGAAACTCCTGCTAGCTTCGCAATGTGCTCGACTCGGGTGGACGCATAACCGAGTTCTTGGAAGGTCAGGCGAGCCCCTTCGAGGATCTGCAAACGAGTCCGATCCGTCTTGGCCCCGGCCGTCCACGGCGGAGTACGTTCGCGCGGCTTCATCACCGTCAGTGAAGCACACGCCGCGGTGGCCCTAGGAGTCGTCACGACGGCATGAAGCGGCGATCCTCAGTACATTGCGAAGGATCCGCTACTGGCTGGCGCGTAAGTCGCCGGAGTTCACCCGTACCATGCCCTCCAAACCATCTCCGCGGCTGCCCTTTTCGTGGTGGGAAAGGGCCTTGATGGAGACGTCGTGGCCTTCGGCGGCTTTGCGTAGTGCGCCGATGGTGGCTTGTTCGCGGCTGATGTGGGCGAACGGGTCCCAGTGATACCAGCGCATCGCGTTTTCGAAGGTAATCTTGTTGACCTCGTCATCGGGCACATTGTTCTTTTCGAGCACCTCGTGGAGTTGCTCCGGGGCGCCGGGCCACATGCTGTCCGAATGCGGATAGTCGGCTTCCCAGCAGATGTTGTCGATGCCGATCTGATTGCGCAGCTCCACCCCGACATGATCGGAGATGAAGCACGTCAGGAAGTGCTCCCGAAACACCTCCGAGGGCTTCTTCCCGCCGAAGTCTTGGCCCGTCCACGTCGAGTGCATCTCGAAGGTGCGATCAGCGCGCTCCAAGAAATACGGAATCCAACCCGTCCCACCCTCCGACAAGGCGATTTTGAGGTCGCGGTACTTCTTGATCGGCTTGGACCACAACAGATCGGCGGCGGCCTGCACGATGTTCATCGGCTGCAGGGTGATCATCACATCTATCGGAGCGTCCGGGGCGGTGATGGCCATCCGTCCCGAGGACCCGATGTGCACATTCATCACCGTGTCGGTGTCAACCAACGCTTCCCACAACGGCGTCCAGTAATCGTCGTGAAACGACGGATACCCCATCGCGGCGGGGTTTTCGGTGAACGTCAACGCGTGCACACCCCGCTCGGCGTTGCGCCGCACCTCCTTGGCGCAGGCCTCAGCATCCCAAATGACCGGCAAACACATCGGAATGAACCGCGCCGGATACGCACCGCACCACTCCTCGACATGCCAATCGTTGTAAGCCTGCAGGAGCGCGAGAGAAAACTCTGGATCCTCTGTGGCGAACAACCGCCCCGCGAAGCCGGGAAACGACGGAAAGCAGATCGACCCGAGAATGCCACCGGCGTTCATGTCCTTAACCCGCTCATCGACCTGCCAGCAGCCGGGCCGGATTTCGTCGAGCCCGGCCGGCTCGATACCGTACTCGTCTTTCGGCCGGCCGGCCACGGCGTTCAACGCGACGTTGGGAATCACCACATCGCGGAACTGCCAGCTATCCGAGCCATCAGGATTGTGCACCAACCGCGGCGCCTCAGCGATGTACTTCTTCGGCAGATGATTCTTGAACATGTCCGGCGGCTCGACAACGTGATCATCAACGCTGATCAGGATCATGTCGTTCTTGTTCACTGTGCCGACCTTTCTCAGTTTCGTACGGCATGGCAACGGCCGCCTTCAAGCAACTATATATTTAGATGATTCTCAATTCCAGTATCCGGAGCACCGATGCCGTCACCAACAACCCCGATCAACGTCGGGCTGTATTTCGATCTCCGCAATCCACCGCCGTGGCGGCAGGATCCTGCGCGATTGCACGCGTTCGCACTGGAGCTGTGCGAGGAAGCCGAGCATCTGGGCGCACATTCAGTGTGGCTTACCGAGCACCACCAGTTCGACGACGATTACATCGCCTCGCCATTGACGTTCGCGGCCGCGGTGGCCGCGCGGACCACGCGGGTCCGCATCGGCACCGCGATCGTGATCGCTCCGCTGCACCATCCCGCCGAGATCGCCGAACAGGCGGCGATGGTCGATCTCGTCTCGAACGGACGCCTAGACCTGGGCCTGGGCGCCGGCTACCGGGTACCGGAGTACGCCCTGTTCGGCAAGAGCCTGGAACGCCGCTACGGCCAGACCGACGCTTGTGCACGCGAGGTACGACGGTTATGGGGCCCCGGTGGGGTCACGCCCGGACCTGTCCAGTCCCGGACGCCGATCTGGATGGGTTATCAAGGACCGCAAGGGGCACGGCGGGCCGGCCTTCTCGGTGAGGGCTTGCTCTGCGCGGATGGCCGGCTCTGGGAGCCGTACCGCGACGGGTTGGCCGAGGGTGGCCACGAGCCGAGCGCCGCGAGGATGACCGGCGCTGTGCAGGGCTGGGTCAGCGACGATCCCGAGGCGGACTGGCCCGTGGTATCCAAACACCTTTCCTACCAGGTTGATTCATACCGCAAGCACATGATGGAAGACACCGGCCGGCCACAACCTCGCCCCGTGGATCCGGACCGCCTGCGCGGACGAGAAGCCGGGATTCTCGACTATTTCTGGTGTGAGACACCGCAATCCATGGCATCGAAGGTGCGGGCGATGATCGGCGACTCCCCCACCGAGACAGTGTTCTTGTGGGCGTCGCTGGGTGGGATGCCTGAGGAGTGGGCGCTACGCCATGTGCAGACGATCTGCACGAAGCTCGCCCCCCTACTGAACGGCTAAGCGGCGCCCAGACCGCGCAGCACGAAGCCCAGCAGCTGTTCGACCTCGTCAGCGACGTCGTCGAATTGCACGCGTTGGCCACTCGTTCGGTCGGCAACCCTGGGCATCAACGATATCGGCGATCCGACCGTGCGCAATCAGCGCTTCGTCAATCCAGCGACGCGATCAGATACCTGCCCTCGAAGCGTGGCCGCGGACGAAAATGGCATTGTTGCGATACTTCAGCAAGGGCGCTGTGTGACTACCCGTTCTTTGTGGCCTACAGCAGCGTGCCGCCGTCCACGTATAAGACCTGCCCGGTGACGAACGCCGCTTGATCTGACGCGAGATACAGCGCGGCCGCGGCGACCTCATCGGCGGTGGCCGCGGTCCGCGGAAGCGGCCCGCTTCGCAGCATTCGCTGGACCATGGTGGGTTCCATTTGGCTGATGGCTCCGGGGAAGAAGCCAAACTCGGGATGGAAGCGACTGCCGGTGCTCCACGATTCCTCCCCGGAGGGGCCAGGCCAGGTCGCATACGGAGCCACACAGTTGACAGTGACCGAATACTCGCCGACCTCCTTGGCCAATACGCGGGTGAAGCTGTGAACGGCGCCCTTGGCTGCCGAATAGACGGCGAGCATGTAGTCACCCACGGCTCCTGCGGTCGAACCCACATTAACGATGCGGCCGCTCCTCCTTGCCACCATGTAGGGCAGCGCGGCGTGCGTGACCCGCAGCACGCTGAGAAGTGAGATTTCGATATCGCCCTGCCAAGTGGCCGGATCGGAGTCGACAAACAGCCCCATCGCATTGTTGCCGCCGGCCGCGTTGACGAGAACGTCCACCGTTCGAAAATTATCGGCGGCCGTGGCGACGAGTTGCGCGGCGGCATCCGGGTCGAGGAGATCGGCGGCGACAAACAGGGCGTCCTTGGCGCCACGCTGCAGCGCCTGCTCGACCACCTTTGCGCCAGCCAGCGGGTCGCGTCCGGAGGCCACTAGCCGCACGCCTTCACCCGCCAGGGCCAGCGCAATCGCCCGACCGATATTCGAGGTCGCACCAGTCACCACGGCAACCTTGCCGCTTAAGCCCAGATCCATCGATACGCACTCCTTTCGGTTTGCCATGTACACCTGCTGACTCCATGTAAACGCTGGAGGCGATACCCGTCGCCGAGTTTGCCCGTACGGTCACCGGGCGTGACGGGGCGAATGCGTCTTGGCTGGTACCACTTTAGTGTCTACGATCGCAAATACCGTAAACCATATAACGGATATTCTTCCAGGTTCCATCTTTTCACGCCGCTGGGGAACGTACGGCACATGGTGATTCACGCGGCGGATCTGTCTACTGGCAACCGGGCCGAGACAGTCCTTCCCAACCCATACGACATCGACTTCCACCGACCGGAGAATCGCCCCATCAGTTTCGGCCTGGGCGCGCACCGATGCCTTGGCTCCCATCTCGCACGACTTGAGATGCAGGTGCTCTACGAGGAGTGGCACAAGCGCATACCCAACTACTGCCGTCGCGTCGCCACAGTCGACAGTCTCGCAGGCGGCAGCACCCGCAGCATGTTCTATCTCTAAATCGCTGCAGCTCAGCACTTTTCGATAACAAGATCGCGAGTGCGCGGACGAGACGCCGGGGTTCTCGACTATTTCTGGTGTGAGACACCACAATCCACGGCGTCGAAGGTGCTTGTTATGATCGGCGCCGCCCCCACCGAGACAGTGTTCTTCTGGGCGTCCTTGGGTGTGATCCCTGAGGAATGGGCGCTACGCCATGTGCAGACGATCTGCACGAAGCTCGCTCCTTGCTGAAAGGCTAAGCGGTGCCGAGGCCGCGCAGCACGAAGCCCAGCAGCTGTTCGACCTCGTCGGCGACGTCTGCTGTCGACTTTCGCTGAAACCTGTCGAGAAGTGCGGCCTCGAAAGCCGCACGTATGGACCGAGCATCCACCACCGGAGTGCATGCGGTGAAGATACCTTCGGCTTTGCCCCGGTACAGGATCGCGGCGATCGACGCCTGATCGGCCGCCACGACGACTTCGAGTTCGCGGGCATAACCTGGAGTGCGCCGCAGCTCCTCGGAGTAGAAAATCGCCACCCTCTTGCGCTTGCGCGGATTCGACACCAGC
>Ga0134128_10010154_pt1 | contig 11283 bp, 7 predicted proteins | sample KB31754_FD_96462 | JGI IMG/M metagenome (GOLD analysis project Ga0134128, IMG submission 96462) | Terrestrial soil microbial communities with excess Nitrogen fertilizer from Kellogg Biological Station, Michigan, USA - KB3-175-4 | ecosystem: Environmental > Terrestrial > Soil > Unclassified ...
GCCATCCAGCTCGGGTTCTTCGGCGGCATGTTCCACGCGGATCGAGCGTGCCGGTCGACTACCGTCTCGACCTCGATAATCGCGTGGTTCACGACCTTCAGCCTCACGGCGAGCAGATCCGGGAACGGGATCTCGTGATTCTCCATGAGGTTGACGTATGTCGCGACCCCGCCGGTGGAGGGATCGAACACGTCATGGCGATACGGGCCGTAGTGATTGAACGTTACCCACAGCCCCTCGCTCCCGAGTGAAAGCGCCGCGCCGTTTTCCGTGTACCGATAATGCGCAGCGAGCGGAAGCGAGGAGGGATCGTGCTTCTGCAGTGCCTCGAGGTAGCGGTCCATGAACCCTTTGAGGCACTGCTCGTCGCACTCTGGAGCGGCGGCCGCTGCGGCCGCCGCGACCGCCCCGGCCGAATGACTCAGCGCGAGCGCGGCGACAACGATCAGCACGGATTCCCAAGCGGTCGGAAGGTGCGACGATCGAACCGGGTGTGTCTGCATTCGGTAGGCCGTGCTCTCTGGTATTCGGCCGACTTCTAGCAGAAAATGCCCGCCAAAGCCAACGAGGAGACGCACTCGTGAGCTCTTCGGCTTTGCAGTGGTTTGGTGAGGCGCGCAGAAGGTACGCTCGCGCGGCACGGCGGCGCTCGTTGCCGTTCTCCATCGTGACCCGGTTGATCGAGCAACCGCGCGGTCGGTACAGCGAAGCGCCACTGCCTACTCTCAACGTTCACCTCAGCTGGCCGGCCATACGAGTACCGGACACTCCGCCGGACATCGGTATCGACATCCCGCTCGCGCCGGTGCCGGTCGTGCCACAACTAGCGCGCGCCATTCCGTAGCTTGCTCTGCGCAATGAAGCCGCCGCGGTGGCGATCCGCTGCGCATTTCGCGTGGGACACTGCGGTACCATTCCGCTCGTCGACGCAAGGCGCGCCTTTCAGTTCAGTGGCTGTCCCTAAATGAAAAACACAACTGCTGTGGCCGCGCAGGACACCGCGCCCAATCACACGCCGGTCATGCAGCAGTACCTGCGGGTGAAAGCCCAGCATCCGGACGCGCTGCTCTTCTACCGGATGGGGGATTTCTACGAGCTGTTCTACGACGATGCGCGACGCGCCGCGGCGCTCCTCGATATCACGCTCACGACGCGCGGCCAGTCGGCCGGGCAGCCGATTCCGATGGCCGGCGTGCCCGTGCATGCGGTCGAGAATTACCTGGCGCGGCTCGTGCGCAAAGGTGAGTGCGTCGCCATCTGCGAGCAGCTCGGCGATCCGGCGAAGTCGAAGGGGCCCGTGGATCGTCAGGTCGTCCGCATCGTCACGCCGGGCACGGTCACCGAGGCGGCCCTCCTCGATGAGCGGCGCGAGACGCTGCTCGCCGCGCTCGCCCGCGACGGTGATGGCGAGGGCGGCCGCTTCGGGCTCGCCTGGCTCGACCTCGCCGCCGGCCGTTTCACGCTGCTGCAGGCCGAGGGAGAGCATGCGCTCGCGGCGGAGCTCGAGCGTTTGCGGCCGGCGGAGCTGCTGGTCCCGGAGGATGAGCGTCCGCAAGCCGAGGCACTTGCCCGCAACGGCACGGGGATGCGAACGCGGCCGCCGTGGCACTTCGAGCTCGCGAGCGCCTCGCGGCTGCTCACCGATCAGCTCGGCACGCTCGATTTGAAAGGTTTCGGTGTCGACGAGCTGCCGCTCGCCCTCGCCGCCGCGGGCGCACTCCTGCAATACGTCCGCGACACGCAGCGCTCCGCTCTGCCTCACATCCGCGCACTCTCCGTCGAGGAGCGTTCGGACGCGCTCATTCTCGATGCCGCTACGCGGCGCAATCTCGAGCTCGATGCGAGCCTCTCCGGACGACCCGAGGCAACGCTCTTTGCGATCATCGATCGATGCGCGACGGCGATGGGCTCGCGCGAGCTCAGGCGCTGGCTCAATCGGCCGGTGCGCGATGCGGCGCTGCTGCGCGCGCGCTATCAGGCACTCGCAACACTGATCGACCGGCGCCGCTTCGAACTCCTCGGCGAGCCGTTGCGCGCAATCGGGGATATCGAGCGAATTCTTGCACGCATCGCGCTGCGCTCCGCGCGCCCGCGCGATCTCGCGCAGCTGCGCACGGCGCTCGGCGCACTGCCCGCCCTGCGTCGCGAGCTCGCCCCGCTCGACTCGCCGCTCCTGCAGGGGCTCCGTGCACGCATCGAAGAGCACGGCGATGCCCGCGCGCTCCTCGAGCGCGCGATCGCCGCCGAGCCCTCGCCCCTCGTGCGCGACGGCGATGTGATCGAGCCGGGCTACGACCCCGAGCTCGATGAGCTGCGCCGCATCGCGACGCACACCGACGATTTTCTGCTCGAGCTCGAACGCCGGGAGCGAGAGCGCACGGGCATCTCAGCTCTCAAGCTCGGCTTCAACCGCGTGCAAGGCTTTTTCATCGAAGTGTCGCGGCGCGACGCCGAGCGCGTCCCGAAGGATTACGTCCGCCGGCAGACCGTCAAGTCGGCGGAGCGGTTCGTGACGGCGGAGCTTGCGAGTTTCGAGGAGAAGGTGTTGAGCGCCCGCGAGCGCGCGCTCGCGCGCGAGAAGGAGATTTACGAGCAGGTACTCACCCAGCTCATCGATCGACTCGGACCCCTGCAGACGACCGCCGCGGCGATCGCCGAGCTCGATGCGCTCGCGAGCCTCGCGGCTCGAGCCTCGGAGCTCGAGTGGACCGAGCCGCAGCTCGCCGATGAGCCGGTCCTCGAGATCGAAGGCGGCCGACACCCGGTGGTGGAGCGCTTCCTCGGCGGCGCGTTCGTGCCGAACGATCTCGAGCTCGATGGCGGACGGCGGATGCTGATCATCACCGGCCCCAACATGGGCGGGAAATCGACCTACATGCGCCAGGCCGCGCTCATCGTCATTTTGGCGCACGTGGGCAGCTTCGTACCCGCGAAACAGGCACTGATCGGACCGATCGACCGTATCTTCACGCGCATCGGCGCCGCCGACGATCTCGCGGGCGGTCGCTCGACGTTCATGGTCGAGATGACCGAAGCCGCCAACATCCTGCACAACGCGACTCGCCGCAGCCTCATTCTGATGGATGAGATCGGCCGCGGCACGAGCACCTTCGACGGTCTGTCACTCGCGTGGTCCATGGCGCGGCACATCGCCGAGCGGCTGCGCGCATTCACGTTGTTCGCGACGCACTACTTCGAGCTCACCGCACTCGCAAGCGAGATCGAGGGATGCGCGAACGTGCACCTCGATGCGACCGAGCACAGCGAAGAGATCGTTTTCTTGCACGCGGTGAAGGAAGGCCCGGCGAATCGCAGCTACGGCCTGCAGGTCGCACAACTCGCAGGCGTCCCGCGAGAAGTCATCACGCGTGCCGGGGAATATCTGGCGGCGCTCGAAGCCGAGCGCGACCGGCGGCTCGCGCAGAGCAGCCAGGCCGAGCTTCCTCTCTTCGCACCGCAGCCCGCGCCTGTGACCCAGTCAGGCGACCCAACTCTGCCTCGCGGGGCCATCGAGCCGGACGGGGCCATCGAGCCGGGCGCGGCCATCGAGCCGCGCGAGGCGACCGAGGCCGGCAGCGCAACGAACCTCGACGGCTCTGCGCGCGAAGGGATCCCCACTTCGCCTGATCCGGTGCTCAATGCCGTCGGCGCTGCGCTCGCCGCGCTCGACCCCGATACTCTCAGCCCGCGGGCCGCGCTTGATGCGCTCTATGAGCTCCGCGCGCTTCTCATGGCAGGCGCCGAGGGGCGCGGCGATAGCGAAAAGTGACCGTCGCGCAGAAACGCGGCTGTCTCGCGCGCCGCGCGCGCCGACACGAGCAGCCCCATGTGAGTCGCCGGTACCGTGATGGAATCCGAAGCACCGGGCAGGCGTGTCTCGCTCACCGCGATCGTGCCGTCGTTCTCACCCTCGAGACGCGCGACCAACTGGCCGAGTCCGAGCCGCCGCGTGCCGGCGATGATGCCGAGCGCGCGTGAATTGCTCCAGCGCCGCTCCCGCGCGACGAGCAGTTCCTCGCTTACGCATTGGCCGACGAACGGATTGAGCAACGGCAGCCGTGAGAGCCCGACTGCGGCGCAACAGCCTACCGCCGGCGTGCCGAGAAACACGACCCGACCGGGCGGCTGATCGCCGTGGCGCTCCAGAAAGCGATAGATCACGAGTCCGCCGAGGCTGTGACCCACAAAGTGGAGCCGCTCGAAGGGACCTGCTGCGGCGGAATCGGACCCGCTCGGGCGCACGCTGCGCCGCGGGGCGATTCGCTCGAGCCGCTCACCGACGAATCGGTGTAGCCGCTCGATGACCTCGGTCATTGGGCTCGAGATGCTAGGGTAGCTGAACATCCACACCTCGCAACCGAGCGCACTCGCAAGTCGCCGGCGGAGGAGGACCGAATCCACACGCGAGGACCAGAGGCCGTGGACGTAGACGACTGCCTCACGCGCCATTAGAGAACGCCCACGCGCGATGGGATCTCGCTCAGCCGGGCGGCGGCGTGCGCACCCGGATGTGCAGCTCCCTCAGCTGCGCTTCGGCAACCTCCGAGGGCGCATCCGTGAGCGGATCTGCGGCGGTCTGGGTCTTGGGGAATGCGATCACGTCGCGAATGCTCTCCGCGCCGGCCATCAGCATCGCGATGCGATCGACGCCGAACGCGATGCCCCCGTGCGGGGGCGCCCCGTATCGCAGCGCATCGAGGAGAAATCCAAATTTGCGCTGCGCCTCCTCGGCCCGGATTCCGAGCAGCTCGAACACGGCCGACTGCATCTCCTCTCGATGGATGCGCACCGAGCCGCCTCCGATCTCGGAACCGTTGAGCGCGATGTCGTAAGCCTTCGCAAGTGCCGTCCCCGGATTCGCGGCGAGCTCGCGTGGATCGTCGATCTTGGGCGAGGTGAACGGATGGTGCATCGCCACCCAGCGCTTCTCGTCCGCATCCCATTCGAACATCGGGAAATCGACCACCCAGAGCGGACGCCAGTCGGCCTCGATGCGGCCCGTGTCCTCGCCGACCTTGAGCCGCAGCGCCCCGAGGGAATCGTTGACCACCTTCGCGCTCCCGGCGCCGAAGAAGATCAGATCGCCATCCGCTGCGGCAGTGCGCTCCAGAATGCCGCTCACCGCAGCGTCGCTCAGGAATTTGATGATCGGCGACTGCAGACCCTCCTTCCCCTTCGCGCGCTCATTGACCTTCACGTAAGCGAGCCCCTTCGCACCATAGCGAGCGACGAACGTCGTGTAGTCGTCGATCTCCTTGCGCGAGAGCGCCCCGCCCCGAGGCACGCGCAGCGCTGCGACGCGGCCCGCGGGATCGTTTGCCGGAGCGGCGAAGACCTTGAAATCGCAGTCCTTCACGAGGTCCGCCACATCGACGAGCTCGAGCGCGATTCGCAGGTCCGGCTTGTCCGAGCCGAACCGCCGCATCGCCTCGGCGTAGGTCATGCGTGGGAAGGGATCGGGCAGCGCGGCGCCGAGCACCTCCCGGAACACATGCCGCACCAGCCCCTCCATGAGGCGCATGATCTCCTCCTGAGGCAGGAACGACGTTTCGATGTCGAGCTGAGTGAACTCCGGCTGCCGGTCTGCGCGCAGGTCCTCGTCGCGAAAGCAGCGCACGATCTGATAGTACCGATCGAAGCCCGCAACCATGAGCAACTGCTTGAACAGTTGCGGTGACTGCGGTAACGCAAAGAATTTGCCCGCGTGGGTGCGGCTCGGAACCAGGTAGTCCCGCGCTCCCTCTGGAGTCGATTTCCCGAGCACCGGCGTCTCGATGTCCATGAACCCGTTCGCATCGAGATAGCTGCGCATCGAGCGCGTCAGCCGATAGCGCAGCTGCAGGCGATCCCGCATCGTCTCGCGGCGCAGGTCGAGGTAGCGATATTTCAGCCGCACCTCCTCACTGACCGTCTCATCGAGCTGAAACGGCAGCGGCTCGGAGCGATTGAGCACCTCGATCGACTCGGCGAGCACCTCGATGCGGCCCGAGTCGAGATGCGGATTGATGGTGCCTTCAGGGCGCGCGCGCACGCGCCCGCGCACGCTCACGACGAACTCGTTGCGCAGCCGCTCCGCTTCTTTGAACACCTGCGGCCGGTCGGGATCGAAGACCACCTGCAGCAGCCCTTCTCGATCGCGCAGATCGACGAAAATCACACCGCCGTGATCGCGCCGGCGATGCACCCAGCCCGCGACCGTGATGTCGCGACCGGTGAGTGTCTCGTTGACGTTTCCGCAGTAATGCGAGCGCATAGGCGCGCGAGCTTACCAGATAGGTGCTCGCGCGAGCCGCTCAGCCGGTGCCGTGGGAGATCGGTGCGGAGGCGCTTTTGTAGGGCGGTATGACGACGCCGCAGGTGACGATCATCTTCATCGCAGCATCGATGCTCATCTCGAGCGGAACGAGCTGGGAGCGGGGCACGAGGATGATGAAGCCCGCGGTCGGATTCGGTGCGGGCGAGATGAAAACGCACACGAGCGGCTCGCCCGTCTTTGCGCTCACCTCCGGCACATCGTCCGCGGTGACGAAGCCGATGCTCCACACGCCGGGCCGTGGATACTCGACCGCCACCACCTGCCGGAACGAGTGGCTCGAGGTGAGCACGCTCTCGGCGAAACTCTTCACACCGCTGTAGACAGAGCGCACGAGCGGAATGCGCGCGAGCAACTCCTCCCAATAGGTGACGAGCTGCCGCCCGACGAGATTCGTGACGGCGAGCCCGGTCAGAAGCACCAGGACCAACGCGAAGAGCACTCCGAGACCGGGGATATAGATGCCGAGCCAGGTCTCCGGCCGCAGCGTCGCCGGCAGCAGCCGGTCCACCACATCGACGATGAATCCCACCACCCAGATCGTGGCGAGGATCGGCAGCCACACGAGCATCCCGGCGACGAGGTAGCGCCGCAGCCCCCAGCCGCGCCGGTTGGCCGGTACGCCGCGCGGCTGAGCGGCGCCCGACGGGGCGGCGATGAGCGGCGTCGTGTCGGGCGGCGGAGCCACGTGGGGCGGAACGGCGTGAGGCGGCGCGGCGCTCTGGGCCTCGGACAAATTTGCCTCGATGCGCCCCGCCATGATCCTCAACGCCGCGACTTGCTGCGCCCGGAGCGGGCCTTGGCTTTGCTCGCCGAAGCCTTCGCGGCCGGCCGCCGGGTCGAGGTGCGCTGCGAGGCCGCACGCTTCGCAGGTGCCGACGCCCGGCGCTGATCGCCGCGCGCCGACTGGCCGCCTCGAGAGGACGACGACGCCGAAGCGGAGGGCCGCCCCGAGATCGCGATCCCGCGCCGCGTCCCATCGCCCGTCTGGGTGGCCGATTTCGATTCGCTCGCCTTCGTCTCGGTCGACGTGGAGGACTCGGCCGCCTTGGCGCCCTCTGCGGGCTTCTCGGTGCTCTCGGAGGGCTTCGCTTCCTTTTCGGCCTTCTCCTGCTCGGCGAGATTGCGCTTCGTCTCTTGCTGTGATTTGAAGTCCGTTTCGTACCAGCCGCCTCCCTTCAGGCGGAAATTCGGCGCCGAAATGAGCTTCTTCATGGTGTTCTTGCCGCAAGAAGGGCACTTCTTGAGCGGCGGGTCAGTGATCTTCTGCATCACTTCGCTGTAGAACTTACAGCTTTGGCACTCGTATTCGTAGAACGGCATGGCGATGTTCGGTCGGAATTTGTTTGAGCCAAGTCAAATTATACCTGCTCGCCGCGCATGACGCCGCCCGGCCCGCGGGCCGGGCAGTGATCCGCACCGACCGGCGCGGAACGGCACGGCACGGCATGCAGCGTGGCCGGGGCGCACCCGGCGAGGTGAGTCGCCGCACGGCGACGGCGCCCTGGGCGGCGTACGCCCTCAGGCCGCCTTCTGCACCGCCTTCTCGAAGACGATGTGTCCGTCGCGCACGGTCGCCTGCACGATGTCGCCGGGCCCGAAGTCGCCCTTGAGGATCTGCTGCGCGAGCGGATTCTCGATCTGCTGCTGGATCACCCGCTTGAGCGGTCGCGCTCCGTAGACCGGATCGTAGCCTGCCTCGCCGATCAGATCGCGAGCCCGGTCGTCGAGGTTGATGTCCATGGAGCGGTCTGCGAGACGCTTGCGCAAATACGCGAGCTGAATGTCCACGATCCGCCGAATCTGCTCGGTGCCGAGCGGCCGGAACACGACGATGTCGTCGATGCGATTGATGAACTCCGGGCGGAAGCTCTGCTGGACGATCTCCATCACGGCCGTGCGCATGCGCGTGTAATTCTTCGCGCCCGCGAATTCCTGAATGACGTTCGACCCGAGGTTGGAGGTCATGATGATGACGGTGTTGCGGAAATCGACGGTCCGGCCCTGCCCGTCGGTCAAGCGCCCGTCATCGAGCACTTGGAGCAGGATGTTGAATACATCCTGGTGGGCCTTCTCGACCTCATCGAGCAGAATCACCGAATAAGGCCGGCGGCGCACCGCCTCCGTGAGATACCCGCCCTCTTCGTAGCCGACATAGCCCGGCGGCGCCCCGATCAGACGCGCGACCGAGTGCTTCTCCATGAACTCCGACATGTCGATGCGGATGAGCGCATCCTCGGTGTCGAACAGGAAGTCGGCGAGTGCCTTGCAGAGCTCGGTCTTGCCCACGCCCGTCGGCCCTAAGAACAGGAACGAGCCGTTAGGCCGGCGCGGATCGGAGAGCCCGGCGCGCGAGCGGCGGATCGCATCCGAGACGATGCGCACGGCCTCGTCCTGGCCGACCACGCGTCTCTCGAGCTCGCCCTCCATGCGAAGGAGCTTCTCCTTCTCGCCCTCGAGCATTTTTGCGACGGGAATTCCCGTCCACTTGGAGACCACCTCGGCGATCTCCTCCTCGGTCACGCGATTGCGGACCAGGTGGGTCTCCTTTTTCTCGGCGGCGAGCGCCTCCGCGAGCCGCTTCTCGAGCTCGGGAATGCGGCCGTACTGCAGCTCCGCCATCCGGCCGAGGTCGTTCGCGCGCCTTGCCGCATCGAGCTCGGTGCGTGCCCGATCGAGATCGGCGCGGATCTGAGCCGCGCCCTGCAGTGTCGCCTTCTCGGACTTCCAAACCTCCTCGAGATCCGCGTACTGCTTTTCCAGATCCCGCAGGCCCTCCTCGAGCGTCTGCAAGCGCTTCCGTGAGGCCTCATCCTGCTCCTTCTTCAGCGCCTCCTGCTCGATCTTCAGCTGGATGATTCGCCGCTCGAGCCGGTCGAGCGCCTCGGGCTTGGAGTCGATCTCCATGCGGATGCGCGCGGCGGCCTCATCGATGAGGTCGATCGCCTTGTCCGGCAGCTGCCGGTCCGTGATGTACCGATGCGACAGCGTCGCGGCGGCGACGATCGCGGGGTCCGTGATGTCGACGTTGTGGTGAACCTCGTAGCGCTCTTGCAGTCCGCGCAGGATCGCGATCGTGTCCTCCACGGAGGGCTCATCGACGAGCACCCGCTGGAAACGCCGCTCGAGCGCGGCGTCCTTCTCGATGTACTTGCGGTATTCATCGAGGGTCGTAGCTCCGATGCAGTGCAGCTCCCCGCGAGCGAGCGCGGGCTTCAACATGTTGCCCGCATCCATCGAGCCTTCGGCGCGTCCCGCACCGACGACGGTGTGCAGCTCGTCGATGAACAGAATGATGCTGCCTTCCTGTTTCGCGAGATCAGTGAGCACACCCTTCAGGCGCTCCTCGAACTCGCCGCGGAATTTCGCGCCGGCGATCAATGCGCCCATATCGAGCGCCAGAATGCGCTTGTTGCGCAGCCCCTCGGGCACCTCGCCGTTCACGATCCGCTGTGCGAGGCCCTCGACGATCGCTGTCTTGCCGACACCGGGCTCGCCGATCAGCACGGGATTGTTCTTCGTACGCCGCTGCAGGACTTGGATCGTGCGGCGAATCTCATCATCGCGGCCGATGACCGGATCGAGCTTGCCGGAGGAGGCGCGCTCGGTGAGATCGACCGTGTATTTCTCGAGCGCTCCGCGTTGCTCCTCTGCGTTCGCATCGTTCACCTTCTCGCCGCCGCGGACTTCGTCGATCGCTTTCTCGACCGTGCCACGGGCGAGTCCGGCATCCTTCAACAACCGGGCGAGGTTCGCTTTGTCCTCGAAGGCGGCGAGCACGAACAGCTCGCTCGAGATGAACTGATCGCCGCGTTGCTGCGCGAGCTTGTCCGCGACGTTGAGCAGGCGCACCAGATCGTTCGAGACGTGCACTTCACCCGGGGTGCCCTGCACCGTCGGCACCCGGTCGAGAAGCGCCATGAGCTCCGAGCGCAGTTTGTTGATGTTCGCGCCTGCCTTCATGAGCAGCGGCCGTACGGTGCCGCCCTGCTGGTCGAGCAGCGCAAGCATCAGGTGCGCGGGCTCCATGAACTGGTTGTCCCGCCCGACCGCGAGCGACTGCGCATCGGCGAGAGCCATCTGAAACTTGCTCGTCAACTTGTCCTGCCGCATAGAAAGCCTCGGCTGAGCTGCGTTTGGATTATCCGCTCGGGGAGCCGCCGCGAAACGGGGGCGTCAGCCCTGTTGTGGGGACACAACGGCGGCCTTCAAGAGCCTTTCGTCACCCGTGAGCGGACCCGTAGACCCGCCTCCCGCGGGCTCGATCCAGATGAGCGCGGCCGTCCGTCCGCACTGCCCGTCGCGACGGTAAGAGAAGAAGCGCGAGGCGTCGCTGTAGGTGCACCAGCCGCCTCCGTACACCTCTCGCACGCCGGCGGTGGCGAGCCGGCGCCGGGCGAGCCCGTAGAGGTCGCACTGCCAGCGCCCGCGCGCATTGCGCGCAAATGCGCTCGCCGCCTCCGCGTCGCGCTCGACGAACGCCGCCCTCACTTCCTCTCCCACCTCGAAGTGCTCGCGGCCGATCGCGGGCCCCATCCAGGCGATCAGCCGGTCCGCCGGAACGCCCGGCTGCCCCGCTGCCAGCTCCGCGACGGTCGCTTCCAACACGCCTGCGGCGAGCCCGCGCCAGCCTGCATGCGCCGCCCCCACGGCTGCACCATCGCGCGCCGCGAAGAGCACCGGCATGCAGTCGGCCACCTGGATTGCGCACACCACACCGCTGCGGCGGCTGATCGCCGCATCTGCTTGTGTCGGCACCGCCTGATGCGCACCCTGCGCCTGATGCGCGCCCCCCGCCCGATGGGCGGCCTGCGCCTGATCCGCCGCCGCCCGATCGAGCGTCACGACGGAGCTCCCATGGACCTGTGTGAGCCAGCACGGCTCTGCGGGCAGTCCCAGGCAAATGCGAACGCGCCGGCGATTCTCCACCACCGCTTGTGAATCATCGCCGACCCGCAGACCGAGGTTGA
>Ga0134128_10010156_pt1 | contig 11282 bp, 11 predicted proteins | sample KB31754_FD_96462 | JGI IMG/M metagenome (GOLD analysis project Ga0134128, IMG submission 96462) | Terrestrial soil microbial communities with excess Nitrogen fertilizer from Kellogg Biological Station, Michigan, USA - KB3-175-4 | ecosystem: Environmental > Terrestrial > Soil > Unclassified ...
CACGGCCCGGGTGGCGAAGTACGCCAGGTCCCACAGCCGCGGGCCGGGCGAGCACATGTCGAAGCAGCGGGTTCAGCGGCACCCCTCCCCCAACGAAGCTCAACCGCTCCGTTGCGCCCTCAATGCCCGGCGGCCGCGGGATGCAGTGGACCCCGGCGCGGTCAAGGCAACGCAGGTGGCGGTGGACCGTTGGCGTCCACGGCCCGGCGTTCCGGGTGACGGTCCCGCCGTCGCGCTCGACGGCGTTCATGTTGCCGCCGGGCAGACGTTCGGTCATGAGGAACTCATGCGGGTGGGAAACGACCAACGGTCTGGTCTCGGTGCTCGCAGGGCTCACTGCCCGACCGCCGGGCGGTTACGAATCAACCGTCGGGTTCTTGGCCACAAACAGCTCGCAGGTGGCGTTGTAGTACTTCCTGGACAGCCCCTTGGCCTTCATGCCAATCCGGAGGCACACGTTTTGCGAGGCCTCATTGGCGGGGTTCGTCACGGCCACCACGCGGTCCAGCCCGTGGGCGAAGGCATGGGCCAGGACCGCCTCGGCAGCCTCGGAGGCAAAGCCGCTCCCCCAGTAGTCCGGATGCAGGTGCCAGCCGATCTCGACGTCGTCGGACGGCTTGGGCGGCTCCTCCCCCGACGCGGGGATCGGCTTGAGCAGCAGCGTTCCCACCGGCGCCCCATCCTCCCTGCGCGTGACGGCCCAGATGCCGTGCACCGGATGGTCGATGGTCTGGAAGCGCGCCACGCGCTCTTCCGCCTCGGCACGGCTTTCCATGACGCGCGGCTCGTTGCCGATGAAGCGCTGCACCACCCAGCGGGAATATAGGTCGTATACAAAATCAACGTCGGTGTCTTGCCATGGACGCAGTAAGAGTCGTTCCGTCGTTATGTTCTCCATCCACCCATCATGCACGGTTCCCCCCGGGTTCGGGCTCCCCCGCAGCTACCGTTTGCATAACAAAATATTACTTAGGTACCCTGTCAAATCTTGTTGAGGACGTTCATCCCTCCAGGAGCTGGCGCAGCACGTACTGCAGGATCCCGCCGTGCATGTAGTACGCCTCCTCCGCGGGCGTGTCGATGCGCAGCGTCGTGGCAATGTCGCGGGAGGTGCCCCCGTGCTCGACCCGCACGGTGACCTCGCGGGGCAGCGGGTCCGCCCCCGCCAGTCCCAGCACCGAGTATGTTTCCAGGCCGGTCAGGCCCAGGGACTCCGCCGTCTCGCCGTCCCTGAACTGCAGGGGCAGCACACCCATGCCGATCAGGTTGGAGCGGTGGATGCGCTCAAAGGACGCCGCGATGACGGCTTTCACGCCCAGCAGCATGGTGCCCTTCGCGGCCCAGTCCCGCGAGGAGCCCGATCCGTAGTCGGTGCCGGCAATGACCACCAGCGGCGTCCCTTCCGCCTGGTATGCGTTGGACGCGTCAAAGATGGTCTCCACCTCCCCCTCCGCCGAACGCTTCGTGAAGCCGCCCTCGACGCCGGGCACCAGCAGGTTGCGCAGACGGATGTTGGCGAAGGTGCCGCGGATCATGACGTTATGGTTCCCGCGCCGGGAGCCGTAGGAGTTGAAGTCGGCCTGGGCCACGCCCTGCTCCAGCAGGTACTGCCCGGCGGGCGAGGACTTCTTGATGTTGCCGGCCGGCGAAATGTGGTCGGTGGTGACCGAGTCCCCCAGCAGGGCCAGCACGCGCGCGCCGGTGATGTCCCCCACCGGGGCGGGCTCGCGGGTCATGCCGTCGAAGTACGGGGGCTTGCGGACGTAGCTGGACTCGTCCGACCAGGCGAACATGTCGCCCTCCGGCACGTGCATGCCGCGCCAGTTGTCGTCGCCGTGGTAGACGTCCGCGTAGCCGTCCGTAAACATTTGCGCCTCCAGGCTGGCCTCGACGACGGACTTGATCTCCGCCGTCGTCGGCCAGATGTCCTTGAGGAAGACCGGGTTTCCGCTGGCGTCCTCGCCCAAGGGGTCCCTAAGCAAATCGACGTGCATGCTGCCTGCGAGCGCATAGGCGATCACCAGCGGCGGGGAGGCAAGGAAGTTCATCTTCACCTCCGGGTGGATGCGGCCCTCAAAGTTGCGGTTGCCGGAAAGGACGGCCGCCACGGAGAGGTCGTTGCCGTTCACGGCCTGGCTGACGGCCGGGATCAGCGGGCCGGAGTTGCCGATGCACGTGGTGCAGCCGTAGCCCACCAGGTCGAAGCCGAGCTTTTCCAGGTAGGGCGTGAGCCCGGCGCGGTCGAGGTAGTCGGTCACGACGCGGGATCCGGGGGCCAGGGTCGTCTTGACCCACGGCTTGCTCGCGAGCCCCAGTTCCACGGCCTCCTTGGCCACCAGACCGGCGCCGATCATTACCGAGGGGTTGGAGGTGTTGGTGCAGGAGGTAATGGCGGCAATGACCACATCGCCATGGTCCAGGGTCAGCTCCTGCCCGTCCAGCACCAGCTCCGCCGGGTCGCTGGGCCACTCGAGTTCGACGCCGTCGTCCGCCTCGTCCTCGACGGTGCGCGGGGGCTCGTCGCCGGGAATCCTGTCGCTGATGGCCACGGGGTCGCTGGCCGGGAAGGACTCGTCCCCGGCCTCGTCCAGCCCCCCGGCCAGCACGGCCACTTCCTGGGACTCCCCCGCCAGCAGTCCGCGCACGGCACGCTTGGCGCTGCGCAGCGGGATCCTGTCCTGCGGGCGCTTGGGCCCGGCGATGGAGCTCTCCACGGTGGACAGGTCCAGTTCCACCACCTGGCTGTAGTCCGGGATGTGGCTGGGATCGTGCCACATGCCCTGTTCCTTCGCGTAGGCTTCCACGAGCCTGACCTGGTGGTCGCTGCGGCCGGTCAGGCGCAGGTAGTCCAGCGTTTCCTTGTCTATGGGGAAGATGGCGCAGGTGGAACCGTATTCGGGGCTCATGTTGCCCAGCGTGGCCCGGTTGGCCAGCGGCACGTTGGCCACGCCCGGGCCGAAGAATTCCACAAACTTTCCCACCACCCTGGTCTTGCGCAGCAGTTCCGCCACGGTGAGCACCAGGTCGGTGGCGGTGGTGCCTTCCGGCAGCCCGCCGGTCAGCTTGAAGCCCACCACCTGCGGGACCAGCATGCTCATGGGTTGGCCCAGCATGGCGGCCTCGGCCTCGATGCCGCCCACGCCCCAGCCCAGCACGCCCAGGCCGTTGACCATGGGCGTGTGCGAGTCCGTGCCGACCAGGGTGTCGGGATAGGCCTGCCGCACGCCGTCGTGCTCCCTGGTGAAAACCACGCGGGCGAGGTATTCCAGGTTGACCTGGTGGCAGATGCCCGTGTCCGGCGGCACCACCAGGAAGTCGTTGAAGGACTGCTGGGCCCAGCGCAGCAGCTGGTAGCGCTCCTGGTTGCGCTTGAACTCATACTCCGCGTTGATGGAGAACGCGTTGGGGACGTTGAAGACATCAGCGATGACGGAGTGGTCGATGACCAGCTCGCCCGGGATCAGCGGATTGATCTTCGTCGGGTCCCCGCCCAGGTCCGACATCGCGTCGCGCATGGCCACCAGGTCGACCACGCAGGGGACGCCGGTGAAGTCCTGCATGAGCACCCGGGCCGGCGTGTACTGGATCTCCGCGTTCGCCTCCGCCGCCGGGTCCCAGTTCCCCACTGCACGGACCTGTTCGGCGGTGACCAGCCGCCCGTCCTCATTGCGGAGCAGGTTCTCCAGCAGGACCTTCAGGCTGTATGGAAGCCGGGCCGAGCCCTCCACCGCGGCCAGCCGGTGGATTTCATAGACCTGGCCGTCGACGGTGAGTTCACCGCGTGCATCGAAACTGTTGGAAGACATGGCAATCCTTTTCTCTGCTACCCGTTTTAGCCCACACTAGCGACCTGCACGCGGATAGCAAGGGGGCGGGCAGGATGGAGGTGGCCGTGCCCGGCCTTGGCACAATGGTGTCAACCATTCGCAACAACGCAGGGAGCACGCCGTGAAGTTCGTTCTGGAAGTTGACCTGGACGCCGTCCGGGACGCGCCCGTCGAGGAGCCGGGGCGCATTCTTCGCCACAGGGCCGGCAATGTCAGGCACTACGCACTGGAGCCCGGCTCGGGGGACACCATCATGGACAGCGCCCACACCGCCGTCGGCTTGTGGCGGATCGAGGCCGGCGCGTGAACGGGCCCGTCGCCGGCGGCCGGCAGCTGTTCACGGACGCCGATGTCCAGGCCGCCGTCGCCGCCGTCGTGGCCGAGGACGCGCTGCCCACCATTGTCCAGGCCGGCCACCCCGTGCTGCGCGCCCAGGCGGTGCCCTTCACCGGCCAAATCCCCCAGGGGCAACTGGCCCGGCTCATCGACATCATGCGCCGCACCATGCACGCGGCCCCCGGTGTCGGCCTGGCCGCACCCCAGATCGGCATCCCGCTCCAGCTCGCCGTGCTCGAGGACCGCTACGACATCCCCGAGGAAAACGCCACGGCCCGCGAGCGCCGGCCGCTGGAATTCCTGGCCATCCTCAACCCGCGCTACACGCCCGTCGGCACGGAAACGGCATCGCACTACGAGGGCTGCCTCTCCGTGCGCGGCTGGCAGGCCGTGGTTGACCGCGCCGCTGCCGTCGACCTGAAATACGACGACGTCGACGGGCGCCCCGTGCTCCGCCGCCTCTCCGGGTGGCAGGCCAGGATCGCCCAGCACGAGACCGACCACCTTTCCGGCATCATCTACCTGGACCGTGCGCACACGCGCTCGCTGGCCTCCGACGCCGAATATGCGGCCAACTGGGCCCGGCCGGGCATCGCCGAGGCCCGGGCGGTGCTGCATTTCTGAACACGGGCATGCCCCCTCCGGTCCGCCTAGGATGAAATCATGGACAACAGCGTGCTCGACGCCCTCATCTGCCCCGTCTGTGGACTCGAATTCATGGAGGTCCTGTCCGGCGAGACGGCGCTCAAGTGCATCGACGGGCACAGCTTCGACATCGCCCGCCAGGGGTACGTGAACCTGCTCACCGGGCACGGCACCAAGTTCACCCACGACTCGGCTGCCATGGCCGCCGCCCGGGACGCCTTCCTCGCCGGCGGCCACTACCGGGAGCTGGCGGACGCGCTCGCAGCCACGGTGCGCGGCGTCCTGGACGCTGCGGGTGCCGTTGGCGTTTCGACTGGCGGGCCGGCTGGCGGGCCGGCTGGCGGCCCGGCCGGCCGGCCGGAGCCTCGTCCCCTGGTCCTCGACGCCGGCACGGGAACGGGATGGTACCTGCGGCAGCTGCTTGACCGGCTTGACGGCGCCGTCGACGCCATCGGACTGGACATATCCAAGTTCGCCCTGCGCCGGGCCGCGCGGCGCAACGCGGCCGCCGTCAACCTGGTCTGGGACCTGTGGCAGCCGCTGCCTGTGGAAGCCGGACGGGTCGACGTGGTGCTTGTCGTCTTCGCCCCGCGCAACGCTGCGGAGTTTGCCCGCGTGCTCAAGCCCTCCGGGCGGCTCGTTGTGGTGACGCCCCGGCCCGGGCACCTGGCGGAGATCGCCCGGCCGGCTGGCCTGCTGGGTATCCAGACGGACAAGGAAGCCGCCCTGGCAGCCGGCGTGGCACCGGACTTCGCCCTGGAGAGCAGCAGCCCGGTGACCATTCCCCTCCGCCTGGACCCGGACGACGTGTCCAACGTGGCGCTCATGGGGCCGGCGGGCCACCACCTGGACCAGCGGGAACTGGACCGGATGGTGGCTGCGCTGCCGGCGTGGACTGACGCCACGGCCCAATTCACCGTCTCCGTCTTCCGCCCCCGTTGAGGTCGGAGGCGTGATGTTCTCCAACGGAGGGGTCAACGGAGGGGTTGTTCGCCTTCCCCGGAACACAGGGCGGCCGCACCGGGGCGCACGGCTTCCGGTGTCGCCAGGTCCACCATGCGCGCCTTGGGGGACTTGCCGTGCAGGTCGACGTGCAGCCACTTCAGCGTCACCTGGGTCAGCGGCCCCACGCCCAGCGCAAACGCCGCCGTGCCGGCGCCCACCACCCCGCCCATGAAGAATCCGACGACGACCACCGCCAGTTCGATGCTGGTGCGGATCACCCAGACCGGCCTGCCGGTGACGCGCACCAGGCCGGTCATGAGCCCGTCGCGCGGGCCCGGACCCATGCCGGCGCCAATGTAGAGCGCCGTGGCAAAGGCCAGGATGACCAGGCCCGCCGCAAAAAGCAGGACCTGGAACAGCAAGTGGCCGGCCTGCGGAATCATGGCGAGGCCCAGGTCCGCAAATGCGCCGACGAGCACGGCGTTGGCGATGGTGCCGACCCCGGGCATTTGCCTGAGCGGGATCCAGAACAGCAGGACAATCCCGCTGATGATGATGGTGCACAGCCCAAAGGAGATGCCAGTGGTCCGCGATGCGCCCTGGGCAAACACGTCCCACGGCGACGCACCGATGTTGCCGCGGATCATCAGCGAAATGGCAATGCCGTACAGGAACAGGCCCACCAGCAGGCGGGCCAGGCGGACGGGAAGATATTGGGTGGTGAACACTCGCTGCATAGGGCAAGTTTAGCCAAACTGGACTTATGCAATAGAGCCAATTCGCCTAAGGTGGATTCATGAACAGCCTTGTTACCGGACGGCGCCTGGCCCGCGAGCTGGGCGAGTGGCGGTCCGCGGGGCCGGCCTACAGGGCGCTGGCGGACAGAATCCGGGTGCTCCTGATGGACGGCCGGCTCGCCAGCGGCACCAGGCTCCCCGCCGAACGCGAGCTCAGCGGTGCCCTCGGGCTGAGCCGCACCACTGTTGCCGCCGCCTACTCCAAGCTGCGCGACGACGGCTACCTCGCCAGCGTGCGCGGCTCCGGCAGCACGCTGGTGCTGCCCGGGCGCGAGCGCGGCGAACATTCGCTCGCCAACGGCCTGCCGCTCGATTTCACGAAGGCCATCACGCTCGCCTACCCGGGCATGGCTGCCGCCTATGCGGCCGCGCTCGAACTGCTTCCCGCGTACCTTGGCCACGACGGCTTCGACATGGTTGGCCTGCCCGACCTCCGGGAGGCCATCGCCCACAGCTATTGCGACCGCGGCCTGCCCACCTCGGCGGACCAGGTCATGGTGACCACCGGTGCCCAGCACGCCCTGAACCTGGTGACCAAGACGCTCCACTCCCCCGGCGAGCGTGTCCTGGTTGAACAGCCCACGTATCCCCACGCCCTTGACACTTTCGCATCCGTGGGCGCGCGCATCCTGTCCTTTCCGGTCAGCCAGGATGGCGGCTGGGACCTTCGCCAGGCTTCGCTGCAGCTGCGCCGGGCGGCGCCGAGCATGGCCTTCCTGATGCCCGACTTCCACAACCCGACGGGCAAGAGCATGACGATCCCGGAACGCGAGTACCTGGCGGCGGCGGCCGCGCGCGAAGGAACCGTGCTGGTGGCCGACGAGACCACGGCGCTGCTGGACATTGACCGCGGGGTCCTCCCGCCGCTGGGCTGCTTCTCCCCGGGCGCCATCACGCTGGGGTCGCTGGGCAAGATTGCGTGGGGCGGGCTGCGGATCGGCTGGATCCGCGCGCCGCGGGACGTCCTCGCCCGGATCCTGCGGGACCGTCCGGCCCAGGACCTGGGGACGCCGCTGCTGGAACAGCTCGCGGCGGCCCAGCTGGTCCACGAGCTGCCGGTGCTTGCCGACAGCCGGGGCAAGGACCTGAAAATGAGGCGGGACGTGCTCACCGGGCTGCTGGCAGAGCAGCTTCCGGACTGGAAGGTCGACGTGCCCGACGGCGGACTGTCGCTGTGGATCAACACCGGCACGGTTTCCACATCGGCCCTGGCCCTGGCCGCCCGCGCGGAGGGCCTGGGCCTGGTTCCCGGCCCGCGGTTCGGCCTGGACGGCGCCTTTGAACGGTTCCTGCGCCTGCCGTTCGGCCACGACGTCGAGCAGCTGCGCGACGCCGTCGCGATCCTGGCGCGGATTAGTTCACGGGTCGGTGCCGACCCGCTGCGGATGCCCCTGCAGGCAGTGATTTGAACGAGATATTCCCACGCATACGTAGTAGGCTGGATTGTACGTTAAGTCACAAAGGGGGACTCAATGCTTGAATGGATCAATAGTTTCGGCTGGATCATCTGGCTGACTGTGTTCCTGCTGCTTGCAGTCGCCGAAATGCTGACGCTGAACCTGTACTTCATCCTGATGTCAGTCGGCGCCCTGGCCGCCCTCGTGGCTTTCCTGTTCCACGCCGAGCTCTGGTTGCAGATTGTCATCTTCTGCGTCGTGGCGCTGGCAACCACGGTGCTGATCAGGCCGCTGGCACTGGCGCACCTGCGCCGCGGGCCCGCCGACTCGCTCTCCAACGTTGACCGACTCATCGGGCGCCACGCGGTGGTCCTGGAGGCCGTCGGCGCCAACAGCGGGCTGGTCAAGATCGGCGGGGATGTCTGGACCGCGCGCACCCGGGGCGGCGCCGACGTTCCGGCGGGAGCGTCCGTTGAGGTGGCCGCCATCGACGGCGCAACGGCCATTGTCAGCTTCCCCAACGTGCACAAGTCAACGGGGACTGCCACCACCACCGCCTAGCGCCTTCACATCAAGGCTGCACGCTACTTACTTTCCTGTGCCACTCGGCGCACGGAACACGCATTCTGCAAGCTAGAAAAGAGGGGATTTCATGCCAGATGGAGCCGGAGCAGTAGTGTGGCTTTTCGTTGTTATTGTCCTGCTGATATTCGTCGTCATCGTCCTCGTCCGGTCCGTGCGGATCATTCCGCAGGCCCGTGCCGGCGTCGTCGAGCGGCTCGGCAAGTACCAGCGGACGCTCAACCCCGGCCTCACGGTGCTCATCCCGTTTGTGGACCGGCTGCTGCCGCTGTTGGACCTGCGCGAACAGGTGGTCTCCTTTCCGCCGCAGCCGGTGATCACCGAGGACAACCTGGTGGTTTCCATCGACACCGTGGTGTACTTCCAGGTCACCGACCCGCGGGCAGCCACCTATGAGATTGCCAACTACATCCAGGCCGTGGAACAGCTGACCACCACCACCTTGCGCAACGTGGTGGGCGGTCTGAACCTCGAAGAGGCGCTGACCTCCCGTGACCAGATCAACGGCCAGCTGCGCGGCGTCCTGGACGAGGCCACGGGCCGCTGGGGCATCCGCGTCAGCCGCGTGGAGCTCAAGGCCATTGATCCGCCCCTGTCCATCCAGGACTCCATGGAAAAGCAGATGCGCGCCGAACGTGACCGCCGCGCGGCGATCCTGACGGCGGAGGGAACCAAGCAGTCGGCCATCCTGACCGCTGAAGGCGAACGCCAGTCCTCCATCCTGAAGGCCGAGGGCGACGCCAAGGCGGCCATCCTGCGGGCCGACGGCGAGTCCCAGGCCATCCAGAAGGTCTTCGACGCCATCCACAAGGGCAATCCCACCCAGAAGCTGTTGGCCTACCAGTACCTGCAAACGCTGCCCAAGATCGCCTCCGGTTCCTCGAACAAGCTGTGGATCATTCCCAGCGAAGTCGGCGAGGCCCTGAAGGGGATCGGCAACGTCCTCGGGAACACCGTGGCCGATACCGACGACGCCGCCGACGTCACCCGCGAAGCCCTGCCGTAGGCAAAGACTCCGGACCTGGCCGCGCAGGGGCACCGCTGACGGCGGGACCCTGCGGCAACCGCACGGCCAAGCCCGTATAATGGGAGCTTGGCCGTGCGGCGTTGTCCCGGCCAGACCTTTCACGCCAGGCGGGCACCGCGGAACATCCGTGCCCCGCAATACGTTGAATCAAAGACGAACATGGTTTTGCCGGCCCCCTTCCAAGCGGGCCGACGGAACCAAGACGCCGGTTCACCCCTGAGAACCGGCAACAACATGAGGGAGAAGTCATGAGCGATCGTAGCTTGCGCGGCATGCGCCTGGGCGCACAGAGCATGGAGACGGAGTCCGGCGTGGAGCCGGCCCCCCGCCAGCGCGTGGAATACCGCTGCGCCGACGGCGAGCAGGTGTTCGTAACGTTCTCCTCCGAGGCGGAGATCCCCCCGGTGTGGGTGTCAAAGACGGGCAAGGAGGCCCTGCTGGTCAACGGCGAAGCCCCGGACACGTCCAACGACAAGCCCGTCCGCACACACTGGGACATGCTGCTCGAGCGCCGCTCGCTTCCTGAACTGGAAACGATCCTGGCCGACCGCCTGACGATCCTGCGCGAGAAGCGCGGCGAGAAGGTCTAGTCCTCCGGAAAAGCGTGAGTGCAAAGGACGCCCCTGGGATGATTCCCAGGGGCGTCCTTTGTCAGGAACCGGTGCGGCCCGTCAGCTTGTTCCAGCGCGCGGTCAGCCCCCACCTGGTGACATTGACCATGGCCTCCTGCACAATGTTCCCGCTCATCTTGGACGCCCCGAATTCGCGTTCCACAAAGGTAATGGGGACCTCCACGACTGTCATGCCCTTTTGGCACACACGCCACAGCATGTCCACCTGGAAGCCGTAGCCCACCGAGTCCACGGAATCCAGGTCCAGCGCCTCGAGGGTGGTGCGGCGGAACGCCCGGTAGCCGCCGGTGATGTCGCGCACCGAAATGCCCAGCAGGATCCGCGAGTACAGGCTGCCGCAGGTGGAAATCAGCTTGCGGTGCAGGGGCCAATTGACCACACTGCCCCCGGGGACCCAGCGCGACCCCAGCACCAGGTCGGCGCCCTTTTCCACGGCGTCCAGGAGGAGGGGCAGCTGCTCGGGCTGGTGGGAACCGTCGGCGTCCATTTCCACCAGGACGTCATAGCCGGCGTCGAGGCCCCATGCGAACCCGGCCAGGTAGGCGGCGCCCAAGCCTTCCTTGCCCGCGCGGTGCAGGACATGCACCTGGGGGTCATCCGCGGCGAATCCGTCTGCGAGGCGGCCCGTGCCGTCCGGGCTGTTGTCGTCTGCAATCAGCACGTCGACGTGCGGCACCGCGGCCCGCAGCCGCGCCAGGGTCTTGGGCAGGGACTCAAGCTCGTTGTACGTGGGGATGATTGTCAGGACACGCAACACAGGTGCCTTTCCGTAAAGAACTATGGTGGGGTCAATCAGCGTTGGCGCCAGCCGCCGCGGACTGCTGCCGCAGCGCAGGGGCGGACCGCGCACACTGAAGTGCATGATGCGAAGGGCGCGTGGAGCCAAAACCCCAGTATAGGTGACGGCCGGGCAGGGGCCGGTGTCCGCGGCGGGCGCCGCCGCCTGCACCGCTGGATCGAGCGCCGTGATTGCACCGCAGGGGAGGGATAAAAGAGAGCCGCAGGGGAGGGATGAAAGAGATAAGCCCACGCGCCTTCGGGCCAAGCCGGACCGCGGCTGACGGGCTGCGGCCCTGCTTGTTTTCTACTGGCGC
>Ga0134128_10010159_pt1 | contig 11280 bp, 5 predicted proteins | sample KB31754_FD_96462 | JGI IMG/M metagenome (GOLD analysis project Ga0134128, IMG submission 96462) | Terrestrial soil microbial communities with excess Nitrogen fertilizer from Kellogg Biological Station, Michigan, USA - KB3-175-4 | ecosystem: Environmental > Terrestrial > Soil > Unclassified ...
GCATTCTGCTGACGCCCGCGTTGGTGCTGCCCGGCTTATTGCGCTCCGGGCGCATTCGATACCTGCAACTCGGACTGGTGATTGCCATCACCGTATTGAGCATGAGTATGGGAAAGCCTTCAGCACCCCTCTATGCAATCGTGGACGCTCTTGTTCTAATGCAGATTGGAGTTCTATGGGTGGTCTTCGACGATTTCTGGTCGCGCGTAGCTTTATCCACGATTTGCCTCCTGCTCTTCCAGATACTTTTAGACAAATGGTTCTTCCCGCACTATTTCGCGCCAGCAGCGTGTTTGGTCTTATTTCTGCAAGTTGAGGGATTGAGGCGCATTTGGCGAGGACAACGGCAGCCACATGCTCCTACGGCGACGGTTGTGAGTCGCAGCGAACGCCGCCGCATGGAACGGGAGAGCGCCAAGCTTGGGACATCGGCCTCACCATGGAGGACGTTTGTATTGCTACTTCCCATAATTTGCTTGCTATCGCTTGTTGTGAGAGTCGAAGCGCGAGTCAACGGATGGAGTGAAGACTTCCACGAACCGGAGTGGGGAGCGTTGCCGGTCCAGGACTGGAGCATTCGACGGGCTGAACTCGAACGCTGGCTCGAACAGCAATCCCAGCCGCAACTGGTGTTTGTACGTTATCCCCTGCGCCACAATGTTTACTTTGAATGGGTTTTCAATCACGCCGATCTGGTGCATTCGAAAGTAATCTGGGCGCGGGACTTGGGCACGAAGAATGATGAATTGCTCGTCAAGCAATTTCCCGACAGGACAACATGGATGCTTGATGCCGATGCTCCTGAACCCCAACTCGTGCCCTACGCGGAGGCAGGAATCAGTAGTGGCTTTAGTCCTGCCAGTCGAGCAAACAGAACTGTAGAAAATCAGCCGAACTGGTAAAAGGAGCGCCTCTCGATCTATAGGAAAAACAAAAATTAAGTTTCTGTGGGTATGGCTACAAGCCATGAAATATCTCGGGCAACTTTAGCTAGCTATCGAAGGGACGCCAAGCGTGAGGCGTGATCTGCCAAAAAGCGACGCGGATTTTGGCCGGGACCGGCACGTAGGGACGAATACAACCAAAAGACGATGAAACCTAAGCCAAACTGGTAAACGGATGCCCAATATTCATCCGAAGTAGCTTTGTTATTGAATCTCGACAATGATTCTCCGCCGATAGCGTCCCACTCGAAGCCGGTTTTAATCGATGGCTGCGTCACGCAAGGGAGCTAGAGCGCAAAGAGGACACCCTTGTGCACCACGGAACATATTGTGGAACAAACGTGGAACAGAACACCCCAGAACAACAAACAAAACCGTAACGTACGCAACATCCAAGTGCATGAGAAGCAAAGACGGGCAGTTAATTGTTTCGGCTCATAACCCAAAGGTCGCTGGTTCAAATCCAGCCCCCACAACCAACCATTTCCAATCCCTTCAAGCATTTAACTTTCCACCTAACCACCGAGGTCCAACTGGGGTCCAAAATTCAGGCATTGCCGGCCATAAGCGATTGCCCGAGGTACGCCGCAATGCGACGTCCGTCTTCTGTAACAGCGTGGATATAGCCCATTGTTGTACGTACGTCTGACTGACCGAGTCGGTTCTGCCGGGTAGCAAACGGCACACGTTCTTGATCCATGATCGTTGCGTTCCCGTGTCGAAAGGCATGGAAACCGCAACGCTTAATCCCTAACCTGTGGAGTAGTGGATGGAACTTACGCCTCCGCAATGTATCCGTATCCCAAGGGGTTCCGTTACTCGTAGCGAATAACAATCCGGCGCCACTTGGTCCTAAGCTCAATACATATCCACGAAGATGCGCCACTAATAGCGGTGAGATTTCACAAATACGATCCCCCTTTTTCGACTTTACAGTTTGAATCTTGCCGTGCCATACGCTTTGAGAGATTTTGATGGCGCAATCATCCGGAAGCAGGTTAACAACTGGCAATGCACCAATCTCTCCCGCGCGTAAGCCTGTTTCAGCCAAAATCCAGTAATACGTTTTGTATGGTTCTTCCGCCTTCATAATTACGGCGCGCATTTCTTCAAGGGTTAGACACCGCTCATTCAGTGGACTACGCTCAGGTAGTACCAAGCCCAGGAAAGGATCATGCTGTACGTATCCCCAAGCCTGCGCGTGGTTCCACATCATACGTAACACCTCAATAAGGTTGCCGATTGATTTTGGAGAAATGGAGCCGCTCTTCCTCGCAATCAGACCTTGTATACGTTGGACGGTGATTTCTTTCAGCGAAATTCGACCGAGTTCCGGAATCAAGTGTCTTTTTATGCGTGAAATATCGGGCTGATCTCGTTGATGGTTTCAGTTGCGTTAAAACGTCCTTTTGCCATTTCATTGCGAATTCATGAAATGTGGCTGTCGGACGCGGTTGATAATCTGGCGAGTTTATTCTTGCTTCTGACAATTGTTGTTCCATGGCTCTCAGCGCCAATCTGCGCATCGGATAGTCTTTAAAGTTCTCGGCGAGGCAACGCTCAAAACTATTGCTCGTGAACTCGTGGACACAGTGCGCCGGAATACCTCGATTGACTGGACGGTCCGAGAAAATATCCGCGCCCATCTGCGAGTGATGGTCAAACGCATTCTACGCAAGTACGGTTACCCGCCCGATAAACAGGAAAAAGCTACCGCGACCGTGCTGGAGCAAGCAGAAGTATTATCGCCTCAGTGGATCGGCGGTTGAAGCCGGGCTAATGGCGCTTCCGATTCTAGATTATCTCCCTAGGGCGAGGTTATACCTTGCGTAGTTTTGTGTGGATTTCTCGTCGCTTAGTTCATATTTCGGCCAAGAACAGAGCTGGGAGCGATGGATTTCTATCTCGATCCAAAGATGCTTGTTGCCTTGTCGGTTCTATTTAATGATCATCCCGATACCGCAGCTGCCCCTTGTTTGCACGCGGATTCGCCGACACTTTTACGAGCGAGGTGAGACCCGTACCGATGTAGTCTTGCCATCGTATTCGATGGTAGCGTCCACGTCTGAACTCGATGCGGTGCCTATTCCGTGTCCATCTCTGACGAGCACAGCATGAAACGTCCTGTGCTCCCGCATTCCGGGGAAAGTGCCGCGGCGATCTCCAAGAGTGAGCGTTTCCGTCTTGTCGTCCCAATGCAATGGAATTACCGTATGGGCTCCGCGTTCATAGTCGTAATTGTCGTCTTCGTCCTCGTAGAGAGCGAAGTCGCCATTTGCACCGGCATAGATCCGGAGATCTATCGGGTCCGGGTTTCCGGCGGACGAGTCCACACGCTGGCCAAAGGGAATAATCGAGCCAGCACGGGCATAGATAGGAATTCTTTCCAGTGGGGCCTCCGCCATGATGGTCTGACCGCCGGCCGCGCGCGTGCCCGTCCAGAAGTCAATCCAGCTGTTGCCGGCCGGCAAATAAACCGTCCGCTGCTTGGCTCCTTCCGTGGTTACAGGATTAACCAGCAATGCAGGGCCGAACATAAACTGGTCCGAAATTCCTCGCGCTCTGGCGTCCGAAGAAAACTCTAACGGAAGCGAGCGCATAAGCGTTTCACCTCGATTGGTAACACCCCAAGCGTCCGAATAAATATAAGGAAGCAGACGATACCGCAACTCGTCGTATTGCGTGAGAATGTTTTCTACCTGGGAACCGTAGTTCCAAATTTCCGCATTTGACTTATAACCGTGGACGCGGAAGATGGGGCAGAATGCGCCGTACTCAAACCAGCGCACCAGCAACTCGTGGTAGGCATCAGAGGTGTATTGATCCTCGGGCCGAAAGAATCCGCCAATGTCTGTCGTCCAATAGGGCAAGCCGGACATACTGAAACTGAGGCCTGCCGGAATTTGCCGCCGAAGCGTAATCCAGTTCGCGCTGATGTCACCAGACCATGACGCAGCCGCGTTTCTCTGCTGTCCCGCAAATGCCGACCTAGTTAGAATCACTACTCTTTTTTTGTCCGTCGTTGCGCGTTGGCCTTCGTAGATTGCCTTTGTGACGTAGAGTGGATAGGCATTGCGCACCGAATCTCCATCACCCAGGAACGTTTGTTTCCCGTGGAGAATATCTCCTTCCGGTTCAGAGGCATCCATCCACCACCCATCCATGCCGTCCTGGAAAATTCCCTTCCTCAGTTCCGCCCAGAACGCTGTCTGCGCGGCCGGGTTGAAGAAATCGGTCCAAGGAGTTCCCGGAATAAGAAGAGACCGAGCGCTCATCCTTTTGTACACGTCCGTGTCTTCGCCGAACTTCGACCATATTGAGATCACCATGTGCAGATCGTTGGCGTGAAGTTGATCCAGCATTTCTTTGGGTTGCGGGTAGTGATCCCCATCAAACTTCATCGCGTTCCAACCATACTTGCCCCAATACTGCCAATCCTGAACCAAAGCGTCGACGGGAATCTTCCGCTTCCGGAATTCTGCCGCAATATCCAGAATTTCCTGCTGGCTGTGATACCGTTCGCGACACTGCCAGTAACCGTAGGCCCACTTCGGAAATAACGGGGCTTCACCAGTGAGTTCCCGATAATCCGAAATCACCTCGTTCAACTCAGGCCCGTAGAAGAAGTAATAATCGATCGCTTTGCCGACTTCTGAACGGAAGGTCGTGGTGTCCGCTGGCGACCGCATCGTCAATTGCACTCCGCCCGGACCACCCTTAGCGGAAACTTCGTACTCGGTATTCGCTTCAAGCTCAGCAACTCCGGATGCCGAGGTTGGAGTCCACATGTTATGCAGGTCAATCACGTGCTGCCCATTGACTTCCAGCTCGAGTTGATCTCGATTATCGCTGCTCATCAAGAATCCATAGGCACCTTTTGCGCCGGTCGTGAACCGCCCCTTGCCGGTAGTTGGATTTATCACAATTGACTGGTCGGCGGGATCATAATCCGTTAATGAGGGGTTGTTCCACAGAATGCCGTATCCCTCACTTGAGAGCAAAAATGGAATCGAAATGTTTGTGTTCGCCTGTTGCAGGCGAACAGGAACTCCGTGAACATTGAAAATGCCTTCCTGATGCTGTCCTAAACCGTATGAGGATTCGTCCTCAGGTGAAAGAAAGGTTTGTTGCGTCTGCCAGACCTTCGACTCATACAACGAGGGCACGTCAAAGGCTTTCCCGCCTTGCCTAGGTTCGGCGAGCACGAGCTTTCCATCTTTTGAGAAGAAACTGATTGCCCCAGTTTCAGAATCGACCGTCACCGTGATCACCGCGGAAGAAAGCTGGATATCCTGTTTCCCAACTTTGATCTGTAGATTATTGGCATTGCACGGTTGCGTGACGACTGGGACATTGGCACTGGGGATATCGGCCGTTTGGCTGGCCACAACATGCACTACACGATCGCCGCACACCTCGACACGCATGCTTCCGGCCGCCGTTCGGAACGTGACACCGTTGGCATCTTTTTTGGAGTCTTTAATCGCAAATTGAGTTTCATTTGTGGCGCGGGCCGCGGAAGCAGCAAAAGTAAAAATGAGGAGGAAAACAATACCGTATTTGTTGGCCATTTAGTCTGTGGTACCGCTATCCTTTCGGGATGTGGAGATTTGAGAACACCGATGCACTAGTCTTTGGGAATTTGTTCCCTTCCCACCCTAGTGCATGGCAATGATTGCCGTATTCACTCCCTCGCGCTTCATTTGCTCCGTCACATCAAACGCCTGTTTCGCTGAATTGCGGTCGCCAACTTTCAAATATAAGCGGCCGATTTGGTAGTGGAGCGTTCCATCCGTATCATCCGGGAGCGCGAGCTTTAACTGCGCAATCGCTTGCTGTGGGCGATTCGTTTCGGCATATACTTTTCCGAGCAAAGCGTGCACGTGAGAGGTCAATCGCGGGCCGGAGTTCAGACCTTTCTCCAGGTATTTCTCTGCTCCTGAAAAGTCGGCGCGATCGCACAAAATTTCGCCCATTACCGTATTGAGTTCAGGATCATTGGGCTGTTCTTTTAAGTTCGTCTGCGCAATCTCAAGTGCCTCGTCCGTTCTCGAATCAGCAAGCAAGGCCAAACATAAACCGAACAACGCTCCGGTATCGTGCGGTTGCAGCTCCAAAGCCTTTCGATACTCCTTCGCAGCTTCTCGATTAGAGTTCTTTTCCCGGTACAGATCCCCTAATAACACATGCAACTTGGGCGAACTGGAGTTGATTTGACTGGCGTGGGCCAAAGCGTTGCTGGCTAGCTTCTGGCTCGATCTGATTTCCCAGTAAAGACCCTCGGCTTCCGTCGCCGGATTCTTTACCAGCCTTGCCCCTGCTTGCTGCGCGTTATGGTAATCGCCAGCTGAGTACGCACACGATGCCAGCAATTCGAGGCTTTTTGCTGGAAGCAGTTGGACACGAGAGATCAGCAGGTCGCTACATTCGGCATATCTTCCGCGCGCGTACAATTCGAGCGCGCCATCCGGATGCGCGTTTCGGCGTTGAGCGTCAGTAGCCGCCCGATTCGCCGCTAATATTTCAGTGGTACTTCCATCGCTCGGATTTCGGAACAAGGCCGAAAGCTGTCCAGAAAAGCCTTCTTCCGCGGGCAGCTTTTCTAAAGCGTGCTGCAAGTCAGCGCGTTTAGCTTCAGGCAGTCCGGCATTGAATAGAGCCGCATTGACTTTGAGAAAGCCAAGATCTGTTTTGGCAATGTTTTCTATTTCCCGCACGCATTCTTCTACTCTTCCCTGCTCAAGGTGTAATCTTGCGAGTCCCAGCCTAGCGGTTAGCGAACCCGGATTTGCGGCGAGTTCGGCATTCATCTCGCGTTCAGCGCTGCGATTGTCGTGTTGGTTTAACAGCGCGAAGCCATAATTTGCATGCGTTTCGGGGGGAAATGTCCGGAGCGCCAATGTTTTTTCGTAGAAATTAGCGGCCCGGCCAAAAGCTCCCTGGTCAAACAAAGCTTCTGCCGTAAGCGCTTGCAGATACGCCGAATCCTTGTGCCGCGCCAGCATCACGCTGGCATCCGATTCGACTTGTTCGAGATAACTCGTTCCCAGGTAATACCAAACGTCAGCGTTTCCTGGGTCGAGCTGCGTGACATGCAGGTATGAAGTAATTGCCAACCGGGGTTTTCGGCTGCCCGAATAAGCCTGGGCTAACCCGATTTGCGCTTGAATGTCTGTAGGTTTAGCACTCACAGCTCGCTTGAGGTAAGGGATCGCTTCGTCGAAACGCTTCAGCCTGACGTAATCCAACCCAAGAAACAAATTTGGAACCAGTAAACCTGGCTTCAGACGAATGGCTTCACGGAAGGCTTCAATGGCGCGGTCATCGTTGCCTATTTGGTAGTACATCAGGCCGAGATTGGCCCGGAGCTCCGCAAGTTGAGGTTGGATAGCAACGGCCTGGCGATAAAATTCCGCCGCAGCTTGAAAATCTCCTCTGGCCTGGGCTTGTTGCGCCGAGGCCAGAAGAGTTTCAAATTGCGAAGGCTCCTGCGGGAATGCTTTACCCAGCAAAATCAAGAACCCTAAACAACAGACGACGACCGGCCTTACCATTCTCCACACGGCTTCACCAATATAGCCTTAAGGCTGCCTGCATGAGGCGCGGCGACCACGATGCACTAATCGTCCCAAATCCCGGTCCTATGAACGTATTAGGACTGTAGAAATTGGTGTGATTGAAGGCGTTAAACATGTCCAGTCGAAATTCAAGCCGGGAGCGCTCTGCAATCGGGAAATTCTTCTGAAAACTGAGATCCCAGTTGTTGTAGTGAGGGGCGCGGAGATCGGAGAAGTAACGGGGCGCATTTCCGAGGGTCCACGGTGCAGCGACTGCGAAGGCTGAAGTGTCAAACCACTGAGTGCGGCTAGGATTCGCGACATGATAGTCACCCGTAACGTCCACATGTTGACCCGCGCCGAAGTAGTCGAGTCCGTTTCCTGCGCTGCTAATGGAGAGCGGGAAACCTTCTTTATAGGTGAAGATTCCGGATGTCTGCCAGCCACCAACGATTTGGTTCAACACTCCGTTCATCCCGGAGCCGAACTTCCTGCCCTTTCCGACTGGAAGCTCGTAGATATAGCTCAGCACGACGCTGTGGGGAGTGTCCGTCGGGTCGACTGATCTCTCCGCGGCCAAGTTGTAGACATTGCGAATACTTTCGGAAGAGGCATTTGCCCAACCTTCGGGTCCCGCAATGTCGTCGATGAACTTAGAAAATGTGTAGGACGCCAACAGCGTGAGTCCCTGGGAGACTCGATGGCTGTAGTTAACCTCCAATGCGTTGAAATGGGAGTCCCCGGCGGGATCATCGGTTTCGTTGATATCGCAGAATTCCGGATGGGGCCTTAGTAACTGACCCTCCGAAATCGTGGGTTGATCAAGGCCACATCCGCTCGAGGTGATGTGTCCGAAGAAGGGATTTGCAACCTGAGCCAGCAATGCGTTCCCCATCGAGAAATTACTTGGATCCAACTGGTTAAGATTCAGACTGCCAGCGAGTGTATGCACATTGTGATTACCGACGTACGTGACGTCAATTACGTCACTTGAAGTCGGCGCAAATTGTACCCCATACATCCATTGCTGATCATAGTAGGTTTTGCGCTTCGGATTGACAGCGCTGGTGCTGAACCCAACGTTGGTCATACCCGCTGATGAATTCCCAACGACAGGCACGGGACCATTGGGAAAGGCATTGGTTAGCGAACATCCACCGCAAGGTGTTATGCCGCCATCGAGCGACGCAACATAAGGGGTGCTGGAAGTGTACCCGATGATGTTGGGGCTATTGAGAAACTGGTTCGGGTAGAAGATGCCATACCCTCCACGCATCACGAGCTTAGGCGTCACCTGATAAGCGAAACCGATTCGCGGCGCGAAATGCTTGTAGTCCGTATCGTACTGGCCACGGTCACCGGAACTGGCAAAGTTGACCTCGCCGGTATAGTTTTGGCCGACTGCGGCGCTGACAGGATTGACTGCACCGTAATCGAAAGTGGCTAAACGGTCGTACCGGTCCGTAATAGGCTTCTGGACTTCCCAACGCACGCCGAGATTCAATGTGAGTTTTCGCGTGGCACGCCAGTCATCCTGCAAATAAATTCCATCGAGCCAAGTACGTGAAACGTTAAAAACATTCACTCCGGTGCTCCCGCTGGCGGGTGTCCCCACCAACATGGACGCGATCGGATCTCCAGTGTTCGCCGTCGGACTAGTAGGGTCCGGACCAGCAGTGAAGAGATTGTTAAACGTAAACGTAGTAGGTGCGATGCGGCCGCCGTTCTCATCAATGGCGACCTGCATATAGCCAAATGAAAGCTGATGTTTGCCCTTCACTTTAACGAAATCTACTGAACCACTCACAGCGCTCCGCGGAAATCTGGCCTCTCCAGCTCCCGCCAGTGGTCCCTCGCTGACATAGCCGCTGGTATTGATGACCGGGAATTGCGCCGAATTCGGATCTACAAAAGCAGGTAAACCAAGGGACGAAGGCTGAAAGCCCGCACTTTGCATGTTGTTGCCTTCAACCCATTTCATCCCGCCGAGGTTTATGCTCATGGTAAAAGTTGGACTGAAAACCTGACTGAGACCCAACCCAATATTCCAGCGATTATTTGGGTTTATTTGTCCGGGCCCAGCGGGATCGGCCGCTCCGAAATAGTCAGGCGATTCGCCTTTGGATTCGCGTTTATATGAAAACCGGCCATAGAGCCTGGTTTTCTCGCTTAAGTTGTGATCAATTCGAGCGCTGAATTCGTCCGAAACGTCAGGTGCAACACCGGTCGCACTCCAGTTCCCGGTTAACTGGCTGTTAATCGGCGTTGGATAAAAATTGACCAAGTTCTGTCCTACGGGATTGATTCCATTCGTAGCATTCGCCACGTTGTTTCCCGCGATTGGATCGCGGATGAACACTGCGCGCCCAGCATTGGGCCCGCAGGTTGCCGTAACTTGGCGGGTAGTGAATGGATCATAAATCTGACCTGCCAGAATGGGTCTGCACAAAGCATCTTGGCCAATTTGAGCACCCAGCAACGCCGAAAAATCTCCGTTGCGGAATGCCGGCGTTGGCACAGTGCCCAAAGGCGCAGAAAGAGGGTTGTTCTCGCGATGGCCTTCGTAGTTAAAAAACCAGAATGTTTTGTCGCGCTGCTCGTAAACGTGGGGGATATAAACCGGGCCGCCAACCCCAACACCAAATTGGCTGCGATGCTCGTTCGGACGCGGCAGGCCATTTAGATTATTGAAGTAATTGTTCGCGTCCAAATCGCCGTTACGCAAATAATCGTATGCAACGCCATGAAACCCATTGGTCCCGGACTTTGTCACCACATTAATGACATTTCCAGTGCTCCAGCCGTATTGCGCGCTAAAGGAGTTCTGTTGAACCTTAAACTCTTGTACGCCATCGGGGGATGGCACGTAGATGACGCCGCCCCAACCCGTAGTCGTGTCCCAGGCCCCATCCAGAAGGAATGCGGTAGTGCCAAAGTAGCCGCCTCCGAAGTTGAAGAACGACACGTCCTGGTCAGCGGTACTTTGCTCGCCGCCGCCCTGAATGACCTGCTGTTGCGCGCGATTGTTTACTGACGAGTTCAATTGAACAAAGGTGAACACGTTACGAAGATTGAGCGGCAACTCGGCGACTTGCTTAGCCGAAATCTCATCGCCAACGTTGGCATTGTCCGTTTGTAATAGAGGAGTTTGTGCTACGACTTCTATTTGCTCCGTCGTCCCGGCAGTCAGCGTGATGCTTTGGCTTGCTGATTGGCCGACGTCCAAGGTAATTCCCTGCTGCTTGAAAGTCTTGAACCCCGTCGCCTGGGCCGTGAGCGTGTAGGTTCCTGCCGGCAGGAGAGAAAACGAGAAATTGCCTTCCGAATCGGTCTTAAAATCACGAGTGATTCCTTTCTCCACGCTATTTAAAGTGACGTTCGCATTTGGAATGCGCGCCCCGGACGAATCTGAAACCGAACCCGAAAGAGCAGCAGAGGAAGCCAGAGTCTGCCCATAAGCGGCAGGCAGAACCGCGCTGATCACGAAGGCAGCAAGCACTACATAGAGAATTAGGGAGAAACTACGAAAATTGGGCATCGGACAAGGCCCCCTCTCATTTGCAATCTAATACAGTTACCGGTAACTGTACCGAGTCCGCACATTCTAGTATTGATCTACTATCTGTTGTCAAGTTATTTTTTCTCTTCCCAGGAGGGCTGCCGATCTCGTCGTGCTCTCTGAGAAAGCCGCTGGCGGGCCAATTTACTCCTGAAGTATTCAAAATTCTGGTCATGCATAGGCGCCGCCTCATTAGTTTAGGCGGCGCTAAAGGTAGCGA
>Ga0134128_10010163_pt1 | contig 11278 bp, 12 predicted proteins | sample KB31754_FD_96462 | JGI IMG/M metagenome (GOLD analysis project Ga0134128, IMG submission 96462) | Terrestrial soil microbial communities with excess Nitrogen fertilizer from Kellogg Biological Station, Michigan, USA - KB3-175-4 | ecosystem: Environmental > Terrestrial > Soil > Unclassified ...
CTCGAGCGCCTGGTAGCGCAGGTCGCGGTCCTCGTAAGCCGTGATGACGATCACCGGCACATCGGCGCAGGCCGGGATGGCGCGGAAGCGGCGGATGAATTCGGCGCCGTCGAGCTCCGGCATATTGAAATCGGTGATGATAAGATCGGGCGGATCGAGCGGTGCCGCGTCGAGCACTTTCTGCGGCCGGTCGAAGATCTTGACCTCGATCCCGTCCATGAGCGAGCCTGCGAGCCGCTCCAGGATCTTCAGATTGGTCGCGCGATCGTCGATGATCGCGACGGTCTGGTGCCTGAAGCTGGTTTCCGGTCGGGCCAAGGTCGACGCTCGCAAACTGTTCTCCCGAGTATTCCTAAAGCACAGCTCCCGCCGCAAGCAGCAACGGGATTCACGGCCTATTAACTTTGATCAAGGATGGTTAATAAAAGGTGAAGACCCGGTTAATTCCAAGCGTCGGAAACCTTTACGGCGCCGAAGGCGCGGTTTCGCCGCAGCCACCCCGCAGAACGCCTTAAAATCGAGGGCAGCCGATGATCCTTTCGCGCCGTCACCTGCTCCGCCTCGGTGGCGGCGCCGCGTTCTTGGGCGGCGCGAGTGGGTTGGCATTCGCGCGAGCACAGCCTGGGCAGCGGACGGCGCCATCGGCGAAGGCGTCCGATAGCGCGCCCAAGGGGCCGGCGGATCACACGCTCCGCATCGCGACGAGTCTTATCGAGCTCGGGCCCGATACGACGGTTTCGACCAAGACCTATAACGGCCAGTTCCCCGGCCCGCTCTTACACTTGACCGAAGGCAAGCGCGTCACGATCGATGTTTACAACGACACCGATACGCCCGAATTGGTGCATTGGCACGGCCAGTTCGTCCCGGCCGAGGTCGACGGCGCCGCCGAGGAAGGCACGCCGTTCATTCCCGCGCATGACATGCGCCGCATCGCCTTCGTGCCTGGACCGTCGGGCTTCCGTTTCTACCACAGCCATGTCGCGGCCCGGACCGATCTCTCGGCGGGCACCTATAGCGGCCAGGCGGGACCGCTTTTCATCGCGCCGCGCCACGATGCGGGCGCCTACGATCAGGAGATTTTCCTGACGCTGAAAGAGTTTGGGCCGTTCCTCACCCGCACCGAGATGCCGGTCGACTTCCTCGCCCCGCCCGATGAGGTTCCCGGCCTGCACGAGCAATCGGTCGCGGCGATGAAGGCGGCGATCGAGGCCGGCCGCAACCAGGGCTACGAACTCGCGTACACTTTTTTCTCGGTGAACGGCCGCATGCTCGGCCAGGGCGAGCCGATCCGGGTAAAGCCGGGTGAGCGTGTGCTGTTCCATATCCTCAATGCGAGCGCGACCGAAATCCGCAGCCTTCATCTCCCGGGCCACAGCTTCCGCGTGGTGGCGCTCGACGGCAATCCGGTGCCGAACCCGGCGGAGGTGCCGGTCCTATGGCTCGGCACCGCGGAGCGCGTCTCCGCCATTGTCGAGATGAAAGAGCCCGGCATCTGGGTGATGGGCGATCTCATGGATGAGGATCGCACCCGCGGCATGGGCATCGTCGTCGAATATGCCGGGCGCGCGGGCGAGCCGCGCTGGATCACGCCCGACCCTTTCCGCTGGGACTATCGCCGCTTTGCGAAGGACGACGCTAAGCCGCAAGAGCCCGATGAAATCATCAATATGGTTTTCGCCGCGCGTATCGGCGCGCGCGACGGGTTCGATGAGTTCACCGTCAACGGCGTGCCGTTCGCGATGGAAAAGATGGAGCCGCTCTTTCGCCTGACGCGCGGCCGCCGCTATCGCCTGCGCATGACGAATGCCACGGACGACGTGCATCCGATCCATCTCCATCGCCACAGTTTCGAGATCACGGCGATTGCCGGGCATGCGACGGCCGGAATTATCAAGGACGTGGCGATGATCGGCAGCTTCCAGACGATGAATGTCGATTTCACCGCCGATCAGCCGGGCCGCAGCCTCTTCCACTGCCACATGCAGCAGCACATGGATTACGGCTTCATGGCGCTGTTCGATTGTGTGGGCTGAGCACGCAAACCTTGCAAGCACAGCCCGTCGCCGAGCGCGACCAGACTCCGTGGTGCGCTGGCTGGCGTTATTCCGGGCGCAGTTTAGGCCGCTTAGCAAAGAAAAGGCGGCGGCAAGAAAGAGCCGTTCTCCCGGATCGGCGGGCTAGCGTCATCGCTCGGCTCCGCCATTTGAGCCAAAGTATCGTTTAGGTGCCGGCGGGTTGCGATAACCTGGGCCTCATTGGCCAGAGCGAGGGCCTCGACCCTGCGCTCGAAGCGCCGCAACTCCCCGATGAAAGAAGTGAGGATTTCAGCACGCGATATCATGACCGGCCTCCCAAGCCTATCCGGGCGGGAGCGCGGGCGATCTTTCCGCCGCCCAAGTCTCTCAGCCGTTAGCGCCTCCACGCCGAGCCGACGATCGGCAGCATAGGCTTTTCGTGGGGGGGGGGCAACTGGGGACCGCTCAGGGGCACAAAATCGTGGCTGGCCATGGGTGCATCGTCCTGCGGTCGCCAGCTCCCCAGACGCGGCGGAGCGGCCTTGCATCGGCACAGCAAGCCCACCGCCGTCCGTCAGCAAAAAGCCGAAAGTATGACCGTGAGGTGCTGCGCTAAATAACCATCAGATCGCGGGCGACGATGATCTCGCCCTTAAAGCTCTTGGCAGCCGCCTGGTGCCAGCGTTCATCGCTCACGTTTTCGCCGGGCGCGAGATGGGACAGCACCAGCGTCTTGACGCCGGCTTCGTGCGCGATGCGCCCGACTTCTTCGGTCGGCGTGTGGTCGGCGCGCATATGCGCCATGGCGGCATCGAAGCGGGCGGGCGCGATCTGCGCCTTCATATAAGCCTCGATCGCCGGCATATCGATCGCCTCGTGCACCAGCATGTCCGCGCCTTTTGCCATCGCCGCCACCGCTTCGAGCCCGACCGTGTCGCCCGAGAAGGCGATCGAGCGATCCTGGAAATCGAAGCGATAGCCATAGGCCGGCGTCACCGGCGGATGCTGCACCAACACCGACGTCACTTTGACATTCTCGTCCTGCATCACGGGTCCGGCCTGTGGCAGCTCATGTGTCTCGATCGGTGCGAGCGCTGGGATGTGAAAATCCTCCGCCCAGAAATCGATCGTCGTCTTGGCCGAGCGGAAATAATCCGCCGTCATTTGCGCCAGCGGCGGCGGTCCGTAGGCGCGCACGCTCTGCTGCATGCCGCCGACCCAGCCGAGGACGAGCAGTGGCCCGTATTCGATATTGTGATCGGGATGATGATGCGTGATGAAGATCGCCTTGAGCGCCCGCCACGGAATGCCCGTGCGCGCGAATTGTCGCGTCACGCCGAGGCCGCAATCGAGCACGTAAGCGGCGCCCTTCGAGACGAGGATATGCGCGGTCATGTGGCGCGCGCTGCCCGGGACGGGGCCGGCCCCCGTGCCAAGAATCACCAGCTTCGTGCCTCTCGCGTCCTTCAGCGCGGCTTGTGTTGCGGCGATGGTGGCGTCGATCCCGGCCGCCTGCGCTTCGCCGGGTACGGCGGCGAGCGTCAGCGCCGGCGCCGCGGCAAGCCCGGTGATGAGGCCGCGACGGGAGACGAGCGGAACATCTGATGACGGCATGCCAGTGACCCTCCCTCATGGCAACGGCGAACAATTTGGTACGAACGAGGCTCGCTGTCGAACGAGGCGTTCGGGCTCGGCCGGGCTTGACGATGGGAGCGATCAATTCGAGATTCCCGGCGGAGAGTGAGGGTCACATGAAATTCGCGTTGTTCGACCACGTCGACCGATCCGACCGGCTACTTGCCGATCAGCTCGATGAGCGCCTCGAATTCGTTGCCGCCGCCGACAAGGCGGATTTTCACTGCTACCACGTGGCCGAGCATCATGCGACGCCGCTCAACATGGTGCCGGTGCCGGGCGTCTTTCTCGGCGCTGTCGCGGGCGCGACCAAGCGCATCCGCTTGGGGCCGCTGGTCTACCTTCTGACGCTCTACTCGCCACTGCGGCTCATCGAGGAGATCTGCATCCTCGACCATCTCTGCCGGGGCCGGCTCGATGTCGGCGTCGGGCGCGGCGTCTCGCCTTTCGAGCTCAACTATCACAATATCGATTTCGCGACGACGCGCGAGGTGTTCCTCGAAGCGCTCGATACGGTGATTTACGGGCTGACGCATCCGACGCTGTCCCACGCCGGTAAGCATTTCAACTATGCGAACGTGCCGATGGAATTGCAGCCGTTCCAGAAACCTTGTCCGCCGATCTGGTATCCGTCCTCGGGCGTGGAGAGTGCCGCGTTTATCGGCGAGGCCGGCTACAATTTTTCGACCTTGGGCACGGTCGACGCGGCCAAACGCTGCGTCGATGCCTACAAGGCAGGCTTTGCCAAGCGCGGGAATCCGCCCGCGACACCACCGGCGGCATTCGCCAGCGGGCCGGCGATCGGCGTCAACCGCCACATCGTCGTCGCCGAGACCGATGCCAAGGCGAAACGTGTCGCCGCGCCGGCTTATGACGCTTGGTATGCGAGCCTTACCAAGCTCTGGCGCGAGAACAAGGTCGAGGGTCCGGCGATCGCGCATGACACGGTCTCGAAGGTCGAGGACGCGATGCGCGGCGGGTCATTCATCGTCGGCTCGCCGGCAACCGTCCGTGCCGAGATCGAGCGCCAGGTCGCGGCGATCGGCGTCAACTATTTCGTCTGCGGGATGTATTTCGGCACCATGGCGCATGGCGATGCGATGCAGTCGCTTTCGCTGTTCGCCGATGAGGTGATGCCCCACTTCACGCGCGTCGCGGCGTGAACCATTCGGGACAAGCGAGATGACTCTCTTTCGCTGCCTTTTTTTACTGTGTCGGAGATCCGCATGACCACACGTCCGGAAATGGAAGGCAAGAACTACTGGAAGGAACTGTTCGCGCTGCGCGACGAACAGCGCGCACGGCGCGCCAATGCGATCCAGGTCGTGCGCGGCAAGGACCTGCCGCTCGAGCGCAACCCGCAAGGGCTGATGCGCTGGTATCTCCATCCGGCGATCCGCGACACGATCCTCTCGACCTTGATGTTCTACAAGCAGGAAATCCCGCCCGGCAGCCGCTCCGGCCGGCTCCAATTCCAGGGCGGGCAGGTGATGTACATCCTCGAAGGCCGCGGCCACACCCTGCTCGACGGCGTGAAGCATCCCTGGGCCGCCGGCGACGTGCTGAACCTGCCGCTGAAGCGCGATGGCATCATCGTGCAGCACTTCAACGACGATCCCGCAGCGCGCGCCGTCTTCCTCGCCTGCGAGCCGAACTGGTTTGCCTGCACCGGGGTCGACCGCGGCTCGGGCTTCGAGCAGATCGAGGTATCCCCCGATTATGGAGCCGATCATGGCTGAGAACGAACGGACGCGCATGCGCGAGCGCGAGGCGCCAAAGCTCGACAGCTACGAGCTCCAGCTTCGCTCGCGCGCGGAGTTTCAAGATCGGCAACTGGTCGGGCCGGTGGTGATCCGCTCGAAAGATCGCGAGTTCACCGTCACGCGGCAGGCCAATCTCAAATACTACCTCGATCCCATGACCTACAAAGATACGCCGCTGCAGGATTGGCTGGTCTTCATCAACGACGTGAAGCGGCATTCCGGCAAGCACCGCCACCAGGGCGGGTTGGTCATCTATGTGATCGAGGGCAAGGGCTATTCGGTGGTGGATGACGAGCGCATCGAGTGGGAGGCGGGCGACCTATTGCTGCTGCCGATCAAGCCGAAGGGAGTCGTGCATCAGCACTTCAACCACGCGCCGGGCGAGCCCTGTCTCTGGATCGCCTTCATCCATATGCCGATCATGGATTCGGTCTCGATGGAGATGACACAGATCGAGGTCCTGCCGGAATTCAAGGAAAGATAGTCGATCCCGGCCGGGTCTTACCGCTTGGGCACATACGCCTCGGTATAGAGCTTGCTCATATCGGGCGTGCCGTCGGTGAGCTTCAGATCGGCGAAGCTCTGCTTGAGCGTCGCGATCCCCTCGGCATCGAAGCGGCAGGTCTTCGTATACATCCCGAGCGTCAGATCGTAGTCCTTCGCCTCGACCGCCTCGGAATAGTGCCTGAGCTCGCTCTTGATCTTCACCGTCTCGGCCTTATGGCCGCGGATCCAGTCGAGCGTCTCGACATAGCCCGCGAGCAGCGCGCGGATAGCGCCGGGATTGCTTTCGACGAGCTTGGTCGACGCGAACAGCGCGCCTGAGACGGCGCTGCCCTGGAAATCCGTGACCGGGGCCAGCAAGCGCCCCGCCTTGTTCTCCGCCATGCTGAAAAAGAGGGCACTTTCGCCCATATCGGCGTCGACTTGGCCGGTGCGGAACGCGGCGATGATCCCGGCCGATGCGTTCCCGATCGCCACCGTCTTGAGGGTGGCGGCGTCCCAGCCTTGGTGAATGGCGAGGCGCTTCGCCAGCCAATCGGTGAGCGAGCCTGCCGTCGACACGCCGATCGCCTTGCCCTTGAGATCGGCCAGGCTCTTCGCCGGTGAATTTTCGGGCACGCCGACGCCGAGGAACGGGAAGGTCGAGGCGGTTTCGCAGATGGCGATCATCGGCGCGCCCTTCGCGACCTGCGCCATCTCGGTGCCGGCGCCGTCGCCGATATCGATCGCGCCCGCGGTCAGCGCCTGCACCATCTTCGCGCCGCCCGTGAAGTCGACGATCTTGAGATCGAGCCCGTGCTTCTGAAAAATGCCGACCTGATAGCCGATATTCACCGGAATGATCGGATCCGCATTCGCTGACGCCTTGCCCACGGTGAGCGTCGTGTCGGCCAAGGCCGCCGGTGCGGTGATGAGGACGCCGAAGACCGATGCCGACGCAACCAGAAGCGCTGCGCGAAGCGTTTTCCCGTTCATCGATTCCTCCCTGCCGGCCCTGTGATCCGAGCCTTTGCCTAAGAATCGCGATGCTATCACGAACGGCGCCGCGATTCACCGGGGCTTGAATCCGAGCGCCGCGGTGAAGATGATCGTCACGAATTGTGTCGTAGGTGCCGACCACATAAACGGGGGCTTCTGAAATCGTCGAAACCCGAACTACGGTTCGGCGCCCTCACGTCAGCAGCGTCGCATTCTCGATTGAAAAGAAAGGTGATTTAGTGGCTTAGACAAGGCGACCGAATGCGGAAGGTCCTTCTCGACCGGTCCCGCCGGTGCTTGAATGGTTACTTCGACGACGTATTCCGAGCGCTGTTTTGTTTCCGCGCCGCCGTTTTCGGGGCGCCCTCGACGACCCCGTACTCCTTCGATTTCGTCCCCGCCGGTGAGACGACCATTCCCTCCGCCGTCAAGCCAAGCCGCAAGAGTTCGCGAATGGCCGAGGCGCGGCTCGGCATGCGCCGCGCAAAGCGCCAATCGTCGATCGCGCTCAATTCCGCGTCATCGAGCATGATTTGCAGGCGTTCGACTCGATTGAGGTTCGCCATCCGTGCCGCCTCCGAAGCTCCGGCACAGATAATGCGGCAAAGATATTTTTGGGGTCAACTCCGTCTTTACCGTTTCTTACTCATTTTTCTGCTTTCCCGCATTCGGCGGGGTTAGAGAAGAAGGGGTAATAAACGTCGCCGGCTGTATTGGCGCTCATAGCCAAAAACGCCGATTGATAGTGCGTAATTATTGCGGCTTTCGCTCGGCTACTGGGTTACCCTCAATGAAAGTTCCCGGAGAGCGCTCCCAGTATCACGAAGAGAGCCGCTCGGACCGAGGAGGCGTATGCCGGACTATCGGCTCTATTTCCTCGATGACCGCGGCGTCATTCGCGGCCGCGAGGATTTCCGCGCTGAGGACGATGATGAGGCTGTCGAATGCGCCGGCCTTGTCTTGGATGCGTGCTCCGATGTGTGCGCTGGGTTTGAGCTTTGGAGCGGCGTGCGCAAGGTCGCCGACCGGAACCTCGCGACCAACCGCGTTGCGGGGCTCGAGCGTCTCAGCAGCGAACGGCAAGCGCGCGTCTTGGCGCTTGAAGAGACGCTGCAGCACAGCCATTGGCAGATTGCCAACAGCAAGCGCCTGGGCCAATTGGCGGAAACGGCGCTGCACCTTGGCGTCCGCAGGCGCAATCTGAGGCGCTTCGATCACATCGTCGCTTATACGGTAAAGCGCACGGGCGCCGAGATGCTGACCCTGCAGGTCATAGATGGCAACGCGCTCAAGCTCGTCGGCAGTTACGGCTTCGACCAGGACTTTCTCAACTTTTTCGACGTCGTGACGGAGGACGAGGCTTGCGCCTGCGGCACCGCCTTCGCGAGCAAGCGTCAGGTGCTCGTCAGCGACGTCGCGACCTCGCCGCTGTTCGGCGGCCGCTCGCGTCAAGTGATCGAAGCCGCCGGCATCCGCTCGGTGGTCTCAACGCCGATCATCAGCCGGAACGACGAGCTCCTCGGGATGCTCGCGATCCACCGCCGCGCGCCGTGGTATCCGAGCAGCGCGGAGATCCTCGATATCAATACGATCTGTAACGAGCTGTCGCTGCAGCTCGGCATGTGACGGAAATCGGTGCTTTAAGCGCCGGCCTTTTCAATCAGTGCGAGCAAGCCGGCGAGAATGTCCTTCGGGCGTGGCGGGCAGCCGGGAATATGGAGATCGACGGGCACGACCGCGCTGACGCCCCCGATGCAAGCCTCACTGCCTGCGAACAGCCCGCCATTCTCGGCGCAGTCGCCGAGCGCGACAACGAATTTCGGATCGGGCGTCGCGTTATAGGTTCGTAGCAGCGCCTCGCGCATATTCTTCGTCACCGGACCCGTCACGAGCAGCACATCGGCATGGCGCGGCGAGGCGACGAAGCGCAGCCCGAAACGCTCAAAATCGTAGAAGGCGTTGCTCAAAGCATGGATCTCGAGCTCGCAGCCATTGCAGGAGCCGGCATCGACTTCGCGGATCGACAAGCTGTGCCCCAAGCGTCGTCTCGCCGCGTTATCGAGGGCGGCGGCGAGTTCTTTCATCGCTGCATCGTCCGGCACGGGCGCGGACTCGGTCAGCGGCGCATGGATGATTCCCTGCCAGAGATGGTTGCGCATCAGAGATCGTGGCCCGAATAGGAGCAGTTGAAGGATTTATTGCAGAGCGGGAAATCGGCGACGATGTTGCCTTCGATCGCGGCTTCGAGCAGCGGCCATTGGAACCACGACGGGTCGCGCAGATGGCAGCGATCGACGGTGCCGTCCGCTGCGAGACGCAGCCAGACAAGGATATCACCGCGGAACCCTTCGACCAGGGCGATCCCCTCGCCAGCGCCATGCGGGACGGCGACGCGGGTCGCGTCATCCGGTAGCCGATCGAGAATTTCTGCGATCAGCTCGAGACTTTGCTCGACCTCGCGAATCCGGATCCAGATCCGCGCATTGACGTCGCCCTCTGTGCGCAGCGGCACGTCGAAGCTCAGCCGATCGTAAGGCGCATAGGCGAGATCGCGCCGGGCATCGAAGCCGCGGCCGGAGGCGCGGCCGACAAAGCCGCCGGCGGCGAATTGTTCCGCCAATTCAACGCGCAGAATGCCGGTCCCGACGGTGCGGTCCTGCAGCGAAGCGGTGTTGTCGTAGAGCTTGATGAGCGGAGGGAATTTCGCCCGCGCTACCGCGAGGAGGTCTCGGATCGCCGCGATGCCTGCCGCATCGATATCCTTCGCAACGCCGCCCGGCACGACGACATCGCGCATCAGCCGATGACCGAAAGCGGCGTCGGCCGCGCGCAACACACGCTCGCGCAGCACGCCGCAATGCGCCAGCATCATGGCAAAAGCCGCGTCGTTGCAAATCGCGCCGATATCGCCGAAATGATTGGCGATGCGCTCGAGCTCGGCCATGAGCGCGCGCAACCACGCGGCTCGCGGCGGTATCGCGATGCCGAGCGCCGCTTCGACGGCGCGCGCGAACGCGATCGCATAAGCCACCGTGCTGTCGCCCGAGACGCGGCCCGCGAGTTGTGCCGCGCGCTCGAGGGAAGCGCCCGCCAACAGCTTCTCGATACCTTTATGGACATAGCCGAGCCGTTCCTCGAGGCGGACCACGGTCTCGCCGCTGGCGGTGAAACGGAAATGTCCCGGTTCGATGATCCCGGCATGCACCGGCCCGACCGGGATCTGATGCAGATGCTCGCCCTCTGCAGTCAGGAATTCGTAGGGCCTCGTGTGGTCGAGCCAGGGGCGCGTGTCGGGCGCGTTCTCCGGCTGCATCCCGTAAAGATCGCGCACCGTGCGCTCTAAGCGGATCGCCGGAGGATGGAATTGCCCGATCGAGGGGAAGTGCCCCGGCGGACAATCCAGACTCAACGCGGCGGCCTCTTTGGCCGCTGGATCGAGCAGCGCCATGTGCACGCTGCCATGCTCGCCCCAGAGGCCGAGGAGGCTCAAGCGGCCGTCCTGCAATTCGCGCCCCGCGAGGATCCATGTCGCACGATCGATCGCCGCGCGCGGGGCGCCACGATGCGCGTCGATGCGCTGGCCTCGGCTGACGAGCTCTTGAAGCGATGCCATCGCGTCTTCCTCAGCCGAGCAATGCCGCGACTTGCTGGAACCAGGCAACCAGCGGCGCCGGCAGATAAAGGCCGATGGCCAGCACCAGCGCGAAATGCGCGATCAGCGGCGCGTAAGAGGCTTTGACCCGCGCCGTCTCGCCGCGCGGCTCCCCGAAGGCGATGCTGTTCAAGCGCAGGATCAGCGCGCCCAGCGCGATGAGCAGCCCGAAAACGAGCAGCAATGCCAGCAAAGGGGCGCGCGCGAAGCTCGAGCTCACGACCAGGAACTCGCTCATGAAGATGCCGAAAGGCGGCAGTCCGGCGATCGCGATCACCCCAATGACGAGGCTCCAGCCGAGCCAAGCATGGGTCTCGGTGAGGCCGCCGATCTCGGCGATCCGCTGCGTGCCCTTCACCTGCGCGATATGGCCGACGGTGAAGAAGATGCCGGATTTGGTGAGGCTGTGCATCGTCATATGCAAAAGCCCGGCGAAATTCGCGAGCGGCCCGCCCATACCGAAGGCGAAGACGATGATGCCCATATGCTCGATCGAGGAATAGGCGAAGAGGCGTTTGATGTCGCGCCGGCGATAAAGCATGAACGCGGCGAAGATCAACGAAATGAGACCGAGCGTCACCATCAGCGGCCCGGGCGCGACCGCGGCGGCATTCGCCGTCATCAGCATCTTGAAGCGCAGCACCGCATAGAGCGCGACATTGAGCAAGAGGCCCGAGAGCACCGCCGAGATCGGCGTCGGACCTTCGGCATGGGCGTCAGGCAGCCAG
>Ga0134128_10010165_pt1 | contig 11277 bp, 12 predicted proteins | sample KB31754_FD_96462 | JGI IMG/M metagenome (GOLD analysis project Ga0134128, IMG submission 96462) | Terrestrial soil microbial communities with excess Nitrogen fertilizer from Kellogg Biological Station, Michigan, USA - KB3-175-4 | ecosystem: Environmental > Terrestrial > Soil > Unclassified ...
GATCGCCGACACGTCCTCGACCTCGCCCAGCGGAACCTGCATCGGCACCAGCCCTTGCGGCGGCTTGGCGCTGCTCCAGGCCTCGCGCCAGGGATTGGGATCGTCCCAGAGCAGCGGCTTGCCGCCGGTCTCGAGCACGGGCAGCACGACCACCGGCTTGCTCGCCGTCTCGGCGAACGGCACGCCGCGGTCGCGCAACAGCTGCTCGACCACATCGGCGCGGAAATGGAAGGTGTAATCGGCGAGATAACGCACGGTCGAGCGACGCTCATTCGCGACCTCGAAGCCGATGATCACCTGGTTGAGCGTGGTATCGCTCGGCGCCGGGAGCCGGCCGCGGTCCTTGGCCAAGGTCAGGCGATCGAGCAAAGCGGCAAAAGCACGGCGCTCGCCTTCCAGCCGGGCCGCGTCCCGGGCCGCCGTCGCACTGGCGGCGGTCGCATCCACGGGCACGGAGACGGTGAAGATCTGCGCCCGGGTCAGAGCGTTCGCCGGCACGGCCAACGCCATCAGCGCTGCCATCAGCGCTATGCCGCCCAAGACTCGAGCTTTTTGCACGCGATCTCTCCCGCATTGGTCTTAGCGCAGAAGCGCCGGGCATTCCATAGAGTTGCCGCCCCGCGCCGGCCATGGATCGGCGCCGCGCATGCGCTAAGCTCTTGGCTGCAGGAGACGAATCATGGAATTGGGACTCGCCGGCAAGGTCGCGCTGGTCACCGGATCGAGCCGCGGCATCGGCCGCGCCATTGCCGAGCTGCTCGTGGCCGAGGGCTGCGCCGTCATGCTGACCGGCCGCGACGAGGGCGCGCTCGCTGACACGCAGCGCGCCATCGCGGCGAAAGGCGGGAAGGCCAAGTCGCATGTTGCCGAGCTGCGCGAGCCGAAGGCGCCGGCGGCGCTGGTCGAGGCAGTGAAGCGCGATTTCGGCCGGCTCGACATCCTCGTGCACAATGCCGGCGCGACCAAGCGCGGCGATTTCCTTTCCCTGAGCGATGAGGACTGGGCCGATGGCTTCGCGCTGAAATTCTTCGCGCATGTGCGGCTGGCGCGCGCCGCCTGGCCGCTGCTCAAAACCGCGGGCGGCGCCGTGCTGGCGATCGGAGGCAATGGCGCCGCCAAGCCGACCGCCGATTTCACCATCGGCAGCTCGGTCAATGCCGCGGTCGCCGCCTTCCACAAGGCGCTTTCCGATATCGGCAAGCGCGACGGCATCCAGGTGAACACGATCCATCCGGGTCATGTCGATACGGACCGGATGCGACGCCAAATGGAGGCCCGCATTGCCAAGAGCGGCCGCGACATGGCGGCCGAAATCGAGGCCTATCGCCGCGAGCTCAATGTGCCGCGCATCGGCGTGCCCGGCGACATCGCGGCCATGGCCGCGTTCATCCTTTCCCCGCGCGGCCGCTGGCTGCACGGCGCCACCATCATCATGGATGGCGGCGAGATCGAAATGCTCTAACCGCTCGGGCGGCCGAAGGAGAACCGACTTGAACCGCATCGATACCGAAGCTTTTCGCCTGCGCCGCTTTGTCGAGGAGTTGGTCCAGGCCGGCGAGTGCGAAACCATCGACCAGCCGACCGATCTCCTCGATATCGGCAGCAAGCTCGACTGCAACCCAAAGGCCGCGTGGTTCCGCGCCGCAGGACCGGAGCGCGCCAATGTCGTCGGCAATGTGATGGGCTCGCGACGCCGGCTCGCGCTCGCTCTCGACACCGATGAAAAAGGCTTTCCCGCCAAGCTGCGCGACGCGGTCGAGCATCCGATCGCGCCCATCGATGTTACCGCTGCCGACGCGCCGGTGCAGGAAATCGTGCTCACGGGCGACGACGCCGATTTGACGAAGCTGCCGGTGCATCTGCAGCACGCGCTCGACGGCGCGCCCTATATTTCCGCCGGCATCGATTTCGCGCGCGATCCCGAGACGGGCATCACGAATATCGGCTGCCGCCGCTTGATGCTCCGCGGCAGCAAAAGCGCCGGTATCGATCTCAACGCACCGAGCGATCTGCGCGCGCTTTATCAGCGCGTCGTCGCGAAAGGCGAGAAGCTGCCGATCGCTTTCACCGTCGGGTCGCATCCCGCCGATTTCCTCGCCGCGCAGGCGGTGACGCCGCCAATCGACGAAGTTCACGTCATGGGGGCGATCCGCGGCGCGCCGGTACCGATGGTCAAATGCGCGACCATCGATCAGAGCGTGCCGGCCGATGCCGAGATGGTCTTGGAAGGCTATCTCGATCCGCGCGGCCTGGTCGAGCCGGAAGGGCCCTACGGCGAATACATCGGCTATTACGGCATGCTGAAGCGCAATCCGGTGTTCCACCTGACCGCGATCACGCGCCGCAAGGATGCGCTTTTCCAGACCGTGACTATCGGTGGCCGGCTGATCGGCCGCACCGATACCGCCAATCTCGGGGCAGCGCGCACCGAGGCCGCGATCTGGTCCGTGCTCAAGCAGGCGATCCGCGAGCCGGTCGCCGTCTGCTGCACCGGTTCCTCAGGCGGCATGTACAACATCCGCATCGCAATCAAGCAGCGCTATCCCGGCGAATCGCGCAACGCCATCGCCGCCGTCTTCTGCTCTACCGCCGATGTGAAGCATGTCATCGTGGTCGATGACGATATCGACGTGTTCTCCGACGAGCAGATCGATTGGGCGATAGCGACGCGCTTCCAGGCGGATCGCGATCTGGTCGTCGCCTCGGGCTTCCGCGCCGTGCCGCTCGATCCCTCACTGCGCGGCAGCCGCAGCGGCGCCAAGGCCGGCTTCGATTGCACCAAGCCGCTCGGCAAGGACAGCGAATTCGCGTTCACCGTGCCGCTGCCGCCGGTGCTGCCGCAAGCCAAGCGCCGCAGCGTCGAAGCCGTGCTCGCCGAGGGGCCCGCGACCTATCTCGATCTCATGGCGGCGCTCGGGACCCGCGACGGGCGCGAGATTCTACCGGTGCTCGAAAAGCTCTACGCCGCGGGCAAGCTCGGCCGTCTCGATGACGGCCGCTACGTGCTCAATTCGACGCCACCTGGATCCTCATGACCTGGCTGGTGCTGCGCCCATTTGAATCGGTGACCTCGACCCGGATCATGTGCGTGCCGGGCGGGACCGTGACATCGTGCGCGTCGATACCCTTCGGCGTGATGTAGGGCTTCAGCCGCTGCGTCAGATCGATCTCGGGCTGCTTCAGGTAAGTGACCCGCACTTTGCCGGGATCGATCGTGGCGCCGTTATGCGCGGCGAAGGTGACATCGAGCTCGAGGGCGCCGTTCGGCACCATCGCGTCGGGTGCCGGCGCAACCTGGTCGACCGTCGGACCCCGCGTCAGGCCGCGCGTCGCGATCTGCACCACCGCCGCCGCCGGCAGCTTCGCCTCGTCATTGGTAATCAATTGGAAAGCCGATGCCGTATGCGCCGCGTCGAACGCGAGGCTCAACCCAACCACCATTGCCAACAACCGATTTGTTGCCATTGCTGACCTCCCCCATCGGCCGACCCCACCAATCCGCTAGCGGGCCGATTCGCTATTACATAATCACAGCTTAGAGAATGTGGCAATTTACGGTATTGTAATCGGCGGTCTATCATGGGGGTGGCAGCGTGGCGATGAACTGCCCGTATTGTGCCGAGGAAATCAAGGACGAGGCGGTCGCCTGCAAGCATTGCGGACGCGACCTATTCCTTTTCCTGCCGCTGTTGAAGCAGGTCGGGGCCCTGGGCAAGCGGGTCGACGAACTCGAAGCCGTCATCGGGGGGCTCCAGGCCTATGGCTATCAGCCGGCGATCGAGGCCGCTGAGACCGGATTAGCCGCTAGCGAAACCGGTCCGGCCGTCGTCCGCGCCGCCCGCCCTCCTACACCCCTTCCGCCGGCGCGGCAGAAGGTCAATGTCCCTTCGCTGCCCGCCGCCGTCGCGATTGCCAGCGCGATCGCGGCTCTGGTTCTGGCGCATTTCCTGGTCGTCATCGTCTACGACATATCGCTTTGGTATCTCTTTGCCGCCTCGATCGTTTTCCCGTTTGCGTGCGGCTATCTGATGCGCGTCTCCGAGCATCGCTCGCTGGCGGTGGATTTCGTCTCGAGCCTCGGCATTGCTGTGGTTTCGATCCTCATCATGTCCTTCGCCGTCGCGCGCACCGACCATGTGCCGGTCTTGCCGCAAGGCATGGCCGAGTGGAGCGAGTTCTTCAAATATGTCAGCAACATCGGCTTCGGCTTTTTCGCCGGCGTGCTGGCGCGGCGGTGGCAGGAAAGCTTGCGCCAGCCGGCCGAGCCGGGCAATCGTCTGGCGGTCGATATCTCGCGCCTGATCAGCCGCCATCGGCGGTGGAACGCGAAAGACGGTCAATTCGAGAAGACGCTCAAGCGCGTCGAGACCTCGGTCGTCTCGATGATGGCGATTGGCGCCGCCGTGCTCTCGGTCGCGACCGGCGTGTCCCATTTCATGAGTTCGCTGTAACATCAGAAACCAACAACGGAGGCAAACATGCGCACCAAGCCGGCACTCACCGCCGATGACGTCGAGAAAATGATGTCCGCCTGCACGGCCGAAGCGAAGAAGAACAATTGGAAAGTTTCGATCGCGATCGTCGATGACGGCGGCCGCGTGTGGCAACTTCATCGTCTCGAAGGCGCTGGCGGCGTGACTGCGGAAGTCGCGGTCGGCAAGGCCAAGACCTCGGCGATGATGGGCCGGCCGAGCAAGATGATGGAAGAGCGCCTCAAGGAACGGCCGGCCTTCCTGCTCTTCCCCGGCATCCTGCCGCTCCAGGGCGGCGTGCCGATCCTCAGCGGCGGCGAATGCGTCGGCGCAATCGGGGTTTCCGGCGTACAGTCGCATGAGGACGAGCAGGTCGCAAACGCCGGCGTCGCCGCGCTCGGCTGATCGCCGCACTCGCTAGATCGACGGGCAGATCAGCGCCGCCGGTGTTCCCGGCGCGAGGGGTCGTGGGTTTACCTCGATGATGCCGCGACTCAGCCGCAAGCGATAGGTCGCGAGCTTCTCGGTGAAGGGCGGCGGCGCGCAGCCATCTTCGAGCCGATACTGATAGCCGTGCCACGGGCAGGTGACGCAGCCATCGATTATGCGCCCCTCGCCCAGCGGTCCGTTCTGATGAGCACAGAGGTTGGTGAGCGCGCCGAGCGTCGCACCGTCGCGATAGATCGCGATGCGCTCGCCGTTCGGCGCGGCGACGATCTTCGCGCGACCATCCGCAATCGATGCCGGCGGACCGACCACGAGCCAGCCGTCCTCGCCTAACTCCGCGCCGCGATCGAGCGCGCGCTCGCGCCGGCCGGCGATCAGATGCAGCGCGCTGACCCAGAGGAACGCGCCACCGAGCAGGATCGGAATGAGCGGCGAGCGGTGGTTCTGCATCGCGCCGAGCGCGATATGCAAGACGAGCAGCCCGTAGGCGAGATAGACCGCCATATGCAGCGCCTTCCAGAACGGCGGCGAAAGGAAGCGCAGCCAGAAATCATGGCTGGTGATCGCCATGAGGAAAAGGATCGTGAGCGCGGTGAGGCCGAGCGTCTCGAAGGGAAAACCGATGAAGAGCCGATATTTCGGCCAATTGGTGAACTCATGGCCGAGATCGGCGAGGCCGTCGCGCGACCAGAACCAAGTGACGATGAGAGAGGCATGGATTGCGCCGGTTGTGAACATCGTCACACCGAGATGGCGGCGATTGTAGAGCAGTACCAGGAAGCGCGGGTCGAGCCGCGCCAGCGGTCCAATCGAGAGGATCACCGTCAGCAGAAGGAAAGCGCAACTGCCGACAGCGCGGATGAAAAGATCGTCCCATTCGGCGGGATCGTTGGCCTCGCTCAGCGCATAGCGGCCGATCAGGACGAAAGCGGCGATATAGAGGGCGACGCCGGCAAGCATCGCGGCGTCGTAGACGATCTTCTGCCGGTTCCACTGAACCGCGCGGTAGCCTGTGCTCATGCCGGGTGCCGCAGATAAAGCGCGAGCGCAAAACCGAGCAGAACGATCGTCGCGAGGACCGGCCAGAGGCGGCGATGGACGCCGCGGTGGATGCGCCTCATCGCAGAGCCCTCAGCCAACGGACCAGGATCAGCGGCCAGAAGACGAGCGTGCCGGGAACTAGCAGGCAGCGCGCCGGCAGCGTCACGCACTCGCCGGGGCCGAGCACGCGCGCGATGCCCCAAATCAGAAAGGCAAGTGCGGTCGCGGCGCCGCTGAGCGCATAGACCGCTAAGGCTTCGAGCAACATCACGATCGAACGACCCCCGCCGCCCCTATGCGTACGACCCGATCGTATTTCAGCGCGAGCGCGCGGCGCGCGTCAACCGCGGCGATCGGGCTCGTGCGGCTAATAGCCGAGGGCGAAGGCCTCGCGGCGATGATCGCCGGCGCCGGCGAAATTGCCGGACGGCAAGATTTCGAGCGCCTTGGCCGAGCCGAAATAGAACGGATCCTCGGCGTGGCGCGCGTTGTGCCCCATCGCCGTGAGCACGGGGATGAAAGATTCCGGCAGCTCGCGCTCGAGGAAAAGATCGCTGCCATGCGTATGATTGCACCAGCGCGGCGCCTCGACGGCAGCCGCGACGTCGACGCCGTCATCGATCAAGCGCCCGAGGACCTGCGTATTGGTGACGGTCTGACTGAGCCCGCCGGGACTGGCGAGAACATAGCGCAGCCGGCCGTCGCGCTGGACCATCACGGGGCAAAGCGTATGCGCCGGCCGCTTGCCCGGCGCGACGGTGTTGGCCTGGTCCGGTGTGGCGGTGAAGCCCGACATGCGGTTGTTGAAGAGGATGCCGGTCGCCGGGTCACGGAAATAGCTGCCGAACACCGCGAAGACGCTCTGCACCACGCAAATCGCATTGCCCGATTCATCGGCGACCATCAGGCAGGAGGTGCCGCTGCGATCGCGGATCGCCGGCGATGGCGCCTCGCCGAGCACGGCGCGCTGCAGGCGCTCCGTCATATCAGGCGCGAGCAGGCGATCGATCGCGTCGGGCACGGCTTTCGGATCGGCGATCAGCGGCAGGCCATGGGCGAAAGCGGCCTTCATAGCGCTCATCTGGTAGCCGATGCGCCGCGCCGGATCGGCGGTAAGCGCGCCGCGCTCGAGCGCCTTCAGCCCATTGAGCTGCATCAGCAGCAGCACGCCATAGGAATTCGGCGGCATCACGCAAACCCGGTGACCGCGATAGATCGTCGAAGCGGGCTCGACCCAGAGCGGCGCGAAGCTCGCGAGATCCGATTCGCGCATCAAGCCGCCGCGCTCGGCAAAAAAAGCGCCGATGCGTTTGGCGACGGACCCGCGATAGAACGGCTCGGCGCCGCTATCGGCTATCTGGCGCAGCGTCGCGGCGAGTTCCGGCTGGCGCAGCGTGTCGCCGGCGACGAGCGGCTTGCCGCCCGGCAGATAGAGCGCGGCGCAGCCCGGATCTTTCTCCAGCGTCGCACGGCTCAGCGCGATGTTGCGCGCGAGCACCGACGAGATCGGATGCGCCTCGGCGAGAGCGATGGCGTCGGTGAAAAGATCCCGCCAAGCCAGCTTGCCGAAGCGGCGATGCATCGTCTCCCAGGCGGCGACGAGCCCCGGCACCACCGGCGCAAGCGGGCCTTGCGCCTTCATGCCGCCGCTGAACTTCTCGGGCGTCGCGCCTTGCGGCGCGTAGCCCGAGGAATTGAGTCCCATGATGCGGCCGCTCGCCGCGTCGTGATAGAGCATGAAACAATCGCCGCCGATCGACGTCGCATGGCCGAGCACGACGGTGAGCACCGCCGACGCCGCGATCATCGCGTCGATCGTGTTGCCGCCGCGACGATGGATGGCGATGCCAGCCTGGCTCGCCGCGTTATGCCCCGAGACGATCATCGCGTGGGCGCCATAGATCGGCGCGCGGGGCTCACGCAGGCCCAAGCCAGCGCGGCTGGTGTTGCGGCTCGGGGCAATCTCTGCGGCCATGGCGATCGTCCTCGCGTTTCCTCTTCGGGCGACCATTCCCCGCTTGATCAAAAAGGTCAACCCGGAGCAGCTATGCGATCCGAGCGCCTGACAGGCCGAGGGCATGGTGCTAAGGCCGTGATCCTCCGCTTGAAGGAGCGATCATGCCCGAGACCAAGCCCCTGCCCCTTCCGGTCTTCGTCACCGGCGCGAGCCGCGGGATCGGCGCGGCGACGGCGCGCGAATTCGCGCGGCGCGGCCATGCCGTCGCACTCGCGGCGCGCGGCAAGGAAGCGATCGAGAAGCTGGCGCAAGAGATTCGCGCCTCGGGCGGCAAAGCCGTTGCCGTGACGTGCGACGTTGGCGATCCGGCGCATGTCGAACACGCGATCGCCGCCACCGTCGCTGAACTCGGCGGGGTTGGCATCGTCATCAACAATGCTGGCACGCTCGAGCCGCTGGCGCGCATCGCCGATGCCGACATGCGGCAATGGGCGCGCGCCATGGAAATCAATCTCAACGGCCCGATCTATGTAATGCATTACACGGCGCCGCATCTGCCCAAGGGCGGCGTCGTGATCAACATCACCTCGGGCGCGGCCGAGCGGGCGCAGACCGGGCGCAGCGCCTATTGCGCCAGCAAGGCCGGGCTGATGATCGCCTCGCGCTGTTTCGCGGTCGAGGAATCCGAGACGCGCGGCATCCGCGTCATCGGCTTCTCGCCCGGCTATGTCGATACCGAGATGAACGCGCTCAACCGCCGGCATCGCATGGACAATGCCGGCAACATCAATGTCGCCGATCTGCGCCCGCCGGAAGAGACGGCGCGGCTCATCGCCTGGCTCGCCGGCCCGGAGGCGGGCCATCTCAACGGCAAGATCGTCACGGCGCGCGAGCCCGAGATCCGGCGTGCCGCCGGAGTGGCGATGCTGGCCGATTGACGCTAGCGTTGGCGCGGCGGCGTCAAGCTCGAGAGAGCCGCTGAGGAGATGGCGCATGGCTTCGGACGAATCACAGCTCCGCTTCGAGCCTTGCGCCAAGCGCGTCCGCGCGATCACGAATGACGTGGCGATCGTCGATACCTTGCGCGCGGTCGTGGTCGCGGGACCCAGCTATCTGCCGGTCTATTATTTCCCGCCCGCGGACGTGCGCACCAATCTCCTCAAGCCGAGCGAACATCGCAGCCGGCACGCTCAGCTCGGCGAGGCGACGCATTGGAGTCTGGAGATCGGCGACAAGCGCATCGACAAGGCGGCGTGGAGCTATCGCGATCCGCCCGCGGCGGCGGAGCGGATCAAAGATTTCATCGCGTTCGAGCGACAGAAGATCGATCACTGGTTCGAGGAAGACGAGGAAGTCTTCGGCCATCCGCGCGATCCGCGCCATCGCGTCGACGTGCGGCGGAGCTCGCGCGTGGTCAGCGCGAGTTTCGCGGGCGAAACGATTGCGTTCAGCAGCCGCGCGATGTTTCTCTTCGAGACCGGTCACCCGACCCGTTATTACTTTCCGCCTGAGGATGTGCGGCGCGATGTGCTCGTCGCCCGTGATCGCCGCACGACCTGCCCCTACAAGGGCCATGCCAGCTATTGGTCGCTGAAGCTCGGCGATCGCGTCGCCGAGGACGCCGTCTGGGCCTATCTCGACCCGCTCCCCGACTGCCCGCAGATCAAGGGCTATTTCTGCTTCTATCCGGAAAAGCTCGATCGCCTCGAAGTCGAAGGCGAGAACCTCTAGCCGTTCGTCGGCATTCGACGAGCTCTCACCTGCAAGCTAAGAGCACAAAATTCGTCGGCTCTCGCACCGAAAGGAAAACGCATGGAGGCCCAGATCACCATTCCCGCGCTTCAGCAGATGAAGCGCGACGGGCGCAAATGCGTCGGCGTGGTCGCTTGGGACTATCCCATGGCTGCGATCGCCGACCGCGCCGGGGTGGATTTCGTTTCCGTCGGCGATTCGGTCGGCGTCAATCTTTGGGGCCACGCCAATCCGCTCGAAGTCACGCTCGACGAGATGCTGATCGTGTGCAAGGCGGTGCGGCGCGGCGTCAAGCGCGCGCTCTTGAGCTGCGATTTCCCGTTCGGTCCGCTGCAGCGCGGGATCGATAGCGCCCTCGAAGCCGGTATCAGGCTGGTCAAGGAAGGCGGCGCCGATATCGTCAAGCTCGATGGCGCGGTCGAATTCCCCGATCGGGTCCGCGCCCTCGTGCGCGCCGGCATCCCGGTTTTCGCGCAATTCGGCCTGACGCCGCAGACCGCGTTGCAATACGGCGTGCCGTACAGCGCCCAGGCGGCGCCGGGCGCCCAGGCGACGGAGGCAATGACCGCAAACCTCGTCCGCGAGGCCAAGCTGCTCGAGGAAGCGGGCGCCTCGCTGCTCGATTTCACCAATTCCGGTCCGGTCGTCGGCGCCGCCGTCGTCAAGGCGGTGACCATTCCCGTCATCGGCGGTTTCGGCGGCGGACCGTGGCTCGACGGCCGCGTGCGCCTCGCGCATACCGCGATCGGCTATGCCGAAAAATGGCTCGAGGCGAAGACCGACACCTACGTCAACACGGCGAAGGCCAGCCTCGATGCGTTCACGCGCTTGATCGACGACGTGCGCTCGGGCCGCCAAATCAAGGGCTGATTCGAACGCTCCCGTGCCGCGCGACGCGCGAGGCGATGCCTACTGCCACGCGCGATTGTCGACGACGGTCTCGTAGGTGGCGCCGGGCACGGTCATGTTCCATTTGACCGTCCACTGATAGGTGTCATCGAAGCGCTCGCGCGTATAAGGCGTCGGCGGCGCATGCAGCAGGCGCCACGTCTGCAACTCATTCGGCTGCAACAGCCCGCCGGTCTCGGCGGTGAGATAGTGCGCGAAAGGCTTGGGGTCCTTCTCGAGCAGCTCGACCGCCCGCGCCTGCGCCCGGAACATCGCCGCGAGAGTCGGCCCGTCGAGCTCGTCGCTCGCCGCCTCGCTGCGCGTCGAATGCGTCTCGATGAGAATACGCAGACCCAATTTCTGCGCGTAGCTGATCCACGGCTCCATCAAGCTGACCGCAGCAACCTTGCCTTGGCGCAAGGCTTCGATGCGCTGCGGCATCGAGCCGGCATTCGTGACCTTGACATGCTCGGGGGTGAGGAAGCCTTCGATCATCTTCAAGGTCGTGAAATGGGAGCCGTTGTTCGGCGTCACGGCGATGAGCTGATCCTTGAGCTGCTCGGGCTCGTAGTATTGGGAGCGCGGATCGACGACGAGAGCGAAGGACGACATCGAGGCGCCGAGGGCGACGATCTTGCGGCCGCGGATATGCGAGGTTTCGGCCTCGACCGCGCGCTTCATGATGCCCCATTCGCACATCCGATACTGATCGATGCCGCC
>Ga0134128_10010166_pt1 | contig 11277 bp, 10 predicted proteins | sample KB31754_FD_96462 | JGI IMG/M metagenome (GOLD analysis project Ga0134128, IMG submission 96462) | Terrestrial soil microbial communities with excess Nitrogen fertilizer from Kellogg Biological Station, Michigan, USA - KB3-175-4 | ecosystem: Environmental > Terrestrial > Soil > Unclassified ...
CGACGTATGAGTCGGCCCTCAACCGATCCGGTCCACTGCCGGGCAGCTGATAAAGATGCGCGCCGCAGTAACCACAGAATGCCCCGCTGGGAACATCGCAGTGACACGCCCGGCACTGCAGAATCACCGAGTCCTGTTGGGCGGCAGTGCGACTCGTCGTCATTGCCGAACCCCTTTCTGGACATCGAGAATATCGTGCGCGAGGTTGTCGGTGTCAGGAGTGCCCAGGCCGGTCACCAGGTCGTAGCCGGGCACCGCGATATGAACCGCGTTGCCGCCCATGACCACATCGTGGAAGGCCGGTCTGGCCGCGCCGGCGGCGACTTGATAGAGCACCGGGTTGATGTTGCCCACTGGCTGTCCGCCGTTGGCCGACAGGAACTGGTTGACCAATACGGTCAACCCCGCCCAAATCGGTGCCGACTGGGATGTGCCTCCGCCGGCCATCCATTGCCCGTCGACGAGAATGCTGACCCCGCTGTAGGGGTCGGCGTCCGCGGCGACGTCGGGGGTCAGTCGATGCGTCGAGTCCCAGGCCGAGGACACCGTGCTTTGCCACGGCGGCCGTGGGAACAACCGGGAAACTCCCCCGCCGGTCCCTTGCGACATGGGTGAATCGAACCAGCTGGCTTCTGACACCCAGACACCGTTGGCGTCGGTGCTCAGCGTCGTGCCTCCGACATCGGTCATCGCCGGAACCGACCCGACGGCGTTGATCCCCTGGTCCTTCTCGCCGGGCGGCGTCGACCAATCACCGTTGAAGTCGGCACATTCCAGTCCTCCGGAGTCACCGCTCGACATGAAAGCCGACGTGCCGTGGGATTCCGCGATTTGAACGGCCGATTCCACCGGGGCGAGGTCGGCCGCAGTGGCCATCCGGTCGCAGCCGATCCCCAGCGACGTGCTCCACACCGCACCGGGGAACTGTCGGTCGGCGAGCTGGTACATCTGCCCCGCCTGCGCATAGCTGGTCGATCCACCGAAGGCGAGCGCGTTGACCACCACCAGCTTGGCGTCGGGAACGATGGCGTGAACGACTTCGAGGTCCATCTCGGTCTCGCCGAGTACCTTGCCCGGTTGGCCCCCGATCAGCACCGGGGTGAAACGCGGCGAGCCCAGCTTGTCGGCCCACTGGTCGAGATCGGTTTGCTTGTACCCGTCGATCTCGAAGAACACGACGGTCTGCCCCTGACCGGTGAAGCCGTCGCGTGCCAACGGTTCGGCGTTGTACGTACGCAACAGCGCCGGCGGCTTGAGCCCGCCGCGCGGGACGTCAAGCGGAATGTTCGGGGGCTGTGCGCGATGCATCAGCTGATAGCCCAGGATGGTCCCGAGCTCACTGACCTCACCGGTCAGCGCGGCCGGAATCGACGGCTGCTGAGCGGCGGCGTAGAAGATCTCACCGCTTCGGCTGCGGTAATCGTGGATCGCCACGTCGAACGCCGATCCGAGGTTGGCCGGTGTCCCGTCGATGTACGCCCAGTCGGCGCCCGGCTGCCACTGCACATTCAGATGGTGTCGTTGGGTCCAGCCGATCAAGGCGTCGGGGCGCACGGAGTGATGCAGGGAGGCGGCCAGCGAGATCGCGTCCTTGTGCGCCGGACCCAAGTCCTTGGAAGCCGCCAGCAGCCACCCCATCGGCCCGGCGATCAGGCGCGGACTGGTGACCCCGGTCGGGCCGGTTCCCATGGCAAATGGCAGGTACACCGCGGCCAGTAACGCCACGAGACGCAGGCCCGCACGATTGACACGGGCACCCTCGGCGCCCCACAGTCGAATCACCGCTACTCCTTCGACGATTGATTCCGCATGAGTGCCGGCCATCGGCAAAAGTACTTCACATCCAAACCGCCGTTGTGCCGATCAGCGAATTTTGCTCACGCGCTGTCGTTTACGCTACCGCGGGCGGTAGACATATGAATCACACAAAATTGGCAAGCAGGCTAACATCAGCCTGCCCTACTTCCCGCGTGCACCGGAACGACGAGAGGACCGCAACTGATGATGCATGGACTACGGCGTCGGTTTTTGGTGGTGGGCAGTGCTGCAACGATCGCGTTGACGCTGGCAGCCTGTGGCACCCACACGACCGCCGGGATTCCGGTGCAGGCGAAGAAGACCACCGCTGCACATGCCCCGGACGCGGCTCCAACCAGCCCCGCGCCGCCGCCAAAACCGTTGTCCGCCAGCAGCATCAAGAACCTCACACTGTCCACCGAAGACGTCGATGAGATCGCCGGCCTACCATTGGACGATCGCACGGAATTTGCGTCCCCGGGCTCGGCGGCGAGCGACTACAGCAAGCCCGACTGTGCCCTGGCCATGGGGATCACCAAGGACGCGCTCGGCGGCGGCGAGTTCACCGCCTATCGCGGAATTAAAAACAACGGGACCAAAGGCGACAGCCTCATCGGATCGCTCACGCAGCACGTGGCCACATTCGAAACATCCGCCAAAGCCAGCGAACTGTTTCACAATGCGTACAACTCGTTGGGCAAGTGCAATGCAACGCTGATCAACGCTAATTCGGATCCCACCGTATGGAAGATATTGGCGCCCGGGCCATTCAACGGCGATGTGGTGACGTTCAGCTCGCTCCAGCAGACCGATAAACAACAAAATCTCGGATGGCGTTGCGACCACGACGTGCGGGTCAAAAACAACGTCATCGTCGAGGCGTACTTGTGCGCCTGGGCCAACGGAACCCCGACAGCGGCGGCAGCGGTTGACCAGATCAGTGCCCGGATCCCCCCACCGGACAAGCCGGCCCCGAAGGCCCCGTCGGATTTCCTCGGACCGGACAAGATCAAGTCCGTCATTGTGAGTGTCGCGCAGCTCGGCAAGATTGTGGGCGCCAACTTCGGCTCGACCGAGAAAGGCTACTACCCGCCCGATCCCGCCGACTTGGGCGCCAAGTCCAACTGCGGCCCACTGTTGGGCCCGGACACCACGTCGTTCGGGGTCAACGTCGACTACACCGCGTTTCGCGAACTTGATGCACGCGACGACAAGGACAATTGGCAACACATCGTCAACCAAAAAGCCGCCACCTATGTGGACGCCCAGGCGGCATCGAACGCCTTCCAGAATGCGTTCAAAGGCCTCGGCGGTTGCGATGGCGCCCGGGTCCCCACCGCACAGGCGGACAAAGAGTTTCAGTTGTCCGTCCCGGCCATCAACGGTAACGATGCCCAATGGACGTTTGCCGAGTTGGCCAATGGACAACCGGATACCTGGCGCTGCGGATTCGATTTCCGGGCCCAAAGCAACGTGATTTTGGTCGCCAAGGTCTGCCAATACGGCAATCCGACCGACGTCGTCACGCAGATCGCCAACCAAATGGCGGATTCCATCCCCAAGTGACCCAAATGTCCAGCCCGCAACGGTCGTGCGCGCTCGAGTGCACGAGACATGTTGGATAGACCAGAGTTTCGGTCAATCCCCCCGCACGAAACTGGTGCGCCGGATAGGCTGCGCACCGCATTAGGATCCGTACAGAACGCATGTGCTCGTAAACGTTGAGGGTTGAGATCACAGGAGGCAAGAATCTCGATGAAACGTGAACTTCTGACGCTGGGCTGCGCCGGCTTGGTGGCGTTGATATCAGCAACATCACCCGCCGCAGCAGATTCGTCATCCGGTCGTGTGACCGGCTCGAACATCGACTCGGTCCTGCTGTCAGCGGACACCGTCGGGGACATCCTCGGCACCAACCTGCCGGTCCAGCTGAAAGGCAAGCGCCCGTTACCCGAAGCGCAACTCGACCAGCATCAGGAGTGCACCACGCTGATCGAGCCCGGCACCAAATTCTATGGATCCGACCTGAATCTGTTTCGTATCACCTTGTTCAAAGATGACAAGGATTCGCCGGATTACATCGTGCTGCAGACGGTCGCGACCTACCCCGACGCACAAACCGCTCAGAACGTATTCACCAAGGGCATCCAACCGACCGCAGGCTGCAATTCGGTAGTCCAGATCACCGACATCGACAGCAAGCCGTCCTGGCAACTCTCAGCACCCAAGATCACCACCGACGACGCGAAATGGCATCAAGGCCAGTTGTACGAAGGCGACCCCTTCGGGTGGAACTGCTACGTCGATCTGCACACCGCTGAGAACGCGATCCTGAAGGCCCAGGTGTGTCAGATGGGTAATGCAGGCCCGTCGGTCAGCCAAATGATGGACCAGATGGTGGGCGGACTCCCGTCCTGAGTCGAGAAAAAGCCAACCACCAAACGCCGGATTTGAATGATATGAAAGGGCAAATTCAATGAAGCGGGTAAAACTTATCTCTACCTGCGCGGGCCTGATTGTGCTGGCCGCGGTCGGGTGTTCGCATTCCAAGAACGACGAAGACACCGTCCACCCCTCGGTCAACAAGCCTGCCCCGACCCCGACCTCGCAGCAGGCAGCGGCCGGCGATCCCACCGCTCCGGCCTCGGCACCGCCGTCGTCGTCGGCCCCGGCCACGCCTCCGCCGCCACCGATGGTCTCACCCGGTAAGGTCGACGGCTTGCTGCTGCCGCTGGACGAGACCGGCGGAATCATCAGCAGCACTTTGGATTACGAGCAGAAGTTCAAGACTCCGCTGCAACCGTACGCACTTGGTAACCAGTCCGCTTGTGCGGTGCTGTTCGGGCTCAACACCGCCGCGGTGGGCAACGACTTCACCACGTTCCGCGCGCTGCGTCAGCAAGAGAGCAAGGACAACTTCACGCACGTCGTCGAGCAGGAGATTGCCACCTACGCCGACGCCGGGGCCGCGACCGCAGCCTTCCAGAACGCCTTCAAGGCGGTCGACCAGTGCAACAACGTCTCGGTGCACCGGCCCACCGACAACGCCGGGACCACGTGGCAGTTCCACGTCCAACCGGGCGACCCGGCGAGCGCGAACTGGCACAACGCCGAGTTGACCAACAACAACGCCGACGGCTGGGGTTGCTCGCACGGTGCCCGGGTGAAAAACAACGTGATCTACGCGGCCAGGGTGTGCCAGCGCGGCGACACCGGCGCCGCCGTGCCCACCATCCTGGATCGAATCGGGAACTCGATTCCCGCCTAGAGCGTCAGGTCAGTAGCCGGGGCCGGCGCGACCATCGCCCGGCCCCGGCCGCGCCTGCGCTCACCGGAGTCGGCGGCCGTCGACGCCGAAGAAGTGCAGATGTCCCGGTTGCGGATGCAACCGCACGCGAGAACCACGGCTGGGCGGGTCGTGCCCGTCGGCACGCGCGACGATCGGCTGGGCGAACGTGTTGTCGCCAAGCGTGATTCGGCCGTACAGATAGGCGTCCGCACCGAGTTCCTCGACGACATCGATCTGCATCTCAATGCCGCTGCCACCGACGTCCAGGTGCTCGGGCCGAACACCTATCACCAGTTCGGCTGTCGCAGCGCTGATCTCGCGAGGCAGCGGGATCGACCAGTCACCCAGCGCAACGCAGCGCTCGACTACCGGCACGGTCAGCAGATTCATTGCCGGCGAGCCGATGAACTCCGCCACGAACATGTTGATGGGATTGCGGTACAGCTCGCGGGGTGCTGCGCATTGCTGCAGAACCCCGTCGCGCAGGACGGCAACGCGATCGCCCATTGTCATCGCCTCGACTTGGTCGTGGGTGACGTAGACGGTGGTGGTTTCCAGCCTGCGTTGCAATCCCGCGATCTGATTGCGGGTCTGCACCCGCAATTTTGCGTCCAGGTTGGATAGTGGCTCGTCCATCAAGAACACCTGCGGCCGACGAACGATGGCCCGCCCCATGGCAACCCGCTGACGCTGTCCACCGGACAGGTCCTTCGGTTTGCGCGCCAGGTAACCCTCCAGATCGAGCAATCGCGCCGCATCCAAGACCCGTTCCCGGATTTCGCTTTTCGGGAGACCAGCGATCTTGAGTGCGAACCCCATGTTCTGCGCAACCGTCATGTGGGGGTACAACGCGTAGTTCTGGAAGACCATTGCCACGTCGCGGTCCTTGGGATCGTCGTCGGTGACGTCCCGATCGCCGATGACGATGCGGCCGGAGTCGACGGTCTCCAATCCGGCGATCATGCGCAGCGACGTGGTCTTGCCGCATCCGGACGGGCCGACCAGCACGACGAATTCGCCGTCGCCGACGCTGAGGTCCAAGCGGTCGACCGCGGCGCGATCCGCGCCGGAGTAGCGCCTGGTCGCTTGGTCAAATGTCACCGACGCCATTGGCTACCCACCTAGCCCGGTAACTGCGATGCCTCGGATGAAGGCGCGTTGCGCGACTGCGTACACCAACAACAGCGGCAACAGAATCAGCACGGATGCGGCCATCAGCACGGGCCAGCGGGCGGAGTATTCGCCTTGCATCCGAACCAGTCCAAGGGTAAGAGTCGAGATACTGCTGCGCTGAATCATCAACAACGGCCACAAAAAATCGTTCCAAACGTTGACCCAAGTGAGCACCGCCAACACCATCACCGCGGGCGTGGCGTGTGGGAGCAGTATCCGCCAGTAAATCTGCCACGGGGAGCAGCCGTCGAGGATCGCCGCCTCTTCGAGTTCGTCCGGCAGCGTGCGGAAAAATTGCCGCATCAGGTAGGTGCCGAACGCGCTGCCGAACAACCCCGGAACGATCATGGCCCACGGGGTATCGGTCAGTCCGGCGACGCGCATCAGGATGAATTGTGGGATCACCGTCACGGTCAGCGGCACCATCAACGTCCCCAAGTACAGGACGAACAACGTATCGCGACCCCGAAAGCGCAGGCGGGCGAACGCATATCCGGCCAGTGAACAGAAGAACACCTGGCCGACGCTAACGCAGGCGGCATACAGCACCGAGTTGACGAACATCCGCCAGAACGGCATGACGACGAACACCTCGCGGTAGTTGGACCACTGCGGATGCGCGGGAAACAGCGTCGGCATAGTCACTTCGCCCGCCGTCTTCAACGATCCCGACACCGCCCACAGGATCGGAAACAGCGCACATGTCGCGATCGCCGTCAGCACCACATAGAGCACGACGCCGCGAAATACTTTGGGCCTGAGCACCCGTCCCGTTAAGCCCACGATCGTTCCTCCTGCGCGGCTCGACGACGACCCAACCGCAACTGCACGACGGTCAGCACAAGCAGGATCGCGAACATCACCCACGCCAGCGCCGACGCGTACCCGAATTCCAGAAAGGCGAACGCGTGCTGAAACAGCATGATGCCCAGAACGTAGGTGGCGGTCTCCGGCCCCCCGTTGCGTCCGTTGAGCACGTAGACCAGATCAAAAGCCTGGAACGCGTGGATGATCGAGATGACGACCACGAACGAGACGGCACTACGAATCAGCGGGACCGTGATCGACAGGAACTGGCGCAACTCCCCCGCGCCGTCGAGGCGCGCCGCCTCGTAGAGGTTTTCCGGCACACCCTGCATGGCGGCCAACAGAATGACGGTCGCGAAAGGCACGCTGCGCCATACGCTGACGATGCACAGCGAGGCCATCGCGTACTTCGGATCGACCAGCCACGGGACGGGGTCGATACCGATCCACCCGAGGACGATGTTGAGCAGACCGTTGTTGGTGTTGAAGACGAACTGCCAGACGACGGCCATCACCACCGACGACACCGCCAGCGGCACAAAAACGACGGTTCGAAATATGGCGATGCCCTTGATATTTCGGTTGAGCACACCGGCCACGGCCAGGCTGATGAACACCGTGGGTACGACGGTGCCCACCGTGTAGACCACGGTGTTGCGCAACGCGATACTGAACAGCGGATCCTCGGCGAACAGGCTGCGGTAGTTCGCCACGCCGACAAACTTGGCCGGGCTGAACATGTCCCAGTTGTGAAGGCTCATGTAGAGCGAGAATCCGAGCGGAAACAACATGAAAATCGCGACCGCCGCCAGGTTCGGCGCGACGAATAGGCGACCGAACCGGGCGCGACGCTTGGACGGTCCGCGCCTGCGGGGCAGGTGCGTGGGGTGTGCGTCGGTCACTGTCATGGCGTCCGGAGCACCTCGTCGATCTTGGGCGCCAATTCAGCCGTCAGCGCCGTTGCCGGCCGCGAACCCCGAAGCACCGGGCCGAGGTTGCGGTCCATCAACGCAACAATCTTGGGCCACGCCGGAGTTATCGGCTGTCCCTCGGAGTGCGCCGGCCCGCCGGTCAGCACCGCGATATTGCTGATTCTGTCGTGCGCCTTGGCGAAACCGGCTGATCGGACCGCCGACCGCAACGCCGGCACAAACAGACCCGTCTCCCCGATCACCGCTTGCCCCACCGGTCCGGTGGCGAATTTTACGAACTCCCATGCCTGCTTTTTGCGCGGGCTGCTGGAGGCGATCGCCAGCCCGGTGGTACCGATATTCGAACGCGCGGCATGCCCTTTCGGTCCGGTCGGCAGCACCGCGATGTCGAAATCCAGATCGTTGGCCCGCTCGAGCGTCTGATAACGCCAGTGCCCGCCGAGCGCCATCGCGGCATGACCCGAGGTGAACTGGTCCGTCTGCGACATCGACTGCGACTCCGACGCGGTCGGCGCAACCCGGTATTTGTTGTTCAGGTCGGCATAGAACTGGATGCCCTCGATGAACGCCGGGTCGTCGAAATTGAGGTGCGTCGGGCTCATCCGCGGATTCGACCATGGCACACCGTTGTTCATCCCGAACAGCAGGGCCGAGTAGTAAGGTGCCCAGGTATCGACAAATCCCCACTGGCTGACCCGGCCCGACTGGTCGCGTTTGGTGAGTACCGTTGCCGCATCGAGGAATTCGCCGAAGCTCCATGACTCGCTCCATCGCCCCGGCGGTGGGCGCACCCCAGCCTCGGCGAACAGCTTCTTGTTGTAGTAGAGGAAGACGCCCGACCACTGCTCCGGGAACGCATATTGGCCACCGTTGTAGGTGAATGTCTCGTACATCGACGGGACGCTGTCCGCTCTCAACTCTGCGGCGAAGGCCTTGTCGCCGGCCAGCATGGTGTTGAGATCGAGCAACACATCCCGTTCGGCGAGCCCCGAATAGGTGAATTCCCATGCCATCTGCACATCGGGGCACTTGCCGCCGGCGCAATAGATCGACACGTGCTGCAGCGCGTCGGGACCGGACAACAGCGTTCGCACCCGGATGTCGGGATGTCGGCGCTGGAAGGCGTCGACGACCCGGAGCCGGGCGTCGGCTTCTTCCGGGTTCGCGGCGAAGAAGAACGTCAATGCATCGTCGTCATCGGAACCGCAGGCGGTGGGCACCAGCGCTAGCGACGCCGCGCCGATCGCGCCGGCGCCGCGTAGCAAGGTCCGTCGGTCGAAAGGCCTACCGCGACCGAGGCTGGTGGGCGCGTTGCCGCCGACATCACTGCGGGAAATAGCGCACCCGCGCAATCCCGCTGCCCCGCGTCACGTCGGCGAACAGAACGCCGCGATGCGATGCCGACGCGACCGAGGCGGCGACGGTAGGGCCCGCGGCGATCAGCTTGGTCGTCGTCGCGCCCGAACATCTCTCGATGAGGTCGCCGAGATCGGCAACCTCATCGTCACCGAAAGTCATTGTCACACCGGATGACAATGCCTCCCGGGCGCCGAATCTGTCACCGCGTCCCACGGCGTTCACAAATGTGTCGACCAATGTTTTCTGCCGTGAACCCACGCGACGGAAGCCGGCGAGAAATCCGCCGGTGCCGCGCAGTCGCTGATTGCGGATCAGCGCTTGCGACAGCTGGACGCCGGCCGGAATCGCGGATACCCCGTTGCCCAGGAACTGCAGCACCATCGCGGGCAGCTCCCAATAGGCACGCAACAGCGCGATCTTCCATTCGCCGTGGACCTGCCGCAGGTCGTATCGAAGGACGGCCGGAATCGTCATGGTGACAGTCGAACCCATTGCCACCTCGAGCGCGAGGTCGCGGATCGCCGACGATCCGCGGACAACGTCGAGATCGCGATGGAAGGCGATGTCGCGTGGGCCGATGAACGTGTCGTAGAACCGCCCGATCTCGGTCGGTCCGGTATGCGGTCGTGAACCCACCGGGTCTTCGACGCGACCATCGGTGGTGAACAGGCCCACCCACCCCTGACGGTCATGCACGGCCGCGGCTTCCGGCGATCGCTCCACCGCCGTCAGCAACGCCGACTCCGTCGCGCCCGTCATCGGTTTCCGACAATCTCAACACCCGCCGCGCGCATTGCCTCGACGGCCGCCGCGGTGGACTCCTCCCCTACCCCTGCCGTGAGATCGACCAGCACGCGGGTCGCAAACCCTTGCATCGCAGCGTCTTCCGCGGTGCGGCGTACGCAGTGATCGGTGGCGATGCCAACGACGTCGACCCCGTCGACATGGCGTTGTCGGAGCCAGTCACCCAACGGGGTCCCGCGATGGTCGAGTCCGCTGAACCCGCTGTAGCCGGCGTCGTAGGCGCCTTTACGGAAGATCGCGTCGAACCGGCCGAGATCAAGATCGGGGTGGAATTCCGCGCCGGCGGTATCGGCGCGACAGTGCGGCGGCCACGACGAGATGTAATCCGGATGTTCGGAGAAATGGTCGCCGGGATCGATGTGGAAATCCTGCGTGGCCACCACGTGGCCATACTCGGCGCCGCCCGCGAGGTAAGCGTCGATGGCACCCGCGACGGCTGCCCCACCGGCGACGGCCAGTGCGCCACCTTCGCAAAAGTCATTCTGAACGTCGACGACGACCAGCGCACGCATGAGACCACGTTATCGCCGACAGCGCAGGTACCCGAGTCCTCGCGATCATTCGGCTGAGTACGATCGGCAAAGTTAACGCCGCTAGCTGCGCGTTGCATAAGGTAGTTCGTCAAACTATAGTCCAGACACGTGTCCAGAAAGCTCGTTAACGCCTCGCCCGAATCTGTCACCGTGCTAAATCTCGGTACCTCCACGCCGGATCGGGCGTGAGTATGCGGATTGCGTTGCTGTCCTATCGCAGCAAGCCGCACTGCGGTGGCCAGGGAGTTTACGTCCGGCACCTCAGCCGGAGCCTGGTCGATCTCGGACACTACGTCGAAGTGTTCTCCGGCCAGCCCTACCCCGAGGAACTCGACCCCCGAGTGGTGCTGACCGAGGTTCCCAGCCTCGACATGTACCGCGAGCCCGACCCCTGGCGCATCCCGCACCCGCGAGAAATTCGCGATCGCATCGACGTGCTCGAGCTGGCCGGGGTGTGGACCGCGGGCTTCCCCGAGCCGCGCACCTTCAGCCTGCGGGCCGCCCGGCTGCTGGCCGATCGGCTCGACGATTTCGATGTGGTGCACGACAACCAGAGCCTGGGCGTCGGGCTGCTGAAAATCGC
>Ga0134128_10010167_pt1 | contig 11277 bp, 9 predicted proteins | sample KB31754_FD_96462 | JGI IMG/M metagenome (GOLD analysis project Ga0134128, IMG submission 96462) | Terrestrial soil microbial communities with excess Nitrogen fertilizer from Kellogg Biological Station, Michigan, USA - KB3-175-4 | ecosystem: Environmental > Terrestrial > Soil > Unclassified ...
CGGGCGGCTCGGCCAGGCACTCATCCGGGCGCACCAGATCGATCAGCAGCAGCGAGACGGCACTCGCGCTGCAGCACGCGATTCTCGGCCCTATCCAGCTTCCCCCAGGCTTCACCGCCAGGTACGAGCCCGCCACCAGGCCGCTCGAAGTGGGCGGCGACTGGCACGACATCATCGAACTGCCCGACGGGCGGATCGCGATCGTGGTCGGCGACTGCGTCGGACATGATCTCGGTGCCGCGACCGTGATGGGTCAGCTGCGCAGCGCATGCCGTGCGCTGCTGCTCCAGAACGCCAGCCCGGGCCGGGTGCTCGCCGCCATGGACCGGTTCGCCGGGTCCGTACCTGGCGCCGAGTGCACCACCGTGTTCTGCGCCGTCCTCGACCCGGCCAGCGGGCGGCTCAGCTATTCGAGCGCCGGCCACCCGCCTGCCCTCGTCGTCCACCCGGACGGCTCCATGGACATGCTCGAGGGCGGCCGTTCATTCCCGCTCGCCGCCGGCCCGGCCGGCAGCCGCCGCGACGCCGACTACCTGCTGCGGCCGCGGTCGGCTCTGCTGCTTTACACCGACGGGCTCGTCGAACGGCGTGGCCACGCGCTGACCGATGGCATAGCTGAGGCGGGAAGCGCGGTGATGAGCGGTGGCGAGGACTCCCTTGCGGACCTCGCCACGAGGCTGATGACCGCGCTCGCGCCTCCCGATGGATACGGGGATGACGTCGCCATGGTGCTCTATCGCCACCCGGCACCGCTCGACCTGACCTTCCCCGCGGAGATCGGCCAGCTTCCCCCGGTCAGAGCCCGACTGCGGCAGTGGCTTGACGGCTGCGGCCTCGGCGTGCGGCTAGCCCAGGACGCGCTCGTGGCGGCGGGGGAGGCGGTCGCCAACGCGATCGAGCACGGCCACCGTGCGCATCCGACCGGTGAGATCCGGCTGCGGGCCTCCGCCACCGCGGGCACGCTGCGGCTGACCGTGACGGACAGCGGCCGCTGGCTGCCGCCCAAGCCAGTGCCCACGCCGTTCCGGGGCAAGGGAATCCAGCTGATGCGGGCGTTCATGGACACCGTTAGCATCGAGCCCGATGGGGCTGGGACGACCGTCATCATGGAGGCGAGGATCGCCGGTGACCGCTCCGCTTGAGCTTTCCACGCGGCGGGGCGACGACGGGACCACCACGGCGACCGCCGCAGGCGAGATCGACATGAGCAATGCCGACCGCTTCAGCGCGGCGCTCGACGAGGCGGCCGTGGCGGGCCAGCCAGGCGCCGGCTTCACGGTGGACATGACCGCGGTGAGCTACCTGGACAGTGCCGGCCTCACCGTGCTGCTCGCCCACGCCGACCGGATCAGGATCATCGCCACCGGCGTTCTCGCGCCGGTCCTCGCGGTCACCGGCCTCGGGTCGGCCACCACCGTAGTGCCCGCCTCGTAGGCGCTACTCAACTGCACTCTCGGCACCGGGCCGCGCTCCTGATACCGTCGCCGTGAGCACAGTGCGGCGAGCACAGCGCGGTGCGGAAAGCGAACGGAAAGAGGCAGATGGAATCACTGAAGGACCGGGTTGCCATCATTACCGGCGCGAGCCGGGGCATCGGCCTTGGCGTGGCGGCGGAACTCGTCAGGCAGGGCGCGCGCGTGTGCGTCACCGCCCGCGGCGCCGATTCGCTCGCCGCGGCCGTCGCGGAACTCGGCGGGCCCGACGTGGCCATCGCGGTGCCCGGCAAGGCAGACGATGCCGCCCACCAGGCCGAGGCGGTGGCCAGGACCATGGAGACGTTCGGCCGGCTGGACATGCTCGTCAACAACACCGGCATCAACCCCGTCTACGGCCCGGTCCTCGGCACCGACCCCGCGGCGGCCGCCAAGATCCTCGCGGTCAACGTGCTCGCGCCGCTTGCCTGGACCCGGCTTGCGGTCGACGCCTGGATGGGCGAGCACGGCGGCTCCGTCGTGAACGTGTCCTCCGTGGCCGGCCTGCGGCCGAGTCCCGGCATCGGCATGTACGGGATTAGCAAGGCCGCGCTGATCCGGCTGACCACGGAACTGGCCGTCGAACTCGGCCCCCGCGTCCGGGTCAACGCGATCGCGCCCGCCGTGGTGAAGACGAAGTTCGCCACCGCGCTCTACGAGGGCAGGGAGGAGCAGGTGTCCGCCGCCTATCCGCTCAAGCGCCTCGGCGTCCCCGAGGACATCGCGGGCGCGGTCGCCTTCCTGCTGTCCGACCAGGCGAGCTGGATCACCGGCCAGACCCTGGTGCTCGACGGCGGCGTGACACTGACCGGCGGCGTGTAGCCAACCCGAGTGCGGCAAGGCGGATGCGGCAAGGCGGCGTGTAGCCATGAGGGCACGGGGTAGGCGTCCGCGGTAGCAATACCAGCGGAAAGGAGTCCCTCATGGCGACCGCCAAGCAGAAGGAAGCCGCCCGCCAGAACATCGCCAAGGCCAGGGAGGCGCAGAGCGCTCGTGCGCACGGCAAGGACGTGCCGCGGCAGGGCCAGGGCATGAGCACCGCGGACAAGGACGACCTGAAGAACAGCGAGTTCGCCTTCCCTAAGGAGCGCAAGGAACCGCTGACCGACGCGAAGCACGTGCGCAACGCGATCGCCCGTTTCAACCAGGTCGAAGGGGTCAGCGACGCCGAGCGCGACAAGGCGTGGCAGCGGATACTTGCCGCCGCTAAGCGGTACGACATCGAGGTGTCCGAGTCCTCATGGCGTGACCTGGCCAAGGGCGGCAAGGACAAGGGCAGCAAAGACAAGGGCGTGGCGAGCAAAGGCCACTGACCTGATGGTTCCCGTACCCGGGTGTCGCGCGTTCAGGATGGGTAGGCCTTCACTGTGCGTCCCGCGCGGCGCGTTCTTCGACCCGCTGCTGCAGCCGCGACATGCCGCGCAGCCACCGGTCGGTGTCGGTGGCCCGGTGCACGTAATAGTCATGCACTTCGGGATGCGGCAGCACGAGGAACCTGCCCTCGGCCATCGCCTTCGCGAGCGCGTCGGCGACCTGCTCGGGCTCGATCGCGCTGTCGTGGAGCACCACATCGGCCGCGGGTCCTGAACCGGCGAGCATGCTGGTGCGAACGCCCTGCGGGCAGACGCAGTGCACGGTAAGGCCGCGGTGCCGGTACGTCGCCGCGAGCCACTCGGCCAGCCCGACCGCCGCGTGCTTGGTTGCCGAGTAGGGGGCGCCGCCGAGCATCGTCAGCAGGCCGGCCGCCGACGCCGTGACGACGAACGTGCCGCGGCCGCGGTCGAGCCAGCCAGGGAGCAGCAGCCGTGCGGCGCGGACGTGGGCGAGGGTATTCACCTCCCAGGCGCGCTGCCACTGGTCCTCTGGGGTGTCGATGCCCGCTCCGGCCGCGGTGCCCGCGTTTGAGCAGTAAATGTCGACCTGGCCGAGGAAGCCTTCCGCAGCGGTGATGAGCGCCGCGATGCCCGCCTCGGTGCCTGAGTCGCCGGGCACGGCCAGGCCCCCTATCCCGTCGGCCACCGCCTGCGCGGCGGCCGGGTCCAGGTCGTTCACCACCACCCGGGCGCCGTCGGCCGCCAGCCTGCGGGCGATGGCCCGCCCGATGCCGCCGCCACCGCCGGTCACCACGGCACCTGCTCCGCTCGCCATCGTCATGAGCGAACCATACAGACTCCGGGGCCGCACGCCCATGGGCCTGGCATTCCCCGTCCCCGTTACCCGGCCCGCGGCGTCCGCGTCGCGGCAGGCTCCCAGTCCGGCGGCATGACCAGGTACCCGAGGCGGTGGCGCCACGAGGCGGCGTGCCTGACGTCACGCCACAGCGCCGCGTAGTGGCCGTACTCCAGGGTGAGCAGGTTGTAGCTGTCGACCGGGTGGGTGAGTCCGTAGGTCGGCCGGAACAACTCCGGCTGGAACGTGCCGAACAGCCGGTCCCAGACGATGAGGATGCCGGCGTAGTTGCGGTCCAGGTAGATCGGGTCGCAGCCGTGATGCACCCGATGATGCGACGGCGTGTTGAACACGAACTCGACCGGGCGTGGCAGCTTGCGAATCATCTCCGTGTGCACGAAGAACTGGTAGATCAGGTTGATGCCGTAGGCCGCGTAGATCTCCCAGGGCGCCACGCCGAGGAGCGGCAGCGGCAGCCAGAAGAAGAAGTCGAACCACGGGTTCCACTTCTGCCGCAGCGCGGTCGCGAAGTTCATGTACTGCGAGGAATGGTGCGCCTGGTGCGCGGCCCAGCCGACGCGGACGCGGTGCACGAAGCGGTGCTGCCAGTAGTAGGCAAAGTCCACGCCCACGATGACGAGCGCCCACGACCACCAGGTGCGCATCGCCAGGTGCCATGGCGCCACGTACAGGTAGAGCGCGATGTACACGAAGAAGGCGGCCGCCTTCAGTGCCAGCGTCGTGAAGAGGGAGAAGAATCCCATCATGATCGACGCGGACGCGTCCCTCGCCTGATAGCCGGTGACCGTGTCGTCGTGGTCCAGCCACTTCAGCGCGGCGAGTTCGATGCCGATGAACGCCGCGAAGAACGGGACCGCGTAGCTCACCGGATTGGCCCAGGGGTTGAGCACGTCATGCATCGCCGCCTCCAGTGCACGGAGATATGACTGGCGGGTAACTTACCCTAGCTCCGGCACGCGGGCAAGGCTGCCAGGTCCCGGCTGGTTAAACGCGGGTTCCGGCAGGCAGTGCTGCAGATACTCGAGCTGTAAGCGGGCGGGTACGGGCGAAGCCACGATCACGTTCGGGATAGTCCTTTCAGATCTCTCCGGCGGGGAGGCCGAGGGCGGCGGCGACGGCGCCCTTGCCGCGGACTACCGGGTTGACGAGCTCGCCGATGCCGGCAATCGCGATCCGGATCTCGTCGCCCGCCTGCAGGGTGAACGGCAGGTCCGGCACCAGGCTTGTCCCGGTGGACAAGATCACGCCCGCCGGGAACTCGTCCTCCCGGAACAGGTAGCCGGCCAGCTCATCGATCCTCCTGTGCAGCGCCGACGTGCTCGCGCTGCCGTCCCAGATGATTGCGCCGTCCCTGCTGATGGTCAGCTCGATGGTGAGCGCGTACGGATCGGGGATCTCCCAGGAAGGCGCGATCGACGGGCCGAGCGCGCAGCCGCCCAGGTAGATCTTGGCCTGCGGCAGGTAAAGCGGGTTCTCGCCCTCGATGGACCGTGAGCTCATGTCGTTGCAGATGGTATAGCCGACGATCTCGTTGTTCGCGTTGAGCACCGCGGCGAGTTCCGGCTCGGGCACGTCGATGCTGGAGTCCGCGCGCACCGACACGGGTGCGCCTGGACCGCTCACCCGCCACGCCGCCGACTTGAAGAAGAGTTCCGGCCGCTCCGCCGCGTACACGCGATCGTAGACGTCGGCGGACTCCTCGCTCTCCGTCATCCGCGCGTCCCTGGAACGCTCGTATGTCACGCCCGCCGCCCACACCTCGGTGCTGTCGTCCACCGGCGCGAGCAGTCTGGCGTCGCTCGCCGGGATCGTCTCGCCCTGCCTGCCGCAGATCTCACGGATCTCGGCGAGCGGCTGCGCGAGGAGGCCCGCCAGCGATTCCACGGCCAGTACCGTGATGGCATCGCCCGCCAGCATCCCGATTCGCGTCGCGCCGTCGCGAGCCAGGAACCGGACCAGCCCGGCACTGACTTCTCGCTCAGAAATCTCACTCGTCATAGCGCACCACGCCTGCCTCTCGCGTCGACCCTAGTCGATACGGTCCGGCGCGGCGAAGGCGCACTCCCGGTCAGCTGCCACGCTCACTTTGCTGAACCGGCGCCCGCTTCCGCGCCCGTTTCGCGGCATTTGTCGCACCCGCGGGCAAGCAATGTCGCAAATGTCCCGTCGCCGGTTAACGCGTTAACCGGAGTCGAGAGCTTGCCGCCGGCATCGTCTGGCTACGCAGCGGCGCGAGAGGCGCGGAGCTACGGCAGGCGGGCGAGGAGGCGGGCTAGCTCCGCGGCGGCGCGGCGGATCTGCGGGAGGGTGGCGGTGCCGTAACCGAGGATCAGGCCGTTGATGTGCGGCTTCCCTGCGAAGTAGCGGTCGAGCGGGTAGACGCCGACGCCGCGCGCGGCGGCGGCTTCGACCAGGCGGACCGCGGGGTAGCCGTCGGGAAGCTCGAGCACCACGTGTATCCCTGCGGTGTCGCCGAGCAGGCGGAACGGCGCGTTCCTGCCCTGGGTACCGCCGTTGATGCCGTCAACCAGGGCGGCCCGGCGGCGGGCGTACTCCAGGCGCATCTTGCGTACGTGGCGTTCCAGGTCGCCGGAGGCGAGCAGGGCGAGCACGGCCCACTGGACCGGCTCGGGGATCCGCGCGCCGAGCCGGGGACGGAGCGCGGCGAGCTGATCCACCAGCGCGGGCGGCGCGACGAGCCAGCCCGCGCCGAAGGCGGTCGCGAGCACCTTCGACGCGGTGCCGAGATAGACGATCACGTCCGGGTCCATGCTGTGCATCGCGGGCAGCGACCCCACGTCGTAGCGGAACTCGCTGTCGTAGTCGTCCTCGACGACGAGCGCGCCTGATTCCCGCGCCCACCCGGTCAGCGCCTGCCTGCGGCTGACCGGCAGGCGGCCGCCGAGTGGGTACTGGTGCGCGGGCGTCGTGTACAGCAGGCGGAGACCGGCCGGCAGCTCCTCGGGGACGATGCCGTGCGCGTCGATCCTGCAGGGCAGCACCTGCGCCCCGGCCCTGTTCAGCACCTCACGCCCCGTGGGGTAGCCGGGTTCCTCGATGCCGGCCTTGTCGCCGGGGCGGAGCACCGCGTCGGCGAGCAGCGCCAGGCCGCTCGAGGTGCCCTGGGTGATGAGGACCTGCGCGGGGGTGACGGCAAGCCCGCGGGACCTGCGCAAGTAGGCCGCGATCTCGGCACGCAGTTCCGGCAGCCCGTACGGGTCTGGCATGCGGGACGGCAGGTGCGCGCCCGCGTGGCGCCACGCGCGCCGCCAGGCGGCTTCGTCAATGCCTGCCGCCCAGGAAATACCAGGCCGAAGGTCTATCTCCGGGGCGGGCATCGTATCGGGCCGCACCGCGCAAAGGGCAGCGTGCGTCGCAGTCCCGTCTGCTGGCTCCGGGACAGCGGGCCGCACGTCGGCCACGTAGGTGCCCGAGCCGTGGCGTCCCTCGAGCCATCCCTCGGCGAACAGCCGGGCATACGCGTTCGTCACCACGGTCCTGCTGACGCCGAGGGTCGCCGCCAGGTCACGGCTCGACGGCAGCCGGTCCCCCGCGTGCAGCGCACCCCCGGTGACGGCGGCCTGCAGCTGCGCGGATATCTGAACGGCCAGCGGCTTCCCGCCCGCGCGGTCCACCACGACGGGCAGGTCAGACGGCAATGTGGTCATCGAAACTTCTCCATGATTGGCTATTTGCGCCAGTCCACTTGCCGCCTAGGCTACGGGATCATGAGCACTGAGACCACCCCGCTGTCCAGCACGCCGCGCACCACCCTGCGCAGGCACCGCGAACGCGGCGAGACCGACCGCGCCGCGCTCTACGAGGTACTCGACCCCGGCCTGATCTGCCATCTCGGCGTGGTCGCCGACGGAGACCCCGTGGTGCTGCCAACCGCGTACGGACGCGACGGCGACACGCTGTACCTGCACGGGTCCTCGGCGAACGGCGCGTTCCTTGCGGCGGACGGCAACCGGGTCTGCGTGACCGTGACGCACCTGGACGGGCTTGTCGCGGCAAGGTCGGTGTTCAGTCATTCGGTCAACTACCGCAGCGCGGTCATCTTCGGCACCGCGGCCATCGTCACGGACGAGGACGAACGGTGGCAGGCGCTGCGGCTCATCACCGACCATCTCATTCCCGGCCGGTGGGCGGCCGCACGGCAGCCCACCACCAAGGAGATGGCGGCCACGGCGGTGCTGTCGCTGCCGCTCACCGAGGCCTCGGTGAAGGTCCGCACCGGGATGCCCAAGGACGAGCCTGCGGACCTCGATCTCACCATCTGGGCAGGCGTGCTGCCGGTCGCCGTGACGTTCGGCGAGCCGCTCGCCGACCCGCTGGTGCGCGACGAGATCCCGCTGCCCGCCCACATCCGCGACCGCGTCAGCTGACCGGCGCGGCGTGGCGCGCCGCGACCGGACCCTGTCGATAGTGATGCCTGTCACGATGGAAGCTCGAGGTCATTTATCGAACTTCTGTGCTGATTGAGTCTGGGCATGGCCGGTCGCTTCTGCGAGTATGAGGCCCATGACAGGCAACAGGGATTCACGGCCCTCCGTGCTCGCGCGAATGCGGAAACGGCAGGAGATGCGGCTCGCCGCGGCGCTGTGGCACGCCGACCGGCGGATGGCGGCAGCCTGGTGGGGGCTGCTCGTCGCGCGCGGCCTGCTCCCCGCCTGCTTCGCGGTCGCCGTCGGCGTGCTCGTGGCCGCGGTCCAGCGCGGTTCCGGCGTCCCGGCGCCGCTGCTCGCGGTCGCCGTCGTGTTCATCGGCATGCAGGTGCTCGGCCCGCTGCACACCACGCTGTCCGGCAACCTCGGCGACCGGACGGCGGCCTGGCTGTATGACCGGCTGACCGCCGCCTGCGCCGCGCCTGCCGGCATCGGCCACCTGGAGGACCCGGCGCTTGCCACGGACCTCCAGGTGGCGCGGGATTTCGACAGGGGAATGACCGGGCCGCCGCTGTCGATCTCGATGGACTTCATCGCGGCCGGCCTCGTCGAGTTCGTCGCGGGCCTCGCCCAGGCGTGCGTGCTGTTCGGCTTTGCCTGGTGGGCACCGCCGGTGCTGGCGGGCGGCTGGCTCGGCACGCACTGGCTGCTGCGCGAGAGCTCGATCTGGCGAGACCGCAACACGCCTGAGGTCCGGCTGGCGCAGCGGGACGCCGACTACGCCTACCGGCTCGCAGTTGACCCGCCCGCGGCCAAGGAACTGCGCATCTTCGGGCTGCCCGACTGGGTGCTCGACCGGTTTCTGGTCAGCAGGCGGCGGCTGCACCGGCTGCAGTACGAGGCGACGCGGATGCGCGAGCGCTCCGTCTTGCTGAGCCTCGCCCTGGTCCTCGCGGCCAACGCCGTGGTGCTGTGGGCGCTCGGCCGCGCAGCACTCGATCACCGGCTGGCCCTCGGCGCCCTGATCGCCTACGCGACGGCAGTGGCCGGCGCGTCGATGATCGCGTTCGGCGGCCTTAACTGGGCGCTTGACGGCACCTCCGCCTCGGCCGCCGCGGCGCTCAGGGTGACGGCCGCGATGGGCGAGGCCGACACCGTGACCTCGGGCAGCCGTCCAGCCGACGGCATGCCGCGGCGGGCGATCAGGTTCCGCGACGTGTCCTTCGCCTACCCGGCGAGTCCGGACCGCCCGGTGCTGCGCGGGCTCAGCCTGGACATTCCCGCGGGCAGTTCCCTCGCCATCGTCGGCCAGAACGGCGCGGGCAAGACCACCCTGGCCAAGCTGCTCTGCCGGCTGTACGACCCGCAGTCTGGCACCATCGAGATCGACGGCACCGACCTGCGCGACCTGGACCTCAACGCATGGCGCGGCCAGGTCACCGCGGTGTTCCAGGACTTCGTGCGGTTCGAGCTGAGCCTGCGGGAGAACGTGGCACCACGAGTGGCGGGCCGGCCTGATGCCGGCGAGCTCGACGCCATCGCCGCCGCCGCGCTCGCCGAGGCCGGCGCGGACGGCCTGGCCGGCCTGGACACCGTGCTGTCCAAGGGCTACCCGGGCGGCACCGACCTGTCGGGCGGGCAGTGGCAGCGGGTCGCCCTGGCCCGGGCGCTCGCGGCGGTTCGGCTCGGCGCCGGCCTTGTGCTGCTCGACGAGCCGACGGCGCAGCTCGACGTGCGCGGCGAGATGGAGATCTTCGAGCGGCTGCTCGCGGCCACCAGATCCTGCACGACGATCTGCGTCTCGCACCGCTTCAACACCGTCAGGCACGTCGACAGGATCGCGGTGCTCGACGGCGGCGTGGTCGTCGAGCTCGGCAGCCACGAGGAGCTGATGGCGCTGCGCGGCCGCTACTGGCGGATGTTCACCCTGCAGGCGGAGCGGTTCGCCGCCGGAGCGGCAGAAGAGGGCGAGGAAGAGGTGACCCTCGATGTCCTCTCGTGACCGGGCCAGGCGCCGGGACCTCGCCGAGCGCACCGATCCGACGGACCGGCTGCCGCCAGCGCTGCGCTCCATGTGGCGGCTGTGCCGCCTCGGCTTCAGCTACGAACCGTCGCTGATGGGCGTGTCCTTCGTGCTCGCGCTGCTCGCGGCGGTGCCCGACGCGCTGCTCGCCGTCTGGTTCAAGCTGCTCGGCGAGGGACTGCTCTCTCATGACGCCGCGCTGCTGTGGTTCGCCGTCATCGCACTCGCCGTCTCGACGGTGGCGACGTGGCTGCTGCAGACCGTCTCGAGCCGCCTGCAGCGGCGCTTCAGGGACAAGGTCACCATCGCGCTTGAATCGCACGTGGCACGGCTTCAGGCGACGATCGCTACCGTCGCGCACCAGGAGCGGCCCGAGTACCTGGACCGGCTCGCGGTGCTGCGGGAGGAGACCTACACCCTCGACCACATGTACATGTCGGTGTTCTCCACCGCGGGCTGGCTGGTGCGGCTTGGCATCACCGTGGCGCTGCTCGGCGCCGTCAACCCGGTCCTGGTGACCCTGGTGCTGTTCGCGCTGCCGACCGTGGCCGCCACCTCATGGCGGCCCGCGGTGGAGCGCACCGCCCAGGAGCGCGGCGCGCAGTCCACCCGGCTCGCGACGCACCTGTACGCGCTGTCTACCACGGCGGCAGCCGGCAAGGAGCTGCGGGTGCTCGGCATCGGACCGGCGCTGGCCGGCCGGCGCCGGGCCGCCTGGGAGACCTGGTACCGCCCGGTCGCAGCGGCGCGGAACCGGTCCGCCGCCTGGTACGCGGGCGGCTGGGCGGTCTTCGCGCTCGGCTACGTCGGCGCGATCACGCTCGTCGCCACGGGTCCTCGCGCCTCGGCTTCCGCCGCGATCCTGGTGCTGACCGCCGGCGCCAGGCTGTCGTCCTACCTGGGCGCCACGGTGGGGGAGATCGGCTTCCTCCGCGGCACCTGGATGGACGGGGCGCAGCGGCTGGCCTGGCTGGAGGATTACGCCGCTGCGGTGGCACAGCACGCGCACCTGCCCGCCCCCGACCGCATCGCGGACGGGATCAGGCTTGAGCACCTGACGTTCCGCTATCCGGGCGCGAGCCGCCCTGCGCTGGACGACGTCAGCCTGTTCCTGCCGGCCGGGTCGGTGGTCGCGGTCGTCGGCGAGAACGGCGCGGGAAAATCCACGCTTGTCAAGCTGCTCGCCAAGCTCTACTCCCCCACC
>Ga0134128_10010168_pt1 | contig 11276 bp, 11 predicted proteins | sample KB31754_FD_96462 | JGI IMG/M metagenome (GOLD analysis project Ga0134128, IMG submission 96462) | Terrestrial soil microbial communities with excess Nitrogen fertilizer from Kellogg Biological Station, Michigan, USA - KB3-175-4 | ecosystem: Environmental > Terrestrial > Soil > Unclassified ...
ATCATCAGACCTGAATTGACGCCCGAATCTTCGGTCAGGAAGGCGGGCAGGCCGCTCATCTTCGGATCGACCAGCACGCTGACGCGGCGCTCGGAAATCGAGCCGACCTCACACAGCGCCATCGCGATCGTGTCGGCCACGAAGGCGACCGGCTGCGCATGGAAATTGCCGCCCGAAATCGCCGCATCTTCGTCGGAGAAGACGATCGGATTATCCGTCACCGCTGCGGCTTCGATGGTCAGCGTGCGCGCGGCATTGTCGAGCAGGTCGAGCGCGGCGCCCATCACCTGGGGCTGGCAGCGGAAGCTGTAGGGGTCCTGCACGCGGTCGCACTGGACGTGGCTGATGAGAATCTCGCTGCCCCCGAGCAGGTCGTGGATCGCAGCGGCGACCCGAACCTGTCCGGGCTGGCCGCGGAGTGCGGAGATACGGGGGTCAAACGGCTTCGCGCTGCCCTTGAGTGCATCGACGGACATGGCGCCGGCGGCGATGGCGGCCGCGAACACCCGCTCCCCCGCAAACAGACTGTCGAGCGCCAGCGCCGTGCTCGCCTCGGTCCCGTTGATCAGCGCCAGGCCTTCCTTGGGCCCGAGCTCGAGCTCTGTCAGGCCGATGCGGTCGAGCGCGTCCTTCGACGGCATCCGTTCGCCAGCGACGTCCATCCAGCCGTAGCCCATCAGCGCGGCGATCAAGTGCGCGAGCGGCGCAAGATCCCCGGAGGCGCCGACGCTTCCCTGGGACGGAATGAGCGGCATCGCGTCGGCGTCGAGGAGGCGCTGGAGCGCCTCGATCACGAGCGGGCGAACGCCCGAGTGCCCGCGGCCGAGGCCGAGCAGCTTCAAGACGATCATCAGCCGTGTGACGTGCCGCGGAAGCGGGTCGCCGAGGCCCGCGCTGTGCGACAGGATGAGCTTGGACTGGAGCTCGGCCAGGCGGTCGTTCGGAATGCGCGTGTTGGCGAGCAGTCCGAAGCCGGTGTTGACGCCGTAAACCGTCTCGCCGCTCGCGACGATCCGTTCGATCGCAGCGGCGGAAGCCGCGACGCGCTGCATCGAGGCCTCGTCGAGCGATGCGGCTTCGCCGTCCCACAGCCGGCGCAGAGTCCCGAGGTCGATCGCTTCGGGGTTGAGCTTCACGCGTTCACCATCGGCAGATCCAGCCCCTGCTCATGCGCGCAATCGATCGCGATTTCATAGCCGGCGTCCGCGTGCCGCATCACCCCGGTGCCCGGGTCGTTCCACAGCACGCGTTCGAGCCGGCGCGCCGCGTCGGCGGTGCCGTCGGCGACGATGACCATGCCGGCGTGCTGCGAATAGCCCATGCCGACTCCGCCGCCGTGATGGAACGAAACCCAGGTCGCGCCGCTGGCGGTATTGAGCAGCGCGTTGAGGAGCGGCCAGTCGCTCACCGCGTCGCTGCCGTCGCGCATGCTTTCGGTCTCGCGATTGGGCGACGCGACACTGCCGCTGTCGAGATGGTCGCGGCCGATCACGATGGGGGCAGAGACCTCGCCGTTCCCGACCATCTCGTTGAAGGCGAGGCCGAGGCGGTGGCGCTGGCCGAGCCCGATCCAGCAGATGCGCGCCGGAAGGCCCTGGAAGGCGATCCGCTCGCGCGCCATGTCGAGCCAGCGGTGGAGGTGCGGATCCTCCGGAATCAGCTCCTTCACTTTCGCGTCGGTGCGGTAGATGTCCTCGGGATCGCCGGAGAGGGCCGCCCAGCGGAACGGCCCGATCCCGCGGCAGAAGAGCGGGCGGACGTAGGCGGGAACGAAGCCCGGGAAATCGAAGGCGTGAGTGACGCCCATGTCCTTGGCTTCCTGCCGGATGTTGTTGCCGTAGTCGAAGGTCGGGACGCCCATCGCCTTGTAGGCGAGCATTGCCTCGACATGCTGAGCGATCGATAGCTTTGCCGCTTCGGCGACCGCAGCCGGATCGCGCTCCCGCATCTCCTGCCATTTGGCGACGGTCCAGCCCGCGGGGCAGTAGCCGTTGGCCGGATCGTGCGCGCTGGTCTGGTCGGTGAGCGCGTCCGGCCTGATCCCGCGCTTCACCATCTCGGGCAGGATTTCCGCTGCATTGCCAAGCACGCCCACGCAGGTCGGCTCGGTCGCGCGGCCGATGATGTCGAGCGCTTCGTCGATGCCGGTTGCGCGGCGGTCGAGATAGCGCGTCTCAAGCCGCTTCTCGATCCGGCTCTCCTGGACTTCGATGGCGATGCAGTGCGCGCCGGCCATGACTGCGGCGAGGGGCTGCGCTCCACCCATCCCACCGAGGCCGGCCGTCAAGATCCATTTGCCCGCGAGGTCGCCGCCATAGTGCTGCCGGCCCATCTCGGCGAAGGTTTCGTAAGTGCCTTGGACGATGCCCTGCGTGCCGATGTAGATCCAGCTGCCGGCGGTCATCTGGCCGTACATCATGAGCCCGGCGCGATCGAGCTCGTTGAATACCTCCCAGTTCGCCCATTTGGGCACCAGGTTCGAGTTGGCGAGGAGCACGCGCGGCGCATCCTTGTGCGTGCGGAACACGCCGACGGGCTTGCCCGACTGGACGAGCAGCGTCTGGTCTTCCTCTAGCCGCTCCAGAGTCTCGACGATCTTGTCGTAACATTGCCAATTGCGCGCGGCGCGGCCGATCCCGCCGTAGACGACCAGGCTCTGCGGGTCCTCGGCGACCTCGTCGTCGAGGTTGTTCATCAGCATCCGGACCGCCGCTTCGGTGGCCCAGCTCTTTGCCTGGATCTCGCTCCCGCGCCGGGCGCGGATGTGGCGGCTGTTGTCGTGTCGGTCAGTCATCTCGCCATCTAGGGAATTATGCTGGTCTTGGTGACCATGTAGGCAGTGGCAAGTACCGCCACCAGAAGAGAAGTCATCAGCTGAACCCGCCCCCGCGTGAAGAACGCGACGGTCCCCAATGCGAACGCGACGATTGCGGGAAGGAAGTCGTCGATCCCGCTATTCGGCGCATGCTCCAGCAGAAGGACGGGAATCGCGAGCAGCGCGAAAAGGTTATGCGCCAGGATGTATTTTCGACCCTCGCTCTCATGGAAAAGCCTGAGGTTCAACGGGCGTGACGAACTCGTCTCCGGTACAACCAATGCCGAGAATGCATAGAGGCTGGTCATTGCAGCGACCCAGACGAGGACTCGAGGAGTAGGCCACAGGGGATAGGCCCGCGCATGCCACAGCCCGCCCCAGTTGCCGATCACCAAGGCGAAGGCGACCCACATCCAAAGGGCGTGTGTCGCCGACGTATCGGTCCGACCAGGATGCCGAAGGATTCGGATCACGCCAGCAATGATGGTCGTGAGCGCGAGCGACGTGATGATCGAAATCAGCGCGAAGACGAATTCGAACGGGCTCACGGTGAATCCTCGCCCGCGTAAATGCGCCGCTCGGGGCCTGGAAGCCCGATCCAATAGCCCAGCTCGGCCAGCGATTCGATTGGCCAGGCGCAAAGATCCGCCTGCTTGCCCGCGGCGATGCTCCCGATGCTGTGCGCGAGCCCGAGCGCCCGCGCGGCGTTGATCGTCATTCCCGCAACGGCTTCCTCGGGCGTCAAGCCGAACAGGGTGCACGCCATGTTCATCGCCAGCGTCGGCGAAAGCAGCGGCGAGGTTCCGGGGTTGCAGTCGGTCGCGACTGCGACGGGCACCTTGTGCTTGCGCAGCAGTGCGACCGGCGGCTTCTTCTTTTCCTGAAGCGCGTAGAAGGCTCCGGGGAGCAGGACGGCGACCGTCCCAGCCGCCGCCATTGCCTTCGCACCGGCCTCGTCGAGATGTTCGAGATGGTCGGCCGATAGCGCGCGATATTGCGCGGCAAGCGCGGCGCCATGCTGGTTCGTCAATTGCTCGGCGTGGAGGCGGACTCGAAGGCCGTGGTGTGCCGCGGCCTTGAACAGCCGCTCAACCTCGGCGGGGGTGAAGGCGATCGTGTCGCAGAAGGCGTCGACGCTGGTTGCGAGGCCCTGCGCCGCCGCCGCCGGGATGAGCTTGTCGACGATCGCGCTGACATAATGGGTTCGCCGGTCTTTCTGGTCGGCCGGGATCGCGTGCAGCGCGAGCAAGGTCGGAACGATGCGAACCGCCTCCTTTTCGCCGAGCTCGGCGGCGATGCGCACAAGCCTGAGCTCGCTCTCCGGATCCAGGCCATAGCCCGACTTGACCTCGACCGTCGTGCAGCCGCCCCGCATCAGGGCATGGAGCCGCCGGCGGCTCTGGTCGAGAAGCTCCTCGTCCGACGCAGCCGCGGTGCTCTTTACCGTCGAGGCGATGCCGCCGCCCGCCTCCGCGATCTGTTCGTAGCTCGCGCCGGCGCGCCGCATCGCATGCTCGTCGGCGCGGGTGCCGCCGAACACGAGGTGGGTGTGGCAGTCGATCAGGCCGGGCGTGACCCAGGCGCCGCCGAGCGCGTCGACCTGCTTCGCGCGGAAGCCCGCAAGCTCGGTGCGCTTGCCGACGCGCAGGATCTTGCCGTCGGCGATGGCGACCGCGCCATTCTCGATCAGTCCGAGCGGATTGCCCGGGCGTTCCTCGAACGTCGCGACATTGCAGTCGACGAGCAGGCGGTCCCACATGATTTGGCCTTAGCTTGGCAGGTTGCTACGGCAAAGCCGTGAGCGCTGCCTGGCCGAACCTTTCCGAGCTCCTGGTCGATGGCGACGCCGCGGTCCCCATCGGCCTCGTCGGTGCGCCGCTCGCCGCCGGGTCGGTTACGCCAGGGGCATGCGACAAGGCGCCCGCGCTCCTTCGACGGACGCTGAAGCGTATTGGCCGTTACGACATCGAGATTGGACGCTCGCTGTTCACGCCCATCCGCGACCGCGGCGACGTCGAACTCGCCGGGCTGACGATCGAGGAGGCGACAGCGCCGATCCGCGATGCAGTCAGCGCGAGCCTCGGCGATCACGCGCTGACGTTACTCGCGGGGGGCAACAACGCGATCACGCGGCCCGCAGTACTCGCGCTGGAAACGCCGCTCGGCAAAGTCGGGCTGATCACCCTCGACGCGCATTTCGACATGCGCGACCTCGACGAGGGCTTGAGCAACGGCAATCCGGTGCGCGCGCTGATGGAAGACGGTCTTCCCGGCAAGAATATCGCGCAGATCGGCCTCGCCAGCTTCGCGAATACAGAGAAAATGCACCGCGACGCGCTTTCCGCGGGCAACCTCGTGATCAGCATCGAGGACGTCCGGCGCGAGGGGATCGCCAAGGCGATCGAGATGGCGTTGGCGCATCTGGCCGATGCGGACGCCATCGTCGTCGACTGCGACATCGACGTGATCGACCGGGCGCAGATGCCCGGCGCGCCGGGCGCGCGGCCGGGCGGCATGGACGCACGCGACTTCTTCTCGGCGGTGCGCAGCCTTGCGGCCGATCACCGGGTCCGGATCATCGATCTAACCGAATGGGACCCGTCGCTCGACCCCACGGATCTCAGCGCTTTGACCGCGGCCCGCTGGATCGCGGAGTGCGTCGCCGGGTTCGAGAACCGCTAGGCCTGTTACCCGAGGTCTCGCGCTGCGGCGGGTCGGGCCTGACCGTGACTTCGCGGTGTTCCACCTTGCGCACATATTCCCAGGGAATGCGGCGCCCGTGATTCTGCGCGGTAAGTCTCTCGATGAAGCTGCCCGGCCCGCACGTCAGAGCGACGATCTTTCCTCCGTCGCAATGCACCTCGTGCACACGACCAAGGACGTCGCCGTCGAGCGTCCGCACCTTCGCATCCCTAAGGTCGCTGAGACGCACTACATCGCTCCCCACTTTGGAATCCACCGCCGCGCCTCGTCTTCCGTACGGTGCAGCTTCACCTCTTCCGCGCGGCACTCCAGGTGGACGGCGCTCGCGACGTTCTTGACCCTGTCCCACGGGACGCGCGCAATCCGGTCGCCCGCGACCTTTCGCACCAGCCAGAACGCACACCCGGGAAGCCGACCTTCGTATGCGCCCGGCCCGACCAGAAGCGCCTTGATCCTCATCGCCCTGCCCGGAGTCCCGTCGAGTTCGACGTCGTCCACGACGCCGCACCAGCGCCCGTCACGGTCGATCAACGGCAGGTCGAGCAGCTGACTGACCATCTTGATCGGGGCGTCCCGTCTCATCCCTGGCCTCCGGCTGTCAGTACGTAGAGCGGAATTGCCGCGATGGCAGCGATGGTAACGATGACGAAGAATAGCCAGCCAAGAATCTTGGCCAGCCACTTGTTCGCATATCCGCGCATGTAATTCTTGTCGTTGGCGAGAAGCATCAGGGGCAGATAGGAAAGCGGCAGGATCACGATCGAGAAGACCACCGCGTAGCCGACCAGGCTCATCACCTCGACGCCGGTCATCACGATGGCGAGCGCGAGCAGCATCACGATGATCCAGGCGATGGTGAACCGCGGCGCCTCCCACGGCTTCTTGTGGCGCCCCCATTCCCAGCCGAAGAATTGGGAAACCGAATAAGCGTTCGCCATGCATGTCTCGACCGCCGCTCCGGCAACGGCAAACAGCATCCCGAGAAGGGCCATGACCAGGCCGAGCTTTCCGAGCGGAATCGCGGTCTGGAGCGCAACGCTGCCGGGTATCTGGGGCGCAACGTTGGCCGGAGCGAACAGCAATGCGGCGAGCGCGAGGATCGCGATCGAGAGGAGAGAGCCGAGCCCCATCCCGACAATGCTCGTCACGCGATTGGTCAAGAGATCCTTCGGACCCCATTGCTCCTCGATCCCGCCGGATGAATAGAAAAATGCTTCGTAGGGGAACATGACAGCGCTGAAGATCGCGACGACGAAATAGGAATAATTGAACAGCTGCTTGGCGCTGAGGCCGTGGGGCACGCTCGGGACGAAGCCGCTCGCGATCTTTGACCACGGCGGATGAATGACGACGAGCGCCACGATGAAAACGATCATGAACAGGCCGAGCAAGCCGTAGGTTCGTTCGATCCACTTGAACGGCAGGATCCACATCGACGCCATCAGCACGAGCGTGGAGACGACGCACATCAGCAGATAGGAGGCTCCGGTCAGGTGATTGAGGATCATGCCGAGGCCGCCGATCTCCGCGGCGGTCGTCACCAGCGTGCTCAGGAAGGAGGCAATCAGCGTGACAAGACCGAGCTTCAGCCCGAGGCGGTGACGCATCAGGCTGAACAAGGGCTGGTGGGCGACGGCCGCGACACGGCCGCACATCTCTCCGTAGACCATGATCCCGATCGTCGAGATCCCGAATGCCCAGATGAGGGAGTAGCCGAACATCGACCCGGCCTGGCCGGAGAAGACCAGCTGACTGATGTCGACGAAGCCGCCGACCGCGGTCATGATCCCGAGCGTCAGCTCAAGCGGATTCAAGATGGTCCTCGATCTGCTTGAGCTTGCTTGCGTGCGCTCTGAGGGCAGCCGGATCCGCATCGTCGGGCTCGCGCAGGACCGCCGCGATTTCCGATCCGTAATCCGACTGCGGCTGAGTCAGCGATTTCGCATTGGTCTTCAATTGCTCGCGGACGCTTTGGCGCATCGTCTTTACGTACGCGCTGGTGAGGTGGCCTTCGCTCGCCTGCTCATTGACCAGCGCCCATTCGGCGGCGAGCGACCGGGCCGAGCTGATGTACTCCAAATCGGCTTCGGGCCCTTTGGAGCAACCCGTGAGGAACAGGAGCAGCAAGAGCGGCCGACGCAACATGGCTGCAACAACTGCTCCGTGCGCGGGCCGTTCCGCTCAAGGCTCGGCGGCAGCAATCCTCCGGCCCTTTTCGGACAGGGCGCGGAAGGTGATCGAGAAGCGCAGATCGCGCCCGGGAACAATGCTGTGCTCCCACTCCCATCGCGATTCGCCGGACAGCAAATAGGCCGAACGGGGAAGGACATCGAGCCGGGCACGATCGAACCCGCCCGCGCGGCGACGGCGGAAACGCAGCGTCGCCGGCGCCGCAAGCGAGAAGCCGACAACGCGGTCGAACACGTCGCGATCGCGGTGCCAGCCGATTCCGGCGCCAGGATCGTAGCGCGCGAGGAGGACGTGCACGAAATCGTCGGGTCCGAGTCCGGCAAGCGCCGCGGCCGCCTCTCGCAGCGGCAGGAGCCAGCCGGGTATCGGGTCCGCCGGCGCGAAGCTCGCATCGTCGAAATCGTAGCGCCAGCCAAAGGTCTTGGTCTTGCGGTTACCGAGCCAGCCGTGGAAGCGGAAGGGCGACAGCTCGGTCGCCAGTAGCCGCTCGATCAACTGATCCTCCTCGCCGCGGTTGATCGCATCGTCGGCATAATCGAGCCCGGCAATCAGCGGCGCGTCGAACAGCATGCTCATGCGGCGAACAGCTCCTTGAGCTCGGACGGACGAAGCTCCGGGGCAAGCTGTTCGAAGGTGCACTGCTTCGGGTCCTTGTCAGGCCGCCAGCGGACGAATCCGGTCCCGTGGCGGAAACGGCGGCCCGTGATCTGGTCATACCGGACCTCGACGACCAGAAGCGGCTTCAGTGGCTTCCACGCCATCGACCGCTTGGTGTTCCAGCGGCTCGGGCCACCGGGCGCGCTGCCAGTGAAGCCGGGCGGCTGGATCAGCTCTTCGAGATCCTTGGTGAGCCGCGGCCGCTCTTTCGCCGGAATGGCGGAGTTGAAGCCGACATGGTTGAGCAGGCCCTCGTCGTCATAGAGCCCGAGCAGCAACGAACCGACGACTTTCTCCTTTTCGGCGTAGCGGAAGCCGCCGACGACGCAGTCCGCAGTGCGCTGCTGCTTGACCTTGATCATCGCCCGCTCGCCCGAGCGATATTCGAGCGCCGTGCGTTTCGCGATGACCCCGTCGAGCGCGCCGCCGCTGCGGTGCAGCCAGGACAGCGCCGTCTCGCGGTCGTGGGTGACCGGAGAGAGGTGCAGTCCGGGAGCGCGGTTCCTGGCGTAGAATTTCTCGAGCGCTTCGCGGCGCCTGGCGAGCGGCTCGTCCGCCAAATCCTTTCCGCCAAGTTCGAGGATGTCGAACAGCATCAGCTCCGCCGGATGCGCCGCGGCGAGCTTCCGGACGCGGCTCTCGGCCGGGTGCAGGCGAAGCTGCAACGCATCGAACGAAAGCGCGTCGCCGACGGGAATGATGAGCTCGCCGTCCAGAAGATAATGGCGCTCCTTCAAGCCTTCGAGCATCGCGACCACGTCCGGAAAGTAGCGGCCCAGCGGCTTGCCGGACTTGGACGTCAGTGTGACCTCCGCCCCGTCGCGGCGCGCGAGGCAGCGGAAGCCGTCCCACTTGGGCTCGAACTGCCACCCGTCGCCTTCCGGCAGTTCGGCCGCGAGCAGCGCTTCCATCGGCGCCGGAATCGGGTTTCGCTTCGCCATCGGCACTCAATCGCGCAGGCGTTGCAGTCGTTCCCGCAGCTGTTACGTTGCCGGTCCGACTGGGGAGGAAGGAATGGCATTCGACCCGAACGCCGCGACCGCGCGCTACATCGACAGTCTCGGCCCCGCAGCGCTTCAAAAGGCACATGATTATACCGTCGGCAAGGAGTGGATGATCCTGTGGTCGCTGCTCGTAGGCGCGGTGGTGACGTGGCTCATCGTCCGCTCGGGCCTGCTCGATCGCATTGAGGCGAAACTCGGCGAGAGATGGAAAAATCTGCGCGCCTTCGTCGTAGCCCTGGTCTATTTTGCCGTCTCGGCGATCCTGACGCTGCCGTGGACGATCTACGCCGACTGGTGGCGCGAGAAGAGCTACGGGCGGACCAGCCAGCCGCTGACCGACTGGCTCTTCCAGCTCGGCATCTCGACGGTGCTCACCGCCATTCTCGGCGGCATCTTCCTGATGTTTGTTTATTGGCTGATCCGCCGAAGTGGAAAGGCATGGTGGATCTGGTCGAGCGTCCTGACGGCGGTCGCCTTCGCCTTCCTCGCGCTCGCTTCGCCGGTGCTGATCGAACCCCTGTTCAATCATTACACGCCGGTGCCGCCGGGCAAGGTGCGCGATGCCGTGGTGGAGATGGCCGGCCGGGCCGGCGTGCCGCCGGAACGGGTCTTCATGTACAACGGCTCGCGCCAGTCGAATAACTTCACCGCCAACGCCGGCGGCGTGGGAAGCACGGCCCGGGTCGCGATTTCCGACGTCGCATTGAAGGACGCCTCGCTGGACGAGGTGCGGGCAGTCACCGGGCATGAGATCGGCCACTACGTGCTGAAGCACACCTGGTGGGGCATCCTGTTTGCGACGATCGGCGCCTTCATCCTGTTCTGGCTGGTCGACCGGATGTTCCCGTGGTTCGCGCGCCGGTTCGGGAGCAGCGCTGCGCTGCCAGACCCGCGCGGGCTCCCGGTGCTGATGTTCATGGTGACCTTTTTCGGGGTGGTCACCCTGCCCTTCACGAACACATTCAGCCGGACTCTGGAAGCCCAGGCCGACATGTATTCGCTACGCACCGAGAACCGCCCGGACGCGCTCGCGAGTTCGCTCGTGAAGACCGCGGAATACCGCTACCCGCGGCCGGCAAGGCTCGAAGAGATCATCTTCTACGACCATCCCTCGGTCGAGAGCCGGGTGCGCACCGCGATGGAGTGGAAGGCGACCCATCCCGCGCCGCCGACGCCCTGAGATCCGGACAACAAAAAAGCCGCCCGAAGGCGGCTGGTGAGACCCGGGCCTGCGTCCGGGCAACGGAAAACCTAGGCTCATTTTTCGCCGATGTTTTCCGTTGGTTGCGGGGGCAGGATTTGAACCTGCGACCTTCAGGTTATGAGCCTGACGAGCTACCGGGCTGCTCCACCCCGCGCCAACGTTAAAGGACCGAAGCCCTAAACAACAAAGCCGCCGCTCGGCATCGCCGGCAGCGGCTTTTTGAAATTGTGAATGGGCTCACTTTCACGCCGCCAGCAAAGCCTGGCGACGACCTACTCTTCCACTGCTTAGGCAGTAGTACCATCGGCGCTGTCCGGTTTCACGGCCGAGTTCGGGATGGGATCGGGTGGGTCACGGACGCTATGGTCACCAAGCTATGGTGACGGCGCGAAAGCGAATTCTAGAAACCGTGCAATCGTTATTCTTGGCATCATCTAGCTGAGATCTTCGATCACGTCAGCAGAACTGACGATGATGGTGGGACTCTCAAGCGCGAAATGAGTAATTAGGACCGGTTAGCTCCATGCGTTACCGCACTTCCACACCCGGCCTATCAACGTGGTGGTCTTCCACGACTCTGAGATACCTTATCTCGAGGGAGGCTTCCCGCTTAGATGCTTTCAGCGGTTATCCCGTCCATGCATAGCTACCCTGCTGCGCGGCTGGCGCCACGACAGGTCCACCAGAGGCATGTTCACCCCGG
>Ga0134128_10010169_pt1 | contig 11276 bp, 10 predicted proteins | sample KB31754_FD_96462 | JGI IMG/M metagenome (GOLD analysis project Ga0134128, IMG submission 96462) | Terrestrial soil microbial communities with excess Nitrogen fertilizer from Kellogg Biological Station, Michigan, USA - KB3-175-4 | ecosystem: Environmental > Terrestrial > Soil > Unclassified ...
CCGCGACGCCGAGCGCATCGAGGTGGGCAAGCAGGCGGGCAGCCACCACGCCACCCAGGACGAGATCCACGCGCTGCTGCTCGAACACGCGCGGGCCGGACGTCGCGTGGTGCGGCTGAAGGGCGGCGACCCCTTCGTGTTCGGCCGCGGCGGCGAGGAGCTGGAATTCCTGCGCGAACACGGCATTCCCTACGAGGTGGTGCCCGGCGTCACCGCCGCGCTGGCCTGCGCCGCGCATGCCGGCGTGCCGCTGACCCACCGCGACCACGCGCAGTCGGTGCGCTTCGTCACCGCGCATTGCCACGACTCGCTGGACACGCTGGACTGGCGCGCGCTGGCGCAGGAACGGCAGACCCTGGCGGTGTACATGGGCGTGGCCGGTCTCGAAAGCCTGCAGGAGCAACTGCTCGCGCACGGACGCGCACCCGGCACCCCATTCGCCCTGGTCGAGAACGGCACGCGCGCGAACCAGCGCGTGGTCACCGGCATCCTGGCCAACCTGCCCGAACGCGCCGCCGCGCACGCGGTGCGCTCGCCCGCGCTGCTGATCCTGGGCGAGGTGGCCGCGCTGGCCGGGCAGCTGGCTTGGTTCGGCACGCCGCCGCTGGGCGAGGCCGCCGCCACCGTGCGGCAGCTCAAGCCATCGCGGCCGCTGCGCGATGCTGCGGTCGTGCTGCGCCGTCGCGCCTGATCGAAGAACCGCTCCCTCCGCTGCATGCAGGGGAGGGCTGGGGTGGGGTGCTTTGGCCTGCCAAACAAGTCACCCCCTCCCAACCTTCCTCGCTCCTCAAAGCGGCGCCATCCCTGGCGCCTCCCCGAGTCCCCTGCGCGCAGGGGGAGGAACCACACTGGAACACATCGCCTTAGCAAACCCGCGCGCATGATCGCGTGCGGCCATCGCCCGGAGCCCGCCATGATCTACGACAGTATCCTCGACACCATCGGCAACACGCCCATCGTCCGCCTGCACCGCCTCGCCCCGAAACACGTCGAGCTGTACGTGAAAGTGGAGGCGTTCAACCCCGCGGGCTCGGTGAAGGACCGTCTCGCGCTGGCGATCATCCTCGACGCCGAGCAGCGCGGCACGCTCAAGCCCGGCCAGACCGTGGTCGAGGCCACCTCGGGCAACACCGGCGTGGCGCTGGCCGCGGTGTGCGCGGCGCGCGGCTACCCGTTCGTGGCGGTGATGTCGGACACGTTCTCGATCGAGCGGCGCAAGCTGATCCGTGCCTACGGCGGCAAGGTGCTGCTCACCCCCGGAGCCGCGCGGGGCACTGGCATGGTGCAGGTGGCGGAAGAGTTGGCGCGCAAGCACGGCTGGTTCCTCGCCCGCCAGTTCGAGAACCCGGCCAACCCCGCGTACCACCGCCAGACCACCGCGCCGGAAATCCTGCGCGACTTCGCCGGCCGCCGCCTCGACTACTTCGTCAGCGGCTGGGGTACCGGCGGCACGCTGACCGGCGTGGGCGAAGTGCTCAAGGTGGCGCGGCCGGACGTGAAGGTGATCGCCACCGAGCCGGCGGGCGCTTCGCTGCTCGGCGGCAAGGAGTGGCAGCCGCACAAGATCCAGGGCTGGACCCCCGACTTCGTGCCCGCCGTGCTCAACCGCAAGGTGGTCGACCAGTTGGTGACGGTGGAAGACACCGTGGCCCGCGACACCTCGCGCGCGCTGGCGCAGAAGGAGGGCATCTTCACCGGCATCTCCTCCGGCGCCACGCTGGCCGCTGCGCTTGACGTGGCGAAGAGCGCGCCGGAAGGCTCGGTGCTGCTGGCGATGCTGCCCGATACCGGCGAGCGTTACCTGTCGACCTTCCTGTTCGAGGGGGTCAACGAGGGGTCGGACGAGGTGGAGTGAGGGTGGGGTAGTTTAACGCTGGATTCAAGCCGGCACCGCTTCGCGGCGCCGGCTTGAATAACTTGTTGGGCGCTACTGCCGCATCCTTCAAGATTTTATGAAAACTCTCATATCTTGAATTGAGTCTGTGAGTTCCTGTGGGGTGAAGTGTACATTTTGAGTGTTCTCTGGGTGGTGGATCTGATGGCGAATGTACTCTGTTAATACAATATCTAGTTTCTGTGTTGATCCATCTCGACGTATTTTATTATATGGGCGAAGTGGTTTACCGCTGGAATATTCGGTTAGGCGGCCCTCTGCCTCTATGAAGCCGTATAGTTCGTTGTGGTATTCATATGTGGCTTCACCAAAAGCGGAGAAATTGACTTCATTTAAGCTTGGATAAGGAAGTTCATTTTGCAGTACGCGCGAGACTCTTTCTTGAGGACTATTTGATACCAGTAGAATGTTCTCGAACTTAAGGCGCTTAACAATCTCTGGACTGTGTGTAGTGAGTAGAACCTGAGTATTGACAGCTTGAGAGAGGGCGATGAGTGCGTCTGTAAGGCCTCTCTGATGTTCCGGGTGTTGTGATGTTTCCGGCTCTTCTATCGCGTAGACAATATTTGGAAGATTAGACTCGCTCTGTCTTCTTTCCGCTTCTGCTCGGAAGAAACTGATAAGTACGAGGCGCTTGACTCCGCTGCCTCTTTTATTTATCGGAATGTCATTGTCTCCGGAAATGGATACGTTCTTGAATACGTCTGTCCATTTCAGATTTGCAGGATCTGGGAGTTGGGGGTTGAGCGATCTGGCAATCGCAGGATTCAATTCTTCCAGCTTGGCAAGAGTTCTCGCTGCGACTTGGTCAAGTCGATCTTTAACGGTCGCTGCAATGTCCGCCAAGCTGGCCTGAATGACTGGGTCCCCGAGTATTTCCTTAACGGCTATGCGCATGGGGTCTTGAACTTCATCGTCAGAATCGGTGTTCTTCCTGTCCGACTGGAATAATGTGTATAAAGGCATGTATGCCTTCAATTGCTCCCATATGTTCTTGGCGTCGATTTTGGCTACTTCAATCTCGCATTCTTCCATTTGCAGATCGGCTTGGCCGCGCCAGATGGCTTTTCGAAGCTCAGCACTTCTCGTTTTGTCTGAGCAATTTAGCCCTTGGTCGTCCAGTATCTTCTTAAGATCTTGGATCTTCTTTTGAAGCAAGTCTTTGCAACCCGGGCCGGCTGGGTGATTGGCTTTGATAAATACCTTTTCTTTTCCAGCGCCAGGGTATCTCTTGATTACGTGGAGTGTTCCCGTGTTGGTCAGTAGGAACTCATCCTGCAGCGTGGTCTCGTTTGCCGAATCAATGATGATTCGTCCTGGTAGATCGGAAAATTCGACCTCGATTTCAATGCAATCGTTTCCGTTTGATAAGCACGCCTTGTTTATATCTTCTTTGTCGAGTTTTACGCACCCTTTTCCTTCATTAAAGAAAATATCTAGTGCTTCGAGTAGCGTGGATTTGCCAATGTCATTACGTCCTACGAGAACACATAGCTCATCTATTTCAAGGTGTATAGGTTTCTCGTATCCGCGAAAACGATTCACAACGACGGATTTGATCTTCATGGATCCCCCTGTGCTTTCCTGACAAGATTTAACTGAAAATGGGCTTCAAATTGTCGTGTCCTACAGCATTCAAGACTTTCCCTCTTTGTTGTCCCTTAATCTAGCAACCTAGTCTGGCATCGTTTCACGATGTCTGCTGCTGAAGTAGATGTATGGCTTCACCCCGCCACACGCCGCTGCTTACCGAGCGAAGCCCGCGAATCCCACTCCGCAATCAGCTTCTGTCCCACGCGCGCCAGTGCATTGATCGCCGGCAGCAGCTCGCGGCCCAGTTCCGTGAGTGCGTATTCGGCGGAAGGCGGGGAGGTGGCCAGCAGGTGGCGGCTTACCAGCCCGCGCGATTCCAGTTCGCGCAGGCGGGCGCTGAGCACGCGGGCGGATATACGCGGGATGTCGTGGCGCAGTTCGCCGAAGCGGCGCGGTTCGCCGCTGAGGCACCAGACCACGTTGGGCGCCCAGGCGCCGCGCAGCAGCGTCAGGCTTTCGGTGAGCGGGCAGGCGGGTGGCGGTGCGACCTTGCTCTTGCGTACGGGGAGTCCCATGGGGTGGCTCGCTATTGGCGTGAGCGGTGGTAACCGCACGGTTACCGCATTCTGCGGCAAATGGATGGATGGATGGTATCCAATGGTAACCATGGCGGCGTAGCATGCGGGGTTCGGATGCGCGGTTTCGATCGCAACGCATCTGTTTCCCCGTTCCCCACGTAGGAGTCATCGCATGAAGCTCTATTACTCCCCCGGCGCCTGTTCGCTGTCCCCGCACATCGTGGCGCTCGAGGCCGGCATTCCGCTGCAGCTGGAGAAGGTCGACGGCAAGGCCAAGCGCACCGAGAGCGGTGCGGATTTTTGGCTGGTCAATCCCAAGGGCTATGTGCCGGTACTGGAGCTGGACAGCGGCGAAGTGCTGACCGAAGGCCCGGCGATCGTGCAGTACCTGGCCGACCAGAAGCCCGACAGCGGCCTCGCGCCCGCCAACGGCACGCTGCCGCGCTACCACCTGCAGGAGATGCTGGGCTACATCAATTCCGAGCTGCACAAGAGCTACAGCCCGCTGTTCAAGCCGGACACGCCCGATGCCACCCGCACCGAGCGCAAGGAGTACCTGAAGCGCCGCTACCAGTTCATCGAGAACGTGCTGGCGAAGCAGCCGTTCCTGCTGGGCGACAAGTTCACCGTGGCCGATGCCTACCTGTTCACCGTGACCAACTGGGCGAAGCACGTGGAGCTGGACCTGTCGGGCTTCCAGGCGTTGCTGGCCTTCCAGAAGCGCGTGGGCGAACGCCCAGCGGTGCGCGAGGCGCTGGCGGCGGAAGCGCCGAAGAAGGCTCACGCCTGATATGCAACGGGCCGCGCGTGGTGACGCGCGGCCCGTTGGTTTCTTGCTCGTCATTCCGGCGAAGGCCGGACAAGCGCGAAGCGCGCAGAACGCCTGAAGGGCGGCCCCGTAGGGGCGAGCGCAGCGAGTCATCCAGTTAGATGACTCGTGCGCAGCACGCAAAACCTATTTCGTGTGCTTCGCACGCAAATTTCACTGGATTCCGGCCTTCGCCGGAATGACAGCCATGCAGCAGTGACGGGATCAGATCTCCCGTGCCAGCCCTTCGGCCAGACCGATGTAGCCGCCCGGCGTGAGGTCGAGAAGCCGCTGCTTCGCCTCGGCGGGCAGTTCCAGTTTGCCGATGAACTCGCGCATGGATTCCTTCGTGATGCCCTGGCCGCGGGTCAGCGCCTTGAGCTGCTCGTAGGGCTGCGGCAGGCCGTAGCGGCGCATCACGGTCTGCACGGCTTCGGCCAGCACTTCCCAGCTCGCGTCGAGGTCGGCGGCGAGGCGTTCGGCGTTCACGGTGAGTTTGCCCAGGCCCTTCTGCAGCGACTCCAGCGCCACGAGGGTGTGGCCGAACGCGGTGCCCAGCGCGCGCAGCACGGTGGAGTCGGTGAGGTCGCGCTGCCAGCGGCTGATCGGCAGCTTTTCGGCGAAGTGACCAAGCAGCGCGTTGGCGAGGCCGAAGTTGCCCTCGGCGTTCTCGAAGTCGATCGGATTGACCTTGTGCGGCATGGTGGACGAACCCACCTCGCCCTCCTTCAGCTTCTGCTTGAAGTAGCCCAGCGAGATGTAGCCCCACACGTCGCGCGCTAGGTCGATCAGGATGGTGTTGGCGCGGCGCACGGCGTCGCAGTATTCGGCCACGCCGTCGTGCGGCTCGATCTGCGTGGTGTAGGGGTTGTAGTCCAGGCCCAGGCTTTCCACGAAGCGCTGCGAGAACGCGCGCCAGTCGACCTCCGGGTAGGTGATGGCGTGGGCGTTGTAGTTGCCCACCGCGCCGTTGATCTTGCCGGGGATTTCCAGCGCGGCCAATTGCTTGCGCTGGCGCTCCAGCCGCGCAACCACGTTCGCCAGTTCCTTGCCCAGCGTGCTGGGCGAGGCGGTCTGGCCGTGGGTGCGCGAAAGCATCGGCAGTGCGGCGTTGGCGTGCGCCAGTTCGCGCAGCCTGGCGATGATGCGGTCGAAGGCCGGCAGCAGCACCTGTTCGCGCGCATCGCGCAGCATCAGCGCGTAGGAGAGGTTGTTGATGTCCTCGCTGGTGCAGGCGAAGTGCACGAACTCCCTGGCCTGCGCCAGCGCGGCATCGTTGCCGATGCGCTCCTTGATGAAGTACTCCACCGCCTTCACGTCGTGGTTGGTGGTGGCCTCGATGGCCTTGATGCGTGCGCCGTCCTCGATGCCGAAACCGTCGGCGATGCTGTGCAGCTGCTTGACCTGGGTTTCCGTGAACGGCGGCAGCTCGGCGATGTCCGGCTCGGCGGCCAGCGCCAGCAGCCACTCGATCTCCACGTGCACGCGGCGGTGCATCAGGCCGAACTCGCTGAAGATCGGGCGCAGCGGCTCGACCTTGACGGCGTAGCGGCCGTCCAGCGGCGACAGGGCGGTGAGGGCGTGGTTCGACATCGGGGCGTTCCGGCGCGGGGAAACCGCCATTTTACATTGACGGCGGCGCGATGCCTTGCGGCCTATAGTTGCAGGGTTTCCATCCCCTAGAAGGACAGGCCATGAGCGGCTTCCGCATCGAACACGACAGCATGGGCGAGCTCAAGGTGCCCGCCGACGCGCTGTACGGCGCGCAGACCCAGCGCGCGATCGACAATTTCCCGATCTCGGGCCTGCGCCTGCCGCGCGAGTTCATCCGCGCGCTGGGCCTCATCAAGGCCGCCGCCGCCGGGGCGAACCTCGTGCTCGGCTACCTGAAGAAGGGCCAAGCCGCGGCTGTCCGCAAGGCCGCGCTGGCCGTGGCGGGCGGCGAACACGACGCGCAGTTCCCCATCGACGTGTTCCAGACCGGCTCGGGCACCAGCACCAACATGAACGCGAACGAGGTGATCGCCCACCTCGCCGCGCGCGCCGGTGCCAAGGTGCACCCGAACGACCACGTCAACTACGGGCAGAGCTCGAACGACGTGATCCCCACCGCGATCCATGTCAGCGCCACCCTGGTGGCGCACGAGCAGCTTCTGCCGGCACTGAAGCACCTGAAGAAGGCCATCGAGCAGCGTGCGCGCCAGTTGAAGAACGTGACCAAGACCGGCCGCACCCACCTGATGGACGCGATGCCGGTGACCTTCGGCCAGGAGCTGTCCGGCTGGGCCGCACAGATCGGCTCGGCCATCGCGCGCATCGAGGATGCGCTGAAGCGCATGCGCCGCCTGCCGCAGGGCGGCACCGCGGTGGGCACCGGCATCAATGCCGACCCGAAGTTCGGCGCCGCGGTGGCGCGCGAGCTGAAGAAGCTCACAGGGGTGCGCTTCGAGGCGATGGAAAACCCGTTCGAGGGCATGGCCGCGCAGGACGACGCGGTGGAGCTGTCCGGCCAGCTCAAGGCATTGGCCGTGGCGCTGATGAAGATCGCCAACGATCTGCGCTGGATGAATTCAGGCCCGTTGGCTGGATTGGGCGAGATCGAGCTGCCCGCGCTGCAGCCCGGTTCGTCGATCATGCCGGGCAAGGTGAACCCGGTGATCCCCGAGGCAGCGGCGATGGTGGCCGCGCAGGTGATCGGCAACGACGCGGCGATCGTCATCGCCGGCCAGTCCGGCAACTTCCAGCTCAACGTGATGCTGCCGCTGATCGCCTACAACCTGCTGGAATCCCTGGGCATCCTGGCGAACGTCTCGCGCTTGCTCGCGGACAAGGCCATCGCCGGCTTCAGCGTCAACAAGACGCGGGTAAACCAGGCGCTGGCGATGAACCCGATCCTGGTCACCGCGCTGAACCCGGTGATCGGCTACGAGAAGGGCGCCGCCACGGCCAAACAGGCCTACAAGCAGCATCGCCCGATCATGGACGTGGCGCTGGAAACCACCGGGCTGCCGAAGGAAGAGTTGAAGAAGCTGCTCGATCCGCTGGCGTTGACCCGCGGCGGCATCCACGGCTGATCCCTGAGGTATTTCTTGTAGGAGCCCGCTTGCGGGCGATGCTGTTGCTCTGATCTCACCCGACATCAACAAAAGCATCGCCCGCAAGCGGGCTCCTACAACACATAGGGATCAAGGCGCCGTACGCCGTTCCGGATGATCCGCCGTCAGTCCTTGGCGTCGCTCTCGCAGCTCGCCACATCGTGCGCGCTGACGATGGACGCATAGGGCTTGAAGGCGGGCAGTTGCACGGCCAGCTGGTCCTGCACGGTCTTGATGCTGGCTTGGGCCTTGCAGATGTCCAGGCTCAGCTTCTGCATCTGCCCGCTACCGGCTTCAGCCGCTTTGTCTGTCTGGCCGGGCGTGGACGAAGACTTGGCCTCGACAGACTTGATCGCCATCTCGACACCGGTCTTGCCCATGGCCAGTCCGGTGTCGTGCACGGAGCGCACGCTCTGGTTGTACTGCGCCAGCAGGTTGCGTTCGGCCGGCGTGGTGGCGATGGCTTTGCAATCGATCACCAGGCCGCCGTCGGCATCGATGACGGCCTTCGGCGCACCGATGACACGCAACGCCACCTTGTTCCCGTAAAGCATGATGGCGCCGTTTTCCATGACGGTGTCGGGTGCGTTGCAGGCGGCGAGGGTGCCAACCAGGGCGGTGAGAAATAGCGGACGAACGAGAGCTTTCACGAGCGCTCCTTTCTGCTTCCCGGATAATTGGAAGCGCCAGCGGCGGCGCGAGGATAGTCGTGGAGAAACCACCGGGTTACCTCAGTGTGTCGCCAGCGAACGGTTCGCCTCGTCCATCCCTTGCTTGCACTTCGCCACCTTGTCCTTGTCCAGCGTGGCGTAGGGCTTGAACGCGGCGACCTGGGCGGCCACGGCGTCCTGCGCGGCGCGCAGCTGTTCGAGGCCGTCGCAAATCGCGGCGGCCTGGGCGGTGACCTTGCCGGCCTGCGCCTGGATGTCCTTGCCGATCCGGTCGGTGTCGCCGTGCGCCAGTCCCGACATCACGCTGCCCACGGCCTGGCCGGCCAACGCGGCGCCGGCCTTGCCGGTGGCGATGCCCTCGCTGCGGATCTTGTAGACGCCCACGTAGTACTGCTTGAGCAGGTCGCGCTGGTCGGAGCTCAGCGTCACCGGCTTGCCGTCGATGCTGAGCGTGCCATCGCCGGTCACACGTGCGTCGGGCTGGCCGGTGACGTGGATCACCGCCACGCCATCCCGCAGATGGATGCTGCCGTTGTCGCCGGCGATGGTGGTGCCGCTGTCGCGGCCGCAGGCGGCGAGCAAAGTGCAGAGCAGGGCGGTGCAGGCGAGGAAGCGAGATTTCATCGTTGGGTTCCGTCGACGTTGACGCAGGTCGGGATCAGTCGGAGAACACGGCGAAGCCCTTCTTGCCGTTCTGGTCGGCCATGTCCTTGCCGCAGTCGTCGACGTCCTTCTGCGTCATGGTGGCGTAGGGCCGGAACTCAGGCATGGCGGCGGCCAGCTTCTGCTGCGAGACGAGCAGGTCGGGCAGCTTCTTGCACAAGCGCAGGGCGGCCGCCTGGATCTTGTCCGTCTGCGGCTTGATGCTGGCTTCGATCTCCTTGTCGCTCTTGCCGGCGAGCGCGCCGAGGATCGCCTCGCGGGCCGCGTTGACGCCCAGGTCTGCGCCGCTGGCGCCGATATCCATGCCGGATTCGGCGATGCCGATGATCTGCTGGCGGTAGTCCACCAGCATGGTGTGCTGTTCCGGCGTGGCATCCACCGGCTTGCCGTCGATGACCAAGTTGCCTTGTGGGGTGATGACGGCCTTGGGGAGTTTGCTGCTGTCGTCGCCGTCGTGCCGGCCCTTGCCGTTGACGTGCACGCTGCCGACGTCAATGTTTTGCGTGAGCAGTTCCTGCTTGGCCTGGGCCATCCCTTTGCGGACTTCCGCGGCGATGGTGGACGAGGAGGTCTGCTGCTGCGCCTCCTTCACGGCCTGCGTCGCATCGCTACTGGAGCTGTTGCCGGCCGATTGGCTGCAGGCCGACAGCGGCAGCAGCAGGGCCAGCGCAAGGATGCTGCCGGTGATCGCGTTGCCTTTCATGATGGTTCTCCCCGTTTGGATTCGAGCGGATGTCAGTTGTCGTCGCGCCAGCGGCGCAGCCAGATGGCGCCGCCGAGCAGGGCGAGGCCGGCGACCGTGCCGATCCAGAAGCCGGGCGTGCCCATCACGCTGTAGGCGCTGCCGAGGTTCAGCACGTTCAGGGCCGCGCCATTGCTCACGTTCTGGTAGTTGCCCGCACTCAGCCAACTGCCCGGGAACACGCTGAGCAGGATGCGGCCGCAGACGTCGCTCCAGTACCAGCCGGTGCCCACTCGCGGCCCTATCAGGTTGAACCAGCTCAGCATCGCGCCTACTGCCGCCGGCAGTACCGCGGCCCACAGGAACGGCTTGCTGCGCGCCCAGGCGGAGCAGAGCAGCAGCCAGCCCGTGGCAGGCAAGGCCCACAGCGCGTACAGCGGGATGGTGCCGATCAGGTTGGCGATGACACGGAACGGATGCGCGTAGGCCAGCAGGTGCCAGGCGCCGACACCGTGGAAGGACAGTGCGACCACGAACAGCAGCAGCATCGCGATGCCGGTGACCACGCCGCAGACCACCGCAATCACCGGCGCCAGCAGGGTGCCGGCCACCACCTTGGAGAGCACGGTGGCGGAGTCCGACAGCGGCAGCGACTTCCAGAACAGCAGGCTGCGGTCGCGGCGGTCGTCGTACAGCGCGCCGAGGCAGTAGAAGAACACCACGAAGCCCAGCACGATACTGATGATGAACGACGTCGAGTACATCACCATGTCCATCAGCGCGCCGGCCCTGGCCACCTCGTCCGCGCTCAGCGCGTGGTCAAGGATGTGGATCCTGTCGCTGAACAAGAAGTGGACGCCGTGCTGCGCACCGACCACCTCGCCGGCAATGATGCCCATCAGGTTCAGCAGCAGGAACACGCCGCCGGTGATCACCGGCACCCACAGGAAGCCGCCGCGGTGTTCCCAGAATTCACGTTTCACCAGCCAGTACATTTCGTTCAGAGCCGGGGTTTTCATGCGTAGGTCCCTTTCATGGTGGCGACGAACAGGTCGCTGACGGAGGGGCGGCGGATCTCGCCCAGCGCCTCCAGTTGTGCCCGGTTGACGCCGTCGAACAGGAAGATGCTCTTGCCGAAGACCTGGCGCTCGTCCAGCGGCTTCAGCGCGCGGGCGGCGGCGGCTTTGTCGGCGCCGACCATCACTTCGGCGAAGCGTTCGCCCACCGCGTCCATGTCGGCATCCAGCACGATTTTTCCGTCGCGGATGAACATCAGGTCGGTGAGGATGTGCTCGACTTCCTCCACCTGGTGGGTGGTGACGATGATGGTCTTGTTCTCGTCGAAGTAGTCC
>Ga0134128_10010170_pt1 | contig 11275 bp, 8 predicted proteins | sample KB31754_FD_96462 | JGI IMG/M metagenome (GOLD analysis project Ga0134128, IMG submission 96462) | Terrestrial soil microbial communities with excess Nitrogen fertilizer from Kellogg Biological Station, Michigan, USA - KB3-175-4 | ecosystem: Environmental > Terrestrial > Soil > Unclassified ...
TCACTTCTTGGACTTGTCCTTCGAGGAATCGCCCGTGGTCAGAGCGGCAATGAACGCCTCCTGGGGAACCTCCACGCGGCCCACCATCTTCATGCGCTTCTTGCCTTCCTTCTGCTTTTCCAGGAGCTTGCGCTTGCGGGAAATGTCGCCGCCGTAGCACTTGGCAAGGACGTCCTTGCGGATGGCGCGGATGCTTTCACGGGCAATGATGCGTGCACCGATGGCGGCCTGGATGGGAACCTCGAACTGCTGGCGGGGAATGAGTTCACGCAGCTTGCCGGTCATCATGACACCGTAGGCGTAGGCCTTGTCGCGGTGAGTGATGGCACTGAACGCATCAACCTGCTCGCCCTGGAGCAGGATGTCGACCTTGACAAGGTCCGCGACCTGGTCGCCGTCGGCCTTCCAGTCAAGGGACCCGTAGCCGCGCGTCTTGGACTTGAGGATGTCGAAGAAGTCGAACACGATCTCGGCCAGCGGCAGGCGGTAGCGGATCTCCACCCTGTCCTCCGAAAGGTAGTCCATGCCTCCGAGGATTCCGCGGCGGCTCTGGCACAGCTCCATGATGGCGCCGACAAACTCGTTCGGGGCCAGGATGGTGGCGGACACCATGGGCTCGCGAACCTCGGCGATCTTCCCTGACGGATATTCGCTGGGGTTCGTGACGTGGATGACCTTCTTGTCCTCCAGCGTCACCTGGTACTCCACGTTGGGTGCCGTGGAAATCAGGTCCAGGTTGTGTTCGCGTTCCAGGCGCTCCCGGGTGATTTCCAGGTGCAGCAGGCCCAGGAAGCCGACGCGGAAGCCGAACCCGAGGGCGGCGGACGTTTCAGGCTCGTAAATCAGCGCGGCATCATTGAGCATGAGCTTTTCGAGGGCGTCACGCAGCACCGGATAGTCCGTGCCATCCATGGGGTAGAGGCCGGAGAAGACCATGGGCTTGGCATCCTGGTAGCCGCCCAGCGACTCCTTGGCCGGCTTGTTGAACGTGGTGACGGTGTCCCCCACCTTGGACTGGCGCACGTCCTTCACGCCGGTGATGAGGTAGCCGACCTCGCCCACGCCGAGCCCCTTGGAAGGGGTGGGCTCAGGGGAACTGACGCCGATTTCAAGGAGTTCGTGGGTGGCCCGCGTGGACATCATCTGGATTTTTTCGCGGGGGCTCAGGCTGCCGTCAATCACGCGGACGTAGGTGACCACGCCGCGGTAGGTGTCATAGACGGAGTCGAAGATCATGGCCCGGGCCGGTGCGTTGGCGTCGCCGACAGGCGGCGGCAGCTCGCGGACAATCTGGTCCAGCAGCGCCTCAACGCCCATGCCCGTCTTGCCGGAAACCTGCAGCACGTCCTCCGGCTTGCCGCCAATGAGGTTGGCCAGCTCCAGTGCGTACTTCTCGGGCTGTGCCGCCGGGAGGTCAATCTTGTTCAGCACCGGGATGATCGTCAGGTTGTTTTCCATGGCCAGGTAAAGGTTGGCGAGGGTCTGTGCCTCGATGCCCTGGGCGGCGTCAACCAGCAGGATGGCGCCTTCACAGGCCGCCAGCGACCGGGAGACTTCATAGGTGAAGTCGACGTGGCCCGGGGTGTCGATCATGTTCAGGCAGTACGCGGTGCCGTCCACTTCCCACGGGATGCGCACCGCCTGGGACTTGATGGTGATGCCGCGCTCACGTTCAATGTCCATGCGGTCCAGGTATTGCGCCTTCATGTCACGCTGCTGGACCACGCCCGTGAGCTGGAGCATCCGGTCGGCCAGGGTGGATTTCCCGTGGTCGATGTGCGCGATGATGCAGAAGTTCCTGATGATCGCCGGATCAGTCGCGGCGGGCACCGGGGCAGTGCGGGCCATGGGTGACACTAGGGTTCCTTACTGTTGCATGGACGCCCGGACACGGCTCAGACGCCGGTGCCGTGCAGGGGTTGTGGCCGTGCGCTGCACGCCGGACACTGATTGCCTTCAAGTCTCCCACGTAATGGGCGCCCGGGCGGAACCGGCGGGCGGAAATCCGGCCCGGTTACCGAGCCGGCGGCGAACATTTCGGTAGTGTGGTGGCCATGGCATCAACCTCCGAACGCATTATCGGCATTCTCCGCAGCCTGGCCGGTGCCTTCTTCAAGCCGGAAAGCCGGCAGGGGCCTCCCGGGCGGCGTCCCGGCCCAACCGCACCGGCCCGCCCGGGGAGGGGCCCGGCGTCGTCCGCAACAGGACTGTCCTCCCCCTACCCCGGCGACTTCACCGGCACGTCCCGGATTGACTACTCCCCCATGCCCAACGGCCGCCCGGACCCCGGTGAGATTGTCTGGACCTGGGTGCCCTTTGAAGAGGACCACAGCCAGGGCAAGGACCGCCCCGTGCTGGTGGTGGGCCGCAACGGAAAGCGGCTGCTGGCTGTCATGCTGACCAGCAAGGACCACACCGGGGACCACCGCGGCGACAACGATTATGTTGACATCGGCACGGGCGCCTGGGACCGGCAGGGCCGGCCCAGCGAGGCCAAGCTGGACCGGATCCTGCAAGTCAACGAGGCGGACATGCGCCGGGAAGGCGCCGTCCTGGACCGGCAGCGCTTTGGCACGGTGGCCGAGGGGCTGCGGAAACGCCACGGCTGGACGTAACCGCCACCCGCGCCGTCTGATAAACTTTCTGATTGTGTGTACCCGTGCAGGTCGGCGGGTGCAACAGCTTGGCCTGACGTTCACCATAATTCGAGCATCCCCACGCCGCTGTCAATGGCCAAGCTACGCCCTCTACGACCGTATTTTCGTACCAAAAGAGAGTTATACAACGTGGCTAATATCAAGTCCCAGAAGAAGCGCATCCTCACCAACGAGAAGGCGCGTCAGCGCAACCTCTCCGTGCGGTCGGGCGTCAAGACGGCAATCCGTGCAGTAAACACGGCCGTTGAGAAGGCCGACAAGGATGCAGCTGCGGCGGCCCTGGTGAATGCAAACCGCAAGCTGGACAAGGCTGTCAGCAAGGGCGTGCTGCACGCCAACAACGCTGCCAACCGCAAGTCGGCCATCTCCAAGAAGGTTAACGCCCTCTAAGGGAAGCTGATCTGCTTCGCAACTCAAAAGCGAGGGCCCCGCCGGCTGGCGGGGCCCTCGCTTTATTTCGTGAAGGCTAGCGCCGTGCGGCCGTCGCGATCAGGGTCACGGCGCGTTCGACGGCGTACACCGGGTCCTTTGCCGCACCCTTGACCTGCGCGTCGGTCTCGGCCAGCACCTGGATGGCGGCCACCAGGCCGTCGCCGGTCCAATGCCCCGCATCACGGCGGGCACTGTCCACCTGCCACGGCGACATGCCGAGTTCCCGCGCCAGCTGGGCGGAACTGCCCCGGGCTGAAAACACCTTGGCCACCTGGCGGACCTTCATGGCCAGGGCGGCCACCAGGGGCACAGGGTCGACTCCGGTGGCCAAGGCGTGGCGCAGAGTCGACAGGGCCACGGGCGCATTGCCGGCCAATGCGGCGTCCGCCACCCTGAAGGCCGTGGCCTCCACCCTTCCGCCATAGTACTTGTCCACCTCCTCGGTGCCGACAGTCCCCTCGGTGTCCGAAATGAGCTGTTGGCACGCCGCCGCCAGCTCGGAGAGGTTGGCACCGACCGCCGCCACCAGGGCGCGCACACCCGGTGCATCAATCCGGCGCCTCGCCCGCTGGAACTCGGCACTGACAAACGCGGCCTTGTCCTGGTCCTTTTTCAGCGCCTGGCAGTCAATCCGCGGCACACCGGCGGCCTTGAGTGCATCCAACAGCTTCTTGCCCCGTGTCCCCCCGCTGTGCCACAGGGCCACAGTGACGTCCGGGGCCGGATCCGCCAGGTAGGCAAGTGCGTCCGCCAGGAAGTCGTCATTCATGGCTGACAGCCCGGAGACCTCCACGAGCTTTGGCTCGGAAAACAGGGACGGGCTTGCCGTCATGGACAGCTTGCCCGGCGGGTATTGCGCCGCATCCAGGGCGGTCACTTCAAGTTCGGGGTTGGCTGCCCGCAGCTTCGCGCGCAATTGTTCCAGCACCCTGCCGGCAATAAAGTCCTCGGGCCCGTACATCAGCACGATCGGTGCCACCGGCACGTCGCGCCAGTCTGCTGTCGGGGCTGCCGCACCGCCGCGCGGGGCCGGGCTCACGGTGCCATCCCGATCCGTGCCAGCGGGGGAAGGATTGCGTTGGCTGATCCCGGGGAGGTTGTATTCACGGGATCAACTGTGCCACTTCGCCCCGGGATTCCCAAGCCGCTCATCCGCCTCCCACCGCCGCTGTCCACAAGGCGGCTGCCAGTGCTGCGGCCGCCGTCAGCGGGCCAAATCCGATCAGGATCCGCCACCGGGGCGGAACAGCGCTCCGCACGGACGTCAGCGCGGATGCAAGCCGCTGCCGCTCCACCAGGGCCACGAGGGTGCCCAGGACCGCCACATTCAGCACCGCCATCAACAACAGGCCGGCGGCGCCGCCGGGCCACGGCAGGCTCGCCGCGGGCAGGGCTGCCATCCAGCGGGCGACGGCGGCCACCCACCACGAACCCGCACCGGCCACCACCGAACACGCATCAGCCAGTGCCGGCGCGACAGGCGCCAGCACCATTGCGACGGTGCCCGCCATGGTCACGAGGGCAACAACGGGCGCCACGGCCATGTTGGCGGGCACGGTGTACAGCAGCAGCCGCGGCTGGAGCAGGACGATCACGGGCGCACAAAACAACTGGGCGGCCAGCGGCACCGCCACAGCCTGCGCCACGACGGCAGGAAGCCAGGCGGCCAGCCAGGTGGCGCACCGCCGCCCCACCAGGTGGAGGCCCAATGTGGCCAGCACCGACAGGATGAAGGCGTAGTCCAGGGACAGCCAAGGGTCAGCCACCAGCAGCACCAGGATGCTCACGGACAGCAGTGTCCCTGCCCGCCTGGGGCGCCCGCCGACCATCGCCAGGCACCCGACGGCCCCCATGACCGCCGCCCGCAGCACGCTCGGGTCGGCGCCGACCACCGCCACGAAGCCGGCCAGGCCGAGAACTGCTGCGGCACTGGATGGGAAGGCGGGAAGGTGGGCGGTGCGCAGGGCCAGCATGAGCATGGTCAGGACCAGTGTGCAGTTGGATCCGCTGACGGCCGTCAGGTGGGTCAGGCCCACTGTCTTCATTGATTCCCCCAGGGCGGGCTCCTGGCCGCTGCGGTCCCCCATGACCATTCCCGGAAGCAGCCCCGCGGCATCCTGTGATATCCGGCCCCACGCCCGTTGTGCCGAGGCGGCCAGGGACGCCCCAAAGTGGGGGCCGGCACCGCCGGGGCGAACGTCCAGCGGCGGCGTGGCGGGCCTGAGAATCCCGGCCATGGCGTCCTGCAAGGCGCCCGGAGCGACGGTGCCCGCCGTGTGGACGGCGGCCCCCTGCGGCAGCCGCGACCATTCCGGCCCGGCAATGACCCGCACCGGCAGGTTTCCCGTCAGCAGGCTCCCTCCCCCGGTGGCCTGGTGGATGACGGCGTCAAAGATGACCTTGCGGGGTCCGTAGGCAGATTCCAGGGGTCTTGGCGCCGAGGAGATTTCCATCTCGACGGTCAGTTCCATCCCCCGGGCCACCGCCACCGCCAAGGGGGAATGCTGCCTGTCATATTGGCGCAGCGCGACACCGGCCAGGAGCGTTCCGAGGCACGCTGCGGCCGCCATGAGGGCAAGGGCGGCCGCGCCGGCGCGCCGGCGCTTCCCCATCCGCACCGCCGTCGCGGCCACCACCAGGGCAGAGCCGGCGGCCCCTGCGGCCGAGAACGACCACGGCAGGCCAATAGCGGCGATGGACCCTCCCCACGTTGCCGCAACAGCGGGGACCAGGCGCAGGTCGGGACGCCGGGGCGGACCCTCGGCGGCAGCATGTCCGGCCTCCTTGGCCCAGGCGGCGACCACCCCGGCCACCCTTGCCCCGGCCCCCCGCAGCCGGTTGAGGATGGCAGGCGGAATGACTCCGGTGTGCCTCCGGCGCAGATCCCCTGTTGGCACCCCCGCTTCCGGACCCTCCCCCTCCTTCCGCCCACCCTCCACCGCTGCCCTGGAGTAGCGCGCCCACCGGGAGTCGGGGGCCCTCATCCGACAGTCACCAGCGGGCGCAGCGTGGCCAGCATCTTCGGGCCAATGCCGGACACCGAGCCAAGCTCGTCCACCGACTGGAAGGGGCCGTGGTCCGCCCGCCACTTCACAATTCGCTCCGACATGACAGGCCCCACCCCGGGCAAGACATCAAGTTCCGCGGCGGTGGCGGAATTCAGCGGGACCAGGCCGGCGGCGGTCCCGCCCGGACTACCGCCTGCGCCGCCTGCTGCCCCGGCGCCTGCGCCACTTCCTGCCCAGGCGCCAGGTACGCCCCCGGCGGCGGCCTGTTCAACCGTGGGCACCAGGATTCGTGTGCCGTCCACGACCATTGCGGCCAGGTTGACGGCCGCCAGCTGGGCGCCGGGCAGCGCCCCTCCCGCCGCGTCAATGGCCTGGAAGACACGGCTGCCCGCGGGCAGGACAACGATCCCGGGCTTTTTCACGGCACCCACCACGTGGATGGTCGCCGTGCCTGCCCCGTTCCCCCCACCGGCACCGCCCGGCGTGCCGGGAGGGGCGGCACCCGAGGGCAGGCCTGTGGCCGCGCCTGGGGGCGCCGGGCCGCCCGGCACTGTGGCGGGTGCCGCCGTCGAACCTGGCAGCGGCGGCACCGCAACCTTGGCAGGACCGCCGGAAGCGAGCTTGGCCGACGCGCCGCTGACCCCGGCCTGTTGCATCCACAGCACGGCAACCACGGCGGCTGCCATCGCCAGCATCACCACAACCGCGCGGGCGGAAATGATCCAGCGCGGCCCCCGGGGTGCGCGGGTGCCCCGGCCCTGGCCGCCGGTCCGCCCGGCGGCAGGCGTCCATGCGGGACCACCGCCTTCGGCTCTCATACCCACACTGTAGGTGGCCGCACGGCGGGGAACGGGGGCTCCCGGGCCGGCTGTTGACGGCTAGCTGCCGGGCTGCACCTGTGGAGGGCCCATTTCACCGGAAACGACCACAACCAGGGCGCCCAGCCCTGCGTGGGCGGCCAACACGGCCGGCAGCCGTGTCAGCACGGGTGCCGCAAGGCCGGGACGTTCGGCCTGCAGCGACTCCCCCAAGGCCCGGGCTTGGCCCTCGTTGCCAAAATGGTGCAGCCCCACCCGCGCGGTGCCCGGAACCCTGGCGGCAAGGTCGTCAAGGGTGAGCCGTTCCAGCCGGGCCACCGCCTTGGCGGCGGACCTGACCTTTTCCAGCGGCACCACGGCGCCGTCCCGAATTCCCAGCAGCGGCTTGATGTCCAGCACGGTGCCCACCCACGACGATGCCAGGCTGATGCGCCCGCCCCGCCTCAGCTGTTCCAGGCTGGGCACGTAAAAGTACACGGCGGCCGTGGCGATGGCATCCTGGGCTGCTGCCATGACCTGGTCGACGGCGGCACCGGCGGCGGCTGCGGCCACGGCGGCCTGCACTCCCACGCCCTGTGCCAGGCCCACAGTGGCCGAGTCCAGGACCATGACGGGGATCCCGGACCTGTCCGCGGCCAGCTGCGCCGCGTCCACGGTTCCGGAGAGCTTGCCGGAGATGTGGATGGACAGCACGGCGTCAAAGCCCGCGTCAACGGCGCCCTGATAGGCCTTGTCGAACTGCCCTGGCGAGGGCCGTGAGGTGCTCACCGCGGTGCCCGACGCCAGGGCGAGCGACATGGCGGCCTCCAGCTCGGAGTCGTCGTCGGAAAAGACGTTGGCCCCGATGATGACAGGCATGGGGACCACGGTGAGCCGGCCCCCGCCGCCGTGGAGGTCCACCCAGTCGTGTGGCAGCGCTGATGCCGAGTCGGTGACAACGGCCACGCGGACCCGCGGGCCGGCCTGTCCTGGGACAGCGTGCTTGGGGCGCAGCCGGGCGGCCTGGCTGCGCAGCCAGCCGCCACCGGCCACCTTGTCAGTGCTCATATTCCCCTCCCGGGCGGACGCCTATGCGGGAACGATGTTGACCAGCTTGGGCGCCCGGACAATGACCGTCCGGATCCCACGCCCGTCAAGGGCCTTTTGCACTGTCGCGGAGGCCAGGGCAAGTTCGCGCAACTCTTCCTCGCTGATGTCCGGGGACACCTCGAGGCGGTCGCGGACCTTGCCCTGGATCTGCACGATCGCCGTGATGCTCTGCTGGACCAGCAGGGACTCGTCGACCTGCGGGAAGCCTGCATTTGCCACCGAGGCCGGGTGGCCCAGCACGTTCCACATGTCCTCGGCCGTGTAGGGGGCGAAGAGGCTCAGCAGGATCGCCACGGCCTCGGCGGCCTCACGGACCGCCGGATCGGCGGGCCCGGATCCGGAGTCGATGACCTTGCGGGTGGCATTGACCAGCTCCATGAGCTTGGCCACCACCACGTTGAACTTGTGGCCTTCCAGCAGGGCCTTGGCCTCATGGACGGTGCGGTGCGTGAGCGACCGCAGGGCGGCATCCCCCGTGGACGGGTCCGTGCCGGTGGCGCTGGCCACGCTGTGGGCCAGGCGCCAGGCGCGCGCCAGGAACTTTGCCGAGCCCGACGGCGACACGTCGGCCCAGTCGACGTCGTCCTCCGGGGGCCCGGCAAAGACCATGGTGAGCCGGACGGCGTCGACCCCGTAGCGGTCCAGCTGCTGGCCCAGGTCCACACCGTTGCCCAGCGACTTGCTCATGGCCTTGCCGCCGTTGAGCACCTGGCCCTGGTTCAACAGGCGGCTGAACGGCTCGGTGGCCTCCAGCATGCCCATGTCGTGGATGACCTTGGTGAAGAAGCGGGCGTAGAGCAGGTGCAGGATGGCGTGCTCCACGCCGCCCACGTATTGTCCCACCGGCATCCAGTCGTTGACCTTGGCCGGGTCGAAGGGGCCGTCCGTGTACTGCGGGGAGACGAAGCGCAGGAAGTACCAGGAGGAATCCACGAACGTGTCCATGGTGTCGGTGTCGCGCTTGGCCGCGCCGCCGCACCGGGGGCAGCTCACGTTGACCCACTCTGCTGCTGCGGCCAGCGGCGAGGTGCCCTTGGGGGCCAGGGACTCGCCGCGCAGGTTGTCCGGCAGGCGCACGGGCAGCTGGTCATCCGGCACCGGCACTTCGCCGCAGTCGGGGCAGTGGATGATGGGGATGGGGGCGCCCCAGAAGCGCTGGCGGGAGAGCAGCCAGTCGCGGAGGCGGAAGTTGACGAATTTTTCGCCCGTGCCCAGCTTCTCCAGGATGGCGATGGCGGCTGGAATGGCCTCGGCCTTGGACAGGCCGTTGAGCTCGCCGGAGTTGATCAGGGTGCCCTCGCCGGTGGTGGCGGTTCCGGTCGCGGCGGGGTCTTCCTCGCCGGTGTCCAGGACGGCTCGGACGGGCAGGCCGAAGGCCTTGGCGAAGTCGAGGTCGCGCTGGTCGTGGGCGGGCACGGCCATGATGGCGCCCGTGCCGTAGTCGGCCAGGACATAGTCGGCGGCCCAGACCGGCAGCTTTTCACCGGTTAGCGGGTTGATGGCGTAGCGGCCCGTGAAAACACCGGTCTTGGTGCGCTCGGTGGACTGGCGCTCGATGTCGCTCAGGGCCTTGACCTGCTCGCGGTAGTCGCTGAGCGCCTCGGCGTGCTCGGCCGTCACCAGTTCCAGGGCCAGGGGGGCATCGGCGGCCACCACAAAGAACGTGGCCCCGTAGAGGGTGTCCGGGCGGGTGGTGAAGACGGTCAGTTCCTGCTCGGGCTTCCCGGCGCCGGCAGCCTCAATCACAAACCGGACATGCGCGCCCTCGGAACGGCCGATCCAGTTCTTTTGCATGGCAAGCACGCGGTCGGGCCAGTTTCCCTTGAGTGCGTCCATGTCATCGAGCAGGCGGTCGGCATAGTCGGTGATCTTGAAGTACCACTGGTTCAGCGACTTCTTCGTCACGATGGTTCCGCAGCGTTCGCAGGCGCCGTTGACCACCTGTTCGTTCGCGAGCACCGTCTGGTCCTTGGGGCACCAGTTGACGGGGGAATCCTTGCGGTAGGCCAGGCCGCGCTGGTAGAAGCGCGTGAACAGCCACTGCGTCCAGCGGTAGTACTCGGGGTCTGAGGTCTGCAGCCGGCGGGACCAGTCCACGGAAATGGCGTAGCGCTTGAAGGACTCCGCCTGGGTGTCAATGTTTGCGTAGGTCCACTCGCTGGGGTGGGCGTTTCGCTTGATGGCGGCGTTCTCGGCCGGCAGGCCGAAGGAGTCCCAGCCGATCGGGTGCAGCACGTCGAAGCCGAGCTGGCGCCAGTACCGGGAGACCACGTCACCCATGGCAAACGCCTCCGCGTGGCCCATGTGGAGGTCGCCGGAGGGGTACGGGAACATGTCCAGGACGTAGCGGCGTTCCTTGGAGCCGTCGTCGAGCGGGGTGAAGACCTTCAATTCCTCCCAGACGGCCGGCCACTTGGCCTCCATCGCGGCGAAACTGTAGACGCCCTCTTCGCTGTTCTCTTCCGTCTGGGACTGCACGCTCACGTACCCTGCCTTTTCATTCATCAATGGCTTCCTGCAATGCCCTGCCCTGCCCCTTACACACAAAAGCCCCTCGACATGGCAAGGGGCGTACCGCTTCGGTGGTTGCGGCTAGGTAAGGAGGAGGAAGTTGTGCATCCTTTTACTTTAGCGCACTTGAAGAACGACGGCGGGAGCCCGCCTTCCCTGGGAAAGGCGGGCCCCGCCGGGGTGCTTCGGGCGGTGCCCGGGCGCGGGCTCTACTTCACGTCTTCGTCAACCCAGTCCATGGACTTGGTGACTGCCTTCTTCCACAGGCGCATCTGGCGGTCGCGCTCGGCGGCATCCATTTGCGGGACCCAGCGCTTGTCCTCCGACCAGTTGCTGGAGAGCTCGCCCAGGTCATTCCAGAAACCGACGGCCAGGCCGGCCGCGTAGGCCGCCCCAAGCGCCGTGGTCTCGGTGACCTTCGGGCGGATCACCGGCACGCCGAGGATGTCTGCCTGGAACTGCATGAGGGCGTCGTTGGCAACCATGCCGCCGTCGACCTTCAGTTCCGTCAGGTCCACTCCCGAGTCGGCGTTGACGGCGTCGAGCACCTCGCGGGTCTGGAACGCGGTGGCCTCCAGCGCCGCCCGGGCGATGGGGTTCTTGTTGACAAAGCGGGTCAGGCCCACGATGGCGCCGCGGGCGTCCGCGCGCCAATACGGCGCGAACAGGCCGGAGAACGCGGGGACGATGTAGACGCCGCCGTTGTCTTCGACGGCGGCCGCCAGTTCCCCCACCTCCGGGGCCGTCTTGAACATGCCGA
>Ga0134128_10010171_pt1 | contig 11275 bp, 10 predicted proteins | sample KB31754_FD_96462 | JGI IMG/M metagenome (GOLD analysis project Ga0134128, IMG submission 96462) | Terrestrial soil microbial communities with excess Nitrogen fertilizer from Kellogg Biological Station, Michigan, USA - KB3-175-4 | ecosystem: Environmental > Terrestrial > Soil > Unclassified ...
CGCGCCGGCACCCCAGCGTGGTGGCTCAATGGCAAACTATTGAGGCGGACAAACTTTGGTTTTGTTTCAGATCAAGTCTCTGAATCCTCTGGTTCCTGTTTTCAGAAAACTTGAAAGGCGGCTCCCGCTGCCGCCGGTGTCGCTCATCGCTATCCTGGAGAAGAGCGGAATTGCAGTCGCCTGCCCTCGAAACTGGTGATACCCCGGGTTCGGCAGCGGCCGACATGGCCGGATCAAGCGCCAGGCAAAAAACCATCAGACTCCTCAAAGCAGATGAGGATAAAAACGGGTATCTCCAGTTCCTGCCAGGCCCGCGCAGCGTGCCACCCACATGGCTTTTGAGCTCTGACCTTTGTTATTGTGGACTCTGCATTGGTTGACGTGATCCCATGTACCGTGAAATTCACACCTGCCGCATCTGTGGAAACCCGAAACTCGATCCGATCTTGAATCTGGGCGTTCAAGCGCTTACCGGAGTCTTCCCCAAGGCCATTGACCAGCCGGTCGAGCATGGACCGCTGGAACTGGTGAAGTGCCGAACCGGGCAGAAGGAGGATACCTGCGGGCTGGTGCAATTGAGGCACTCGTTCGCACCGGAGCAACTATACGGCGATACCTACGGCTACCGCTCAGGACTTAACCAGTCCATGGTCAGGCACCTCAGGAAAAAAGCCGAATTGATCAGGAAACTGGTGCCCATCGAAGCCGGCGATCTGGTCCTGGATATCGGGAGTAACGACGGCACTCTGCTGGCCGCAATGGACAAGCCCGGAGTGGAGCTCGTCGGCATGGACCCGAGCGCGAGCAAATTTGCCAGCTTCTACCCGCCCCACGCCAGGCGGGTACCTGATTTCTTCTCAGCCGAACGCTTCTCTCGAGAGGCCAATGGGCGTCGCGCCAAAGTTGTGACCTCGATAGCGATGTTCTACGATCTGGAATCACCATTGCAGTTCATGCGAGAGGTCTATGAAGTGCTGGCGGACGACGGCATCTGGGTGTTTGAACAGAGTTATCTTCCTCAGATGCTGGCGATGAATTCTTACGACACCGTGTGCCATGAGCACCTCGAATACTATGCTCTCCGGCAAATATTATGGATGGCGAACAAGGTGGGTTTCGAAGTAGCTGACCTCGAGTTCAATTCAGTCAACGGAGGCAGCTTTTCCCTGGCCGCCGGCAAAAAGAAGATGGCTCGTCCGGCGAGCAGCGCCCTGGATAATGCGATCCGCGAGGAGAGAGATCGCGCACTGGATAGCGCTCGCCCCTACCAGGAGTTTGCCGACCGCGTACGCCGGCACCGGGACGCGTTGCTTGAACAGCTGCAGGCGATGCATAAGTCGGGACTTCGCGTCATTGGTTATGGAGCCTCAACCAAAGGCAACGTTGTGCTGCAGTTTTGCGGAATCAAGGGCGACCTCCTTCCGTTTATTGCGGAGGTAAATCCCGATAAGTTCGGCGCATACACGCCCGGAACCTTAATTCCCATCATTTCCGAATCGGAGGCGCGGGCCATGCGGCCGGATGCTTTTTTGGTACTGCCCTGGCACTTCCGCGAGAACATCGTCGAAAGAGAGAAAGCTTTTCTGCAGTCCGGGGGAAAGCTGCTGTTTCCGCTGCCCACGATTGAACTAATCTGAGTTGAATACCGCATTGATCGTCGGTTCCGAAGGCCAGGACGGCACCTACCTTGGCCGGTTGCTGCGGGAAAAGGGGTATGAGGTCATAGGTGTCGGCCACGGTGCTGTAACCACCGAGGGGCGGGTTCAGATCGCTCCGGTTGACATTCGCAACCGTGACGAGGTCTTGAACCTGATCCGGAACGTGCGTCCCGCCTGCCTGTACTACCTGGCGGCGTTTCACCATTCCTCGGAAGACTTCTTGCTCGGAAACCAGGAGTCCTTGCGCGAGATGCTCGAGGTTAATACCCTGGCGCTGAACAACGTCCTGTCTGTCGTTACATCCGCAAGCCCGAACTGCAGAGTCTTCTATGCCGCCTCATCCCTTGTATTCGGCGATCCTGTTATGTCGCCGCAAAACGAAGACACCCCCCTGGCTCCGATTTGCCCCTACGGCATTTCGAAGACGGCAGGAATCCATGTGTGCAATTATTACCGCGCCGCCAGGAACCTATATGCCTCCGTGGGGGTGTTGTACAATCACGAATCTCCGCTGCGGCGTCCAACGTTTATTTCCCGAAAGATCAGCCGAGGAGTGGCAGGGATCAGCAGAGGAGAAACTGAGAAGCTCATCGTCGGGGACCTGGAAACTCGCGTAGATTGGGGTTACGCGCCGGATTACGTTGAGGCCATGTATCAGATTCTAAGGCTGGACGAGCCCGGCCTATTCCTGATCGGGTCCGGCGTTCTGCACACGGTCCGCGATTTCCTGCGAATAGCTTTCGCGCACATCGGACTGAATTGGGAAGATCACGTGATACAAGACCCCACCTTGTTGCGAAGGAGTGGTTCACCGATTCCCCTATGCGCCGACAGCACAAGGCTTCGAGCACGGACTGGCTGGCATCCGGCGATGTCGTTTGAGGGGATGGTTCGGCTCATGGTGGATTCGGACATGCGACAGAACACCGGGCATGGTGGGTCTGAGGAACCGCCGTATTTTAGTCGCTAGCGATGGCTTTTGGCGAGGAGCAGCCATGAAACGCGCATTGATTACCGGCATTACGGGCCAGGACGGATCGTATTTGGCCGAGCTCCTTTTGGCCAAAGGATATGAAGTACATGGCATTAAACGGCGCTCCAGCAGCTTCAATACGCTGCGGTTGGACGACATCTATTCCGACTGGCACGAAGAGAAAACCCGCTTGTTTCTGCATTTCGCCGACTTGGCAGACTCGAGCAGTCTGTGGAAGCTGCTTTATGACATCCGTCCCGATGAAGTCTACAACCTGGGCGCGCAGAGCCATGTTCGCGTGAGTTTCGACATTCCCGAGTACACCTGTGACGTAACCGCAAATGGCGCATTGCGGTTGCTGGAGGGTATTAGACACGTGGGCCTGGATTGCCGCTTTTACCAGGCCTCGTCCAGCGAAATGTTCGGAACCTCTCCTCCACCTCAGTCCGAAACCACCCCGTTTCATCCGCGCAGCCCCTACGCCTGTTCCAAGCTCTTCGCCCATGCCACTACAGTAAATTATCGAGAAGCCTATGGAATGCGCGCGTGCAGCGGAATCCTGTTCAACCATGAGTCGCCGCGGCGCGGCGAGACCTTCGTCACGCGTAAAATAGCGCGGGCGGCGGCCCACATCAAAGCAGGACTGGAGACCCACCTCTACCTCGGCAATCTGGATGCTCGACGGGACTGGGGTTACGCGCCCGAATACGTGGAGGCGATGTGGCTTATTCTCCAGCAAGACACCCCGGACGATTACGTGATCGGGACAGGCGAGAACCACTCAGTCCGCGAGTTTCTTGACAAGGCTTTTGGGTGCGTCAACTTGGACTGGCACGACCATGTGATCATTGACCCGCTGTACTATCGTCCTGCTGAGGTTCAGAATCTGCTGGCGGAGCCGGCTAAGGCGCAACAGAAGCTGGGCTGGCGTCATCGAACGGGTTTCGAAGAACTTGTTCGCATTATGGTCACTGCCGAAACCGAGCAATCTGCCCGAAGGAATGTGGTGACATCGGTTTCCGCGAGGGCCGAACGTTAACACCCCAATGAGCCGGACTGCACCGCTCTACTGTTTAGTTGGGTAATAGTAGATAGGAGGTCCCCATCCTCCCGGCCATACTTTAAGGCCGTAGTTGTGAGTCTCCTCCCACTTGGCGACTTCATCGCTCCATGATGGGCCGGAAAACATATCCATGTTATAGAACCCCACTACACCCACAGATAAAGCAATGGCAATGGCAGCAGCGCACGCCACTTCTTTGAGGCCATAGCTCGGCCCATCGAGATTGAGGAACACGAGCAGCAGAATTGTGGCTTCCGGCAAGAAGGCGTATCGGGCGGCAGCAATTCCATGTAGGGACCCCAGGGCGGTGACGGTCGAATACGTCACGAAAATAACGGCCAGCAGTAACTTATCGAAGGTGAATTTGCGCCGGCACAGCCATATCAGGATAGCCACGATCAAGGCCGCAGACACCCACCCAGCCAGCAAAGTGCTTTCATCGGGCCAATGCGGGTACGAATTTGCTACCCACCAGGCGTCTTCGATACCGAAAAAGCGGAAAATCGGGCGCGCAAAGACCTGTCCGACAAATGGAGTGGCCACATGGTAATACAGGGCGTTAATGGAGGCTAAGCTGGCGACGCCCTCTCCTCGCATCGGCAAGCCGCCATGCAATTTGAAATAGACCACGCTGGCAGCTTGAATTACTCCCGCTCCTAAGAGAATCAACCCTTGAATCAGATATTCACGCGATCGGCGGTAGAGATAGCAGGCAAGAAAGAAGGGAGCCAGCACAACAGCGTAAATTCCTGTCAGCCCACAAAAGGCCAGCAGCGACCGGATTGCCCATCGAACTGCAAGCCGCCAGTTTACGTTCTCTTCAAACAGCAGCAGTAGGGTGATCAGTCCCGCAAAGCTCATGGAATTGATGCTGTTCAGCCAGATTTCCGGGGTGGTGCTGGGCAAAATCAAAATGATGAGGCCGCCGATGATGAGTTTCCACCGTGAATTAAAAAGCCTCGAGTTCCCCAGACAAATGGTTGCCAAAGGTATGACCTGGATACCGAGAGCCAACGCAGTGCTGGCCAGCGGCGCGTAAACGATGTGCCCCGCGCGGGCCGCAGCTCCGGATAATACGGCCGCGACATTGGCGGCGAGGTTCAGGTAACCCGACAGGGGATAAACAAAGCCCAACGTAGACCAGGCACTATGGGTTACGGCAAACTGAAACCAGACTACGCCTTCTTCGGCCCAGAACCGCGGATGCACCAGGAGATGCAGCGAGCGCGCAAGTACACACGCGACAAGCACCGCGAAAAGTACCTTTCGGAACAGGTAATCACTATGACCGCTCTCACTTACCGTTAATTGCCTGATCCGGCTTGGGAACTTAACTAAGAGAATGAGAAAACAAAACACCAGAAAAGCTGCTACCGCCGTCAGCCAGATGTCCCGTTTAGGGGTATACGTGAAGGGAGCGCCTGCCGGAATGGCATCCACAGTTTCCGGTGAAACAATCTTAAGATGCCCCGCTAAACGTTTGTGCGCCCCGAGCCAGTTCGGATTCATTATCCAGTGCTTTGAGCCGCCTCGGATGTAGAAGATTGCGGATTGATTGCCAGCTTTTATAAGGGATCCCTCAAGCGATTCCACAGCGACGGGCCGAATATCAGCTCCCGAGGGCAGCAGGTCGAACTCGGCCTTGGGTACCGCTTTTACCTGGTTCCAGGTATAGCCGTGACCGGGAATCCAAGCGGGATCCGCAATTAAATGACGCTGCCCGCCCTGGACCAGATAGAGCTGGCCGGGTGCATCCACGGAATAAATGACACGATTTTCGAGCTTAGACGGAGATGGACTCAGGTTCTTGGCGGTCGAAGCAGACAAAAGGCATGGCCACGCAATGGCCATCCCTAGGACAATTCTAAGAACTGCGGCTGCGGCGCTTTGCTTTCGGTTCAGGCAAATAAATAAGAATGAATCTTTGCAGGCGGGTGGGACCATGGGAGATAGCGGCATCCCCTTCAACGGAAACAACTGGCGCCTGGGGTTGAAGGGCCTGTCCGAGCATGTCTTCTGGCGGTCAAGCGTGTGCCTGCTTCTGCAGCGAGATGGAGAGTTGATTCGCTTCCACAGTATCGAGGGTGTGGCTAGCCGCGATTTTCTCTCCCACGATCACGGTGTAAGTAAAGAGATCGCGCACGCCAAAGTAGAACCTTATCAGCCTGAATCCGGAGGAACACAAATATTCCTGTATTTGGCGCCTGGAACGGACATGGGTAATTTCGTCGGGATGCAGCTTAAGGCTTTTGTTGTTTCCGACCCGATGGAGAATCCAGTGAACCACAGCTAGAAACCTTACCGTAAGTCCGTAAGCGGGAGGCCAGAACAGGGTGATTCTGCCGCCAGGCTTCAACACGCGGTGGAATTCCCGCAAAATCTTCCGAATCTCGTCCTCTGTAAAGTGTTCCATCACGCCCAGGTTATAAACACCATCATAAGTCTGGTCGGGAACCGGAATATCGAAAATGCTTGCATGAATCAAGCGCGCAACCTGAGGCTGCGATTTTCGATAGATGCCCAGCGCCTGGGGTGAAATATCCAAGGCGCACAGCGAGACTTTTTTAGCGATATCGGTATCCACCTGTCCGCTGCCGCAACCTGCGTGCAGGACCTGGCCGCCGGCAGGAAAGTACTTTGGAACAAAATGGTTCACGATTCGCTTGATTATGAACTTGCGGTAAAAAACCGCGATCAGATCGTAAACCAAGGACGCAGGTTTGTTCTTCGCCAACCAGTAAGCGTCCCACTCCCGCCCCGTTGCCGCATCCCGTGCGGTGTGCTGGACGCTGTGTTCCGGCTCGAACGGCCGCGTGTAGAGAAGCGCGTCGCGGTCCAGTAACGTCTTGACATAGAGGTACAGCAACAAAAGCGAACTGTGAACAGCGTCTCTCCAAGCCATCTTCGAGTGTCCATACGTTCGTGCCGGCAATTCCAGAGGAAGTTCTTTTACCGGATGGCCATTGAGCCACAGCACGTACAGGCTTTCGAAAAAGAAGGAATAGCTGCGCGAGTAGACAAGGTCGAAGGTGCTTTCCGGAATCTGCGAAAGCTTATACAGCCGAAATGCGCCCGTAGCGTCGTAGGGCATACGAAGGAAGGTTGTGGTCAGGAAATGCCCTATATAGGTCAAGCCCTTGCGCAGGGCGCTCCAGGAAGCGAGGCTTCCCTGTTGCATGTAACGCGAGCCGATCACCACATCGTACTGGTCGGCATATCCCAGGAAATCGGCAATTCGCTCGGGAGAATGCGTAAAATCGCAGTCCATAGTGAGCAGCAGCTCAAAACCATGCGAGTAAGCCCAGTGGATGCCTTCTTTGTGGGCGCTGCCGATGCCCTGCTTTCCGCTGCGATGGATTGCGTGAACGTTTTGATTTTCAGAGGCTAAACGAGACACAATTTCGCCCGTGCCGTCGGGCGAGTTGTCGTCCAGAAACAAAATATCAGCCGCCAGATTCAGGCTGCGGATGCGAGCGAAGAGGGCTTCCACATTCTCAGCCTCGTTGTATGTGGGGATGAAAATTAAGAGCCGCCGATCAGTGTCCATCAAAATCTACTCCTGCCAGGACCGTGAAAGTGTGTGAGAATAGCGCCTAAGGTGGCGGGGGAGATCCGGGAAAATGGGTGAAATGCGGCGAGCGCCTGAGGTGCGCCGGCACCTCCGAAATTTGCCCCCCAAGAAAGCAACGTACCACCAACCTGATGGAAGTTGGCTGATTATAAAGTATTCCCGCCGACCATGTACACCGTGGCGCCGCTGAAAATGCTGTTACCTAGTTTTGCTCCCCTGGTCATCCGCCGACGCCAGCGCGCAGTCTGGCTTGCCGTCCCGAGAACCGGGCGGAGCCGAGCCGACGGCGGGCGCGGAGATTTGCTCCGAGCTCATCGCTTTCGCCGGCAAGGACCTGCGCACGATCAACTCTCATTCGATGGCTCATAGCGCGGCAGGAGCTCTCTCGCGATCTCTCGCAGCGGGGGGTAGGCCTTATCCTTGGCCGACAGGACGGGGTCAGGAGTGTTCCAGACAATTCCCACCTGCGGGTCGCTCCACAAAACTCCGTGCTCATCATCGGGATGGTAGAAGTCGCTGCACTTATAGAGAAACTCTGCCGTTTCGGAAAGCACCAGGAAGCCGTGCGCGAAGCCGCGCGGAACCAGGATCTGCTGTTTGTTCTCCGCCGATAGCACTGCGGATACCCAGTGGCCAAAATAAGGAGAGCCGACGCGAATATCCACCGCGACGTCCAATACCTCGCCCCGCACCACTCGGCACAGCTTCGCTTGCGGGTGTTTCAGCTGGTAGTGCAGGCCGCGCAGGGTATTCTGGCGCGACCGGGAATGGTTGTCCTGAACGAACACCTCGCGAATGCCGGCTTTCTCCAGCCTGGCCTGGTGATAGCTCTCGAAAAAGAAGCCGCGCCCATCTTCATGCACCTGCGGGCGGATCAGATAGACGCCTGGGATCCTGGTCTCCGTTACCTGCAAGATGCTCCCGTATAGCGGCGTTCAGGCCGTGACTGTTTTCAATGACTTCTCGCGGTGAGTGTAGTACTTGTCGTAATACTGCTGGTAATCGCCGTTGCGCACATGCTGCAGCCATGCGCAGTTAGAGCGATACCAGGCGATCGTCCCCTGAATTCCCTGCTCCAAATCAGTGCGCGGCGACCACCCCAGTTCCCGGCCGATTTTGGAGCACTCCAGGGCATAGCGGCGATCGTGGCCGGGCCTATCCGTCACTGGTGTCATAAGGCTTTCCGGCTTGCCCAGCGCCCGCAGAATGCGCCGCACCATAGAGAGGTTAGGCTCCGTGTTGCCGGCCCCAATGTTGTACACCTCGCCCTCGCGGCCGCGTTCCAAAACCAGGGCCAAGGCGCGGCAATGATCCTCCACGTACAGCCAGTCGCGCTCCTGCAAGCCGTCTCCATAAATGGGGAGCGGCTTGTCTTCCAGCGCATTGGCAATCATCAGAGGAATGAATTTTTCCGGAAACTGATAGGGGCCGTAATTGTTGGAAGCGCGGGTGACGATTCCAGGAAATCCGTAGGTTCTGACGAAGGAGCGCACCAGCATATCGGATGCGGCCTTACTGGCGGAATAGGGGCTGTTGGGCTGCAGCGGATAGCTCTCGTCGGAAGCAAGGCCGGGAGGAATATCGCCGTAAACTTCGTCGGTGGAAACGTGAAGGAAGCGGCCAATTTTCAATTCGCGGGCCACCTGCAACAACACCAGTGTGCCGCGCACGTTGGTTTCGACGATGGGAGCGGGCTCGTAAATGCTGCGGTCCACATGCGACTCAGCGGCGAAATGGACCACCGCCTGGCAGCCCTCCATGGCCGCCCGCACCGCCATGGCATCGCAGATATTGCCTTTAACGAAGCTGTAGCCCGGGTGCGCAGACACCTGCTCCAGGTTCAGCAGGTTGCCCGCGTAAGTCAGGGCGTCATAGTTAACAACGCTGTCACACGCGGGCAAGGAGAGGAGGTGATGAATAAAATTTGACCCGATGAACCCCGCGCCGCCGGTTACAAACACCTTCATCCGCGGGCACCTACCGCTGCCGGAGTCCCGGAAACGCCGGCGGAGGCGGATACCTTGTTGGCCCCCGTCTGCGCCACCAGGTTGGCCGCCCGCCGCAACGATTCAAAGGTTCCCGCGTCGGTCCACCAGCCTTCAAGAAGGCTGTAATTGAGCGCACCCTCCTCCAGGTACAGGTTATTGACATCGGTGATTTCCAATTCTCCGCGGGCCGAGGGCTTCAGAGTGCGAATCTTGTCAAACAGGCTAGAATCGAACAGGTACAGGCCGGTGACGGCATAAGGCGATTTCGGCTGCCGGGGCTTTTCCTCAATGCGGACAATACGCCCGTTGACGATTTCGGGGCAGCCGAAGCGTTCCGGATCGTCCACTTCCTTGAGCAGAATATGGGCCCCCCGGGGCTGCCGGCGAAAGCTTTCGACCGCGGCACAGATGTTGCTTTCGATGATATTGTCGCCCAAGATCACGCACATGGGCCCGCTATCCACAAAGTGCTCCGCCAGGCGCAGAGCATCGGCGATGCCACCCTCGCCCTCCTGGTAGGTGTAGTTGAGATGCTTGAGACCAAAATCCTTGCCGTTGGAGAGCAGGCGGAGAAAGTCGCCCGCGCCCTGGCCGCCGGTGACCACCAGGATTTCGCGGATGCCGGCATTCACCAGCGCCTGCAGGGGGTAAAAGATCATAGGCTGGTTGTAGACCGGGAGCAGGTGCTTATTGATGACGCGCGTCAAGGGATGCAGGCGCGTGCCGAGACCTCCCGCCAGCACTACACCTTTCATAAGCTTCTCCTGTAGAGAGTGGTCTTATTGGACATTTTACGACCTGATGCGAAGCAAGAGGAATGCCCGAAGGGAAAGTTCACGGTGTTGGTTACTATACCGTACACCCGGGCAAATCGCGAGTTGCAGGCTTGCCGGCCGGAGATGGTTTCCACAACCGCGAATGGAGCCCGGCGCGGTGACCGGGCGGCCGAACTTGACAGTGGAAGTAGCTGGAGCTATAAGCAATAATTCCAACCTGAAGCAGTCACTTTCCCGTGTTCGAACTGGTCCGCGACACTTTCCATTACCGTGAACTCATCTGGGCGCTGGCGCTCAAAGAGTTGCGCGTCCGGTACAAACGCTCAGTGCTGGGTTTTCTCTGGGCGCTGCTCAACCCGCTGCTAATGATGGTTGTGCTGACCCTGGTTTTCGGCACCATCATGCGCTTCTCCATTGACCACTATGCCATCTTCCTGCTGAGCATGCTGTTGCCCTGGACTTTTTTCTCGCAAGCTCTGTCTTATTCGGTGGAATCGGTTGTGAGCAACGCCGAGCTGCTGAAAAAGGTCCGTGTTCCCAAACTGGTGTTTCCGGTGGCCGCGGTCGTGGCCAATATTATTAACTTCCTACTCTCTCTGATCCCGCTGGCTCTGATCGTCGTGGCGCTTCGCTTTCCTTTGCGCTGGACCTGGGTGTACCTTCCCATTCCCATGGCCGGCCTGTTCCTGTTCACCCTGGGAACATCGTTCTTTTTCGCCGCCATTAACGTCTTCTTCCGCGACATCAGTCACATCGTACAGATCCTGCTCTCTGCCTGGTTCTACGGCTCCCCCATCATTTATTCGATCGATTTTATTCCCAAGAAATACCACCTGCTTTTCCGCCTGAATCCTATGCTCTACGTCCTGAACGGTTTCCGGCTGAGCATTTATTACGGGCAGTTGCCCACGCCGCAATCGGTCGCCATGTCGCTGGGTTGCGGAATAGCAGCCGTGGTGATCGGGTTTAGCCTGTTCCGCCGCTATCAGGATATATTTGTTTACTACGTGTAGGGTGCCATGCCGAATCTGGCCGTGCGCTTCGAAAATGTGGTGCAACGCTTCCGGGTGATCCAGGAACGTCCGGATACCCTGCGCGAAGCCTTCGCCCGCGTCTACGCCACCAATCCCACGATCACCGGCGCCCGCGCTGGGCTGCGTGCCACGGACGAGGGCGTGGCCATCGCGCGAGCGCCGGGCCTGCCCAATGCGAATCTCACCGCCAGCTACAATGAATATGTGAAACG
>Ga0134128_10010172_pt1 | contig 11274 bp, 9 predicted proteins | sample KB31754_FD_96462 | JGI IMG/M metagenome (GOLD analysis project Ga0134128, IMG submission 96462) | Terrestrial soil microbial communities with excess Nitrogen fertilizer from Kellogg Biological Station, Michigan, USA - KB3-175-4 | ecosystem: Environmental > Terrestrial > Soil > Unclassified ...
GCGAAACTGTGGTTGTCTCGGCGGGCGCGGGCTCGGTCGGCTCGATCGTCGGCCAGATCGCCAAGATCAAGGGGTGTCATGTCGTCGGCATCGCCGGCGGCAGTGACAAGTGCCAATGGCTCACCTCCGAGCTCGGCTTCGATGCCGCCGTCGACTACAAGGACGGCGCAGTCTTCAAGGCGTTGCGCGCCGCCGCGCCAAAAGGCATCGACGTCTATTTCGACAACGTCGGCGGCGACATCCTCGAGGCCTGCCTGGCGCAGATGAACAATTACGGCCGCATCGCCTGCTGCGGTGCGATCTCGCAATATGACGGCGTGCCGTCGGCGCATGGTCCGCGCGGCGTGCCGGGCCTGATCGTGGTGAAGCGCCTCATCATGCAAGGCTTCATCGTGATGGATTTCATGGCGCAGCGCGACAAGGCGCTCGCCGATCTGCAGGCCTGGACTTCGTCGGGCAAGCTGAAGGTGCAAGAGGACATCATCGACGGCCTCGAAAACACACCAAAGGCGCTGATCGGGCTTCTCGCCGGAGACAACCGCGGCAAACGCATGATCAGGGTGTGACAAGCTGTCATGCCTCCCCGTAAAAGACGCTTGCGGGACAAGGGAAAAGCGGAAGATGATGCGGCTCGCGCGGATGTTCCCTTGAGGTGTTGCAGAGTTTGATTCAGGCGAAGCGGCGGCTTCCGGAAGAAATGGGGGATTAAGATGGCCCAGAACGCAAAGACAGCGTTGCTGCTCTTGGCTGCCGCCTTCGCCCTATCGACACCGGCCTTTTCGCAGGCGCCGAGCCAGGCGCAGCGCGACGCGATCAAATCCAAGTGTCGCTCCGATTATATCGCGCATTGCTCCAGCATTCCGCCGGGCGGCGCGGCCTCGCTGCAATGCCTGCAACAGAACATGGCAAGCCTGTCAGGTGCTTGCGCAACCGCAGTGAAGGCCGTGGCAACGCCCGCCGCCGCCAAGGCGGAGCCTGCCCCCGCTGCGGCGAAGGAGGAGCCGAAGGAGACCAGGGCCGAGCCGGCGCCCGCACCTGCTGCTGCAGCGCCGGCAAACGCGGCTGCCGAGCCCGCGGCCAAAAGCCCAGCCAAGGCCGCCGCCGCAACACCAGGCAAGCCGACCAGTGCCCAGATCTCGGCGGTCCGCGCCAACTGTCGTTCCGACTATCCCAAGGTCTGCGCCGGCGTGCCGACCGGCGGCGCCCCGGCGTTGCAGTGCCTCGAAAAGAACAAGGCCAGGCTCTCGGCCGCCTGCGGGAAGGCGGTTGCGGCAGCGGTCGGCGGCACGGAATCGGCAGCGGCAGGCTCTACAGCACCGGCAAGCGCCAATGCCAGCCCGGCAGCTCCTCCCGCCGCCGCTGCGCCGGGGGCGCCGGCGCTGGTGCTCCGCCCCATGCGGCCACGCGAGGTGCTGTTCGTGATGCGCTCTGCCTGCGGCGCCGACGTGCGAGCGCTCTGCGCCGGCATGCCAGCAGGCGGCGGACGGATCATCGAGTGTCTCGCCTCGCAATCGGCCAAGCTATCGCCGGCATGCCGGGGCGTACTCGGACAGTTTGCCGCGCGTTAACGCGCGATGATTTGAGGATGAATCATCATCGTGCTTTGGCCTTTGTTCGCGCATGATCCCTCGGGTCAAGCTCGACGGCATACGTTTCGGACCTACCTTCGCCACGCCCAGGCGTCAAACTACACGGACAGTTCTTTCCAGGACTTCGCGCAGGCGGGAAACCGCTGCACACTTTTCCGGATCAGGCCAGGAGTTGCCAATGCCGGTCGCTGCATCTGACCGAGCGGGCTGACCGGCTCAAGGGTTAAGAGAATTTTCCCTCTGGCGCGGACGCCGCGCCGGAGGTAGGGTAGCACAAGATAGTAAGTGTACTGTCAATCTGGGAGGCGACCCTTGCGCATCGCCGTGATCGGCGCAGGACCCGGCGGGCTCTATTTCGCCTATCTCTGGAAGCGGCGTCACCCGGAGGCCGAGGTCGACCTGTTCGAGCAGAACCCGGCCGGCGCGACCTGGGGCTTCGGCGTTGTGTTTTCGGACCAGGCGCTGGAGTTCCTGCGCGCCGACGATCCTGACACCGTCGACGCCATCGCCCCGCGCATGGAGAGCTGGAGGAACATCACGCTCAATCTCCGTGGTGAAAGCGTCGAGATCGACGGTGTCGGCTTCTCCTCGATCGGCCGGCTGCAGCTCTTGACCTTGCTGCAGGCGCGCGCCCGCGAGGCTGGTGTCGTGGCGCGCTTTGAAACGGCGGTGCAAAGGGTCGATCAATTGTCCGGTTACGACGTGATCGTCGCCGCCGACGGACTCAACTCGCTGGTGCGCCGCGGCTTTGAAAAAGAGTTCGGCGCGTCGGTGACGACATCGACCAACAAATTCGCCTGGTACGGCACGACGAAGACCTTTGCGACGCTGTCGCAGAGCTTTGTCGCGACCGAGCGCGGCAGCTTCAACGCCCACCATTACCGCTATTCGCCCGCGATGAGCACCTTCCTGGTCGAATGCGACGCGGCGACCTGGGCGGCTTACGGGTTTGCCGACAAGACAATCGAGGAATCGCAGGCGGTCTGCGAACGGGTGTTTGCGAAGACGCTCGATGGTCATAGACTGGTGTCGAACAAGTCGGTGTGGCGCAATTTTCCCTGGATCTGGAACGAGCGCTGGTCGCACCGGAACATGGTGCTGATCGGCGACGCGCTGCATTCAGCGCACTTCTCCATCGGCTCGGGCACGCGGCTTGCGATCGAGGACGCGATCGCACTTGTGAAGGCGCTGGAGACGGAGGCCGATATTGCGGCGGCGCTGGCGCGCTATGAGCACGAGCGCAAGCCGATCGTGAAAAAGCTTGTGACCGCTGCGCGCACCAGCGCCGACTGGTATGAACACTTTTCCGACCACATGAAGCTGGACTTGACGGACTTCGCCTACAGCTACATCACGCGCTCGGGGCGCATCGACGACGCGCGGCTGCGCGCGATGTCGCCGCAATTCATGGCGCGCTACGAGGCGTCGCGAAAGATCGGAGCGCGTCATGACGCGTGAAATCCGCGACTCTGTCCCGCAGGACTGCGCCGGCGCCCGCGAGATCGGCTTTGCGTTGCCGGAGCGCTATAACGCGAGCCGTGTCCTCTTCGACAATCTCACAAGAGGCTTTGGCGACCGGCTCGCTGTGATCGGCCCCGCCGGCACACGAACCTATGCCGAGCTTTGCGCGGACGCCTGTCGCTGGGGCAACGGCCTTGTCTCGCTCGGCCTGAAGCGCGGCGACCGCGTGCTCTTGTTCCTCGACGACACGCCGATCTATCCGGCCGCCTTCTTCGGCGCGGTGCGCGCCGGCTTCGTACCGCTGTTGATCAACACGCTGACACCGCCGGACCTCCTGCAATTCTATCTCGCCGACAGCGGGGCTGCGGTTGCGGTGGTCGAAGCGGAATTCTGCGCGCGGTTCGACGGGCAGGCCTGCAAGGAAACAGGCTTGCGCACGCTGATCGTGGTCAATGGCGCGATCGGCGCGCATGCTGCACCGAACGCGATCACGTCCGAGCCATGGCTGGCCGGTCTGGCGAGCGACCTGGACGAAGCCGATACGTTTCGCAACGAGATGGCGTTCTGGATGTATTCGTCGGGCTCGACCGGCCGTCCCAAGGGCATCGTGCACCTGCAGCACGACATGGCCTATAGCGACGAAGCCTTTGCCAGGAACGTGCTCAAGCTGAAGGGCGGCGACATCTGCTTCTCGGTACCGAAGATTTTCTTCGCCTATGGCTTTGGCAATTCCATCACCTTCCCGTTCTCCGCCGGCGCCGCCACGCTGTTGCTGCCGGGTCAGCCCAAGCCCGCCTCGATCTTCGAAGCAATGGGGCGGTTCAAGCCGACCGTCTTTTTCGGCCTGCCGACGCTCTATACCTCGCTCACGAAAGCCGAAGGCGCACGAGAGGCCGATTTCTCCTCGCTGCGCATGGCGGTCTCCGCGGCCGAAGTGCTCTCCAGCGACGTCTTCAACGGCTGGAAGCAGCTCACGAGCCTGGAAATCGTCGAAGGTCTCGGCTCGACCGAGGTGCTGCACATCTATCTCTGCAATCGCGAGGAGAAGAAGAAGCCTGGCGCCGCAGGCTTGCGCGTGCCCGGCTACGAAATCCTGCTCAAGGACAAGGACGGCCGCGAGGTCGGCGACAACGAGGAAGGCATTTTGTGGGTCCGCGGCGATTCGGCGACGCCGCTGTACTGGAACCGCCCGGACAAATCCGCCGAGACGATCCGCGAGGATGGCTGGATCTACACCGGCGACCGCTTTGTGCGCGATACGGAAGGCTTCCACTTCTTTCGCGGCCGCGCCGACGATCTGATCAAGATTTCCGGCCGGTGGGTCTATCCGCTCGAGGTCGAGCTGTGCCTTGCCGAGCATCCCGAGGTCCGCGAGTGCGCGGTCTACGCCGCCGAGCTGCCCGACCGGCGCATGACGCTGAAGGCGGTCGTGGTGTTGAACGGCCGCTGCGATGACGAAGCCGGCGCGACGAGGCAGCTTCAGGACTATGTCAAGGCGAAGCTGTTGCCTTACAAATATCCGCGCGAAATCAAATTCATCGGCGAATTGCCAAAGACGGGTACCGGCAAGATCGATCGCCAGGCTGTGATGCGGATTTAATCTCTCAAGAGATCTCCGATTATTCGAATATTCACTTCCTATTTTTGTGGTAAATGCAGATGTCAATATAACAAACGTCAATATTTAAAGTTCATGGAAATCAAAACTCTGAATTATGCTTACTGTACAGTGCTTTGTAGATTATTATCGCAGGAGACTTTGCAACCAAGATTAAATGTTAAATACATTAATTTTTGATTTGCGCGATCTTTAATAAACCATATAGTAAGCCGTCCCGCGGCCATGCGGGAGAGAAGCAACGAGAGCTTTGGAGGCAGCAGATTCGAGGACTACGGCGGCGGCCGATCGCGAAGCATTGATGAGTGGCTCTCTCAGGACAACCTGCTGACCAAGCGCGATATGATGCGGCTTTTCCCCTGACTCGAAATAATCACAGAGTTCTTCGTACTGCTTCCTAAATTGCCCATTGCGGTGAGCAGATCACCGCCGTGCCGGCAGTCCCATGTTGACCCGGACGAGGGGAAGTTTCGGAGGAAGCGCGGCGGTGCTGTTCTCAATTCAATATTTGCGGGCCGTAGCTGCCCTGTCGGTGGTTGTTTTTCATGCAACCTGGACCGCGAACCAGACGTTCCACACAATCCCGCCGGTCCAGTGTCCTGCCGCGGGCGTCGACATATTCTTTGTCATCTCCGGCTTCATCATGTGGGTGACGGCCCGCGACCAACCTCCAGATATTTTTTTCAAGAATCGCATAACTCGCATCGTGCCGCTGTATTGGGCGGTGACCGTCGCGTTGTATTTCGGGTGGCTCCTTGTGGGGCATGCGGCACCGCCTCCTGTGGATTTGCTCAAATCGCTCACGTTCATCCCCTACGTCGCCGAAAACGGTGCACTGGAGCCGGTTGTCTCCGTCGGATGGACGTTGAATTACGAAATGTTTTTCTATGCCCTGTTTGCCGCCTCACTCATGGCGCCCAAATCATTGCGACCTGCAATCCTGCTTTCCACGCTCTCGCTCCTGGTGATCGCGGGGACCGTATGGCACGTCGCGCCCCCATGGACGTTCTATACGAGCCCGCTTCTGCTGGAGTTCGCTTCCGGAGTGTTCCTGGGCATGGCGTTTGGCGCCCTGGGCATCCCCGGCAAGCGGGGCGGCGCGGCCCTGATTCTTATCGGCGTGTTTTGTTTGATGGCATCCGAACTGCACCCGCCTGGTGATTCCCATTGGCGGCGCATGATCGTTTGGGGATTGCCTGCGTTCTGTATCGTCATGGGCGCCCTTTCATTTGATAGCGAATCTTGCGTCCGCCCCCTGAAAGCCGCAGGCGATGCCTCGTATTCCATCTATCTCTCGCACGCGCTCGTCATTTCTGCCGTCAAAAGCACTCTTCTTGCAATCGGTATCAACGGCCTTGAGGCCAGCGTGCTTCTAGTCGCGCTCAGCATCCCTGCGAGTGGTCTCATCGGGTTTGCCATCTATTCACTGATCGAGCGACCACTCCTGGCTTACATCCGAACCGACCGCCGGTACTCCACACCCTATCCAAGGTCGAGCCGATCCGCCTAGGCCGTAGCCCCGTCGCGCTTTAGCCCTTCAATCCGGTCCCGCCATAGAGCCAGGCGAGATCGCCGTACCAATCCGCCGACGTTTTCGCGCCCATGATGGCGTTGCGCAGGCGGGCGTGCTCACCGTCGGGATGATAGATATGCTCGCCGATCGCGCGCGACAGTAACTGCACCCGCGCGGTGCGCGGAAAGCGCTGCGCGCGATAGGCCTCGAGTGCGGCTGCGTGGTCATCCGCATGCTGCGCCAGCACGTGCGACAGGCACACCGCATCTTCCATCGCCTGGCATGCGCCTTGCGCGAAATATTGCAGCATCGGATGCGCGGCATCGCCGAGCAGCGCGACGCGGCCGTCGATCCAGCGCATCGTGGGATCGCGGTCGCACAACACCCAGAGCCGCCAGTTCTTGCCATGGCGGATGATGCTTTGCGCGCGCTGATGGACGTGACGAAAGCCCTGCATCACCTCTTGCTCGGACACCGGCTGGCCGGCGACCGGCTCCGGCGCGTCGTTGTGATAGGTGACGACGAGATTGAACACTTTCCAGCCCGAGAGCGGGTAATGCACAATGTGGCATTTCGGACCGGCCCACAACGTCGCCGCGTTCCAGCGCAAATCCTCCGGCATCTGCTCAGTCGGGATCACCGAGCGATAGGTGGTGTGACCGGAGACGCGCGGCGGGCCGTCCGCAGTGACCTGCTTGCGCACGTTCGACCATAGCCCGTCGGCGCCGATCAGGAGCGAGCCGGTGACGCGCTCGCCACTCGAAAGCCGCGCCGTCACGGATGAACCGTCCTGATCGTAGCCGACCACTTCGCTCGAGACGCGCAGATCGATCATATCACTGTCGCGGCAGGCCTTGAGGAACACACCGTGCAGGTCGCCGCGATGCACGACCGCATAGGGGTTGCCAAACCGCACGCGAAAATTTTCACCGAGATCGACATGGGTGATTTCTTCCGCGGTGAGTGCATCCATCAGCCGGAGCTGGTCGATATAAACCGCCATGTTGCGCGCAGCTTCGCCGACGCCGAGATAGTCGAAGGCATGAAACGCATTCGGCCCGAGTTGGATGCCGGCGCCGATCTCGCCAAGCGCGGAGGCCTTCTCCAGCAGGATCGAGCGAAAGCCCTTTTGCGCAAGGCCCAGCGCAGCAGCGAGCCCGCCGATGCCGCCGCCGGCGATCAGGATCGGCAGCCTTGGCGAATTCGCCATCATCAGCCCGATTTCCCGAGATGTTCGAGCGCGTCCTCGGCGCGCAGCGGCACGCGCGAGGCCTCGTTGTTGAGGTCGACGAGCTGCGACAACAGCGCCATCAGCGTCTTGCGGTCGCCTGCTTTCAGGGGCTGCAGCATCCGCACCTGGGCGCGATCGACTGACGGCGCGATATCGCGCAGGATCGCTGCACCCGCCCTGGTCAGACAGAGCAGTTTCACGCGCTTGTCGCCGGGCGAGGGTTTGCGCTCGATCAGCTGCTTCGCCTCCAGCCGCTCGATGACGTTGCCGAGGGTCGAGCGGTCGAAGGCGATCACGGCGGATAGCCGCGTCGCATCGATGCCGGGATGGGTGTGGATCGCAATCAGCGCCGCGTATTGCACCGGCGTCAGGTCGAACGCCCTGCACTCCTCGACAAAGAGCGCGACCGCGATCTGCTGCATGCGGCGGAACAGATAGCCGGGCGCGGCATAGACCGCGTCCATCGTGATCGACTTCGCGTTATTCGGCATCGGGCTGCTTGTCCGGAGCGGCGTCGGCAAACGCCTTCATCGCCGTGGCCGCGGCCTCTGCCTTGAGCAGCCGCGGAAAGGCATTGACGTCGACGCCGAAGCGCCGCGCATTCGCAAGCTGCGGCACCAGGCAGAGATCGGCGAGCGAAGCCTTGTCGCCGTAGCAGAACGGGCCGCGCTCGCCGGCGATCAATGTCTCGCAGGCCGACAGCCCCTCGCGGTTGGCCCAGGCGGCCCAGGCCGTCACTTGCTCATTGGGCAGGCCAAGCTCGCGTAGTCGCGTCAGCACCTTGAGATTTTGCACCGGGTGGATGTCGCAGGCGATCGCCTGGGCGAAGGCGCGGACCTTCGCCCGCTGCAGGGGATCCTTGGGCAACAGCGGCGGCTCGGGATGGGTCTCGTCCAGCCATTCGATGATGGCGAGCGACTGGGTCAGAACCTCGCCGGCATTACCTTCCAGGGCCGGCACAAGCCCCTGCGGGTTGATGGCAAGGTAGGCGGGCGCGCATTGCTCTCCCTTGCGCAAATGGTGGGACAGGTGTTCGACGGACAAACCCTTCAGGTTCAAGGCTATCCTGACCCGATAGGCCGCGCTGCTGCGGAAATAGCCATGCAGCTTCATCGGAACCTCCCCTTGATCTTGTGGTTTTGCTCGTCATTCCGGGATGGTCCGAAGGACCAGACCCGGAATCTCGAGATTCCGGGTTCGATGCTTCGCATCGCCCCGGAACGACCGCTTAAAGCGGTCGGTTGACGCTACCCAGATTGTCAGTATGCTGTCAATCTAGCGAAAGAACAAGCGGGAGGCCGCCATGGAAGCCGTGTTGAAGACCCCGGAGCGCGAGGCATTCTACAAGAAGATCGAGGGCGAAAGCCTCGCCGCGCTGTGGAACGTGATGGGCGACATCATCACGCCGGAGCCGAAGAGCGCCTGCCGACCGCATCTGTGGAAGTTCGACGTGATCCGCGACTACATGACCGAAGCGGGCAAGCTGATCACCGCCAGGGAAGCCGAGCGGCGCGTATTGATCCTGGAGAACCCGGGCCTGCGCGGCCAGTCGAAGGTCACGACCTCGCTGTTTGCCGGCATCCAGATGGTGATTCCCGGCGACGTCGCGCCCGCGCACAGGCACAGCCAGTCGGCGCTGCGCTTCATCCTCGAAGGCAAGGGCGCCTACACCTCCGTCGATGGCGAGCGCACCGCGATGGAGCCCGGCGACTTCGTCATCACGCCGTCGATGACCTGGCACGATCATTCCAACGAGACCAGCGAACCGATGTTCTGGCTCGACGGGCTCGATATCCCGATCGTGCAGTTCCTCGATGCGTCCTTTGCGGAAGGATTGAAGGAAGACCAGCAGAAGATCACCAGGCCGGCCGGCGACAGCTTTGCGCGCTACGGCCGCAACCTGCTGCCGGTTGACGAAAAGCGCAACTCAAAGACCTCGCCGATCTTCAACTATCCCTATCACCACACCCGCGAGGCGCTGGAGCAGGCCCGCGCGCGCGACGAATGGGATGCTTGCCACGGGCTGAAGCTGAAATTTTCCAACCCCGAGACCGGCGATTTCGCCATGCCGACCATCGGCACCTTCATCCAGCTCCTGCCCAAGGGTTTCAAGACCGCGCGCTATCGCGCGACCGATGCCACCGTGTTTGCGGCGATCGAAGGCAAGGGCCGCACCAGGGTCGGCGAGAAGACCTTCGAATGGGGCCCGCGCGACCTGTTCGTGGTGCCGAGCTGGCACTGGGTCACCCACGAGGCCGATGCCGATTCGGTGCTGTTCAGCTTCTCCGATCGCCCGGTGCAGCAGAAGCTCGACCTGTTCCGCGAAGACCGCGGCAACGCCTAACGTCACCTCGCCGTCGTTGCGAGGAGATCGCTAGCGCCAGCGCAACAGCCTCGCCTCGAGCAAATTGATCAGCTTGCCGACCGCGAGCCCGAACAGCGACAGGATCACGACGCCCGCGAGCAACTGGTCGGTCTGCATGAGATTGCCGGCCTGTAGCACGAAGGCGCCGATGCCGTGCTCGGCGCCAATCATCTCGGCGCTGACGACGAGCAGCAGCGCGATCGAGGTCGTGATGCGGAACCCCGCCAAAATCGCGGGCAGCGCGCCCGGCCAGATCACCCGGCGCACGATGGTCGAAAACGGCACGTTGAAACTCTGCGCCATACGAATCAGATTGCGCGGCACGGCGTCGACGCCGCTATAGACCGAGATCGCGGTCGAGAAGAACACCCCGAGCGCAATGGTTGCGATCTTCGGCTCCTCGCCGATCCCGAGCCAAAGGATCAGGAGCGGCAGCAACGCGATTTTTGGAATCGGAAACAGCGCGGAGATAAAGGTGATGCCGACCGCCCGGGCGTAATTGAACAGCCCGATGGCAAAGCCGACGCCAATGCCGGCAATGGTGCCGAGTACCCAGCCGATCCCGATCCGCATCAGGGATGCCGACACATTCTGCCACAGCGCGCCGCTGACGGCGAGTTGCCAGATCGCTTTCGCGATCGCAAGCGGCGTCGGCAGGAACAGCGAGCTGACAAGGCCCGCGCCGCCGGCCGCCTGCCAGACAGCGAGCACGACCAGAAGCGCGATCCAGCCGCCATGGCGGCTCGCGCGCGGCGCAAAGCCGGCGCCGCGAAACGCGACCGGCCGCGTGCCGGCTTGCCGCTCTGGCTCGGCCGAACGGTCAAGCATGCTGTACCTCGCGCTCGGCGTCGATCGCTTCGCCGCGGATCAGCGACCACAGCTCGTTCTGCAGCGTCAGCAGCTTGCCGCGGGCCTCGCCTGCGCCGCGCGCGGAGCGGTGGATGGTGACCGGCACGATCTCCCGCACCCGGCCGGGGCGGCGCGACAGCACGACGATGCGGTCGGCGAGCCGAACAGCCTCCTCGAGATTGTGCGTGACATAGATCGCGCCCATCGTGCCGTCGGCGAGCAGGCGAATGAAATCCTCCAGCAGCAACTCGCGGGTCTGCGAATCCAGCGCCGACAGCGGCTCATCCATCAGCAGGATCGCGGGCCTGACCGCCAGCGCCCGCGCAATGCCGACGCGCTGGCGCATGCCGCCGGAGAGTTGCTTGGGATAGGCGCTGCGGAAATCGGAAAGCGACGTGCGCCGCAACGCATCGTCGACCAGCGCGCGACGCTCCGCCGGCGCAAGCTGTGTGTGCAGCAGCGGAAAGGCGACATTGGCCTCCACCGTGCACCAGGGCAGCAGCGCAAAATCCTGGAATACGAAGGTCAGCGGATTGAAGCTGCCCGTCGGTGGCGCGCCGCGCGATTTCGCCGCTCCCGAGGCGGGCTGCAACAACCCGCCCAGGATCGAGAGCAGGGTGCTCTTGCCGCAACCCGACGGACCGACTA
>Ga0134128_10010173_pt1 | contig 11274 bp, 11 predicted proteins | sample KB31754_FD_96462 | JGI IMG/M metagenome (GOLD analysis project Ga0134128, IMG submission 96462) | Terrestrial soil microbial communities with excess Nitrogen fertilizer from Kellogg Biological Station, Michigan, USA - KB3-175-4 | ecosystem: Environmental > Terrestrial > Soil > Unclassified ...
AATTTCCGAAAGTTGTCCCTCAAACCGGCCAGCCAATTGGTTGAGATCGGTTTGGAAGCCGGCGGTTTCCTTCGTCTGGCGAATCGCCGACAACGTTGGAGAACGACTGCCGGTATCCTCGAGACAATAGCGCTCGATGATCGCCATCAGCTCGTCGGCGCTCAAGCCTTTGTTCAAAAACCCATCCATGCCTTCGCGAATACACCGTTGATTGTCTTCAGGACGATCGAACGACGTCACGGCCAGAATCGGCGTGTAAATGCGCAGCGGTTTTTCATACTGACGAATTAGCTTGGTGGCCTCGAAGCCATCCATGACAGGCATGTCGAGATCCATGAGCACGATCGTGTAGCGCATGCGCATGCAAGCGCTCACCGCTTCCTGTCCGTTGGCGACGACATCGCAGGCGATGCCGAACTTATTGAGGTGCATGACGAGAATCTTGGTGTTGATCGGGATGTCGTCGACTACCAACACTCTTTTCATGTCTATTCCTAAACCGATGCGGCCTTTCAGCCAGCCAAGACCTTCAGTTTCGCCATTTGTCAAAAGGTCTGCTGCAAAAGAGTGACGTGCAAACCCGACAACAGATTAGATGTTCCACTTGAGTGTCATCTCAAACCCGGATGTGACTACGATTCTGCCGACTATCGATCACACACGCAAAGCGGCTGCATGCTCCTCGGTGACTTTTTTACGCTCGGAATTGCACGCGGTGCGCCAACGCCATAGTCGCTTGACAGTCCAAATCGTGCTTCGAATCTTATCCAGCTTGCTCTCACCGACACGAGGCCGATAATCGATGAACATCTCCTCGCAACGCCAGCCGCACGCGGCAGGCCCTACCTGGAGTTCAACAGGCAGGGCGGGACCGTCTGGATCGTACGGAAAGTCTTTGATCAGCTCCTTGCTGTAGGCGCGCATGCCGGTATGAACGTCAGTGGACTGGACGTTGCAGATCACAAACGCCAGCCAGGCAAAAAGTCGATTGGCAAGATAATTGGCGAAGGGCATCGCGGCCGGACGCTTCTGCAAGCGTGAAGCGCTTACCAGATCTGCTCCCTGCTGCATCAGCAAAAGCATGTCCTTCAAGGCCGCTACCGGGTAAGTGTCGTCGCAATCGAGAGTGCAAACGATTGGCTTGCTCGCCGTAGTCAAAGCTTTGTCCATGGCCCGTCCGTATCCTTCAGGAGGAAATTGGCGAACCACGACACAATTGAGAGAACGCGCGATCTCAGCCGTACGGTCTTTGCTGCTATCAACCACGACAATTTCCGCTTCGGGCAAAGTACCGCGTATATCGTTGACGACTTTGGCAATCGCGCCCTCTTCGTTGAGGGTAATCATGACCACCGATACGTCACGTCCCGATTCAAGTTGTGCCCTCAGGCTCATGGCATTTATCCCACGCTTTAAAAACCGAATTATAAACTATTTCGGCTGTTGCTCAAGGTGAGACTCGAGGTCATGCACGCCTTCCGGTGTGCCGACCTCATAAAAACGCTGGTTTATCTCGTACGCGGCCAATTGTTTTTCGGCGATCAGCGGCACGATCACTTCTGAGAGATCGAACCTTTTCCCCACCAGTCCGGCAAAAACGCCACGATCAAAGATTGACAAACCGAAATCAACATGCACCATATCTGGTGCTGGATGTTCCTTGTTGTATTCTTGCACGCGATTAGCGAGCACTCGTAAATTGCTGGGGATAAGCCGGTTTTCATTACGGTAAACAGTCATCAAGACGCTGGTTCCGGCGGTAAGGAATGCCTGGTAGATCGGCGCAAATGGCACATCCAAATAAGAGTCTCCGTAAACAACGGCAAAGGGCGATGCCACCATTTCGCTGGCTCTGGCAATAGCGCCGCCTGTTCCCAGCGGTTGTTCACCATCTTCGCAATATCGAATGCTGAGCCCGAACTGTTCGCCATTGCCGACGAAATCGATAAGAGGTTTTGCCAGGTGCCCAACACAGAGCACCACATCGCAAACTCCTTCGCGCGCGAGCAAGCGCATTTGATGCGCTATAAACGGTTCTCCATTGACTGGAACCATGGCTTTGGGCAAATCAGGACATAGGGATCGAATGCGCGTGCCCAATCCTCCGGTAGGAATTACAACCGGGGGAAACATGCCGCTAATCCGCGCGACGACCAGACGCCGCCGCCTGATTCTGCTCAAGCATATCCTTGATCGATTTTTTTATCGCTTCGGCAGAGCTATGCTTGCGGCTCCACCCCAGGGCCTTGATCTTCTCGGTATTGAGCCGAACAACAGGCACATCGCCTTTCCAACCACGGTCGCCGCCGCTGAAACGCAAGTGCACCGTAGCTTGAGGACCGATTGCCAGCCCGATGGCAATTCCGGCAATTTCCTTCACGGTAATGTAGTCGCCGGTAGCAACGTTAAATACTTCGAACGGCTTCGTCACCTTCTCGTGCGCCAACAAGACAGCGTCAATAATGTCGGTGATGTAAACGTACGACTTGCTCTGTTTGCCATCGCCCAAGATATCCAAATGAGCCGGCGTCTCCCGCAGTTTTCGAATGAAGTCATAACCGACCCCATGCGTTTGGCGTGGACCGACGACATTGCCAAAACGGAAAGCGACGCCCGACATATCGAACATATAGCAATAAGCCGAGATAAGCGCTTCGCCGGCGAGCTTGCTGGCCCCGTAGGTCGAGATCGGCACCATTGGTCCGTAGTCTTCCGCGACTTCGAGTTCTCCGGTATCTCCGTAGACACCGCTGCCGGATGAATACAGAATACGCTTGGCGCCGGTACGGCGCATGGCTTCAACGACGTTGTTAGTGAGGATCGTTCCCTGATCGAAATCGATCGTCGGCTCGGTGGCAGCTCTGGCAATATCCGGGTTTGACGCCAAATGAATTACTGTCTCATGCCCGTTCATCGCTTCTTCAAGAGCGGGCAGGTTGCCGATCTCACCGGCAATGATGTGCAAGCGACTATCGGTATGATGGCTTAAGTGCCAATTTTTTCCTGAGCTGAAGTTATCGAAGACGGTGACTTTCTTAACGTCGCCGCTAAGTAAGCGGTCTACGAAATGACTGCCGACAAATCCAGCGCCGCCTGTGATAAAGACATTCTCAAGCATGTTGCAGCGCCTCATCATTGATGCGCGCAGCAACGGTTTTCGCGGAGCGTATAACGGCATCCGAATTGTAATAAACGAATTCGGCAAATCTTCCGCATAGCTCGATGCCCTCCTGTTTGCACCAGGAGTAAATGATTTCCAGATTCTTTTCGCGGTCCAGATCGTAAATGGCGTACGCGTACTTGGTGCGCTTGATCGACGTGGTCATAACTTCCTTGCGCTCCAGGAATCCTTCGCGCTCGAGTCCATCGATAACTTCGTTTGCCACCTGATCGTCCGTCATTTTCCACAACGAACTTGTTTCTTTGGCCGTGATCTCGCAGACCATGGATGAGCATCCGTCCGGCGCGTAATTAGATCCAAAATAGTCGTGAAATACGACGCGATGGAAAATCAAATCCGGCTGCGGGAAGTAAGTGGACGTCATGTCGACTTTGCGTGGGCGATTCAACCCGACCATCACAACAATCAATGAGTTGTACTGCAAGCTATCGACAGCGCGCCGAACTTCGTCCGGCACTCCTTCGAGGCAGGCGATGAAATCGAAAATAGGCAACGCATTAACGATGCGTTTGTATTCACGCTCGTCTTTACCATTGGAGACGGCCCAGCCGCGCTCGGTTTTACGCACTTTAGTGATCGGGAATTTGCGAACGATGCGATCGCCCAGATGCGCCTCAAAAGTTCGCGGCAATGTTTGAAAACCACCCGTCTTCGGATAGTGGAAATAAAGCTGGTGCGTATAGCCTTCGGTTTCAATACCCAGAGCAGACTTGACGATGTCTTCGACCGGCGGTTTAGGAATACGTTCTACCCAGTGCGTGCCCATTTCCTTGGGTGACGTTTTCCAGATCTTGGTGTTGTATGGGATCAAATAATGCTCGGCAAAACCTTTGCCGAACGTGTTGTAAATCCAATCCTCGAAGGTGTTCTGAGGGCGAGCCGGATTTTCGAGAAAATTGTACAAACAATCGTAGATGTCGTCTTTATCGAGGACGCCGATGCCGTTCTCGAACGGGTATTTAACGAAGCGGTGCTTGAACCAAACGGTGTTGCGGCGGAAGAGCTTGTTGGTCTGTCCCTTAAGCAGCTCCAGTTCGAAATCGAGAATCTCCGTATCTTTCGAGAAAATGATGTGTCCACCGAGGTCGAAGGTGAATCCATCTTTCTGATAGCTGCGGCACAGCCCACCGCACTCGGCTTCTTTTTCCAGGACCTCACTGTCCTCGCCGATGAAATAGCTCAGGCTCAGCCCGGCTATGCCACCGCCTAGAATACCAACTCGCTTCAAAGCATTGCCTCCTAAACTATGAGCTTGGTTCCTTCGAAATCGAACCGGAACCGCAACTCATTGGCTCCCGCATCGGACATGGCTTTACGTAGGTGCGGCTTGTTCTCGGTGTAAAACATCAAGAATCCGCCGCCGCCGGCTCCAATCAATTTTCCGCCTACGGCGCCCGCTTCTAAACCGATTTTGTAGAGCTCGTTGATGCGATCGTTGCTCATGCCTTGCGAGCGCTTTTGCTTATGCTCCCAATGCTCGTGCATGAGCTCGCCGAAGCGGTGCGTATTTCCGGATTCGAGAGCTTCACGAATACGGAAACCGAGCTCCTTCACGTAGTGAAGGTTATCGATCATGGACTTATCCATTTCCTGACTTTTCTTATCTTGGTCTTTCAGCAGCTCCGAAGCCGAACGTGAGTAACCGGTAAAGAAGATAGCCAGGTGATCTTCGAGCGTATAAAGCGTCGATGACGAAAGCTTTGCCGGACGAGCGCACACACGGCCGTCGGAGCTGATGTCGAAACAGGTGACGCCGCCGTATGCCGAAATGAATTGATCCTGCTTGCCGATTGGTTCTTTCAGAAGATCTATTTCGATCTTGCACGCTTCCTCAGCCAGGTCGTTTGCCCCGACCAGCAAATTTTTCTGATAAGCGTGCAAAGCCTTCAGAAGGGCGGTGGTGAAAGCGCCGGAAGAACCCAGTCCTGTGCCTGCTGGAATATCAGCCATGCTGGTGATTTCCAGGTTGGGTCCGATTTTGAGAGTTTCAAGAGCGGTGCGCACTATCGGATGGCGAATTTCGCGGATTTCCTTAACTCGCTCGAGGTTGGAGTACTTGATGATGTACTCTTCCAGCCAGGCTTGGTGCACCATGATGTAGACGTATTTGTCTATAGCGGCTGATATAAAAAATCCGCCGAAGCGGCTGTAATACGAAGGAAGGTCAGTGCCTCCGCCGCCGAGGGAAATTCGCATTGGGCTGCGCGCGATGATCATTTGGTTACCGTGTTAGCGTTTCGCTTCCTCTTTCGGCGCCGCCACCGACTCCCATTTGGCAGCATTGACCTGCAATGCCGGGTGCGACACCAATAAATGCCATACCACGGCCTGGAAGCCTTCAGTCAGTGGCGTGACCAGATCAGCCTTCACCGGCGGTATCACAACAGCCGCATCCGCGTTCTGTCCACAGTAGCCGCCGTCCTTTCCGACGACGGCAACCACGGCAGCGCCTTGCTGTTGGGCATATTTCACCGCATTGACGAGGTTCATGCTGATATTCTTTTCGGCGCTTCCGCCGCCCACGGAGAATACCAATACGCCATCTTTGGCACCGAGCCGGCTCACTTTCAGCCAATTCGACAGCGTGCTGTCCCATCCGTCATCGTTGACGCGCGCAGTCAGTTCGGAAACATTGTCGTAGGGTGCATAACTTTCCAGATTGCAAAGTTTGCGAAAGTCGCAGGTAGCATGAGAAGCGTGCCCGGCGCCGCCGCCCGATCCCATTATGAAAAGCCGTCCGCCTCTCTCGCGAACCGATGCCAGAGTTGAAGCCGCCGATTCGAGCGCGCTTGCGTCAATCTGGTCGATCACTTCGGCGCAATGTTTCAAGAATGATTTGGCAAAAGTCACAGCTAGTCCCCACGGTTAGCACTACCAGCCCTACTTAATGATTATACCTAGTGCTTCGGACAGTGTGTCTATAATGAACTCCGGTTTGCAGCCGAGGTCTCGATTGTAAGAGTGGCGCAGGTACACGGTTTTTATCCCCGCGGCCTGTCCGGCAAGCACATCCTTTTTGCCGTCGCCGATGATTAATGCTTCCTGCTTGTCTAAACCGTACTTGTCAAGCAACCGTGTAATCATGCCAGGTTTCGGTTTTCGACATTGACAGCCGTGGCTGTCATCATGAATGCAATAGACGATTTCTTTGAACGCAAAGCGGTCCAGAAGCGCAGTCATGTCGGCGAGAATTGACTCGGGAAGCAGTCGCCGACTCACGTCCGGTTGATTCGATACTACAAACAGATTCAAATTTCGTCCCTGAAGTTCTTCATGAAACTGCTCGAACTCCGGCCGGATGTTGAACTCATCCAGACTACGTGGGCTGGAAACGACATCGCCGCGCATGACGATCTCATTTATTACGCCGTCGCGATCGAGAAAGAGATTCTTCATGCAAAGGCTGAGCTTGAGGATGAGTCAAGGCAATTATGACACTTCCCAGCAGGCTGACGCCCGCGGTGTTCCCTGGCTCTATTATTGGCTGGTTTCCTTTACTAGCTGGCTAAACTAATATTGGTTGGCACGCGCCCGACAACAAAATTGAATCGCATTTCTCTACAACACAAAAGCTACTTGCTACCGGCAGCCGTCTTTTTGCTTGCATTTTTTTCGGCGTGGTTGCGACATGCGCCTGGCGTTTGCGGAATCACACACGACGATGGCGTCTACGTGAGCCTCGGCAAAGCTCTCGCCCAAGGACACGGCTTCAGCTTGATCAATTTGCCGGGCTCACCACCTGAGTCCAAATATCCGTTTTTATACCCTGCCGTCCTCTCAGTTCTTTGGACGATGATGCCGTCCTTTCCTGCAAACGTTATCTTGTTTCAACTGTTTAGCGCGTTATGCAGCGGACTGTCGCTTACGCTTGCGGCGATGTTCATGACGCGGTTGGGCTTCGTATCGGCACGCGCAGCTTACGCGGCAGCTTTGGTTTGCGCCAGTGCGCCATACCAAGCATTCGTCGGCTCGTTAGTCATGTCTGACATGGCATTTACGGTGGCCTTCGTCGGCGCGCTGTGGTGGCTTCAGGATAGTTACCTGAAGGACCAGGCAATCATGGCCGAGGATCACCGCAAGAAAGCGTCGTTTGGCAGACAGTTTTTCGGTGGAATTGTACTGGCGCTGCCGTATCTTGTGCGCTCCATTGGTCTGTCTGTGCTCGTCGCCGGTTGGGGATGGCTGTTGTTGAGGCGTAGAGCCAATCGCTGGCTCGCCTTGGGCACCGCTGTCGTTGTTGTACCGTGGTTGTCTTGGGTCTGGTACTGCCACCGAGTTGTCGCCCGCTCGGCAGTCTTGACATATTACAACGATTATTTCGGCTGGTGGAGGACACACACGCAAGCTTACTTTTCCGAGATCGCCCGGGTAAATATTCTGTCCTCAAGCCTTTCCCTCGGCAAACTGCCGCTCGAAGGATTGTGGACACTATTGGGCGCCGGACAGGGCTCTTCGATCATCGTCTTGTTTTACACCGCGTTTGGATTTGTGCTGTGGCTATGCACAATAATTCAATTGAGAAACAAACCAGTAATCGCTTGGTGCCTGGGTCTATACGCGGTCATGTTTCTGGTTTGGCCGTGGCCGCCCGCCCGATTCCTGGTGCCTTTGTTTGTGTTTTGCCTGGCGTTTTTCCTAGAAGCACTCTTACGCCTAACTCCGCTGGGTGCAACCAAGCCATTCTGGAATTCGGTTGCCGCCGGCTGTGCGGCGATTGTAATTGCAGCGAATCTCGCTCTCTTGTGGCAGTATCACGAATTGACGGCGCAGACGGGCTACCCCTATGCGGCAATGCCCATACGCGCGGTGCAATGGCACTCGTACATCGCGGTGGCGGATTGGCTTCGCAACAATCTCAAGCCGAACGATCATCTCGCTGCCGATGCCGATTCGCTGATTTATCTATACAGCGGAATCAAATGTGCACGTCCGTTCTCTACCGATCCTCTGGCACTGCTCTATGGCAGCAAGACCGCACCGGTGGGCACGCCGCAACAGTTGGCAGCAACGTTGGACGACAATAAAATAACGTATCTAGCCTACGTGCCGCTCGTAGACAATCCCGAAGAAGCGGCCTGGGGTGAGCTCATCGCACAGCTTGTACGGCAATATCCAGGCAGAGCCAAGGTGGTGTATACAGAGCCCGATCCTCGCTTTCTTGTCTTACAGTGGACACCGCGGGTCAATGTTAATTAAGGCGCGACTGAGCCAGGCGCTACCTAGGCTTGGGTATAAACTACATTGGACATGCCTGGAGTCGCCTTCTTGGTCCAGCAAGTAGCGCTAAAATCGCAAATTCAGTGGCGGTGGCTGTTTGGTCCACGGCTGGATGTCCTTTTCTTCTTGGTTCCGATTTTTATCGGCATCGGTTGTTTCCTCTGCACGACGAATCCGATGGTGCTGTCGTCGGTTTTCTTGACTGCAGTCATCACCGACTCATTCGAATCGGGTCCATTCCATCAGGGACCAACGCTATTCGCATATTGGGACAAGCAAAATCGCGAATATTTTGCCGGCGATAAAATGCGCCGGGGGATTTTTCTCTTTGGGCCGCCTATGGTCATGGCGATCTCAATTCTGCTCGGCATCGTCAGAAAAGAATTGCTTATTCTCATCTGGATGCTCTGGGCGATTCAGCATTTCATCCAGCAGAACATCGGAATCCTGCTGCTTTATCACAATGGAAAAGCCGGCGAAGCAGTCGTCGATCGAACCATCGAATCACGCAGCCAATGGGCCGCGTGCTTATTCTTTTTCGGGATATTCTGGCAACGTGTGATTTTGCAAGGGCACACAGATCTGCTCACACAGATTTTGATCTGTGGCGCGCTGGCGGCTGCGATTTACTATTGCACTGCTTATGTCATCGAACTGCACAAGAATGTGCAAGCAGGAAGATACATGAACGCGCCGGCGATACTGTTCTGGTTGTTTTCCATTTTTGGTTTCGTACCATTTGCATTTCTGGGCAATACGTTTTTCGACGCGTATATGATTCCCACCACCGTTCACTTCTTCCAATACATCGGGCTCAACTTCTTCATGACGCGCAATAAGTACGACGCACAGCGCGTGCAAGATTTGCCGTGGAAGCAGCCTCTGCTGTTGCTTGCAGTTACGTGCACCTTGCTTGTATCACTCAATCTCGGGCTGGCAATGCTGTGGAAGGACACGCAGATTCCGTCGTTATTGAGAGACGCGTCGCGCGGGGCAATGTTGGGATTGGCCCTGTGCCATTTCTTCCTTGATGCGTTCTTATGGCGCTTCAGAGATCCGTACCTGCGTGCGAGCATCTTGCCGTTCTTAAAGACGTCTCGCTGAATTCGTCGCCGATATACGCTTGAACGAGCGCATGCTTACCGTTCACGTTTCGTAAAGGAAGCGCCAGGTTGACTTATTTGAAACATTGCTGAAATGCGCGCGCTGTATGACTGAATTCGTAGGGTTATATCAAAAGAGCACGCACCGAATCTCGGCGGGCGCGAGCATTGGAGCATCTCATGGTCAGGAAAAACGTTTTGCGCCGCAAGCGAGGACAGGCAATCACCGAGTACGCCGCTGTGATGGCATTTGTCTCACTGATTGTCGCCCTGGCCTTTAATCTTGCCCAGGGCTCGCTGTTTGCTGGTCTGTCCCATTCGTATTCCACAGTGACTGGAACATTGTACGCGCTAAACACAGCTGCATTGGCTGCGGGTCATTGAATGCGCTCACAATCGGCGGTGTGTGGAATCACAATGCCGGTTAGGACACGGTTAGATCATGGCACTATCATAGTCTACGTCCTCCGCACTCAGCCCAACCTTTGTAGGGAGCGATTCTATGAGCATAGAGCACGATCTGCGCGCCAATAAGCCTTCCATCGATGCGACAGCATCTCACGAAAACATCGATGCGGAAGCCAAACGAATCGTCAACCTGGCAGACAGAGGCAACTTCCACCACGTGGCAGCGGCGCTTCGTGCGGACTCCAAACTGCCGCCGGAGCAACGGCACCAATTTTTCCAGGCTCTGCAATCGGAATCGGCGACAGGACATCACGTTCATCCGCTCACGATCACCGGACTTGATGAAAATGCTGGTGTACAAGTGATGTTCAAAAACCACGGCAAGAATCAATTTCTATTTCGCGGTCACGCCGACGCCCGCAATACGGCGACAGACCCTGGGCAGCGGGCACAATCTGCAATCGATGGACGATTCAGCACTCTGCCTCTGCAAAATGGAGAAGGTCCGTTCCAATATCTAATGCGAACGAACCCCAATATGGATGGTCACACCGCGTCTGTGATGGCTCGTCAGCTACGCGATCAATCCGGCAAAACGATTTTCAAAGCGGGCGATCGCCTGCCCACACTGCCGGTAGGCGAACGGCAAGAAGCGATCGCAAAGGAAACAAAGCGACTGGAAGCGCAAGACCGTAAGCAGCGGATAGAGTCAGCGGTCGACCGTTTTCGGGCCAACCCCGCCCATAATGAAGTGCCGAAGTTTGGCGAGCTGCTGGGACTGAAAGACGTTCAGACGAAGGCGATTCTCGATGCTCAGCACAACGACGCGAAATACAAAGGCAAATTGTTCGGCGATATTGCAATCGAGAAAGGATTCATCACAGCAGATCAGCAACACACTGCCGAAAATCTCCAGCGAGACTTGCGCAGTGAGCAGGCGGTCGCGAAGTTCAAAGAAGATCCCGGCAAAGAACCACCGACGGTGCCACAGATTTTAGGACTTGCCCCCTTCGAAACAAAGAAAGCAGAAGCACTGGCGGTGACTCAGCAGAAGCCGATTAGCGACGTCATTGTCGACCTCGGCTACCGCACAAAAGAACAAGTCGCCAATGCGTTCCAAACTGCCGGCACGCTTCAAAAACAGCACCTCGACAAAGTCGGCGACTAGAAAACAGAAAGGGCGGCGCGATGTGCCGCCCTTACAAAAAATAGCAGCCGGCTCAAGCCCGCGGCACCATGTCAAAAAAAATACCAGCGGGCTGAAGCCCGCCGGTACCATTGTTTTTATTAGGGCTGAGCCCTGATGACTGAATAGCCACTGGCACCGCATTTGGTGCGATACCTTACATAACCAAGTCTATCTCT
>Ga0134128_10010174_pt1 | contig 11273 bp, 15 predicted proteins | sample KB31754_FD_96462 | JGI IMG/M metagenome (GOLD analysis project Ga0134128, IMG submission 96462) | Terrestrial soil microbial communities with excess Nitrogen fertilizer from Kellogg Biological Station, Michigan, USA - KB3-175-4 | ecosystem: Environmental > Terrestrial > Soil > Unclassified ...
CCAAGCGAGCCGCTCACGTTCGCGCCGTGGACATTCGATACGACATGGCAGCGTGCGCCACACCCCACCGGCTGCGCCTGCCTTCCCTGTCGCAACAAAGTGATGTAACCGAGGCAACACCATGACCGACTTCGAACTCTTCGCCGCACCCGTAGTCCTGCTCGCAGTTCTCCTCGCCTGGTGGATGTGGGGCTATCAGCATTGGCGAGTCTGGGCTTCGCATCAGCGCGGGCTCGCGGACCTGCAGCAGGCCAAAAACGAGCAGCAGATCCAGGTTGCGCAGGCGCAGGGTCGATTGGACGCCGCCGAACTCAACAAGAAAGCCGCCATTGTCGAGGCCGAGGCCGTCGCAGCGCAGATCGAGCGCATCGGCGCCGGCCTAACTCAGCACGACCTTTACCTCAAGTGGCAATGGATTCGCATGATGGAGGAGCGTGATTCGGGCGAGACCATCTACGTGCCGACGGAGGCGAATCTGCCGCTGCTTGAGGCGACGCGGAGGACGGTGAAATGACCCGGCACCTCAAGTATGGGTGCCTCTCGTGCGGTTTCTACGTTCACGATGGCACTGGAGAGTGACTCACCATGAAACCCGCCCTGACTCCCATCGAGGAGGATGAACTGTTGAGCAAGGTCGAACTGCGCGACAGCTTGACCGACAAACGCCTCTGCGAGCGCTACGGTATCGCCCGCAGCACCCTTTGGAGCGCCATCGAACGCGCCAAGGCGAGACGCGAGGCCCGTCGGGCTGCGGCTACGGAACCGGACATGGAGCCGGACACGCGGCCCTTCGTGCAGGGCATGGCAATCCTAGCCTGAAAAGACGCTAACCTAACATTCGGGCACAATGCTTGTGTCCGAGGCTTGACAGAGGCGGCACAATGCCGTCCCGTGAAGCTGAAGCCGACAGACGCCATCGCCTACGCCTGGGGGCAACTGCACTCCGGCGCGTTGCCACCGCCCGAGCTCGATGCGATTCGCTACCGCAACCCCGGCTCAAACAAGACGGCGAAGGCGAACTGGACGCTTAGGACTCGGCGGCGCGCGGCGAAGCGGGCCCACCGTTCCCCTGCCGCGGTGCCGGCATGACCCTCGACCCCACCCCGGCGCGCTCCAGCGCCACCCGCCCAGTGCCACCGTGGCGGACTCATACAGGGTACCCCCCTGAAATAACGGCCACTGCGCCTGCGATACGTCCGACGGGCGGGATAGCTGGCCCCACAACTCCGCTGCCCGTGACGAGCGAGTCGCCTCACCCGCGGCCTACGGCAATGCGGTTGACGGAGTGCCACTTTCCCGGCCACCTCCTCGAAAAGTCGGAGCGCGTGTCGGCGAGGCGTTTATTTGCGGAACCGAGAGCATGAGCGTCGAGAGTAGTGCTTACCTCAAGTTACCGGCACGAATACAACGATTCGTCGAGGTAATCGTTGAAACGCACGGCTTCAGCAATGGCGCCGCCGCCGTCAGGGAAGTGTTTCCTGAATGTCGCCAACCTAAGCAACAGGCATGGCGCTGGTTGAAGATGCCTCGCGTGATCGCGGCGATCAGAGAGCTGCGGGCCAAGCCAAGGGCCGCATTCGAGCGCCGCTACGCACGTCATTTGGCTGGAAACTACAACCGCGCGAACGCCGACCGCTCGCTCATCGTTGCGGCCGCCCTGCTCGGCCCGGAGGCGGTCGGTTTGTCCAAGGATCCGCGCGAGTGGCCGCAGGAACTCAAGGACTGCATCGAAGGCGTGAAGTTCAAGGATGGACTGCCGGAGATCACGCTATCGGACCGAAACACCGCCTCGAGGATTTTCTCGCAGCACTTGGGATGGCTTACTGAGCGGCACGAGTTGACCGGTCTCAACGGCGGCCCGCTGCAGGCTGTGACGATCGCGACGGATGATCCAGTGGAGGCATCCCGCATCTACGCCGAAATGATCAAGGGCTCGACGAAGTGAACGCAGCACTTCGCCCCGAGGAAGCATTCGACTGGCGCGAGCCCGATTACATCACCATTTTCCGCGAGCGCGCTGAACGGTTGAATCGGATGCGCGCGCACCCGGAACGGTTACCGGCACTCAAAGCTTACTACCGGGATCATATCGCCGACTTCATCACGGACTGGGGCATGACGTATTCGCCCTGGAACGCCGGCACGAAGCAGCCGCCGTATCTGCCGTTCCTGCTGATGCCGAAACAGCGCGAGCTGGTCGACTGGATGATCCGGCATTGGAAGGAGCGTACGCCGGGGCTCATCGAAAAGTCGCGCGAGATCGGTTGTAGCTGGGTCGCGATGGCGGTATCGATCGGGCTCTGCATCTTCCACGAGCAAATCACGATCGGTTTCGGCTCTGCGACGGAGACAAAGTTGGATCGAAGCGGCGATCCTGATTCGCTCTTCTGGAAGGGCCGCATGTTCATCGCGCATCTTCCGGAGGAGTTCCGCGGCGGCTGCAATATCGAGAAGGACGCGCCGGAGAAGCGGATCCTGTTCCCGGCGACGCAGTCTTCGATCACCGGCGAGGTCGGCGACAAGATCGGCTTCGGCGGCCGAAAATCGATTTACGTGGTCGACGAGATGGCGCTCGTCGAGCACCCCAAGCTCATGGAGTCGGGCTTGAGCGGCAACACGGACTGCCGCATCGACATCTCGACGGTCAGTCTCGACGGCATGGCGAACGAGTTCTCGGTGCGCCGCCACAGCGGCCAGGTCGACGTCTTCACGTACCACTACCGCGATGATCTGCGGAAGGATGCTGAGTGGGCCGAGGCCAAGAAAAAGACCATGGACCCCATCGTCTGGGCGGCCAACTATGAGATCGACTACATGGCGGCGGCCGAAGGCGTCGTCATCCCGCAGTTGTGGGTCCAGGCCGCTGTCGGCGCATTTGAGAAGTTGTGCATCATCCCTAGTGGCGCTCGGCTCGGTGCGTTGGATGTCGCGGATGAGGGCATCGACCTGAACGCCTTCGCGGTCCGGTACGGGAACGAGGTTACCCATTGCGAGAGCTGGCCGGGGAAGAACTCCGACCCATACTTCACCGCGGAACGAGCCTACATGACCTGCGATGAGCAGCGTGTCGAGCGCTTCCACTACGATGCCGACGGTATCGGCGGCAGCATCCGTGCCGCCGCGACCCGCATCGATGAGCGTCGCGCGAGTCAGCGCATGCGCAAGATCGCATGCCAGCCATACAAGGGATCGTCTGCAGTATTTGAGCCCGAAAGCTTCGCGCCCGGAACCGAAGTCAAGAACAAGGACCGGTTCTACAACCTCAAGGCGCAGAGCTGGTTCTGGCTCCGAGACCTTTTCTGGCACACCTACCGCGCGATCAATGGCGATGACTACGATGCGAGCAAGCTGATCAGTCTCTCGCGAAATATCCCCGAGCTGCAGAAGCTCTGCATCGAGCTTTCACAGCCGCAATGGAAGCTCTCCACCAACGGCAAGATCGTCGTGGACAAGACGCACGAGGGCATCAAGTCCCCGGACCGCGGTGACTCGGTGTGCATCCTGTTCCACCCTCGAGCACGCCCGATGCGCATCAGCGACACCGCTCTCGAGATTCATGAGTAGTACGCGTAATCATGCCGCTCAAATCAGGCTCGAGCGCCAAAGTCAGGTCCGAGAACATCGCCGAGATGATCCGCAGCGGACACGATCCGAAACAAGCAGAAGCCGCTGCGTACCGAAAGGCGCGCGAGAGCGGCGGCCGGGACGCGGAGGCCGCCCGACAGGCCAAGGCAATGGCTCAAGGGAAGACCGTTCCCGGACGCGACCGAGCCAAGGTGCGGCGATGAAGCTCTTCTCCGATCTCAAGGAGCGCAGCGCCGTGGCGACCGTACTCGCTGGCGCACTGCTCATTGCTGACGTCATCAACCACGGCTTGCCTGTCGGCGACGAGACCGAAGAAATGCGCGCGCTCCGCGTCAGCAAAGCATTCGACCTCGCGCGCCAATTCGTCGGCACCGCCGAACAACTTGGAGACTGACCCCATGCCGTTCACCATGCGATGGCTCAAACGACTCTTCGGCGTGGCCGCCGTCGCTCCCGCGCCAACTCCGGCGCCCAAGGTCCTGGAATGCCCCGACGGAGAGTTCCGTCTCGATGACGTGGTACTGGATGAAGCGCCGCCCAAGACTGCTACTGCCGCCGACGAGCCGCTACCCGACCCAGGCGCGCGGCCGGCGCCTGTCGCCGCTCCTGAGCCGCCTCCGGCAGTCCCGGAGCCCAAGACGGCCGTTCCCCGCAATGCTGGTGCCAAGCCCGTCTCCCGCAAGCCCCGCGCGCCGCGGCGCCACAAGTGACCCGACATGCAGAAGCCCAAGCGCCCGTCGCGCTGCCTGTCCCGCGTCCGCCCTCAATCGGCTTCATCGTATCGCAAACGATCCGCCGCGCCGCCTACGAAGCCGGTATCCGTGAAGCGGCCCGCAAAGCGCGCGAAGCCGCAAGCCAGCAGGACGCGACAGGTCCGCATGGTCGACGAGTCGGCGCGACTGAAGAATCCGCGAGCCACGAACGCGGCTCTGACTCGGGCAACTAAACCGCTTCGCATCACGAACCATCCGGCGACCATGGGCTCGAGCGACCCCATGGCGCCGTACGCTCGCAAGCTCCAGCTCCCCACGCTCCCCAACGGCAAGCGGCCCGGCAGCGGTATGGCGATGGACGATGCCGGCGGCGGCGCATTCCCATATCAGAGCTACTTCGGCGCCGGCCTCAATCAGTTCTCGCTCTACTTCCCGGGCTATCCCTACCTCGCGATGCTGGCGCAGCGCTCGGAGTATCTGCAGCCGACGCTGACGCACGCCAAGGACATGACGCGAGAGTGGATCGAGTTCACGACGAAGGGCAAGTCCGACAAGTCTAAAAAGATCGAGGAGATCGAGACGCGGTTCCAGGAGCTCAACGTCCAGGACCTGTTTCGCAAGGCACTGATTCACGACGGGCTCTACGGCGTCGGTCATATTTTCATCAATCTGAAGGGCCATCAGGACACCCGCCTGCCGGTGCTCCTCGATTCGAAGTCCATCCGAAAAGGCCAGCTCAAGGGCTTCCGCAACATCGAGCCGATGTGGGTTACGCCCGTGATGTGGAACGCCAACAAGGTCGAGCGTGACGACTTCTACGTACCGGAGACCTGGTGGGCACTAGATAAGGAAATGCACAAGAGCCGGTTGCTGCAAGTGATCTCGCGCGAGGTGCCGGACATCCTAAAGCCCGCTTACAACTTCGGCGGCTTCTCACTATCGCAGCTCATCGAGCCCTACGTCGACAGGTGGCTCAAGACCGTTGGCGGCGTCAACAGGCTCATTAACAATTTCTCGCTCATCGTACTCAAGACCAATATGAGCGCGGTGCTGCAGGATGGCGATAACGGCGCCGATCTCCTGAAACGGTTGAAGCTGGCGCGGATGCATGGCGACAATTCCGGTGCTTTTGCTGTCGACTTCAACACCGAAGAGCTGCAGCAGCTCGCGGTGCCGCTCTCTGGCCTCGCTGAACTTCAGCAGCAGGCCGTGGACCACATGGCATACCCGACACATATCCCGCTCGTCGTGCTGACCGGCGTCACGCCGTCGGGGCTGAATGCGAGTTCGGACGGCGAGATCGAGGTCTACCACGACTGGAACCGCTCCGAGCAGTACGCGGTGATTCGTCAACCGCTCAAGTACGTGCTTGATGTGGTGCAGCTCGACATGTACGGCAAGATCGATCCCGACATCTCGTTCAAGTTCAAGCCGATCAAGCAAATCACCGGACAAGCGCGCGCCGAGATCAAGAAGACCGAGGCCGAGCAGGACGTCGCTTACATCGATGCCGGTGTCGTGTCGGCACAGGAAGTGCGCGAGAAGGTCGCGCGCGATCCGGAGAGCGGATTCGTCAACCTCGATGCCGATGTCATGCCGGAGCTGCCAGACGATCCGGAGGACAAGGTCGAACCGGGCGAGGAGATTGGCGGCAAGCCGGCGGGTGAGTTGGTGCGGGAGGCGGCGTGAAATATTCGCTCGATAACCCAACGCCTGCGCCGTTGACGACGGAAGAGATATTGGTGCACATCCAAGTTGTGTACGACTCTATGCAGACTCCGCTCCGTGGCAGTTACGTGACGCTTATGGATCATTCTCCCAACCCTGATTGCCGCATTTACACCGATGCCGAAATCGGCCAGTAAGCTTATCAAGCCGGAGATCGTCCTGCGTGATATCCCGGCGAATCTCGGGCTTGAGGCGCGATATCGGCGCGCACTTCAGCTCCTCCTGCGCGACATGGCCGTCGATATCCGAAAGCGGTTGAAGCGCGCCTATCGCCCCGCCAGAGAACGTCTCGCGCTCGATGCCCATGCTATGGACGATGACCCCGTGGTCTCGCTGCGCACGCTACTACGCCACCTCGCGATCCGCTGGCAGCGGAGGTTCGATCGCATGGCGAAGGACATCGCCGAGGACTTCGCGACTAGGGCACAGGGCGACCTCGACTTCGCGTTCCGCAAGCGGCTCAAGGAGGCGGGCTTTACGGTGCGGTTCCGGCCCACGGAGCACATGGTGTCGGCGTACCGGGCTGTCGTCGCGGAGAACGTGGCGTTGATACGCAGCGTGCCGCACCAGTTCCTGAAGGACGTCGAGGGCGCGGTGTGGCGATCGGCGCTGAAGGGCGGCGGCGCGTATGAGTTGTCGACGGAGATTCGCGCGAAGTATGGCATCAGCGCACGGCGCGCCGCCTTTATTGCCTCCGACCAGGGGGCCAAGGCGCGCACCACGTTCGAGCAGTCGCGGCGTTCGGAGTTGGGAATCAAGTTCGCGGTTTGGAAGCATAGCCACGCCGGGAAGATTCCGCGCCCGACGCACGTCAAGATGGACGGACAGCGCTTCGAGATCGCCAAAGGCATGTGGGACCCGGAAGTCGGGCAGTGGATTCAGCCCGGCTACCTTCCGCGCTGTCGCTGCACCAGCCGAGCCGTGATTTAGCATGCGCGCCCCCTTGACCGACGAACAACGACGCAAGCTGATCGAGGAGCTTGCCGCCCGGGAAGCGCATTCCCTGAAGCGCATCGCGCAACGTCACAAGGTATCCCGCAGCACGTTGTGGAGATTGCAGCAGGAAGTATTCGGTGTGCTCGCGCAGGATGGAGCGCTGAAGGCGAAGTGATCTGGGCGGCGCTGAACGTCATAGCACCGATGACCTCATCGACTATGGTGCTCGAGATTCAGGCGATGATGCTGGTGAGTTACTGACGCGACGGATACGCCGCCATAGCCGCATCGATAGCCTGATCCATCGTCTCTGTTGATACCGCAGACCCTTCATAGCAGTAGGCGGTGTTGCGATCCGTTGCAGACACCACCTCGACGTAGCACAAGCCGCCGACCAGTCTGTTGTTGGCGCGCAGCCAACGGTAGCGGGCAGCGTCTTCTCGTCGGCGCCGCAGCTCTTCGACAGCGAGATAGATCAGACTGTTCACATCAAGGCCGAACGTTCCCCAATCGCGCTTGTCCGCGCCAATCTCCGCTGCCAATTCGGTCCAGGGGTCGAGAATATCCGTCACGGCTTCACCCTCGGCTGCACAATCCGTCCGTCATCCGGCCGCGCGCCGATGCACTCAAGCCACATATCGCGGGGTTGGTCGCGCACGTAAAACTTGCCGTCTGGTTGCATCGCGCCGTGATAAAGCCGCGGCAGCTCGTGCAGGCAATCCTGCGGAGAGACGAAGGTCGCAGCGTTCGCCTGCGCGCAGGCGCCGCCGGAGTTGCACATCAGGATCACGTAGAGCAGGACGCTCACTGCACGCTCTGCCACGTCGGCTTTCCGTCACACTCTACCCATTGCACACGCTGACCCGCTGGTAGCCACTGGGCCGGGTAGTAGCGTCCGTTCAAGAGCGTTCCGGGACCATATACCTGCCGCATCGCGGCCATGCACGCCGGAACGGAATCGAAAGTCCCCAGCCCAACGCCGCTGCAGTAAGCCTGTTGCTGACTGGCCATCACGCATAGGAACATTGCATAGATCATGCGTCACCCATGCCGCCATTGAGGCGGTAATCAAAGCGCCGTCATGGCCATCATATCTCCGGCGCAGCCCATGAAACAAATTGCTTCTGGCTAACCCGTAGTCCGTTCCTAAACTGCCGTACCCCATGGGATCGAGCCTCCATGGGATCAAGTGACCGCCTCCGCACCGGCGCCAGCGCTGGCGATGGATCGGTCGCTACGGTCGTTGGACGCGGATGGACACATGCGCGTCGAGATGTCCCGCATCTCGAAGGCGTGCATCAATCCGTACCGCGGCAACGAGATCCCGAACTGGGAAGCGCTCGGGCTCGACCCGAATCGGATCTACAGGCTCTTTCGCGATCCGAAGGAGCTCGAGAAGGCGGCGGACACCTTTTCCGGCAAGCCGCTGCTCATCAAGCACGTGCCTGTCACCTCCGAGCTGCCTCACCAGAACCTCTGGGTCGGCACTCTGGGTACCGTTACCTGGGAAGCGCCCTATCTCGTCGCCCGGCCGCTTACGGTCATCACGGCCGAAGCGCAGGCACTCATCGAGTCCGACGAGCAGCGCGAACTCTCTGCCGGCTACCGCTATGTGGCCGAGATGGTTCCAGGAGTCTACGGGGGCGAATCCTATGACGGTCGGATGTGCTCGATCTGCGGGAATCACGTCGCTCTCGTCACCGCCGGCCGCGCCGGTCCCGATGTTCACGTCTCAGACGAATTCCCATTGGAGCTGAAGTCAATGAAGCACGGCAAGCGCATCGCGCGCCTCCAGAAAAGAATTCCGGCCCTGGCGCATCTCAGCGCCGCTGATCTGCTGGCTCTCGATGCCGAGTTGGGTGAAACGCCGGCCAAATCGGTCGTCACGCTCGATGAGGCCGAAGAGAAGGCCGCGACCGATGAGGCGCTGGCCGAGAAGCGCAAGACCGAGGGCGAGGACGCCGAGCTCACGGAGGAGGAGCGCGAGGAAGCGCTGAAGAAGGCTCGCGACAAGAAGGCGAAGGACTCGAAGCCCGCCAAGGACAAGGGCGCGAAGGATGAATCCGAGGAGGAAGCCGAGGACGAATCCGAGGAGGAAGAGGCCGAGGACGAGGAGGAGGACGATGAGCCCAAGAAGGTCGTCAAGGACAAGCGCGGCAAGGACTCGGATCCCGACCACCGCAAGGACTTTGAGTCCCGCAAGGACAAAGCCGCCAAAGACAAGCGCGGTCACGACTCCGTCATGACCATGGACCAGGTCAACCGGATCGTCGAGAAGGCCGTGTCGCGCGCCCAGGCCGCCACCGCCGACAAGGTCCGCGAGGAAGTCACCGCGAAGCAGCGCGCGCTCGCCATCGCGTGCGATGAGGTCGCCCCGCTCGTCGGCAAGGTCCAGATCCACGCCTTCGACTCGGCCGAGGAGGTCTATGCCTTCGCGCTCGATAAGGTCGGCGTCGAGGTCGAGGACGACTTCCCCGAGGCCGGTTACCGCGCGCTCGTGAAGAACGAGTTGCGCCACCGCGACACCGGCACCCGCAAGGCGACGAAGCACGCGCAGGACAGCAACGGCTTCGATGCCGACACGCTCTTCCAGCGGGTGAATTGATGGCGTCCCGAGCACATCCCGGGCGGCACAACGTGAGCCCTCAGCGACTGCCGGTGGTCCCCGCCGCGCCCGCCGAGGCTGACGCTCCGCCCGCCAATTCCGATCCGGCCGTCAAGGCCGACAGCACAGAGGCGACCTGACTGGTGCGCGGCTTCATCTACATCCTGACGTTCTCCGACGGCAAGCAGTACGTCGGGCAGACGCGTCGAAATGTTGTGGAGCGAATGAAGGAACACCGCTACGACATGGCGCGTGGAGTGCGGCGCGCGCTTTATGAGGCCTGGCGCACTCTCGGCGAGCCGTCGTGCGAAATGCTGGAATGCGCAGTTGAAGAGCTGGATGCTCTGGAATGCGCCACCATTGAGCGTCTTGGCTGTCGCTGCCCGAATGGATACAACGCCGTTCCCGGCGGCGGCTTTCTGCCGCAGCTAGATCCAGCGATTGCCGCGCGCATTGCGGAGACTCACCGGACACAACCGCATCTGCTCGCGAAGATCCGCAGAGCGCAAAGCATGCGTTGGGCCGGAACTACGCCGGAAGAGCGCCGCGCATTCATGCGTGCGACCTGCGTGCACAACACCAAACACACCGCTGAGTCTAAAGCGAAGATGTCTGCTGCCTTGAAGGGAAGATTCAAGGGCATTCCAAAGTCGCCCGCGCATGCCGCGAAAGTTGGCGCAGCGATTCGCGGCCAAAAGAGATCTCCGGAGCAAGTCGAGCGCATTCGCCAAGGCGCCATTCGCGCTTGGGAAACGCGCAGATCGAATGGGACAACTTCCATCGGCGCGAGATCGCCGGAAACGATTGAGCGTATTCGCCAAGGCATCCGTGCTTCGGCTGCGCGCAACTTGAATGAAGCGAGGATTTGAACATGCCTGGTAATCAGTCGGGGATTCAGACTTGGGTGAACCGAGAGCTCCCGCCCGGCGTGGCCGGTGATTGGGCCGGCGCCAACATCCGCGCCTCAGTCTCGGTCGGCCCCTGGGCTCTCTTCGCGCCACCGTCCGGCACGACCGTCGGCGTCATCGGCTGGGCGAACGCGGCCACCGGCATCTGCTCGAACTACTTCCAGCCGAACAGCTTCCCCGGCTTCATCCACCGCGAGCAGCAGGCGAATGGTCTTCAGACCTCCGGCTCCGGCATCGTCGTGAATGTCGCGGCGACGCAGGTGCTTTCGGGCTACCCGGTCACCGCGCTCTCGCAGGGCTCTTTCTGGGGACTCTTCCAGGGCTCGGCCTCGGTCGGCAACTCGGTCTACGCGAACCCGACCACTGGCGCGCTGATCGCGGGCGCCTCGGGAGCCGGTGTCTCCGCCAGCAACACGAGCGTCACGACCTCCGGCGGCAACACGCTGACGCTCGTCGGCGCGACCACCGGCACAGTGGCGATCGGCCAGATCTTCGTCGCCGCCGGCATCCCGCCGGGCACCTACATCACCGGTGGCTCCGGCACCTCGTGGACCATCGCGAATCTCGACGGCGTTGCGATCCCGGTCGTGACCACCGTGGCGGCGAGCTTCTACGGCCAGCAGCCGGTGCAGTGGCTCTGCATGGACAGCGTTCCTGCGGCCGCATCCTTCACCGCGACGCTCGCCGCCGCCTCGGGAGCCGGTCCCTTCGGCGTCCTCACGGTGTCTGCGGTCGGCTCCGGCACGATCTACCCCGGCCAGTGGATTCAGAGCAGTGGCGCGACCCCGGTCCCGCTCA
>Ga0134128_10010175_pt1 | contig 11273 bp, 11 predicted proteins | sample KB31754_FD_96462 | JGI IMG/M metagenome (GOLD analysis project Ga0134128, IMG submission 96462) | Terrestrial soil microbial communities with excess Nitrogen fertilizer from Kellogg Biological Station, Michigan, USA - KB3-175-4 | ecosystem: Environmental > Terrestrial > Soil > Unclassified ...
GTATAGCATGCCGGAATGGAAAACCAAATTGTTGCAGCAAGATTAAAGTCTGTGGAGTTCATCAGGATGGTGGAATGGTCGAGTACCTTTCGGTTCCTTCCTCTTCATTAATTCATGGTCAGGGGTTGACCTTCGATGAACTGGCCCTTGTCGAGCCCTTATCTATAGGAGCGCACGGTATAAGAAGAGCGGGTATCGTTCCCGGCGAATTTGTATTGGTGGCGGGTGTTGGGCCGATCGGTCTTGCTGCCCTGGTATTTGCGAGGGAGGCGGGCGCCAAAATAATTGCTCTCGACGTAGATAAGAACCGATTGCAATTTTGTAAGGACACACTAAAAGTAGATCACACAGTGAACGCACTCGATAAAAATATCATCGAACCACTGATGGATATGACCGGTGGTGACATGCCCACAGTAGTCATAGATGCGTCTGGAAATTTAAACGCAATCAATAATGGTTTTAAATATATGGCTCATGGAGGCCGATACGTTCTCATCGGCCTGCAAAAAGATGATATCCATTTCAGTCACCCGGAGTTTCATAAGAGAGAAGCGACCTTACTGAGCAGCAGAAACGCAACACGCGATGATTTTGAATATGTAATTGAGCAAATAAAAAGTAAGCAGATCGATCCAAAAGACTTTATCACTACGCATGTCTTATTTGAAAATGTTAAAGCTGAATTCGGTCGTTGGTTGTCCCCCGATGCGGGTGTTATTAAGGCTATGATCGAAATTTCCTGAAGGAGCAGTACCGTTTTTTACATAATAGAAATGACTACCCCGGATTTCGTTCCGGATACATTTATTTGTTTTACTAACCTTTCTCCATCTGCCATAACTTTTTATCCTGTTAAAATACGCAACGTAAAAGATAATTAGCATCAGTGCTTTTACTGCATAAAAAAATACTTTTAGTGTTCAGATGCCATCGGACTTTTGTCCGGTTACTGCACAGGGCATGGGATGGTTGTAACTCTTAAAACAAACTTATATTCATGATGATTTTTACAAAGCGTTTACTCATTATTGTTAGTCTGATCTGGTGCCAGGCACAGGCACAGCAACTTCAGCGTTATCAGCCTGATGCGCAACAATTATTGACGTCTTACCAGCGGGCGGCACGGATGGATACCACCGTTAATAAAAATGTTTACAACCAGCAGATGAGATTGCGTTGGCAAAAGGATGGCGTTACCTTTTGGACCATGGTGCAGCAGAAAGATGGCGTCAGGAAATATGTAAAAGGCAATGCGAAGACTAAAAAAACGGAACCAATTTTTAATAAAGAGAAAATAGCTGCAGCGATGGCTCCTTTCATGCTTCCGGGCGCACCGCAATCCGCACTTAATTTTACGCAGGCAGATTTTGATTTTGAAAACAAAACCGCCACCGTGGAAATGAACGGCAAATGGTACAAAGTCAATTTAAACAATTACCACGCTGACACGACGGCTGCGCTTGAAGGCCTGCAAAGAAGGCCTGGACGTGGAAACAATCGCTGGGACAGGGATAAAGCGACCTGGTTGTCACCCGACAAAAAGTGGCTTGTGATTGCAAAGGATAATAATATTTCCCTTCAAAATACCAACACCGACGAAATTTTTTCCGTTACAAAAGATGGTAATAAAGACAGTACGTATGGATCCGTATCATGGTCAACTGACAGTAGATATTTTATTGCCAATAGAATTCATCGCGTGGAAGAAGAAAAGGTATACCGCATCATGACTTCCATGCCGGGTACTACCCGCGGGCAGTTGGTGTCGCAGCCTTATGCACAGCCGGGCGATGACAACACCAGCTATGAGCCATATGTTTTTTCGGTAGAAAACAGGCAACCGGTAAAAATAAAAATTCCGGTGATTGATTTTAACGGATCACCGCGAGTTAGCTGGGATCGTGAGAATGCTCATTTTTATGTTGAAAAGCCGGATCGCGGACACCAGCGCTACCGGGTCTTTAAAGTGAATGCAAAGTCTGGTGAGGCCTCAACATTGCTGGATGAAAAAACCAATACTTTTATTTACCTCAACCGCGTATTCACTCAATATTTGCCTGAAACAAATGAAATACTTTGGAGTTCTGAAAAGGATGGGTATCGTCATATTTATCTTATCAATACAAACACCGCTGCCTGCGTGCCGGTTACCAAAGGCAATTGGGTTGTCAAAGACATCGACAGTGTGGATGTAAAAAAACGTGAATTGTGGTTCTCTGCGAGTGGTAAAAATCCCGGGGAAGATCCATATAATGTTCACAATTACCGCATTGGTTTCGATGGCAGAAATTTGTTGGAACTTACTCCGGCCAAAGGAAATCATCAGGTAGTTTTTTCACCTGATAAAAAATACTATACGGATAGCTACTCAGAGGTAAATGTGCCGCCGGTTCATGAGTTGCGCCGCTCTTCCGATGGTGCCAAACTGATGGATCTGGGCAAAGCTGATATAAGCTATTTAGTAGAAAATCATCTTAGGCCTCCGGTTCCATTTGTGGCCAAGGGGCGCGATGGAATTACGGATATTTATGGCGTCGCCTGTTTCCCATCTTTGCTTGACAGCACGAAAGCTTACCCGATCATTGAAAATATTTATGCAGGTCCGCAGGACGCCTTTGTGCCGAAGAATTTTTTGGCGCACAGTGAAATGCAGAGTATGGCCGAACTCGGATTTATCGTAGTGCAGATAGATGGCATGGGCACCGCCAACCGTTCCAAAGCGTTTCATGATGTATGTTGGCAAAATCTTGCGGATGCGGGTTTGCCGGACAGAATTTTATGGATGAAAAGCCTTGCGCAAACGTATCCTTTTGTAGATACAAGCAGGGTGGGAGTGTACGGCACTTCTGCAGGCGGCCAGAATTCATTAGGCGCTTTATTGTTTCATCCGGAATTTTATAAAGCAGCGGTTTCCTCCTGCGGTTGTCACGATAACCGCGTTGATAAACAGTGGTGGAATGAGCAATGGATGGGTTATCCTGTTGGGCCGCATTATGCAGCACAATCTAATGTGACCAATGCTTCCAAATTGCAGGGCAACCTGTTGCTGATCGTAGGAGAAAATGATTCCAATGTGCCTCCTGAATCTACTTACCGCGTTGCAGATGAATTAATTAAGTCCAATAAAAATTTTGATTTTATCGCCATTCCAGGACTGGGCCACAGTGATGGTGGTGTATTTGGCCGACATAAGAAAAGGGATTTTTTTGTGAAGAACCTACTAAACGTATTGCCACCGGAATGGAATAAATTGTAGAGCAAAATTTCATGATGAATTAGATGAGGCAGACTTTGAAAAATACCGAAAAACTACATTTTCGCATATAAGATAAAGAACCGCATGTTGATTATGCTGAAGAATTAAATCAAGCAATTTTTTATAAATAAATCCAACAGATGAAAAAAATGATCTGGCTGCTGATAGGTTGTTTGGCTATTGCCGGACAATCAATAGCTAAAGAATATCCCCTGTCTTCACCAAATGGCAATAATGTGATGCAGGTTACATGTGCGGGAAACATTGGATTCACACTCTGGAATAATAAAATCCAGGTGCTGTCGGTAAATAATCTTCGTCTTCATGTAAAAGATAAAGCCACTGCTGGCCAGGATGCGATAGTCTTGAAAACGATCTATTCAAAAGGCGATGAGATGTTGAAGGTCGTAGCGCCTGTAAAGTTCAGTACGATCAGGGATCACTACAACCAAATGGAAATTATATTTAAAGGCAATTACAGCCTGGTGTTCAGGGCGTATGATAACGGTGTTGCCTACAGGTTTGTTACCCGATTTAAAGACGATTCGGTTTGGGTAAATAAGGAAGAGATGTCATTTGATGTAAAGGAAGCCAGTAATGCCATCTGGCCTTATGAAGCAGAAAAACATGAGAATCCATTCCTGTCTCATTTCGAATACTTATTCAAAAATATACCTTATCAAAAAATAGACTCAACCATCGCAGGCCTGCCGGTGTATTTTACTGCAGGTAACCAATCAAAAATTGTATTTACAGAGGCGGATCTTTTTGATTATCCCAATTTATTTTTGCAAAATAATGGTCAGCAATTGCAAGCTGTTTTGCCACATGTAATAGCCAAACAACAACGCGTGCGTGACCGTGGTGTCAAAATTTTGGAAGAAGCAGATTATATCGCCAAAACCACCGGCAACCGGCAATATCCGTGGCGACTATGGATGATCAATAATGATGACGCCGGTCTGCTAACCAACACGCTTGTGTACCAGTTGGCCACGCCTTCTGTTATAAAAAATACCGATTGGATCAAGCCCGGAAAAATTGCCTGGGACTGGTGGAACGCCAACAATTTATATGGAGTAGATTTTAAATCCGGAATCAATAATACGACCTATAAATATTACATCGATTTTGCTTCAAAGTTTGGGTTGCAATATATCATTCTTGATGAAGGCTGGACTAAGACTACACTCGACGTGATGCATCCAAATCCAAATATTGATATTCCTGAGCTGGTAGCCTACGGCAAGAAAAAAAATGTCGATATTATCCTTTGGGTTCTATGGAATCCGTTGGATGAAAATATGGATGCCATCTTGGATCTTTATAAAAGTTGGGGAGTGAAAGGAATTAAAGTAGACTTCATGGCCCGCGCGGAACAATATATGGTCAACTTCTTCACGCGCACTGCAATGGCGTGTGCCAAACGGGAGTTGCTCGCAGATCTTCATGGCGCCTATAAGCCAACAGGCCTGCACCGAACCTATCCGAATGTCCTTTCCTTTGAAAGTGTACATGGCCTGGAAAATGATAAATGGGACACTACGATCACGCCAACGCATGATGCGACAATTCCATTTACACGCATGATGGCCGGACCAATGGATTTTACGCCGGGCGCTATGCGTAATGCAGTCAAAGGAAATTTTAACGCGGTATATACTCAACCAATGAGCCAAGGAACAAGGGCGCATCAAACGGCTTTGTACATTGTTTTTGAAAGTCCCCTGCAGATGCTTGCTGACAATCCTTCCAGCTATTTAATGGATGAGAAATACACAGGTTATGTTGCACAAATTCCAACCACATGGGAAGATATGAAAGTCCTTTATGCAGATGCAGGGAAGGCGGTGATTATTGCCCGTAAGCATGGCGACAAATGGTATATCGGTGGAATCACTAACTGGGATCCTTTTCAAAAAGAAGTCAGCCTGGACTTCTTAGGAACCGGAGATTACCAGGCAGAAATACTATCTGACGGCATTAATGCCAACCGCGTCGGGGAAGATTACCGGATCACAACCGTGCCGGTTAATAAATTGTCGACTCTTAAAATCAACATGGCGTCCGGTGGCGGTTTCACTGCGGTGATCACTGCGAAATAAATTATTAAGAAAAATAAAATTTTTTCCATGAATATATTTAATCCAAAATCAGGCTTATCCAAAAAAATTGCGAAGCGCTCTTTAATGATGGCATTTGTCTTTGTATTTTTTGGTGCGGCAAGCTATGCCAATATCGATACCATTGCCACTCCGGCTAAAGTTGTCGGTGAGAAAGAACTCTACCTGCCTGCGAAAATTGGCCAGGTGCCGGATAACAATGATTATAATAATAATGAAAGTGAGTATAGTTATAAACGGATGGTGCAAAATGACAACATTGCTATTTTTTGGAATAGAGAATATGGTGACGACCCGATGGCCAATCCTGATGTGACCCGGAGATTTGATGTAAAAAAAGCTTTGGTGGAGTGTGACCGGTTTATAGATTATTATATAAATGTGCTCAAGATGGTACATAAAGGAAATTCTATAAGCGATAAATATAAAGTGGTCGTTATAGTTTTTACCGGTAAGGATAATACTGCCTACGGTGGCGGAGAAGAAAATAAAGTTGGGATGTTATGGACCAACTCTACAAGGATCAATAAAGAGCCTTATGGCGTATTGGCCCACGAGCTGGGTCATACTTTCCAATATCTTGCCAGCGTCGACAACGGTACAGGCCCGAGAGGAGCTATTATGGAAATGTCGGCGCAATACATGCTTTGGCAGGTATATCCTGAATGGATGACTTTTGAAAACTATCACCTGGTAGATTTTTTGAAGCAGACACATCTTGCGTTTTTACATCCTAAGAACATGTATCACTCTCCTTATGTGCTGGAATACTGGTCAGAAAAACATGGCAAAGAATTTTTTGGCAACCTTTGTCGGGCTACTCAAAAAGGCGATGATCCGGTGATAACTTATAAGCGGATGAATTCATTATCACAAGAGCAATTCAATGATGAAATTTTTGATGCGAACCGCAGATTTATTACCTGGGATATGAAACGGATTGAAGAGGTGGCGAAACCGTATGCCAATCAGCACCAAAGTTATCTGAATGATGCCGGAGATGGATGGTATCGCATTGCAGCATCTGATTGCCCGCAGAATTATGGTTACAATGGCATCAAATTGAACGTGCCCAAAGCAGGAACAAAAGTTGTTTTAAACTTTGAAGGAATTGCAGGTGCAGAAGGGTATAATAAGGTTAAGATAGACAAAGCAGGATGGCGTTATGGTTTTGTTGCGTCTTTAAAAAACGGTAATCGTGTTTATGGAAAAATGAACAAAGATGCCAAAGGCAAAACGACATTTAAAGTGCCTCGAAATACAAAATACCTTTGGCTGGTTGTCAGTGGAGCTCCTACAGAACATTGGCCGATCGTGATGAAAAGAGGGGGACCTCCAACTGATAACGTGGAAGAACAATGGCCCTACCAGGTTAAATTATCCGGAACCACTTTGGATGATGCTATGATTAAAGCGAAAGGATAGAAGGTTTGAATAAATACTTTTCCGGCGCTGTCTCCGGACCAATGCCGTTCCGTTTCTACATGTGATAAGCGAAAATGTAGAAAATCTTTATTTCAAGATTTTAAAAAGAAGAAGTGATACAAGCGGATTAATTGACTGTATTTACAAGCGTTCCGATCGGTTCAATGTTGATACGAATAATATCATTCTTTTGTAAAGTAAAGTTTGCGGGCGGCACGATGCCCGTTCCGGTCATGACCAGACAGCCATGGGGAAACGAATTCTCACGGAACAGGTACGACACAAGGTCTTCTAATTTTCGCTTCATGTGATCGATCGTAATCCCGCCTTCAAACACAATTTTTTTATCCCGCAAAATTTGCATGTAAATATTCGTAGATGGTGGAAGAACTTCATCAGTTATATAAATACAGGGACCAACTGCAGCACTCGCGTCATACGTTTTTGCCTGCGGAAGATAAAGCGGATTTTCTCCCTCGATGCTTCGCGAGCTCATATCATTCCCAATCGTGTAGCCTATAATTTTTCCTGAAGAAGTCACCATTAAAGTTAGTTCAGGTTCTGGCACATTCCAGGTCGAATCTTTCCGGACGTTGACCTTATCGCCGGAGCCAACGGTGCGATAAGCAGTCGCTTTAAAGAATATTTCCGGGCGGTCAGCTTCATAAACACGAGCATAAAAATCACTGCTGCCTGCATCTTTGGATTCCTCTTCGCGGCCGATTTTACTTCTAAGATAGGTAACGCCGCAAGCCCATATCTCCTGGCTTTTAATTGGCGCCTGTAGGCTTGTTTGGATTAATGTTTTGAATGCTGAATCAGATTCCAAACCGATTATTGTATTTTGTAATTTTGGGAAAAGCTGATCATCATTTACATAAAGATCCCAATCCTGATCGGGGATTAAATAATAGATCTCGCGATTCTCAATAACAATTCCTTTTTCCGTTTTATATAGTTTCATGCCTGCTGAATTTTTAAAAATGGTATAAGTTACAAAGTAATTAGATTGATTTGGATTTATCTTTAGCTGAATTTTTCTTTAATATGGGTTGATTCAAAATTGAAGGTTGAAAAGCTATTCATATCTTCTTAATTAACCGTAATATCAGTTTGTGCAAAAATCTTATCTCAAACAAGTCAAAATGTAGATTTAACTGCTTTAAAGTGTGCTGGCGCCTGCCAAACTTGCGACCTGGAAAGATTGGCTTTAAAGTTGTTTCCGTTAATAATCTAAATTAAATATTATGTCAAGCGAAAAAGCAATACTGGCCGGCGGCTGTTTCTGGGGAGTGGAAGAGTTGATAAGGGATTTGCCCGGAGTAAGCCGGACTATCGTTGGCTACAGCGGCGGCGATGTCAAAAATGCAACCTATCGCAACCATGGTACACATGCCGAAGCCATAGCCGTTACTTTTGATCCGCAAAAATTGACGTATCGCAAACTATTGGAATTTTTTTTCCAGATTCACAACCCTTCTACAAGAAACAGGCAAGGCAACGATGTGGGAACCTCGTACCGCTCCGCTATTTTTTATCTGAGCGATGAGCAAAAAAATACAGCGCTGCAATTAATAAAAGAAATGAACGCCTCCGGCAAATGGCCCGGGAGCATTGTTACGGAAGTAGTTCCTGCGGGCGACTTTTGGGATGCTGAAGAAGAGCATCAAAATTACCTGCAAAAACATCCTAATGGGTATACCTGCCATTTCATACGGCCCGACTGGCAACTTCCTGCGTCAAATAAAGTGTAACAAATAAACAGTCCTTCAAAAAGCATACTGCACAAACATGCGAAGAAAAATTTCTTAAAATTTTTTTTGCGTAGTTAAATAACTACGCATATATTTGTAGTCAAATAGCTACATAATGAATTTAAGAAGAGATGTATTTCAAGCAATTGCGGACCCGACCAGGAGGGCAATTCTTTTGTTGGTAGCTTCGCAATCCTTAACAGCCGGAGCGATTGCTGCAAACTTCGACACAGCAAGGCCTACCGTTTCAAAACACCTCCAAATTCTCACCGAATGTGAGTTACTTACTCAAGAACAAAATGGCAGGGAAATTACCTATCACCTCAATCCGGATAAAATGAAAGAAGTAGCCGAATTTATTGAACCATTCCGCAAAATGTGGGACGACAGATTTAATAAATTAGAATCAATAATGAAAAAAGATAAAAAGAAATAAATCAATACATGTGGAGCAGCAACCATAATAAAAAACGCGAGGCACTGAAAATCGAAAAGAGTAGGGCAATAAAAATTAAATTTTATGAACAGCGGTATCAAAATCATTCTTTATCCTGTTGCGGATATGTTGCAGGCGAAAGAAATGTTTCGCAAATTTTTAGAAGTTGATCCAGATGTAGATCAACCTTATTATGTTGGCTTTCATGTTGGCGGGCAAGACATTGGATTACTGCCTGCCAACCCTGAGGGTGGAGCAGCAGCATATTACAACGTGGACAACATTAAAGACAGTTTGCAAACTCTCCTTGATGGCGGTGCAGAAATTATTCAGGATATAAAAAATGTTGGCGGAGATAGATTAATAGCGAGTGTAAAATATCAGCAAGGAAATATTATTGGGCTTGTTGAAAATTAACCGGAAACAAAAAGCTAATTGCAAATAAAATCATATGGAACGGAAAACTAAGATCGACGCCCCAGATGGCAAACAGGATATGGCAATTACGCGGGAATTTGACTTGCCTTTGGAATTACTTTTTAGAGCCTATGAAGACCCGGAAATTGTTGAGCAATGGATGGGAACAAAAGTGCTGAAGCTGGAAAGTAAAAAGCATGGCAGTTATCAAATCGAAACGTCCGATCCTAAAGGAAATGTGGCTTTTCGCGCTAATGGAGTAATCCATGATTTTGTGTCTAATCAAAAAATCGTTCGAACGTTTGAGATGGAAAATACATCATTTGGCGTGCAGCTTGAAGTTTATGAATTTCATGCGGTCAGTGACAATGCCAGCAGACTTAAAATGCATGTTATTTATGAGTCGGCGGCGCAAAGAGACCAGGTATTGAAGTTGCCTTTTGCGCAAGGAATTAATTGGGCGCACAATCGTTTGGAAGAAATAATGAACAAAGTAAAATAATATTCTATGACAAAAAGAAGCAAGATTATTTATTGGATTGCTACTATTTGGCTTTCATTGGGCATGGTGGCAACGGGTGCGGTTCAATTATTTAAAGGCAAAGCAGGGCAGGGCGGGGCAGATATGATCACACATTTGGGCTATCCGGTGTATGTGCTGACACTGTTGGGCATTTGGAAAATTTTAGGGGTAGTGGCGGTAGTTGTGCCCAAATTCGCTTTGCTCAAAGAATGGGCTTACGCAGGATTTTTCTTTATAATGACGGGTGCAATGTTTTCGCACCTATCAATTGGCGACTCATTAAATACAATATTTCCGTCTTTATTGCTTCTCATACTAGCTGGTATATCATGGTATTTCAGGCCTCCTTCGAGGAAAATCATTTCACCTAATTTAAATAAATAACAGATGAGATCTAAATTGTCGGCAAAGCAAATTGAAGAGATATTAAAAATTTTAAGGGAGCGTTTTGAGAAAAATATGCATCGGCATAGCGGAATTGAGTGGAGTAAAATACAGGCAAGACTCGTGAATGATCCTTCGAAGCTTTGGTCACTCAATGAAATGGAAAGAACGGGCGGCGAACCGGATGTGGTAAATCATGATCCGGAAACAGGTGAATATGTTTTTTATGACTGCTCACCTGAAAGTCCGAAAGGACGTAGAAGTCTTTGTTACGACCGCCGGGCGCTTGATACGAGAAAAGAAAACAAACCGTTAGATGATGCCGTGGGCATGGCTGCTGCGATGGGGATAGAACTGTTAACAGAGGATCAGTACCGGGCATTGCAATCTGATCAAATGGGCGGTGACCGCTTTGATTTAAAAACCTCAAGCTGGATACTAACACCAACGAATGTACGAAATTTGGGCGGCGCGCTGTTTTGTGATCGTCGCTATGATACTGTATTTGTTTATCATAATGGGGCAGAATCTTATTATGCTGCCAGGGGATTTCGTGGTTTGTTAAGAGTGTAAAAGATTCGGAACGAAAAAAATTGTGTCGGTTGTTTCAAAAATAATTAGTTTTATTTTTATTTATAACATACATATTTTTCGATTTACAGTCATCCGCTCATAAAGAATTAATTCATGAAAAAATTACTGCTTCTCTTCACAATCCTGTTTTCTTTGGTAGCCTGTAAAAACAGCGCTGATAAAACCATTGTCAGGATACAAGGAATTGATTCCACGATTAAGCCGGGCGACAATTTTTTCATGTACGTAAATAAGAATTGGTATGATACTGCGCAGATTCCGCCTTCCCAGTCTGGTGTGGGTGCATATATGTTTATGAATTATCCTCAGCGACTGCGCTTAGGTGGCATCCTCGACAGCGTTTCAAAAGCCAACAACA
>Ga0134128_10010176_pt1 | contig 11273 bp, 11 predicted proteins | sample KB31754_FD_96462 | JGI IMG/M metagenome (GOLD analysis project Ga0134128, IMG submission 96462) | Terrestrial soil microbial communities with excess Nitrogen fertilizer from Kellogg Biological Station, Michigan, USA - KB3-175-4 | ecosystem: Environmental > Terrestrial > Soil > Unclassified ...
CGCCCCGTCGACTTCGGCACGAAGACGCTGAAGGAGGCGACGAGCGAGGCGATCCGCGACTGGATCACGAACGTCGAGACGACCCACTACCTGATCGGCTCGTGCGTCGGTCCGGCGCCGTACCCGGAGCTCGTCGCGGAGCTGCAGTCGGTCATCGGCCGCGAGGCCCGCGAGCAGATGCTCGCGGCCGAGGGGCGCCTGCCCGAGGCGGTCGTCGCGTGCGTCGGCGGCGGCTCGAACGCGATCGGGATCTTCCACGGCTTCGTCGAGGACGCGGAGGTGCGCCTCGTCGGGGTCGAGGCGGCCGGCGCCGCTTCGCTCGGCAGCGGCCGGCCCGCCGTCCTCCACGGCGCCCGCTCGTCGGTGCTCGCGGACGAGGACGGCCAGATCGCCGACGCGCACTCGATCTCGGCCGGGCTCGACTACCCCGGCGTCGGGCCGGAGCACGCCTTCCTTCGCGACACCGGGCGGGCGGAGTACCTCGTCGCGACGGACGACGACGCGCTCGGCGCCTTCCAGGATCTCGCCAGGACGGAGGGCATCCTCCCGGCGCTCGAGCCGTCGCATGCGCTCGCCCGCGCGCGCGACCTCGACGCGGAGCTGATCCTCGTCGGGCTCAGCGGCCGCGGCGACAAGGATCTCGCGGAGGTGCTCGAGCGGCTGTGAGCACCTGGGATCCCGCCCGCACGGCGGAGTACTTCGACGAGTACGGCGAGCAGGAGTGGACGCGGTTCGAGCGCGGCGTCACCCCGGCACCGAGCATCGCCGTCCACACCCAGATGCTCGAGGGCTTCGTGCGCCCCGGCGACCGCGTCCTCGACGCCGGCTGCGGGCCCGGCCGGTTCACGGTCGAGCTGCTCCGGCTCGGCGCCCACGTGACCGCGCTCGACATCTCGCCGGGTCAGCTCGAGCTGCTGCGGTCGCGCGTGCCCGACATCGACGCAATGGTCGGCGACATCACCGACCTCTCCCGCTTCCCGGACGACGCGTTCGACGCGACCGTCTGCTTCGGCGGGCCTCTGAGCTACGTCGTCGACCGGGCGGAGGAAGCGGTCGCGGAGCTCGCGCGGGTCACGCGGCCGAGCGGTCACGTGCTGGTGAGCGTGATGGGGCTCGCAGGAGCCGTGATCCACTTCGCGCCGATCCTCGTCGAGCTCGCCCGGCGCGACGGAACGGCGAAGTCGCGCGAGGTCGCCCGCACGGGCTTCCTGCCCGAGGGTGACGGCTACGGCCACCTCGCGATGCGGATGTACCTCTGGGAGGAGCTCGAGGCGCTCCTCACCCCGCACGGCGAGGTCGTCGACGGGGCGGCGGCGGGTGTCCTCCCGCACCTCGAGGTGGAGGAGCCCGAGATCCGCGCCCTGCTCGAGGAGCTCGAGCAGAAGCTCGCGCACGACCCCGGCTCGCGCAGCTGCGGCGAGCACATCATCGGCGTCCTGCGCGTCGCTTGAGCAAGCAGCTCGTCATCTACCTGATGGCGGAGCCGGAGACGCCCGAGCTCGCGCGCGCCGCGGTCGGGGGCGGGGCGGACGTCATCGAGCTCGGATTCCCGTTCTCGGATCCGCTCGCGGAAGGGCCGGTGATCCGGCGCGCGTCGGAGCGCGCGCTCGCGCGTGGGATGCGTACCGGGGCCTGCCTCGACGTGCTCGCGAGGACGCGGGAGCTGCTGCCCGACACGCCGCTCGTCCCGATGACCTATGCCGCGATCCTCGAGGCCTACGGCTACGACCGCTTCGCGGCGGATGCGCGGGAGCGCGGCGCGTCGAGCTTCATCCTCGTCGACCTCCCGGTCGAGGAACAGCCGGCGCTGCGGAGGATCCAGCTGGTCGCCCCGACCTCGACCGAGGAGAGGATCCGCGCCGCCACCGAGGCGACCGACGGGTGGCTCTACCTCGTCTCCGTCACCGGGACGACCGGCGCCCGGACGGAGCTTTCGCCCTCGCTCGCGCCGCTCGTGGAGCGCGTGCGGGCCGTGAGCGACGTCCCCGTCTACGCGGGGTTCGGCATCTCGACTCCGGATCACGCCCGAGCGGTGGCGGAGCTCGCGGACGGCGTCGTCGTCGGCTCGCGCGCGGTCGAGACGGCGGAACAGGGCGCGGACGCGCTCCGCGACTACGTCCGCTCGCTTCGAGACGTGCTCGGAACTTAGGGGACTCTCATGCCTCGCTCAGGTCGTTCTCACCCGAGGCGGCGAGGATCAAGTCGGTTCGATTCCTTCCTCCGAGAGCGCCGGCCCGAGGCCCGGCGCCGGCGAATTCCCCCTCAGCAGTAGCCGGCGCCGGGCTCGGCGCATCGTCGGCGGCGACGCGCACCGGCAGATGGAGGCGGAACACCGTCCCGCGCGGCAGCGGGCTGACCGAGCAGCGGCCGCCGTGGGCGCGCGCCACGGCGGCGACGATGGCGAGGCCGAGGCCCGCTCCGCCCCGCTCGCGCGTGCGCGCCCCGTCGGCCCGGGCCCAGCGGTCGAAGATGCGCGGCAGCGCCTCGGGCGGAACGCCGGTGCCGGAGTCCGAGACCTCGATCACCACCCCGCCCACCCCGTCCGCGTGCGCCGCGAGCTCGACGGCGTCGCCCGGATCGGTGTACTTCACCGCGTTCTCGAGGAGCGCGTCGACCGCGTTGCGCAATGCCTCGGGATCCGCGAGCAGAGGCCCCGCGAGGTCGACGTCGAGCCGCCACGCGCGCGGGGCGACCTCGGTCCAGCGGATGAAGAGGTCGGAGAGGAACGCCTCGAGGTCGATCTCCTCGAACGCGAATCCCGCCTGCTCGGACTTCGCGAGCAGGAGCAGCCGCTCGACGATCCGCTCCATCCGGCCGAGCTCGTCGAGCGCCACCTCGAGCTCGGGAGCATCCGGCTGCTCGCGCCGGAGCAGCTCGAGATGGCCGCGCGCGATCGTGACCGGCGTCCGGAGCTCGTGCGAGGCGTCGTGGAGGAAGCGCTCCTGCCGCTCGAGCAGCGACGCGCGCATAGCGGCCACGCCCTGCACCTCGGCGAGCGCCGCCTGTCGCCGTTGCGCGTGCCAGACCATCGCGAGGAACATCGCCGACATCAGCGGCACCTCGAACAGCTCGCCCCAGAGCTGGATCCCGTCGAACGCGTCGGCGGAGATGCTCGCGCCCGTCGCCACGACGACCACCGCGAGCACGGCCCACATCGTCCGCATGGACCATGTGCGGATGCCGTAGACAATCGTGAGGCTGATCCAGACGAAGTGGAACGGGACCGTCTCCCAGCTCGGCCACGCGACCATGGCCACCCAGTTCGCAGCGGCGAAGACGGCCCAGGCCGCCTCGAGCGGGTTACGCCGTAGCCAGGCGATAGCCCGCATTCCGCACCGTCTCGATCGCCGCCTCGGGGCCGAGCTTCTGCCGCAGCCTGCGGACGCAGACGTCCACGACGTTCGAGCCCGGATCGAAGTCGTAGCCCCACACCTCGGCGAGCAGCCGTTCCCTGCTCAGCACCTCGCCCGCGTGCACGAGCAGGTGGTGGAGGAGCCGGAACTCGCGGTCGGAGAGGTCCGCGGTCCGGTCGCCCACTCCCGCCTGCCTGCGCGCGACGTCGAGGACGACGCTGCCACCGCGCAGGACGTGCTCGTCGCCGAAGGTCGCCGCGCCGCGCAGGCGCACGCGGATCCGCGCGAGCAGCTCGTCGAGCGAGAACGGCTTCGCGACGTAGTCGGAGGCGCCGAGCTCGAAGCCGCGGAGCTTCGTCTGGACGTCCCCGCGAGCCGAGAGGATCACGACGGGCAGGTCGGGCTTCGTGCGGTGCAGCTCCCGCAGCACCTGGAGCCCGTTGAGCCTGGGCAGGAGCAGGTCGAGGACGACGAGGTCCCAGCGCGCGCCCGTCGCGAGGTCGAGACCCTCGCGCCCGTCCCCGGCCGCAACGACGGTGTAGCCCTCGGCCTCGAGGCCCCGCCTGAGAAATGCCTGGATCCGGGCCTCGTCCTCGATGACCAGAATGCGCATTCGACCTCCCGGGCGAATCTACACCGGGTGACGTGCAGATGACCGGGGAATGACACGTTCGTCATGAGGCGGGCGCGAGGGCGCCGCCCCTGATAGGACGCGCTCCGATGCGGCTCGGAGTGAAGCTCCTGCTCGTTGCGGTGGCAGTGGTCGCCGCGGGCGTGATGATCGGCTTCTACGTCTCGAACCTGACGACGCTGGCCGGGTCGCCGTCCTATGCCCTTCCGGTGCAGAACGCCGCCGGTGGTCATCCGGTCGTCGACCTCCAGATCGAGACGGTCGCTGCGGTCGGCCCGAAGCTCAGCCGCAACCCCGACTGGGTGTCGTACCTCGTCCGGGACAACGGGCAGTGGAAGCGGAAGACCGTCTGGGATCTCCCGGCGCACGCGACCGTCCACGTCACGATCTACAACTTCGACGGCGCCAGCGGCCTGCGGAACCCGTTCCTCGCCCGGCCGCAGGGCATGGACGGCAACAGGATCCTCGTCGACGGCAAGCCGACGGACGCGATCGACCCAAACGACGCGTCGCACACGTTCGCCGTCCCCGCGCTCGGGCTCATTCTCGCCGTCCCGGGGGTCCCCGACTCCGCGAAGAACCCGTGCGGCTACGCGCCTTGCTCGGTCGCGAAGTACGACCACCGCACGATCAAGTTCACGTTCCACACGACGACGCCCGGCCACTTCCGCTGGCAGTGCTTCGTCCCGTGCGCGGCCGGCTGGCTCGACGGGTTCGGCGGCCCGATGCAGACGATCGGCTACATGGACGGTTTCCTCAACGTGAAGGCCTGATGGCGGCTGCGGATCCGAACGCGGCGCCCGCGCCGCCCAACGACTCGACCAACCACGGCCTGCGCGTCGTCGTCGCCTGGTTCGTCCTGAGCGCGATCGCCACGCCTCTCGTCGCCATCTTCGTCGGCCATCAGATCCCGCCGGGCAACGCCAGCGCCCAGGGGTCGGAGCAGGTCTTCGACAACACGTGGATGCTGTCCGTGATCACCCCCGTCATCTGCCTGCTCGTCGTCTTCTTCGTCTACGGCCTGGGCGCGTTCCGCGCCACCTCCGACGCGGTGGTGGACGGGCCGCCGCTGCGGAACGACTCGCGGATCCAGGTGCTCTGGATCGTCGGCACGAGCGTGATCGTGCTCTTCCTCGCCGGCTTCGGCACCTACGAGCTGCTGCAGAACGGCGCCGGCGGCGGGCAGGGGCCGCATCCCATCGCCGTCCCGAGCGGCTCCAAGTTCCAGGTGCAGGTGGTCGCGCAGCAATGGCAGTTCACGTACCGCTATCCGTCACTCGGAGGCCTGGAGTCGAACCAGCTCTACCTCCCGGCGGACACGGACGTCGAGCTGCACGTCACCTCGCTCGACGCCATCCACTCCTTTTGGGCGTACGAGCTGGGCGTCAAGGCGGACGCCAACCCCGGCGTCGACAACGTCGTCTTCGTGAAGACGAAGGGCCCGGGGACGTTCCACGTCCGCTGCGCCGAGCTCTGCGGGCTCTGGCACGCGTACATGTTCAACAACGGCCACGTCGTCGACTCCGGGCAGTTCCAGGCCTGGGCGGCGAAGCAGCAGAAGCTCTATGCCGCGATCAAGCCGTTCATGGACAAGCCGGAGTCGGAAGGCGGAGCGCCGTACTCGAAGACGTACTTCCCCGCCCCCGAGAGGAGAGCCGGATGACCGAAGCCGCGATTGCCCCTCCCCCGCCGCTCTGGCGGCGCCTGATCGGCTTCAACCTGCTGACCGGCATCGTCCTCGGCATCGGCGGCTGGTACGTCGGCTGGTACGGCGCTCACGCCATCGCAGGGCCGAGCATCGAGTACTTCGGCGACACCGATTACAACGAGCTGTCCGTCTACCTCGCGTACATCGGCGGCGTGGTCGGCTTCCTCGCCGGTCTCGGCTTCCTCAACTATCCATTCGCACGTCTGCGCGGCTATCCGCCGTCGCTGCGCGAGAAGGAGACCGGCGGCTGGACGCGCTACTTCGGGCTCTGCACCGACCACAAGGTCGTCGGCATCCAGTACCTCTGGGGCATCGGGCTGTTCTTCTTCATCGGCGGCCTCAACGCCATGCTGATCCGCACCGAGCAGCTCAGCCCGCACAGCCAGTCCTTCCCGATGGGGACGTACCTCACCATCGTCGGGATGCACGGGACGATGATGATGGGGATGATGACGAGCGGGATCCTCGGCCCGTTCGCGAACTACCTCGTGCCGATCATGATCGGCGCCCGGCGGATGGCGTTCCCGCGCATCGAGGCGCTCACGTTCTGGCTGCTGATGGCCGCCGGCGCGATCCTCACGACGACGATCTTCTTCGGCGGCTTTCCGACCGGCTGGACTGGCTACGCGCCGCTCCAGACCGAGGCGAACGCGGGCATGGACAACTACATCCTGTTCTTCGCGCTCGTCGGCATCTCGGTGACGCTGCTCGGCCTGAACATGATCGCCACGATCCTGACGATGCGCGCGCCGGGCCTGACGTGGACGCGGCTGCCGATCTTCGTCTGGGGCGTCCTCTCGACGGCGGTGCTCATGGTGCTCGCGGCGCCGGTGCTGGTCGCGGTGCTCGCGATGGGCGCGCTCGACCGGACGGCCCAGACCTCGTTCTTCAACGCCGCCGCCGGCGGTAGCAGCTACCTGTACGAGAACCTGTTCTGGGTCTTCGGCCACCCGGAGGTGTACATCCTCGCGCTGCCGGGCTTCGCGATCGTCCTCGAGCTGCTGCCCGTGTTCTCGCGGAAGCCTCTGTGGGGCTACCGGCTCGCCGTGGCCGGGCTGCTCGGCGTGTCGCTGCTCTCGTGGTTCGTCTGGCAGCACCACCTGTTCGTGAGCGGCATCAACGGCGACCTGCGCCCCTTCTACATGCTCTCGACCGAGCTCATCTCCATCCCGACGGGCTTCACGTTCCTCTGCGGGATGATGACGCTCTGGCGCGGCAGCATCCGCTTCACCGTGCCGATGCTCTTCTGCCTCGCCTGGTTCTTCAACTTCCTCATCGGCGGGCTCTCGGGCGTGTTCCTCTCGGACGTGCCGAGCGACGTGACGACGCACGGCAGCTTCTTCTCGATGGCGCACTTCCACTACACGATCATGGGCGGCCTCGTCTTCACGTTCTTCGCGGCGATCTACTACTGGCTGCCGAAGATGACCGGCTGGGAGCTGAACGAGCGGCTCGGGAAGATCCACTTCTGGACGATGTTCGTCTTCTTCAACTCGACCTTCGCGCCCCTGTTCGCCGCCGGCTTCCTCGGCCAGTCCCGCCGCGCGCCCGTGTACACGGGCAACCTCAAGTTCCTCAACGACTGGGTCTCGATCTCGGCGTTCCTGCTCGGGATCTCGATGCTGGTCTTCCTCTACAACCTCGTCCGGTCGGTCGCCTTCGTGAAGAAGCCCGCCGAGGCGAATCCGTGGGCGTCGCGCTCGATCGAGTTCCAGCTCCCGTCGCCGGTGCCGGTGCACAACTTCGACCGCATCCCGGTCTTCTCCAGCGACCCGTACGGCTACGGGGAGGGGCCGGCCCCGAAGTGGGTCGTGCCCGCCGGGGCTCCCGCGGGGAGAGAGTGATGGCCGCCGAGCCGCTCGCATCGCACGGCACCGGTTACGAGGTCGTCGAGGAGGAGCCGCCGGAGCTCCTCGGCCGGAACCTCATCTCGGCGAGCTACCTGCTCGCCGGCGCGACGGCCTTCTTCTTCGTGGCCTTCCTGTTCGCGTACTTCTATCTCCGGTCGCTGAACAACGCCCACATGTGGAAGCCGCCGGGCATCGACGCCTCGGTCGGCTGGGGCACCGCGGTCGTCGCGTGCTACGTCGTGAGCGTGCTGCTCGTCCGGCTCGGGCTCACCGACCATCTGGCTCTGCGCCGCCGGCAGTGGCGGCTGAAGGGGCTCGCCGCGCTCGTGGCCGGGGTCGCCGGGCTCGTCCTCCAGGTGATCGCCTGGACGCACGAGGGCTTCGGCCCGGCCGACGGAGGCTTCGCGAGCGTATACTTCCGCTGGACGGCGTTCCTGTTCCTCTTCGTGCTCGGGACGATGCTCTGGCTGCAGATGACCGTCGCCATGTCGCTGCGCTACGCGGAGACCGAGACAGGGGTCCCGGAGGGCCATGCGTCGGGCGATCCACACCGGATGACGCACGACATCCGCGACCCGCTGTCACTGGTGCGCGCGGAGCTCGTCGGCCTCAGCTTCTACTGGACGTTCCTCGCCGCGATCGCAGTCGTCACCTGGATCGTCCTCTACCTCCTCTAGTGGCCCGCCCGGCGCTAGTCAGGGCATCCCTGGCGGCTGCAAAGCTTCGCGCTGTGGCGTCCTCGGTCACGCCCGTAGTAACCACCACGCGCGCTCCCTGCGTCCCCGCATCGCGTGCTTCTCGCGCGCCAGGAACGCGAGGCCAGCACCGGACGAGCCACTGATGGATCCGCTGCCGCTCGTCGTATGCGGGACGGCGGCCGTGCTCTACGCGCTCGGGCGCCGGGGAAGGACGCGGCTCTGGCGCGAGGCGAGCTTCTACAGCGGCGTCGTGCTCGCGTTCGTCGTCCTCGAGCGGCCGTTCGACGACTGGGCGGACCGCTGGCTCTCGGTCCACATGGTTCAGCACGTCGTCCTCATGACGGTCGTCCCGCCGCTCGTCGTGCTCGGTCGCCCGTGGCCGCGCATGTGGCTGCCGTTTCCGTTGCGCGCGCGCCGTGCGGTCGGCGGTGCGCTTTCGGGCTCGCCGTCGTTCCGGCGCGGAGCCGGCCTGCTGAAGCGTCCCGCCGTCGCGCTCGCGGTGCAGTCGGCGCTGGTCGGCATCTGGCACGTGCCGCAGCTGTACGACGCGGCCGCTCGCAGCGAGTGGATCCACGTCCTCGAGCACGTCTGCTTCGTCGCGCCCGCGCTCGTGTTCTGGGGCGCGCTGCTCGACGCGCCGCCCGTGCGCGCGCGCATCGATCACTTCCACCGCGCCGTCTGGTTCACGGCGGCGATGATCCCGAGCTGGATCCTCGCCATCGTCCTCGCCTTCGCCTCGGCGCCGATCTACGCCGCCTATCCGTCGCTGACCGACCAGCAGGTGGCCGCCGGCGTCATGTGGGTGCCGGGGTCGCTCACGTACTTCGTCGCGGCGCTGTTCTTCTTCTACCGCTGGCTCGAGCCCGGCGCCGCCGAGGCGCCGACGGTCGTCGAGCCCCGACCCGAGGAGCTCCAATGGACGTGACCGCCTCCTTCCTCGCCGGCTCGATCCTCGGCTGGGCCCTGCCGCTCGGCCTGCTGATCGCGATCCTGATCTGGTGGACGGTCCTGCTGCGTCGCCGTTCAGGCGGCGACGCGTAGCCGGAGTTCCGACCCGGAAAGCACACATCTCCTCGCCCGACCGTTTTCGCGACGGTCCTCTTAGGGAACCCTCATCGCTCTCTCACTCTCGTCCTAGGGAAAACGGGCACTCTGGCGGCAGAAAACGATGCAAGGAGACTCGAACACATGAACCCTGGCCCAGCCGGCGCACGCCTGCGGCGGGTGCTTCCCCTTGCCGTCGCAGTCGTGATAGGCGCCGCCGCAGGCGCCGGCGCCTACGCGCTCACGAACCACGGCTCGAGCGCGCCGGCCACGTCCCGCGTGGTCGTGCCCGCACAACCTGCCTCGTCCACGTCGACCGTCGACTCGCTCACGGAGCTCTACAAGCAGGACGCGCCGGGCATCGTCGACATCACCGTCGAGTCGTCGACGAGCGGGAGCTCGTCCGGCGGGTTCCCGTTCGGCCAGCCCGGCGGGTCGCAGAAGCAGGAGGCCGAGGGAACCGGCTTCGAGATCGACTCGAACGGCAACATCCTCACGGCCGAGCACGTCGTCGACAACGCGACCTCGATCAAGGTCGAGTTCTCGGACGGCTCGACCACGTCGGCGACGCTCGTCGGCAGCGACAAGTCGACGGACACCGCAGTGATCCACGTCGACGTGCCCTCCTCGAAGCTCCACCCGCTCACGCTCGGGAGCTCCGCCTCGGTCCAGCCGGGCCAGAGCGTCGTCGCGATCGGCAGTCCGTTCGGCCTCGCCGAGACCATGACCGCGGGCATCGTCAGCGCGACGAACCGGTCGATCACCGCGCCGAGCGGCTTCTCGATCACCGGCGCGATCCAGACCGATGCCGCGATCAACCACGGCAACTCCGGCGGCCCGCTGATCGACGCCCGGACGAACACGGTGATCGGCATCAACGACCAGATCGAGAGCGACACGAACGACAACGCCGGGGTCGGCTTCGCCGTCCCGATCGACTCGTCGAAGCACGTCGCGCAGACGCTGATCGCGGGCGGCACCGTGAAGCACGCCTACCTCGGCGTCAGCCTCAGCCTTCGCACGACCGTCAGCGGCGCCAAGATCGGTTGTGTCGTCGAGAGCGGCCCGGCAGCGTCGGCCGGCCTGAAGCAGGGAGACGTGATCACCAGGTTCGACGGCAGGACGATCACCTCCCCCGACACGCTGACCGCCGCGGTGACGCGGGCGACGCCCGGCCGGAAGGTGACCGTGACGGTGCAGCGCAACGGCTCGAGCAAGCAGCTCTCCGTGACGCTCGGAACGCAGCCGTCGTCGGTCTCCGACAACTGCACCAAGTAAGGCGCGCGTTCCAGGGGCGGCAGTCCGGGGATTCGACCCCGGGACAGCCGCCCCCGTCCCTCTGCATAGGATCGACGGATGGAGGACGCAGCGGCGTTGCAGGACTCGTCGCTGCTGCGCTGGACGCTCGTCGCGAGCGTCCTCGGCTCGTCGATGGCCTTCATCGACGGCTCCGTCGTCAACGTCGCGCTGAAGGCGATCGAGCACGATCTCGGCGGCGGGCTCGCCACGCAGCAGTGGGCCGTGGACGCCTACCTGTTGACGCTCGGCTCGCTGATCCTCGTCGGCGGCTCGCTGGGCGACATCTTCGGCGAGCTTCGCGTGTTCGGCTTCGGCGTCGCGAGCTTCGCCGTCGCCTCCGTGCTCTGCGCGGTCGCGCCCAACGCGGCCGCGCTGATCGTGTTCCGCGGCGTGCAGGGAGTCGCGGGCGCGCTGCTGGTTCCCGCCTCGCTCGGCGTCCTCACCGCGACGTTCTCGGGGCCGGCGCGCGGTGCAGCGATCGGCCAGTGGACGGCCTGGAGCGGAATCGCGTTCGTGATCGGCCCGACGGTTGGTGGCTGGCTCGTCGACGTGTCGACGTGGCGGGTCATCTTCCTGATCAACATCCCGGTCGCGCTGGCCACGCTCCTGCTCGTGCTCCGGCTCGGCGGGATGAGGCAGCCGCGCCGCACCGACCTCCGCGTCGATCTGCCCGGCGCCGTCCTCTGCACG
>Ga0134128_10010178_pt1 | contig 11273 bp, 12 predicted proteins | sample KB31754_FD_96462 | JGI IMG/M metagenome (GOLD analysis project Ga0134128, IMG submission 96462) | Terrestrial soil microbial communities with excess Nitrogen fertilizer from Kellogg Biological Station, Michigan, USA - KB3-175-4 | ecosystem: Environmental > Terrestrial > Soil > Unclassified ...
TCATTCTTTTTGAGAAATCTAAATAACGGTTATGCATAAGCGAAAAAACTTTTTTATTTAAAGGTTACTGCTTCAGAATTAATAATAAAGTCTGGTTAATAATGACGAGGATTGCGAAAACCGAAGCGGACATTGTGTTTCCGGTCAGGAATAATAATGAAATGGCAGCTCCAAACATCACTCAAGCAAAAAAATATCTCTGAGGTTGCTCCAACCGGTGTTTCGATTTTGGTGCGGCAAAGTATCCCCAAAGCGACATTGCAATAATGGGTAAAAGGATCACTAAAATGTATTGGATCAAAATAATTTTCGGATAATGAAAACCAAAATATCCAAAAGCTATGATCATCGCCAGTTCAAGAAAAAAAGCCATTGCAAGATTAACCGCTTTTATTATTTCCATAAAATTCACTTCAGGTCTAAATTCATTTTTTGAATCTTCAAAATACTTTTTTTTTAAATAGTAAATCAATAAATAACATGATTTTCTTCTTTTATTTTCTGCAAAAAAGGATATAACAGTTATGGATAAACGTAAATAGATTTTCATTTAAAAAAATATTCCTGATGAATCAGGAATGATTAATTTTCAGAAAAAAATTACAAAATGAAAAACTCAATACTTTTTTTTCTGTTGATCTTCATTTGTTTTTCGGCTCAATCGCAGGACAGTACTTATGCTGAGCGGTTAGGATATCCAAAAAATGCGCGGGTAATTATTCTTCATATGGATGATGCCGGTATGTCTCTAAGTTCTGATCGCGGAATTGAAAAAGTGTTTGCAGAAGGAGTTGCGAATTCAACCAGTGTAATGATGCCTTGTCCGTGGGTGCCTCAAATGGTAAGATATATTAAAGGGCATCCCGCTATTGATGCAGGCTTGCATCTTACGCTCACTTCAGAATGGAAAGATTATCGCTGGGGCCCTTTGGCAGGAGCAGCCGTGGTTCCGGGTTTGGCAGATTCGACCGGAAGTATGTGGCCCGATGTTCCGGATGTGGTCAGGCATGCTTCTGCAGATGAAGTGGATAAAGAGATCAGGGCGCAATTAAATCGTGCTGAGAAAATGGACTTTCATCCAACACATCTTGATTCACACATGGGAACTTTATTTGCCAACATTCCTTTTTTATTAAAATATATTCAGCTCGGTATTGAGAAACAAATTCCGGTAATGTTTCCGGGCGGCCATGATACTTATATCAAAAATGAGATGAACTTTACGGATGAACAGATTGCGGGTTTTCGCAAACTGGGCAAAACGGTATGGGATGGCGGATTACCTTTGCTTGATGATCTTGTCAACAGCAGTTATGACTGGGATCCGCCGAAAGGCTTAAGTGATGATGCTTTAACCAAATGGCGTGTTGATCTTTATGAAAAAGCAATGCTGCAATTGAAACCTGGAATTACGATGGTGATCATGCATTGCACCGATCCGTCTTCAGTTTTTTCTTCTATTTCCGACAGTGGAAAAAAAAGAAAATCGGATATGCTGGCCATGCTTGATCCTGGTTTTAAAAAGTTTTTAAAAGACAATGGATTTATTTTAACCACTTTTCGGGAGTTGATGGAAAGAAGAAAAAAAATCAAATAACAAACTGATTTTTGTATAACAAAAATTGAAAAAAGAAATTGTTTATGAGAATAACAACTTCAGAAAATACGGTAAAAAGATCTATATTAACTGCCGCCGTATTCGTTGCTGCTCTTGGATATTTTGTTGACATCTATGATCTTCTGTTATTTAGTATTGTAAGAGTTCCAAGTTTGAAATCACTTGGATTTACAGGCCAAACGCTGACGGATCACGGAATTTTTTTATTGAATGTTCAAATGATTGGTTTATTGCTCGGTGGAATTTGCTGGGGAATTTTAGGCGATAAAAAAGGACGCTTGTATGTTCTGTTTGGTTCCATTTTCCTGTATTCAATTGCCAATATTTTCAATGGCTTTGTTCATTCGGTTGAAGCATATTCTGTCTGCCGTTTTGTAGCAGGATTTGGATTGGCAGGAGAGTTAGGAGCAGGCATCACATTGGTTTCTGAAATAATGCCGAAAGAAAAAAGAGGTTACGGTACAACGATCGTTGCTGCTGTTGGTGTAAGTGGGGCAGTGGTTGGATTTTTTGTTGCAGAGTTATTCAATTGGCGAACTTCATTTTTTGTTGGTGGTGGCCTTGGACTAACCTTGTTATTATTAAGAATTGGAGTAGCAGAATCGGGAATGTTTGGCAACATGAAAAAAGAAGATCATCGGCGCGGCGATTTTTTTTCATTATTTTCTAACCGCAAAAAACTGCTGAAATATTTGCGTTGTATTGTCATTGGAATTCCAACCTGGTTTGTTGTTGGCATTCTTATTACACTTTCCCCTGAATTTGGAAAAGTGTTACACATCCAAGGTGTTGTGAATGCCGGCGCGGCAGTGGCATATTGCTATGCAGGCCTTGTTTTGGGCGATATTGGCAGTGGCATTTTGAGCCAGTATTTGAAGAGTAGAATTAAAGTAGTTTATACATTTCTCTTCCTCATTATTCTTTCCATTGCGGCTTATTTTTTATTCAACGGAATCAGTGTTGCTGTATTTTATGCGATTTGTTGCATTCTTGGATTCTCTGCAGGTTATTGGGTGATATTTATGACAATTGCAGCAGAACAATTTGGTACAAATATCCGGGCAACGGTAACTACCACAGTTCCTAATTTTGTAAGAGGATCACTCATTCCCGTTGCATTGCTTTTCCAATTTTTACGAAACATTTTTCATGGCTCAATTATTTATGCCGGAGTTGCAGTCGGCGCATTGACAATTGGCCTGGCATTTTGGGCATTGTTATACATGCCGGAAACTTTTTCAAAAGACCTGAATTATACTGAGGCTTAAAAAGGAATTTTTTATGTCGGTAAAATGGTTTTACTTTTGATTTGGCAACAGGCGAATTGACAGGCAAGCTGATTTTTTCTTCAAATACCTTTCCCCGGGAATATTCACAAATCTTCATCCTATTTTTACTGTCATTACTCATTTCTTACACTTAAATCTACCATTATGCCAAAGTTTGTAATTGAAAGAGAAATTCCCGCGGCTGGAAATTTATCCGGCGATCAATTAAAAGGAATTTCAAAAATTTCGTGTGATGTTTTGCGAAATATGGGCCCTGAAATCCAATGGGTTCATAGTTATGTAACCAATGATAAGATCTATTGTGTTTACATCGCACCCTCTGAAGAAATGATTCGCGAACATGCAGAGAAAGGGGGTTTCCCTGCAAATTCAGTCAGCGTTGTTTCTACTATTATTGATCCAACGACAGCTGAATAAAAATTTTCATTCATTTACCTGTAAGCCATACATACGTTGTCATGGTGGTTTTCTCATTTCCATAGTGAAGAAGTAGATCCATTTCCTTTTGATACTTTTTTAGCTATTTCTTACACAATTCTTATGATCGGCCTCAATGGCCGAAAAAATATTATTTTGCAAACTTCAGGCTCAAATATTTCTATTTGTCTCATCGAATTTTGAATTTGTCCAAAATAAAACCACTCATGACTCGCTTCAAAAGTATCCGCAACTCACTTCTGTTTTTTTTATTTTTATTTTCCGTCAATGCCGTTTCTGCACAGGTAAGATCCTTTCAAAAAACAAACTTTGGTGTCAGCTTTATTTTGAATAAAGGCAATATGGATATTTACCTGTTACAAAGCGATCTGGCTGAAATAAAATATTCGGTTTTGGAAAAAATGCCGGAGAAAAGATCATTGGTGGTTGAACCGGTAAAAAGATATTTGAAAAACTATTCAGTTACCGAAAATAAAGACCAGATTGTTATTACCACAAACAGGATTAAAATAAAAGTTGACCGGAAAAATGAGGCAATTACTTTTACAGACCCGGATGGAAATATTATTCTTACAGAGGCTGATGAAAATAATAAACAGATGCGTGATACTTCTATCGTTGGTATTAAAACTTATAGTTGTGCTACCTCGTTTCAATCCCCGAAAAACGAAGCTTTGTACGGGCTTGGCTGTCATCCGCTGGATTCTCTTTCTATCAATTACAAAGGCCGTAATCAGGATATGGCGATCAAATACCTGACAGGCGCTATCCCTGTTTTATTGTCAACGAAAGGGTATGGCTTATTGTGGGATAATTATGCGGAATCAAAATTTTATGGCGATGAAAAAAATAATTCGCAGTTCACTTATGTTTCCGAAAGCGGCAACATGGTTGACTATTATTTTTTCTATGGCCCTTCTTTTGATCATATCATGGATCTTTATAGAAATCTGACCGGCGTTGCACCAATGTATCCGAAATGGGCATTTGGATTGTTTCAATCCCAGGACCGGTACAAAAGCCAACAGGAGATTTTATCAGTAAAAGATAATTACCGTAAAAATCATATTCCGGTAGATGTGATTGTGCAGGATTGGTTTTATTGGGCACCTCTGCCGATTGGTTCTCATGTAATGAACCCGACTTCATATCCTGATCCGAAAGCTATGATTGACGAACTCCACAAAGCGAATTTACATGCGATGATTTCCATCTGGCCATGCTTTGGTTCCGGAACCAATAATTTTAATGCTTTGAAAAAGGCAGGATTTCTTACCAGCATTACGTGGGATAATTTTGTCGCTCATACCCGGGACACGTATTATGATGCACACAATCCCGGCGCCCGGGAAATGTATTGGGACCAGGCAAGAGATAGTCTTGTAAAACGCTATGGCTGGGACGCATGGTGGGTAGACCAGTGCGAGCCTGATACTGAAGATCCGAACGATCGAAAAAAAGCAAAGTTCTATACAGGGCAGGGAACTGATTATTTCAATTCCTATTCCCTGGAACATACCAAAGGGCTTTACAACAAATGGCGCAGGGATATTCCGCAAAAAAGGATTTTTCTGTTAGCACGGCAGGCATTTGCAGGACAGCAAAAAAATGCTGCAACTTTGTGGTCGTCTGATATTACAACTACTTTTTCTTCTTTTAAAAACCAGGTTCCCCAGGCGATCAATGCATGTGTTTCGGGCATTCCTTACTGGACTTCCGACATTGGAGGTTATCTTTCCCGCGTTTCTCCCGAAGGAATTCCGGATTGGTCTCAACCTTCGTTTCGCGAATTGTTCACCCGGTGGTTTCAATTTGGTGCTTTCAGCCCGATATTCAGAATTCATGGAAAAGGTGAACGGGCTCTTTTTTCCAAAAACTGGGACGAAAAAACAAGAGCAGTTTTATTGAAATTCGATGATCTGCGTTACCGCTTGCTGCCTTATATTTATTCATTGTCATCTGAGGTAACGCGAAACAATTATACCATCATGCGCTCTTTGGCTTTTGATTTCAGAAATGATCCGGAAGTGTATGATATTCCTGATCAATACATGTTTGGTCCGGCCTTTTTAGTGAACCCGGTAACGCAGCAATTATATTCCGGTGAGGAAGCTAATAAATTAAGAAGTACGAGAAAAGTTTATCTTCCAAAGAACACGCAATGGATTGATTTCTGGACCGGAAAAAAATTAAATGGCGGAGAAACTATTGATGCTTCTGCACCGATTGATATTTTGCCATTATACGTTCGTGAAGGTTCTGTCATTCCAATGGGAGAAGTAATGGAATATGCTACTGAAAAGCCGGCAGGTCATATTGAATTGCGTATTTATCCCGGAGCTGACGGTCATTTTACTTTGTATGAAGACGCCAATGATACTTACAATTATGAACATGGAGAATTTGCCACTTTCACCTTCAGTTGGAATGATAAAACAAAAGAACTCAGTATTTCTGAAAGAAAAGGTTCTTTTCCCGGAATGCTGAAGAAAAGGACTTTTGAGGTGGTATTGGTAAAAGAAAATAAAGGCATTGGAGTAAACGAAACCAAAAATGCAGATAAAGTAATTCAGTACGATGGAAGAGCGATGAAAGTTTCATTGAAATAGAAAATAAAAAATCAATTTATTTCACATTTACTGTTGAATGCTGATTTTATTTTCAGGAAAAAAGATCAGGCCCTTTCCAATTGCGATGAGGAATTTTTCCAAGATGGCGGTATGCTTTTTCAGTAACTTCTCTTCCTCTTGAAGTGCGCATAATAAAACCTTCCTGTATCAAAAATGGTTCGTACACTTCTTCCAAAGTTCCCGATTCTTCGCCAACCGCAGTTGCGATGGTAGTAATTCCAACAGGACCACCTTTAAATTTTTCAATTATCGTACTCAAAATTCTGTTATCCATTTCGTCCAGGCCATATTCGTCCACATTCAATGCTTTTAAAGCATGCTGTGTAATTTTTAAATCAATCACTCCATTTGAAAGCACCTGCGCAAAATCACGCACTCTTCTCAATAAACCATTAGCAATTCTTGGTGTTCCACGGCTCCTTCCTGCAATTTCTGTGGCTGCATCGGAAGTGATTTTTGTTTTAAGAATAGAGCATGAACGTAAAATAATTTTTTGCAAAGTAGCGGTATCATAATATTCCAATCTTGATTTGATACCAAATCTTGAAAGCAACGGCGCTGTCAGTAAACCGCTTCTTGTTGTAGCGCCAATTAACGTAAACGGATTCAAATTGATCTGAACACTTCTGGCATTGGGGCCGGTGTCAATCATGATATCAATGCGATAATCTTCCATCGCAGCGTATAAATATTCTTCCACCACATTGCTTAACCGGTGAATTTCATCAATAAATAAAACATCATTAGGTTCAAGATTTGTAAGCAATCCGGCAAGATCGCCGGGTTTTTCAATTACAGGCCCGCTGGTTTCTTTGATATTCACCCCCAATTCATTAGAAACAATTCTGCTCAAAGTTGTTTTTCCCAATCCGGGAGGACCATGAAATAAAATATGATCGAGCGCTTCTCCACGTTGCTTGGCCGCTTTAATAAAGATGCGAAGGTTTTCAATGATCTGCGCCTGCCCGCTGAATTCATCTATCGCCGCCGGCCGGATATTATTTTCAAATTCTTTATCAGCAGAAGTCAGGGTTTCTTTTTCTTTATTTAAATTTTGGTTTTGCATTCAATTTTTTTTCTACCTTGTAAAACTAAAGTTTTTAAAGTTAAAAATAGTTAAAGCGAATGTAACCAACGTTTTTTTAGTTGGTAGTAAAAGCCTTTCAAACAATGCTTTTCACCATTAATCAAGTCCTTGATAACAAAGCTGCTGTTACCAATTAAATTTGTATGATGAACAAAACAACTTTACGGTATTGGGTTTGCCAGATTCTGGGATGGGGAGGATGGACTTTGTTGAACCTTTCCTTCTTTTACTTCTTTTTGCAGGATGTTTACTGGAAGGCCGGTGAGAGAAAAAAACTTCTTTTTGCGATCCTTTTTATCCAGTTTTTTTGGTACATCGCGGCTACTCATTTATTAAGGTTTTTTTTAAAGAAAATCGGTTGGATGAAATTTGCAACTGATCAGGTAATCGCATTGTTTATTTCCAGTGTCATGCTTACAGGATTACTTGCTTATTATGGGGCCAAATCAACCGCCCTGGTTACCGGAAGTTCATTGGTGCAATATGAAAAAAACCTGAGCCTTAAAGATGCGATAGCAAAAGAAAAATCCCTGGGATTAACAGGGACAAATTATTATCTGGCACAGGCAAATAATCCAAAAGATTCTTTGAATTATGCCTCATTGCGAACTATTAAAAGAAGTACAGGGTGGTATAGAAATGCACAAGGTGTCTGGAAATACGAAGAACAGCACAAAGGGCGCTTTTGGTGGGATATTATTTTTACTTTCATTTTAATCGCTTTGTGGCTGCTGCTTTATATGATCTGGCATTATCTGGAAAGAAACCGGAAGGATGAAGTGGACAGGTTGAACCTTGAAAAAACTGTGAAAGAACTTGAACTGAAAACGATAAAATCGCATATCAATCCTCATTTTATTTTTAATTCATTAAACAGTATCAGGGCTTTGGTAGATGAAAATCCAAAACGGGCGAGAACCGCAATTACTGAGCTTTCCAACATTTTGCGCAGCAGCCTGCAGGTGGAAAAAATGGAAACGGTTCCTTTGCAAAAAGAACTTGACATTGTAAAAGATTATCTCGCTTTGGAACAAATGCGTTTCGAAGAAAGATTAAAAGTTGAAATGGAAATAGATGAAGACACACTCGATCAGCCCTTGCCGCCCATGATGTTACAAACGTTAGTTGAAAACGCTATCAAACATGGTATCAGTAAAAGAATTAATGGAGGACTTATCCGCATTATTTCAAGATTTACTGAAAACGATTTTGAACTGATCGTGGAGAATTCCGGCAATCTTGAGAAAAAATCAAATGAAGGCTTTGGTTTTAAAAGTACCCGCGATAGACTGAAATTCCTGTGTAATGGAAACGCTTATTTCAAAGTAGAGGAAATTGACGGAACTAAAGTGCAATCAAAGATTGTAATGCCGGTTAAGGGTTCAAAGTTGAAAATTGAAGGTTAAACGTGAGTAATTTCTAATACAATAATTTAAACAGATATGCTAAAAGTAATTTTAATAGATGATGAACGCCTTGCCAGGAGCGAGCTTAAGAGAATGTTACAGGAATTTCCGGATGTGGAAATCATTGGCGAAGCCGCCAATGCTGAAGAAGGAATTGAAAAAATTGAAACTTTGAATCCGGACCTCATTTTTTTGGATATTCAAATGCCCGGAAAAACAGGTTTTGACATGCTTACCGAATTGGAAAAAGCACCACATGTAATTTTTGTAACTGCTTATGACGAATATGCTTTGAAAGCTTTTGATGTAAATGCCTTGGATTACCTGATGAAGCCGGTAGAGCCAAAGCGCCTTGCTGATGCGCTTTTGAAAGTTCGGCAAAAGGATGAGGAAGAAATGCTTTCTTATAATAATCGTGGAATTTTAAGTGAGCATGACCAGGTATTTGTAAAAGATGGTGAGCGCTGTTGGTTTGTAAAATTATCTGATGTGCGTCTTTTTGAAAGTGTTGGAAATTATGCGAAAGTTTTCTTCGGCACCAATAAGCCACTCATTTTAAAATCGTTAAATGCACTTGAAGAAAGACTGGACGAAAAAGTCTTTTTTCGTGCCAACAGAAAGCATATTATCAATTTGAGAATGATAGAAAAAATAGAACCTTATTTTAATGGAGGGCTTTTACTGGATCTTGCAGGTGGAGAAAAAATTGAAGTAAGTCGCCGTCAGGCCGTGAAGTTTAAAGAAATGATGAGTTTGTAACATCAATTATTGAAAATTATTTTATTATTGAATTATTGCCAGACTCTGAAATTGTTGCTGGCATTTGATAAAATTTTGCAACGCCCTTCATCAACTATAAATAATTTTTCATGAAAAATTTCCTGGTTTTCTTAATCTCTTTATCGTTTTTTTCATGCAGGCAATCTTCATCCGATTCAACTTTGCAAAAGCAGGTGGATAGCCTGCAACTTGCTGTTAAGAATGCCTACAAGCCTGGGCTTGGAGAATTTATGTCAGAAATCCAGGTGCATCATGCCAAGCTTTGGTTTGCCGGTAAAGAAAAAAACTGGGATTTGGCCAATTTCGAAGTTGGAGAAATCCAGGAAGCGTTGAATGATATTCCAAAATATTGTTCAGACAGGCCTGAAGTAAAATCAATTGGAATGATCACCGCTCCAATTGATAATATTGCCAATGCGATAAAAGAGAAAGATGAAAATAAATTTGTGAACGATTTTACCGTTCTAACTGTAACCTGCAACGGCTGCCACAAGGAAACCAGCCACGGTTTCAATTTAATAAAAATACCAGATGTTCCGCCTGTTTCAAACCAGGTTTTCAAACCACAATAAATCAAAAACACAGACAAAATTTAAAAAATGAAGATTGTTTTCACGTTGCTGCTAACCTGCTTTTCCATAGGTATTTCTTTTTCCCAAAAAATTGATAAGATCATTAATGCAAAAAAAGTCAGAAAGATAGAAACTGTTTTGTCCTCGGATAAAATGGAAGGCCGCAAAACTTTTACACCTTCAATTGACAGGGCCGCCGATTTTATTGCCAGTGAATTTCAAAGATCAGGGCTGAAATACTTTGATGGATTGAATAGTTATAAACAACCTTTTTTCATGAAAAAAGCCACCATGATCGCTGCTTCCGGAAATATGGATGGAAAGCCGGTTGATGGTGACAAGATATTTGCATTGACAACAGATAGTATTTTGAATATTGATGAAACTTCCGGTTTTACAAAAGTGGTGATTACAGACACTTCCAATTTTTTCAAGGCATTTGCTTTAATAAAAAGCAATCAAAAATATTTGGTTCTTGTTGATCCTGCTCATGAAAAGATCTTCCGGCGTTTGAAAAGTTCCGGACGTGAAAGTTTTGAAGATAAAGCGCCCGTAGTTTTTGTTTTGACAAATGAAAATCCAACGAATTATCATTTTGAAATCAAAAGCAATATCACTTCTTCGTCCCTGGCAAATGTAGTTGGCGTGTTGCCGGGAAAAAGTAAAAAAGATGAGTATGTAATTTTTTCTGCTCACTATGATCATTTGGGAATTGGGAAACCTGATGCAAAGGGTGATTCCATTTATAATGGCGCCAACGATGATGCTGCCGGAACTACCGCCGTAATTATGCTTGCAGATTATTTTAGTAAACTGAATAACAATGAGCGCACTTTGATTTTTGTCACTTTCACTGCAGAAGAAATTGGGGGCTTTGGTTCTCAATATTTTTCTAAACAAATTGATCCTGAAAAAGCGGTGGCCATGTTCAATATTGAGATGATTGGAACGGATAGCAAATGGGGGAATAACAGCGCTTACATTACAGGTTTTGAAAGATCCAATTTTGGAAAAATATTACAATCGAATCTTGCAGGAAGTAAGTTTCATTTTGAACCGGATCCCTATCCCAAACAAAATTTGTTTTACCGCTCAGACAACGCAACCCTTGCTGCACTTGGTGTTCCTGCTCATACCATCAGCACTTCCAAAATGGATAATGAACCCAATTATCACAAACAAAGTGATGAAATTTCGACCCTGGATATGAAGAATATGGCTGAAATCATTAAAGCAATTGCCATCAGCAGTCAAACGATAATCAGTGGAAAAGATACGCCGGTGAGGGTGGAGAAGAAAGATTGATTATACTAGTTTACTTTTTACCGGGTTTCCTTTTTCTTCCTGATCATGAGAAAAATTATTTCGCCGTAATTTTTTTCAAAAAGAAAAATCTACCAATAACCCAATTAACCAATAAACCAATAAACAAATTAACCAATCTTCACCGGCA
>Ga0134128_10010179_pt1 | contig 11272 bp, 12 predicted proteins | sample KB31754_FD_96462 | JGI IMG/M metagenome (GOLD analysis project Ga0134128, IMG submission 96462) | Terrestrial soil microbial communities with excess Nitrogen fertilizer from Kellogg Biological Station, Michigan, USA - KB3-175-4 | ecosystem: Environmental > Terrestrial > Soil > Unclassified ...
TCCACTATATAGATACACATAGACTGTCAAATTTATATGGTTAACAGATTAATGCTCCATATTTCTTCATATTCTCATGTGTGATAAGAAAACTATGGTAGGAATTATGCTGCTCATTTCATCTATCTTATCAGCAATCATTCTACAAACTATATCCATGAAAGTTTAAGCACAATTTCCAGGTATTATTGCTGAACAAAATCAAGGCCAAACTAACATCAACGGAGCGGGCACAACTTTTCCCTTCCCTTTAATCAACACTTGGCGAGTTGAATACCAAAAATAAAATTCTTCTTGTGTGTATATTTTATCAAGACCGTATGTATAATCTAGCAGCAAGCGCTTGTAAATGCAAGTCTCTTCTGGTTCTTTTTCTATTTTTTCGACTAGACCATCAGGTGCATTAGGTGTTGAAACCATCACAATGTAAGGGTCTGACTTTGCAAAGAAGCGCTCAGAAAAATGCCTTACATCATCCTGCTCTCCTTTTCTAAAGAAATCTCCTTCATCTATTAATATGAACTTGGGATTATCTAGTGCTCTGTATGCATCTATGTGATTTGATGGGTATGCTTCAATAGTACAATCATTTAGTTCTAACACGGTTTCTTTACTATCAAATGTAACATGTATTTTGGGTTCAAACAATGCTTTCATCCTCTTTATTAGTTTGATAACACTGTCTATGTTAGGACCTGTTACAATGTACATCTGGTTATTTTTGTAGTCGTCATTTCGTAAACATGCCATGCCATTAACCTAAGGAAGAATTCTGTTACTCCAAGACCAGCACTTTTCTTTACCCATGAATGCTTATGTTTGAAAGCCTGGCTCGGAGGGTTATAATAATTGATGTCAAAAAGTGCATCATACAATATTTTCTCATAATCAAAGATTGCTTTTTCCATTCCCTCTTTGGTAGGTAAACCGATGATATGGTTAAAGCAGCAATCTCTGTTCGTTTTTATGTCTTCTAGCTTATGCTGCTTGTCACATATCCAGAAGGTTTGTCTTTTAGCCTTTGAAATAGCTCTTTACGTATATTTTGTTGCTGTGAATGTGAAACTAGCTTGTGTAAGTCTTTGAATACTAGTGCCACTTTGATTAAATGTAATTAGTAAGAGTCAGCTTTAACCTTTGTTGGTCGTATATCAGTTAACAAAAGTTCGCTAACAACTATCGATATGTTTCAACTCAAAATATTAGCAAACCGTCAGAGAATTAATGTTAATTGGTATAGATATTAATTCAAGGAATTTAAGTTAAATTATTACATTCGCTCTATCTTTTACGATCAGAGCATCTAATAAGGACATCACAATAGGTCTTTGTGCATATTGATTAAGAATCAGCTAAAAGTAGACCATATCTTGGCATTTGCAGATGCCATTTTTGCATTCTCTATAACTTTTATGGCCGTTTCAATTCACATACCAGAATTACCACGAAACCTTACCGAGGCACAGGTTATTCACGAATTGTTAAAATCAATACCTGAATTTGAGATCTATGTGATTAGTTTCTTTGTCATAGGTATTTACTGGATTGCATATCATCAACTCTTCAACCATATAGAAGGTTCTAGTTCAACTTTGACATGGTTAACCTTAATATTCTTGTTTTTTATAACCCTTATTCCATTTGCAACTCATCTGCAGGTAGGGTATGGTCAGTATCAAATTATATTCATATTGTTTGCATTGGTTTTAAGTATTGGTGGATTTTTGCAAACAATAGTCTGGGCCAATGCTACAAAGAATAAGCTAATAGATGAGAGTCTGACTCAAGACGAAATACACTATATGTTATTAGGAACTATTGTTTCTCCTGCTATATTCTTATTATCAATTTTGGTTTCCTTTATCGATATACAATATGCATATTACTTTTGGATATTGATAATACCTGCGGACCTTATAGTGCGTAAGAGATATTCTAAATTGTCAGTTAGGTAGTTGTCAATTTAGGTAGGTATTTTTTCGAGCTAACAATAGTCAGAATAAATAAAAGTTCAAAATAGCAATATGAAGTCACAAGACCATTATGATAAGTTATTCTAGTCGACTATCTTTGTAATAATAAAGCAAGTACCATCTAGTAATGTCTGGTCTAGCTCTCTTCAAATAGCGGAATATGGAATCTTTTCTTATCGTTTAACATTCCTTTTCATGCTAAAACATAATTCTGATCAATATCATCCAGAGGAAATATAACATATGCATGATTGAAATATGGGATCATAGCGCCTATGTATTTTCATAAGTACTTACATTCGGCAAATTCCTATAGACTCGAATGTTTAGCAAGAGTATGATGTATTTAGGTAATTCGTCCGATAACGAATTATACAAACAGCCAATAACGATAAATAGATGCAAAGGAGCAACAGCAGGAATTATCCATTCATGAATTAAGATCAACGAATGAGCAATTGAAAGTCCAGAACAGAACGCAAAAAGAGTTTATTGACATAGCAGCTCATGTCTTGTCTTTATTTATTACAAAGATTTGCTTTGCATCTTGTTTATAAAGAACATTCTTGCCTCCCATCAGCGATTGAACAATTTCCAATATTGAATTATAACAATTCTATGTATTGTGCCCCCGATTACGCCCATATTGCTTTCTGAACAATCATCTTCGCCAAATAGGATATATTATCGCACTAAGCATTAATTATATCGTTGTGCATATACAACATGTGATTAGTAATGGCTACAGCTTCAAATCGTAGAAATTCTCCTTCTAAGGAACATCGTTGTAGTATATGTGGCAGAACTTTCGATAGTATTGAAACATTAAATTCTCATAAGAGAATGGAACACGGTCAGAAAAGCCAAGCCCCTGCAGGAGTAGGTTAGACAGCATATCTCAACTTATGTGCATTTAAGTCATGGTTCTTGGATTCCAACACTAAGACATATACTCCATTCACAGTTTGAACAAAGTATTATTAAAATAGCTATGGATACGTCAAAGACAGAACTGATGATTTTGATGACTATTATCCATATAGAAAAAGTGTAGTCGACTGTGATCTGATTCATGTTTATCAGTGCATGATATTATTTACATTTGTATAATTTGCCTAAAGGCCAGTCTAACCAAAATATAAAGTTCTGAGTGAAAGGCGGAAAGGTAGGTTAACTTAACAGGGCCATCTCTCATTCAGAACTCTCCATGTCAGAATAATAGAAGCCGGTTTTGTTTATAAAAATAAATAGTCTAAGATGAATTTTTATTACTATTTTCTTTCTTGTATCTTTCTATTCCCTCAGAAATTTTGTTCTTTGCCATTTTTTTATCTTCCCATCCTCTTACCTTGACATATTTTCCCTTTTCGAGTTCTTTGTAGTGCTCAAAGAAGTGCTTGATCTGATTACGTATGTATTCAGGAATATCGGTAATATCTGTAATAGTAGAAAAACTCGGATCTAATTTTGTAATAGGGACAGCAATTATCTTCGAGTCTTGACCTTCCTCGTCTTCCGTTAACAATACTCCGATAGGATGCGAACGGATTATTGACATTGGTATTACCGGATCATTTCCAAGTACAAGTACATCTACAGGGTCTCCGTCTCCTTCTCTAGTCTGTGGTATAAAGCCGTAATTACAGGGATAAAACATTGCAGTAAACAATCTTCTATCTACAAATATCGCTCCACTTGCGGCATCCATTTCATACTTGATACTGCTACCTTTAGGAATTTCTATCACTACGTTAATTTCATCAGGTGGGTTCTTACCTGGATTTAGTGTATTCAGGATATTCAATTTCGCTCAACGTATCGGACATTCCTTAAAGATATATTTCTATTGAATATGAATATTATCCAAAAATATAAAGCAGGTCATGAGATTGGCTTTCGTATAAATGGAACTTCAAGGAAAATTCGACGCAAAGGCAGCAGAAAATGAAATTCGCATTTATCTGGATAATATAGCACTGGCTACTCTGTTGGAAAACGAGCTTCATGACAGCAAGTACTTGGTAGGTTATATTGAGGGGCCTCCAACAATGAATGGTGAACCACATGCAGGACATTTAAGAGGTCGTATAATCAAAGATCTTTGGTATCGTTTTAACACTCTACAAAAAAAGAAAGTAGTTTTCAGAGCAGGCTGGGATACACAAGGTTTACCTGTTGAATTACAGGCCGAAAAGGAGTTAGGACTAGCAGGCAGTAAGACAGATAATATTAACAAGGTTGGGATAGAAAAAATAGTAGAAACATGCAAGAAATTAATTCAAAGAAATAATGATAAATGGATTCGTGCTGACAAATTATTAGGGATATCTTTTAACTACGAAAAAGCATACTATACTTTTCACGACGAATATATTGAAAGAGAATGGCTATACCTAAAGAAGGCTTGGGACAATGGAATCTTAAGGGAATGGTTCAGAGTGGTTGCTTACTGCCCTTCCTGCCAAACTTCCCTCAGCAATGCCGAAGTTAGTCAAGGTTACGAAACTGTTGAAGATCCTTCGTTCTATTACAAAGTCAGGTTATCTGATGAGGATGTGTTCTTGATAGTCTGGACAACAATGCCTTTCACTCTTGTTACTGATGAAATGGTAGCTGTTAATCCAAATGCTCTTTACGTTTACCTTGGGGTGAACAATGAAAGGTGGATAGTTGGTGAAAACCGGTTTCATGATTTGATGAAAGAACTGCATATAGAAGATTTTACGATTGAAAAAAAAATGTATGGTAGGGAACTTGAAGGCAAATATTACATTCACCCTTTACTAACTCTTATACCCGGACTTGCAGAGATAGCTAAAACGGGCCCTGTTCATTTCATTGTGGCTGAAGAATTTGTAGATATATCGACTGGAAGTGGTATAGTACACCTATCGCCTGCTAACGGAGAAGAGGATTTTGATATTGCAGTAAAAAGAAATCTTCAAATCTTTGTGCCTGTAGATGATCGAGTCATTTTTACAGAAAAAGCGGGTGTATTCAAAGATCTTTTTGTTAGAGATGCAGACTTTAAGGTTGTACAAGCAATGAAAGATTCAGGTGCTTCTGTCAAAATAGGTAAGATAAAGCATCAATATCCTCTTTGCTGGCGCTCACATCATAAAGTTGTTTGGCTTGCTAGACGCGAGTATTTTTATATGATAGAAAATCTCGGCAATAAACCCTTGGAGGCGGCGAAGAAGGCGGAGTACTTTTTTGAACCACCGAAAAATAGATTCTTGGAAATTATCAAAGAGAAGGTCCCATGGTGCATTTCAAGGGAACGTGTATGGGGGACGCCGCTTCCTATATGGTCTTGCAAAAAATGTGGATACAAAGAGCTAATGTCCTCAAGAGATGAGATCGTAAAGAAAGCAATTAGTCTTCCTGACGGTCCTGCTTTTGAACTACATCGCCCCTGGATAGACAAGATTGAAATAAAATGTGAAAAATGTGGAGAAGCGATGCAAAGAGAGCCTTTTGTTCTGGATACGTGGCATAACAGTGGAGGAGCCCCTTATGCATCGCTCACTGATTTGGAGTATCAAAGTTTGATTCCTGCTGCATTCCTTACTGAAGGGATTGATCAAACAAGGGGCTGGGCTTATACTTTACTTATGGAAAATATTATTTTGACTCAAAGTACAACTGCTCCTTTCAGGTCGTTTCTTTTCCAAGGGCACGTGCTAGATGAAAAGGGTAACAAGATGAGTAAAAGTATTGGGAACGTTATAGATGCTCACAAACTCCTTGCAGACAGTTCCGTTGATTTACTTAGGTTCTATTTTATATGGAAATCATCGCCTATTGAGTCATTAAACTTTAGCCTTCAAGAAATGTCATCAAGACCATATCAAATCATGAGCACTCTATATTATCTACACATCTACTTTAAACAGAACAGTAGTTTCGATAAATTCGAACAAGAGAAACATAATCTCCTGTGGGTCCTCAACAATAAATTACTTGGCGTAGCAGACATATGGCTTTTGTCAAAACTGCAATTTTTAGTTAAAGTGGTAACGGAAGGGTTTGAGAAGTGTAGATTCCATGAGGCTGCAAAAGCAATTGAAGAATTTATTATCAATTCTATAAGTCAGACATATGTTCCACTCACCCGCAATGATATTTGGGATGATGATGAGAAAACCTTGCTTCATAGACTCACAATTTATTCTGTGCTGGGATACGCACTAAAACAGATAGATATAATGCTTCATCCGTTATCGCCCTTTATTACAGAATACCTTTATTTGACTTGCTTTGGAGGGAGAAAAAAAAGTGTACTCCTTGAAGACTGGCCAAAATATGATGATAAACTTGTCAATACTGGAGTTGAAGATGCATTTGATAAATTAAAGGAAGCTGTGTCACTTGCAAATAATGCAAGAATGAAAGCTCAATTAAAGAGAAGGTGGCCTATAAAATATGCATTTATCTGTTTGTCCGATCCAAAATTCCTTGATATTGATGGTATTCAATCTACATTGAAAAATCAGCTTAACGTTGAGGATTATAAGGTTGTCAAGATATGCGACAGGACACAAATACAAAAGATATTAAGTCTGTTGGAAAACCGGATGCCAATTGTCCCTGACGTCAGACTAATAAAAAGAAATGTAGCACGGTATGTGAAAACAAATATTGGAAAAGTGGTACAAGCCTTGGAAAAAATTGAAAAAATGGAATTGCTAAAATCTTTGCAGTCTTCCGGCAGATATCTTCTTTCATATGAAGGAGGAGAGCTAGAGCTTAACTCTGGCGATTTGGAACTATCGTATGATTCTGCTGAAGGATATGCTATGTCGGAGAGAGGCAGCATGATAGTTTTTATCGCTACAAAACGTGACGAAGACTTAACTGCAAAAGGTCTGCTGAGAGATTTGGCAAGAAATCTGCAGCAGCTGAGAAAGGAATGTGGATACAATCCTACAGAGATTATTTCATCCGCATTTATTGCAAACCTGGAAGAGAATGAAATATCTGTCTTGTCTCAGTTAAGGGAGGAATTAATGTACCTCGTTCGAGTTAAATCCGTTATTTTATCTAAAGAACCCATCAGCAAAACAAATTCCAAGATCGTCGATCTTGAGGGAAGAAAATTAAAAATCGGTTTAGAATAATTATGAAAATAAAGTCCAGTCGACTTTGTCGATAGGTGAAATGATGAGAATAGATCGCCAATGATTTTCAAACACGCAAAGCTAAATTACTCGGGTAAATAAAAACAGCAGGAGCATCTAGTTGCAATATGTTTTTATGAGCCATGATGTGGATTGGAGACGACAGGGAGCACCTTTAGATCACATTATTACAAGAAAAGATCGATTCAATAAAGAAATATTGGAAAATATACAAGCTAAAAATCCATATTACAATATACCTATTTATATGGACATAGAGGATAAATTCGATGTAAGATCTACTTTTTTCTTTAGAACCATATACGAAGATGGCGATTACAGAGATTATGAAGACGACATTGGAGCGTTAATTGACGGTGGGTGGGAAGTAGGCTTGCATTGTGATCCTTCTTCGATCGATAGTGTAAGCAGAATATATGAGGAAAAACAAAAACTCGAGATCCTGACAAAGAATATTATAAAAGCTAATCGTGTTCACTATATGGCTTTCAATAAGGATCTTCCAGGAAAATTGCAAAAACTTGGCTTTGTATATGATTCTTCCATAAGAAATTCAAAAGATCGTATAAATAAGGATGAAATGGGATATTCAATAATAGGAAAGCTAATAGAGTTTCCTGTAACGTTGATGGATGCATATATGTTTACGTTCATGAAATTAAAGGAAGATCAGATTATTCCAACATTTGAAAGTACATTAAATTATAGTAGAATCTTGGAAGGAGATTTTAACATTATAACAGTGATCTGGCATGATAACGTATTACAAATGAAAGGTGGGAGAATGTATGGGAAAATCTTGGAGTATCTTACTTCACAAGAGGATGTCAAGGTTAGTAGAGGAATCGATTTAACAAGCATGATAAAAATAAAATAAAGGCTACCTAAAAATGAATATCTCTAAAAATGCAGACATAAAAAATTCCCAAATCAAATCTGGTAACGTAAAGATCGAAGGCGGATCAAAGTTAACAGGTGTACAGATTACTGCAAAAAAAGTAGTAATAGAATCCAATACTAGCATGACCGACTGTAAACTTTTTTCTGACGGTGTCGTAACAATAGGAGAAAACACTGTTATTAAGGAACGTGCGTTAATAAACGCGTTCAAATCTATTTCCATAGGTGATAGAACGATTATTGATAGGGATGTATTTGTAGGGGGAATGCAAAGTGAAAAAGGTCAAATAGAAGTAGGCAGCGACTGCGTAATCCTTTACAGATCCTACCTTAACACTACTAGAAGAATTTCTATTGGCAACGGCGTCGGAATAGGTGGATATTGTCTGATTTTTACACATAGTGCATGGCAAAATGTGTTAGAAGGCAACCCATACCAATTCGCTGACGTCACGATAAAAGATGATAGTTGGTTACCATGGAATGTTACGGTTTTACCAGGTGTGATAATTGATAAGGGTGTTACTATAGGTAGTGGTTCAGTTGTTACAAAGAGCTTGCCGCCTTATGTATTTGCGGCTGGAGTTCCAGCCAAAATCATAAGAAAAAAAGAAACTGAAAGACTTTCTGAAGATAGTAAAAATGCAATAGTATTAGAAATGCTTTGTGATTTTCGAAGATATGCATCGCACTATCTTAAATTGAAAAATGTCTTGTCTAAATCTTCCTGTAGCTTTGTTATAAACTTCGAAAATGGTAGATTATTTTATACTTTGGACTTTGAAAATGTTCAGGCAGATGATGTCATTGTCTCATTTCTAATTCCTATGAATATTAAGCAAAAGTATGATTGGATTGAGCTAGATACTTTAAATTCTAACACTACTAAAGATATCGCAAAACACTTTATAACATTTATCAAGCGTTATGGAATCAAGATAAAATCAATCCCACGATGATATTATTATTTGCTGTCATTATATTGAGATATATGTGGAAGATCATGTTCTGTTTAATTACTTGCTGATTATTAATATTGATGGTGCAAGCCGAGGCAACCCCGGGCCGGCAGGAATCGGAATAGTAATAATTAAAGATAATCTGAGATTAACAGAATACAAAGAGTTTATAGGAAAAAAAACTAATAACCAAGCAGAATATAGTGCATTGAAAAAAGCTTTGCAGATTGCATACACATTCGACGATGAAATTACAGTTTTGTCAGATAGCCAGCTTCTAGTGAATCAGAGAAACAATAGAAACAAGGTAAGAAGTAAACAATTAAAAATTATATTTAGAGAAATTTCGAACCTTGAAAGACGCTTTAAGATGGTTATTTATAAACACACGCCTCGAGGAAAGAATGAGGATGCAGATTTGCTTGCAAACGAGGCCATAGACGAACATAATAATAAATATCAAAATAATGAAAGTTAGGTGGATGGCAGCGGTGAAGACTCAGAGTTAAAACTGATTGTGTTATGTGAGGAGAAGGCATTTGACTGAGCTGCCATATGTATTTATATATCTTCAAGGGGAGTTATGCATTGTTAGCAAAAGGAAGTAAGAACTCTAGTTCCGCGTGATTATGCAGCTGCCTGTGCACGAGTGTATGTAGGAGTGCATTTTGTCCTTGAACTTGAACTATTTACCAAGCGCGTTTCTGAAATGTGCCGACCCGGGTATAAAGAGAAATGCTTAATGGAAAAACCACCTAGAACGTATGCTAGCAATGCAATCAGCGTATTTTCTAGACAGTGACCGATCAAACTAGTCATATAACAATAATTATGGTTTACTTAAAGAAAGTGTATTAAGATGGCATTTTAGAAGATGATATTTATTATACAAGACTTGATTTGAATCAAAATCTGGCTTTAGTCAGAATAAAACTAAAGGTTTATCTAACGAACAAAGCGATAAATTTTAAATTGCCTGACAAGAATGAATCAAAAGTTCCAGGCGCCATCAAAGATATTATGATTGTTGTTATAGGCGTTGCAATTGTTTGGTTAGGTTTGCGATTCGCTTTTGGAACAAATAATCCGTTTTACGTAGTATCGAGTGGAAGTATGATCCCTGTTCTAAACATCAATGATGTGTTGATCGTTAAAAATGGAAATGGTAATTCTTTTGATAATCTCAAAATTGGCGACATCATTGTCTTCCATGCTGCCGCTGAAGATAGAGTAATAGTTCATAGGATTGCAGATATTCAGACTGGTTCCCATGGAGAAAGAATTATCACCACAAAAGGTGATGCCAATGATGCATCAATACCGGGGGTTGATAATCCTATTAGGGTACAGCAGTATGTTGGCAAGGTAGTATATGTTATTCCAGGTCTTGGACTAATCACCAAAGTCATTAGTCCTCCAGTAAACTACATCATTATAGCTATTATTCTAGCAGTTTTATTCGTCAACAGGATGGGACGAAGGAAAGATGCAGAAACATCACAACCACCGTCTACAGGAACCGCAGGAACTTTCTCGCCACCACCATCGCCGCCTCCAAATTAACCGCTTTGGGTCGATAAAATACCAGCAGATATTTATTGTGATAATAATAATTGATGTTTCAGACAGTGCTGGAAAGGAAGGACAGCACATGTCATTCCGGTTTTATTATTTAATTATTACAACTATGTTCTTTGAGGAATCAGTCTGCTTGTTGTTGTACGTGTATGCATTTCATATGTGTGATTGGACTATAGTTAATATTATGTGCAAACATGAGGTATACTAGTTTCGAGGTTCCGTTAAATGATAGTACAGCAATTAATCTGTGATATATGCAAAAGAGTCGTTTTGGAAAAGGAAGGGGAGTTGCATCTGAATAAAGGAGAATTCCCAATATCTAATGAAGAAGCGATGATGTTAGACAAGGAACATAGAGGACATCAATGTCATATAGAAGTTGTAGAGAAGGATATATAGCGTAATTTTTTATTTTTGATATTCTGTTTTCATTGTTGATGATTTAAGAATTTGTTTATCGATATCGACAGTATCTTACAAAGGTAATTTCTTTATATTGTGCCAAACAGTTATGATTGAATCATCGTTCAATGCTGATGTGTTAGTTAGTTACACAAAGCTTAATTCGTTGTTCCCTTTTGATAAAAATGTGCATATATACAAGAAAGAGAGATGCTTAGATGGAGAAACATGTCTAAAAAAAGCAATGACCATAATTGTCGCATGAATATCGTGATCGAATTTACATTAGAAAAGATATAATCTTAAAATTAACAGA
>Ga0134128_10010180_pt1 | contig 11271 bp, 9 predicted proteins | sample KB31754_FD_96462 | JGI IMG/M metagenome (GOLD analysis project Ga0134128, IMG submission 96462) | Terrestrial soil microbial communities with excess Nitrogen fertilizer from Kellogg Biological Station, Michigan, USA - KB3-175-4 | ecosystem: Environmental > Terrestrial > Soil > Unclassified ...
CCCGACCAGAACGAATCGGCCGCCATCTCCTGGTAGTCGCGCAGGTGCCAGCCGTCCTGGCGGAGGCTGATCGGGTGCGCCTCGCCGTCGACGTAGCCGGCGAGATCCTCGGCGGGCCAGCCGATTTTGAGCAGCATCTGCTTGACCCAGCCCCGCTCACTGGGGTGCACGACCACGGTGTCGTCGTCGATGCGGGCGCCGAGCATCGGGGCAATCTTCTTGTGGCGCAACACTTCTTCGAGCACGGCCCGGTCCAGGCTGACCAGGGTCAACCCGTGTGCCGGGCTTTTCACCAGCTGCAGCCGGCCGTAGCGGGCCATCGTGTCGACGATGTCGACCAGCAGCGGTTGCGGAACCGCATACCGGGAAAAGCTGACCAGGGCGTCGACGACCTGCTCGGCGTCGTGGCCCGCGGCCCGGGCATTCCACAGGGCCAGCGGAGTGATCCGATAGGTGTGCACGTGTTCGGGTGCCCGCTCCAATTCGGCGAACGGCGCGATGGCCGCGCGCGCCGCACCGGCGAGCTCGTGGTCGACTTCCAGCAGCACTGTCTTGTCGGACTGCACGATCAGGGGTCCGTCAGTCATAAGGGTCCATTATCCGGATTGCGGTGACACTCAGTCGTCACCGTCGGCGGTCATCACCGACGTGATGCGGTGAATGGTGAAGTCACGGGCGCTGCCGGACGCCGAATCGAACGCGACCAGTTGCCCGCCTCGCACCGCGATCGGCGACACTACCCGCTGAGTGGCCACCCCGGCGGCGTCGACGTACTTGATCAGTACCGTGTCCCGCTCGCGGGCCGCCTTTTGCAGCAGCGACATGGCCACCGCGGGGTCGATGCGCACGTGGGCGAACGGCGCGGTGGTCACCTTCCGCAACACCGCGACCACCGCGCTCAGCGTTTCGCTACTGGGTTGTTGCACCGGCCGATGCGAACGGTGGCGCGGCGGGGTGGGAACCCGCGCCCGGCGCGTCCTGATGTCGACGATGGTCCCGGTCGCGTCCTCGGCGGCCGGGGCGAAGCCGGCGTCCTGCAGCCCGGTCAGCACTTCGTTGATGGGTGCCTGCGAGATCGCCACGGTCGGCGCCAGCACCCGCAGTCCGAGGTGTTCGGTGGCGGCCGCGGCCTGGGCGAGCAGCGTCGGGTCCTCGCATCGCACGAACGAGGAGGCCATGCCGATCCGCAGCTGACCGTGCCGGCGTGCGACGTCGTCGATGAGGTACGTCAGCCCTTGCGGCACAGGCGTTTTGGAGTGCTTCTTAAACAGCGTGTGCAGTTCGTCGGCGGTCTTGCCGATGTCGAGGGCGTGCCGGATCGAGGACTCGCTGACCCGATACACCATTGCTGTGCCGGCCGATTCGACCGCGGCGACCGTCGAGAGTTGCTCGGCCAGATGACGTTCCAGCGGGCCGGGCACCACCACGGTCAGGTCGGCCTGCACCAGAAAGTGATCGATCGGCGCGGGCAGCGCGCGGGCCATCGCGGCGATGGCGTGGGCCTCGTCGGTGTCGTCGATGAAGACGCGGCCGGGTGTGCTGAGTGCGCCGCGCCCGACCAGGCCGAGCTGCCGAGCTTCTTCGAGGAGGTCGGCCACGGGCGCGGGCTGTAGCCGCTTCGACCACCGCGGTCGCCGCCAGATCAACGCGGCCGACGCGGTGTCCTTGTTGACGCCGGCGCCCGGAGGCAATTCGGCCAGCATGCTCAGCAGCAGGCGGCGATCAAGCGGAGCGGCCGTCGAGTACAGCGAATCCGACAGCGCGGCATAGGGTTTGGCGTCCGGTCCACGGGTCCCGACCAATGCCGGCCGCGCCGCCAAGTCGAGCCAGGTGGTGGCCACCAGATGCCAGCGTTCGGCGATGGGGGCTTCGGTGAAGCGGTCGGCGGCCACAGTCGGTGCCCAGTAGGGCGGGTCGCCGACACTTGGTAGCGGATCGGGAAGCCCACTGGCGATCAGCCCCGCTGCGGCCGCCAGTTCCAGGATCAACCCCAAGCGTGCTTCGTCGATACCGGTGACCTTCGCCAGCCGGCGAACCTCACGCACGCCGAGCCCTCCGCTGCGAAGCTCGGAAATCGGTGCAGCGCTGAGTGATTCGATGAGCAGATCGAGCTCGCGCAGCAGGTCGATGATCGCGCCGGCGGCTGCGGCGTCCGCGTCGGCCGGTGTCGTGGTGGACACCACCGGGTCGGGGGCGGCAAGGCGCACCGGCCCGGGTTCCTCGCCGCGCATCACCTGACCGACGTGGCGGGGCAGGATCACCGTGTCCGCGTCCACTCGGCGCAGCAGACCGATCGCAATCAGCTGTGGCACAGGGCGATCCGCGGGAGCACCCGGCGCGGCGTCGCGGGTCCGCCCCAACGGCGAGCCCTCCAACAGCCGGTCCAGCAGCTCACGCTGCGGGTCGTCGAGACCGTCGATCAACTCGGCGATCTGCTCGGCGCTCTGGCCGGCGTCTTCCAGCGTCACCTGCCCGACGTACCAGGGCAGACCGCCGCCTGCGTCGGAGGTCACCCGCACATCGACGTCACCCCAGATCAGCGCACGTTCTTTCAGGTCCTCGAGAGCGCCGAGAACATCGGCTTCGGGGGCCCGGTCGCCGATCAGCGTGAGCAGCTTGGCGACCGGTACCGGCGCGGTGTCCGCCTGCAACACCAGCAGCGCGTCGATGACCGCCAGCCGCAGGAAGTCCAGCTCGTCGGTGGCGGCCTTCAGCGACTGGCGAGCCTGGGTGCGGGCGGCCAGCGCGGCGATGCTGCCCGGCGGCGGTTGGGCGAGATCGGGTCGCAGCTCGAGCAGTCGGATCAACCGGTCGTCGGGCAACTCGGCCAGCCAGGACCCCAGCGGGATGCCCGAGGTGTGTTCGGTCATTGCTGACCAGCGTAAAGCAGTCGAGCGGGTGACCCTTTCCAGCCGCCGGAGGGCAAGGCGGGCGCTGCCGCACCCGACCTGTCAGAATGGACCGCGTGGCTGACAAGAAGGCGCAGAAGACCCGTTACGTCGACAACGGATGGCCGACGACCAACCCCGACGACCACGCCGTGAGTGAACTGGCAACCGACCGGACCGGCGCACTGTCGCCGTTCGGCGACCTGGTCTTCCCGCTGCCGGCCGACGAACTGCCCTACCTGCATCCGGTCACCGAGGTCAACCGCTAGGCGGATCAGCCGCCGCACGCTCGCCGGTCAGGCTAGCGACTGCAGCGCGGGGTTAGTGCTCACGCTCTGTGACTGAACCGCTTTGAGCAGGTCGTTGAGGTAGCTCGGCGCCGGGTCCTGCGGGACCGTCGTCCACGAACCCACCGCGTTGGCCTGGTGCACGTCCTGCGGCGCATCGGGCACATCCATCGCGACCGATTCGGCCTGCGCCGGCGGCGCGGGCTCGGGCGCGGGCTCAGCGGGCGGCGGGGGTGGCGGTGCATCGGGCGCTGGAGCGTCGACGGCGACGGACTCGGCTTGCACCGGCGGCGCGGGCTCGGGCTCGGGTGCGGGAGGTGGCGGAGGCGGCGCGTCGACGGCAACCGGCTCGGCCGGTGGCGGCGGGGGTGGCTCCGGTGCGGGCGGCGGAGGCGGCGGGTCGGCCGGCGGCGGGGGCATGGGAGCGTCGAAGGCCGGCGGCGGGGCGTCGGGTGCGGGCGCCGGCGCGTCAGCAAGCACGTTGCGCGGCGTCGCGGCCGACAGGCCCCGTCCGCACACCGGCCAGGCGCCCTTACCCTGGGTGGCCAGCACCCGCTCGGCTACGGCGATCTGCTGATCGCGGGTGGCCTGGTTGGCCGACGAGGCGTACTCGCCGCCACCGTGCGCCGCCCAGGTGCCTCGCGAGAACTGCAGCCCGCCCTGGTACCCGTTGCCGGTGTTGATGCCCCAATTCCCGCCCGACTCGCAGGCCGCGACGCGATCCCATTCGCTATCGGGAGCCGCGGCCGCGTGACCGGCGAGGGCTAGTGGGACCGCGCCGCCGCCGATGACTGCGCCGGTGAAGGCCAGTTTCGCGACGCCGACGGTGGACGTGGTGGGTTTACGGTGACGGCCGCTCATTGACCAGGGGTCCTCTCGTAAACGCCTACGAGGTCAGCTGTCGGGTTCGGGCGGAAGAGGTCGCCCGGCCGTTATGTCTCCTGTGGGAAACATCCCGGCTTCACCCCAAGGAGCCGCGCGCGGCTCCAAGTCCTTCGGCGGACCATTGGGTCCCCCGCCTCCATCCACGGGTTGGCGTTGCTCGCCTATTGGATGGAGCTCGGCGCTATAGGCGAGAAGGCCTACCGCGCAGGGAAACTCGGCGGGCCCGCGCACGACGCTAGCCAAAGTCAGCGGCCGAGTCATTTTCTGCGAGAAGCGGCGTTTCGCGTGTCGCGAGTCGGACAAATCCCAGGAGCGCCGGACGTTTACGCAGGTTAGAAGCTTCGCAATCAGGCCGTTGCCGCGCCGTGACCAAACCGTTATGTGACTGATTTCACAACAGCGGTGGGGTTAAACGCAGGTCAGGCGATCGGGCTTCCGACACGGATTTCAGCGCCGCGGGGAGCCGGCATCGCCCCACGGCGCCGGGTGATCCACCGGAACGATCTCCTTGCCCAGAGGCATCAGCGACACCGGAATCAGCTTCAGATTGGCCAGCGCCAGCGGCAGCCCGATGATCGTCACCGCCATCGCCGCCGCGCTCAGCAGGTGCCCGATTGCGAGCCAAATTCCGCACAACAGCAGCCAGATGACATTGCCGATCAACGCGCCGGTGCCGGCGCCCGGCTTCTCGACGATCGTGCGGCCGAACGGCCACAGCGCATACGACGCGATGCGCAGCGATGCGAAGCCGAACGGGATGGTCACGATGAGCAGGAAGCAGATCAGCGCGGCCAGCAGGTATCCGAGGGCCAACCACAGACCTCCGAAGACCAACCAGATGACGTTCAGAATCAGGCGCATTGTCTCCTCCCGCGGTGATGCCAGCTTAGGCGAGAAACTCGTACGCTCAGCCGCCTGTGTTCCGAGTAGGATCGGTCGTCATCGCGTCCTGCGCAGGCGGGGCGCTTCGTTGTGTAGGCCCATGTAGCTATCCGTAAGACAAGCAGGTGAGTCCGGTGCCGACTGGCAAGGTGAAGTGGTACGACGCTGAGAAGGGATTCGGCTTCCTATCCCAGGAAGACGGCGAGGACGTCTACGTCCGTTCCTCGGCGTTGCCCGCGGGCGTCGAAGGCCTCAAGGCCGGGCAGAAGGTCGAGTTCGGCTTGGCGTCGGGGCGGCGAGGGCCACAGGCGCTCAGCCTGAAGCTGATCGACCCGCCGCCCACGCTGAGCAGCCGTCCCCGCCGAGAGGGTCCGGCCGAGCACAAGCACAGCCCTGACGAGCTGCACGGCATGGTCGAAGACATGATCACGCTGCTCGAGGGCACCGTGCAGCCCGAGCTACGCAAGGGCCGCTACCCGGACCGCAAGATCGCCCGCAAGGTGTCCGACGTGGTCAAGGCCGTCGCCCGCGAACTGGACGCCTGACCCTCGGCGCGTGTACCGCGCCGCATGACGGGGAACACTCCCACCGAAACAGAGTCGGTCCGAGTGAGGGAAGCCCCATGGCACAACAGGTGCAGGTCAGCGAAGAACAAGCCAGAGCCGTCGCGGAGGAATCCCGCGAAAGCGGCTGGGACAAACCGTCGTTGGCCAAGGAGTTGTTCCTCGGCCGCTTTCCGCTGGACCTGATCCATCCGTTCCCACGGCCGACCGACGACGAGGCGGCCCGGACCGAGGAATTCCTGGGCCGACTGCGTGAATTCCTGGGCACCGTCGACGGCAGCGTCATCGAGCGCGACGCGAAGATTCCCGACGAATACGTCCAGGGCCTTGCCGACCTTGGCTGCTTCGGCATGAAGATCCCGTCGGAGTACGGCGGGCTGAACCTGTCCCAGGTCGCCTACAACCGGGCGCTGATGATGGTGTCCAGCGTGCACGCCAGCCTCGGGGCGCTGTTATCTGCGCATCAGTCGATCGGGGTGCCCGAGCCGCTGAAGCTCGCCGGCAACGACGACCAGAAGCGAAAGTTCTTGCCGCGCTGTGCCGCCGGGGCGATCTCGGCGTTCCTGCTCACCGAACCCGACGTGGGCTCCGACCCGGCACGGCTGGCGTCGTCGGCGACCCCGGTCGACGGCGGGGCGGCCTATGAACTGGAGGGGGTGAAGCTCTGGACGACCAACGGCGTCGTCGCCGAGCTCCTGGTGGTGATGGCCGCCGTGCCCAAGGGCGACGGACATCGCGGCGGCATCAGCGCATTCGTCGTCGAGGCCGACTCGCCCGGCATCACCGTCGAGCGGCGCAACTCGTTCATGGGGCTCCGCGGCATCGAGAACGGACTGACCCGGTTGCACAAGGTCCGGGTGCCGGCCGAGAACCTGATCGGCAAGGAGGGCGAGGGCCTCAAGATCGCGTTGACGACGCTGAACGCCGGCCGGCTGTCCATTCCGGCGATCTGCGCGGGCGCGGCGAAGTGGTCGCTGAAGATCGCGCGGGAGTGGTCGGGCGAACGGGTGCAGTGGGGCAAGCCCGTCGGCGAGCACGGGGCCGTCGCGGAAAAGATCTCGTTCATCGCGGCGACGAGCTACGCGCTCGAATCGGTGTTGGAGTTGTCCGGTCAGATGGCCGACGAGGGCCGCAACGACATCCGGATCGAAGCGGCGCTGGCCAAGCTGTGGTCGAGCGAGATGGCCTGCCTGATCGGCGACGAACTGCTGCAGATCCGCGGCGGGCGCGGTTACGAGACCGCCGAGTCGCTGGCCGCGCGCGGCGAGCGGGCGGTGCCGGTGGAGCAGGTGGTCCGCGACCTCAGGATCAACCGCATCTTCGAAGGCTCCAGCGAGATCATGCGACTGCTGATCGCCCGCGAGGCCGTGGATGCTCACCTGAGTGCGGCCGGCGACCTGGCGAACGCCAAGGCCGACCTGCGGCAGAAGGCCAAAGCGGCCGTCGGCGCGAGCGGGTTCTACGCAAAGTGGTTGCCGCAGTTGGTATTCGGCGAAGGACAACGGCCGACGGCGTACCACGAGTTCGGCAACCTGGCCAAGCATCTGCGCTTCGTCGAGCGCTCGTCGCGCAAGCTGGCCCGCAACACCTTCTACGGGATGGCCCGTTGGCAGGCCGCGCTGGAGCAGAAGCAGGGATTCCTCGGCCGAGTGGTCGACATCGGCGCCGAATTGTTCGCGATCGCGGCAACGTGCGTGCGCGCCGAGGCGCAGCGCGCGGCCGACCGGGCCCGCGGCGAGCAATCCTACGAGCTGGCCGAGGCGTTCTGCTTACAGGCCACTCGGCGGGTGGACGCGTTGTTCGAAGCGTTGTGGACCAACACCGACGATGTCGACGTGAAGCTGGCCGCCAATGTGCTCAAGGGTCGCTATTCGTGGGCCGAAGAAGGGATAATCGACCAGTCCGAAGGCACCGGGCCGTGGATCGCGCACTGGGAAGCCGGTGCGTCGACCGAGTCCGACCTGGCCCGCCGATTCCTGACCGTGGTGCAAACCTGACGGAGGTCGAGATAGCTTCCTACATCGCCGAGGCCGGCGAATTCACCCGCGACACCAAGTACATCGAAACCCGGATCACCGCCGACGGTCGCGACGGCTATCCGGTGGAGCCCGGCCGGTATCGGCTGATCGTCGCCCGTGCCTGCCCGTGGGCCAACCGCGCAATCATCGTCCGGCGGCTGCTGGGGCTGGAAGATGTGCTGTCCATTGGGTTTTGCGGCCCGACTCATGACCAGCGAAGCTGGACGTTCGACCTCGACCCCGGCGGCGTCGACCCGGTGCTCAAGATTCCCCGGCTGCAGGATGCCTATTTCGCCCGCTTCCCCAACTACCCGAAGGGCATCACGGTTCCCGCGATCGTCGACGTGCCGACCGGCGCCGTCGTCACCAACGACTTCCCGCAGATGACGCTGGATCTGTCCACCGAGTGGACGGCCTTCCATCGCGACGGCGCTCCGCAGCTCTACCCCGAGCCGCTGCGCGACCAGATCGACGAGGTTGCCGAGCGCATCTATACCGAGATCAACAACGGCGTCTACCGCTGCGGCTTCGCCGGCTCGCAGCAGGCGTACGAGGCCGCGTACGACCGGTTGTTCGCCGCGCTGGACTGGGTCAGCGATCGACTTTCGGGACAACGCTTCCTGGTCGGCGAGACGATCACCGAGGCGGACGTCCGGCTGTTCACCACGCTGGCCCGCTTCGACGCCGTCTATCACGGTCACTTCAAATGCAACCGGAGCAAGCTCGCCGAGATGCCGGTGCTGTGGGCCTACGCGCGAGACCTGTTCCAAACGCCGGGTTTTGGCGACACCACCGACTTCGTCCAGATCAAGCAGCACTACTACATCGTGCACAAGGACATCAACCCGAGCGGCATCGTGCCCAAGGGGCCGGAGCTGGCCAACTGGCTGACACCTCATGGACGGGAAGCATTGGGCGGCAAGCCATTCGGTGATGGCACGCCGCCCGGCCCGACGCGTGAGGCCGAGCGGGTGCCAGCCGGCCACGGTGCTTGAGCGCTAGCTCCAGACGGTTCGCACCGACCACTCGGCGTGCGGGACGCCCTGCACCTCGCCGTTCGGGTCGACGAACACCGTCATCAACTGCACGGCGATCCCGGTCAGCCGCCCGTGGTGGGAGTCGACGGTGGGGATGGTGACCGCCAGCCGGCTGCCGGGCCGGTAGAACGTCGTCGCGGGAACGGCGGAGTCCTCGTATACCGTCAGTAGCCACCAGGGCGCCCGCCCGATCGTCGTTGGCACCGAAAGCTGAACGGGGGAGCGGGAATTCACTCGCAGTTCGCCCTCGGTCTGCGGGTTCTGGCAGTCGGTGAGGTCGATGACATTGCAGTACCGGTATGGGCCGACCCGGGCCAGGTGGCCGTTGGAATAGGCGCTGATCTCGGGGCGCACCGGGCCGGGCTTGCGGACCAACGCCCACGCGCCGAATCCGGCGACCGCCGTCAAAACCGCCACAATCGCCAGCAGCACAAGCCGTTTCACGCTCGGGGCACCGCTGCGGCGTCGCGCTTGCTATTGCCTTCCTGCTCCACCATCACCGGGCGGTTGCCGCCCAGGCCGGGAATCAGCGAGTCACCGTGGAAGCTGACGACCGTCTGCGCCAGACCGAGAATCAGCACGGACGTGACGACGCTGAACCCGATCCACAGATCGGTGTAGAGCAGCACACCCATCGCACCGCCGAGCACCCACGCGAGTTGCAGCGTCGACTCCGAACGCCCGAACGCCGACGCGCGGGACTCCTCGGGCAGGTCGTCCTGCAGCGACGCATCCAGTGCGGCCTTGGCGATCGCGCTGGACCCCGACGTGACCAGCGTCGCGATCACCACCATCAGCTGGGTGCCGGCCACCGCCGCCGCCAGCGCGACGCCGGTCACCGCGAGCGCGCAACGCAGCACGAGCACCGCGGGCCGGCCCAGCCGCAACCGGGCGCTGGCGAAGTTGCCGGCGAAGTTGCCGATGGCGGCCGCCGCGCCGATCATGCCCAGCATTGCGAGCTGCCTCCAGCCGTTGGCCTGATGCGCCTTGGCCACGAATGCCGGATACAAGAACAGGAACCCGACCATGACCTTGATCGTGCAGTTACCCCATAGCGAGGTAATGATGTTGCGGCCCAACGGTTGTCGAAGTGCGCCGCTGGCCCGGCGGACCTCGTCGGGCCAATTCCGGCGCTGCGTGCCCTGGTGGTAGCTCAGGGTGGCGGGAACCTCGCCGGCGGTCACCTCGACCCAGCGTGGGATGTGCATGGACAGCGCGGCGCCCGCCACGGTGACGGCGACCACGACGTACAGCGCGCCGGGCAACTGGAGCAGACGGTCGCAGGCGTACTCGATGCCGCCCGCGATGCCGCCGCCGACGATGGTGCCGCCCAGCAGACCGAACATGGTCAACCGGGAGTTCACCCGGACCAAGTCGATGCTCGGCGGCATCACCCGCGGGGTGACCGCGCTGCGCAGCACGCTGAACGACTTCGACAGCACCATCATCATCAGCGCGCACGGATACAGCACCCACGACTGGTAGCCACCGGTTGCGGCGTCGTAGTTGGCGATCAGCACCACGGCCAGCGCGGTGCGCAGCGCGAACGACGCCGCCAGCGCGACCCGGCGACCGTGCTGCAGCCGATCCAGTGCCGGACCGATCAGCGGCGCGATCACCGCGAACGGCGCGATGGTGATCAGCAGGTACAGCGCGACCCGGTCCTTGCTCTCCCCGGTGGCTGCGGCGAAGAACAGCGTGTTGGCCAGCGCGACCGCCATCGCGGCGTCGGTGGCGAAGTTGGCGACCACCGGCCAGGTCAGCGCCGTCAGCCCGGATTTGTCGGCGCCGTCGGCGGTGGCGGCCCGCTGCACCAGGTCGTACATCCGCGAGCCCATTTCACGGCTGCGCTGGGCGGCGGCGCGGGTGACGGTGATGCGTTCGCCGGTAGGACCGCCCGACGGCGGCTCGCGTCGCGGGTCGGCCCCGGTGTCGCGATTCAGCGGCGGCAGGTACCGGTTGGCGCTGGGCATCGCCGGCCGGGCCGGTGAGCGGCGGTAATCCGGCTGGTCGGCGGGGTAGTTGGCCATGCCCGGATGCTCGGCCGGCGCCGCACGACCGCGTCGGCCCGGTGCCGAGGGTCGCCTCGCATCCGGGTGATCGCCGCGCCGTCCAGCCATGTATTGATTCTCACCCATGCCGGCTGTCGTAGTCCGCAGGCGACCGGTGTGGCCGGGCATGGCATCTGTGCGGCAGAATTGGCGGCACATGGAAACTACGGACGATGTGACATCGACTGCGACCGAGTGGTCGCCTGAATTGGCGGCGGTCCTCACCGGCGCGGTCGACGTGGCGCGTGCCGCCATCGTCGAAGGCAGCGGTGACGACACCGTGGGCGACTACCTCGGTGTCGGCTACGAAGATCCGACCAGTGCGACCCACCGTTTCCTTGCTCATCTGCCCGGCTACCAAGGCTGGCAGTGGGCGGTCGTGGTGGCCAGTTACCCCGGCGCCGACCATGCGACGGTCAGCGAGGTGGTGCTGGTACCCGGGCCCGAGTCGCTGCTGGCCCCGGAGTGGCTGCCCTGGGATCAGCGCGTCCGGCCGGGCGACCTGAGCCCCGGCGACCTGCTGGCCCCGCCGTCGGACGACCCGCGCCTGGTTCCGGGTTTCCTGGCGTCGGGTGATCCCCAGGTCGACGAGACCGCCGCCGAAATCGGGTTGGGCCGTCGGCAGGTGATGAGCGCGTGGGGCCGCGACGACGCCGCGCA
>Ga0134128_10010182_pt1 | contig 11268 bp, 8 predicted proteins | sample KB31754_FD_96462 | JGI IMG/M metagenome (GOLD analysis project Ga0134128, IMG submission 96462) | Terrestrial soil microbial communities with excess Nitrogen fertilizer from Kellogg Biological Station, Michigan, USA - KB3-175-4 | ecosystem: Environmental > Terrestrial > Soil > Unclassified ...
ACACGATAAGCGGGCGATTCTGGTAACATAGCGGCCCCTTCGCGCAGTTGCGGAGGGCGGGCGCTCGTTGGGCGCTCCGTCTCAGAGGAGGCGAGATGGCCGACCGAATCGCGCTGTGCATCGAACCCGACACCGCCACGGCGGAGCAGATCAAGAAATTGCTCACTCCGAATGGCTTTCAGGTCAAGAACATCCCCAGCGGCGACGACGCGATGGAGTGGGGGCGTTCCCACAAGCCCTCGGTCATCGTCCTCTCCGTCGAGCCGAAGAAGGTCGGCTATGCGATCTGCAACAAGCTGCGGCGCAGCCCGAGCCTGCGGGAGGTCCCGCTGGTGCTCATGTCTTCCGAGGAGACCCAGGCGGTGCTCGATCAGCACAAGAAGCTGAAGGCCCACGCTGACGAGTACATGCTCAAGCCGTTCGCCGGGAAGGACCTGCTGGTCAAGATCGGCGGTCTCCTGAAGGTGAATCTCTCGGCCCCCGCCGAGGACGACGAGGTGCACGAGCTGGACGCGGACTCGGACATCGTGATGGCCGACGATGACGACGTCGACATCGTCAGCAGCGCCGCGGCCGACGAGAACGACGAGGGGGACGCGACGCTGGCCGTGGATCCGAACAACTACGGCGTCGTCGCCGAGAGCGCCAGCGGCGGAGACACTTCGCAGCAAGAGATCCTGCCGGAGGACGGCGCGCCCGCCACCCCGTTCGAGGGGGAGAAGTTCGATCCAGAGACGCAGGCCGCGTTCGCGGCGCTCGAGGCCGGTTCACCGGAGACGGCGTCGTCCGGTGGTGACATGATCGATCTGCGGAACCTCTGGTCCGACGACGATCTGCCGCCCAACCTGGCCTGGGAGAAGCCGACCGTGGTCGGGCAGCACGAGGCGATTCCCCAGGCGACCGACCTCGATCCCGACGTTTACCGGACGGGCGAGACGCTGGGGCCCGAACCGATGGTGTCGGACGCGCTGCTCGCCTCCGCGCTGTCGCCCGAGGCGTCCACCGCCGAGCACGACTTGCCGCCAGCCCCCGACGAGCTCGCCTTCGATGACGTCTCGACCGAGGCGAGCGGGCGGATCATCCCCGAGGGCTTCGCCGCCCCGGTCGCCGACGATGGGCGGGTGCGCGAGGCCGAGGCGCGGAACGCGGAGCTGGAGGCGCGGATTCACTCGCTGGAGAACGAGCGCCAGACGCTGCGCAAGGAGATCGAAGAGGCGCGCGAGCGGTTCACGCAGTCGGCGACCTTCTCGAAGGAGCGCGAGTTCCTCGGGCTGCGCGAGATCATCAACAAGAAAGAGAAGGACATCCTCGATCTGCGCGACGCGCTCGACGCCAAGGAGCGCCAGATCCTCGACCACAAGGACAAGATCCGCGAGCTCGATCGATCGCGTCGCGATCTGGAAGAGAGCACCATCGGGTTCGAGCGGAGTCTGGTGGCCGCCAACGAGCGGGTCGCCGAGCTGGGGCAGGATCGCGAGAAGTCGGCCGAGCGCGAGAAGGGGCTGAAGGCGCGGCTCGACGACGCGCACGTCGAGCTCCGCAAGGCGCACGACGAGATCGACGCCATCAAGAAGCGGGCCGTGCAGGACGAGCAGCGCGCGCGCTCGGAGGCCGACCGGCTGCGTGGCGAGGTGGAGATGCGGCTCGCCGAGGCCGACGAGGCGCACCGGAACGAGATGGCCTTGCTGGCCGACGAGCACGGTCAGGCGATGGCCTCGGCCGAAGGAGCGCGCGAGGCGGAGCTGGCGCGGATCGAGGCGGCCCACAAAGGCGAGGTCGATGCGCTGCAGCGGCGCCTCGCCGACGACAACGCCCAGGCGGGCGACCGGCTGACCAACGAGGTGGCCAAGCTGCGCAAGGAGCACGAGAAGGCGATCGCCTCGGCTCGCGACGAGCAGGCCGTGCAGCTGGCCACCGAGCGGCAGTCGTACGAGGCGCAGGCCGAGCAGAAGGAGCGCGACCACCGGAACGAGATCCTGGGGATGCGCCGCCGGCACGAAGAGGAGGCGCTGGCCGCCGAGGAGCGCCGGCAGCGCGACATCGCCGAGCAGGAGGCGCGGCGGGTCGCCGAGCTGGAGGCGGCCGAGAACCGCCGCCGCGGCGAGCTGACGGCGCGCGACGAGGACCACCACGTGCGCGTGACCGAGATCGAGCGGCGGCACCTGGCCGAGAAGACCGAGCTGACCGAGAAACACCGGGGCGACTACGACCAGGCGCTGGGGCGCGCGGCCCGGGCCGAGGGCGAGCTGGCGGCGCGCGTGCAGGAGATCGAACAGGCCTATCGGCGCCTCTCGGGCTTGGAGGCCGACCTGGACGCAGCGCGCGCCGAGCTCGGCAATCGGGAGGTGCGGCTGGCCCAGGGGCGCGATCGGATCTCCGAGCTGGAAGCCAAGGTGGCCGACTACGAGGACCAGATCGTGCGCGCCTTCCAGCGCATCCGGGCCGACGACAAGACGGCCGAGAAGACCCGGCGCGCCCTGGCGGTGGCGCTGGCGCTGCTCGACGAGCGCGCGCCGGCGCCGGCGCCCCCGACCGCCGCCACGCGCCCGCCCGCCGACGAATCGAAGCTGGAGACCTAATTGGCGCGGGACCCCAAGGTCCCGCAGCGCATGTCGCCGGACGCGCAGCAGGGGGTCCTGCTGGTGCGCCTGGCCTGACGCCTCGGCCAACTCCGGAGGTTGACCCTCGCTGTTGACGCGTGGAGGGCTCGCCCGCTAACGTCGACCGCGCTTCATGCGCATCACGGCGAACCAGGTCACCATCGCCCGCCTGCTCGCCATGCCGCTCATCGGCTGGATGATCTACGGCGACGCCACCATGCGGGCGATCGGCGTGGCGATCGGGACGCTGGTGGGCCTGACCGACACGGTCGACGGGTACCTGGCGCGCAAGCACGGCCCCACGGTCCTGGGGTCGATCCTCGATCCGGTGGCGGACAAGATCTTCATCGTCGTCTGCTACGCCTGCTTCGCCGATCGGGGCGGCATCCCCTGGTGGATCGCCGCCGCCATCTTCTCGCGCGAGTTCCTGGTGACCGTCCTCCGCTCCAGCCTCGAGCTCGGCGGGCGGCGGCTCCCCAGCACCGGTATCGCCAAGGTGAAGACCTGGGTGCAGATGCTGTCGTTCGGCTTCTTGGTGCTGATCCCGATCATCGGCTCGCGGACCGGGCTGCAGATCCTGTTCGGGGCGCCGCTGGCCCTGGCGCTGGTCGTTCTCGCTTCGCGCCGCGCCTCGGGGATTACCCGGCGCGGGTTCCAGATCGGCGCGGCGGTGCTGATGCCCTTCCTGGCGATGTCGTTCGTCGGCGCCGCTGCGACCGAGCGCCTGCTCATCGGCGCGGTGGTCTTCATCACCTGGTGGAGCGGCCTCGACTACCTCAAGCAGGGGTTCCCCGCCGTCGCGCGGGCCCCCGCGCATCGCGTGCTGCACTGGCTGCGGCTCGGCGCCGGGGCGCTCCTGCCGGTGGTCGTGATGGCCGCTCTGGCCGTGCCGGGCCTGCCGACCATCCCGCTGGTCGTTCTCCTGGCCAGCGACATGGCGCGCGGGGCGCTCGACAACTTCGCGGCCAACCAGGGGGTGGCCGACTTCTCCTGGGCCGCCAGCATGTGGGCCGAGCTCCTCTTCCTGGGCGCGGCGTTGGTCGTTCCCGGCGTGGGCAGCTACCTCTGCCTCATCGCCGCGCTGATCGCGGTGACGGAGACCCTGCGCAGCCTGGTCCGATACCTGCGGGCGCCGGAGGCGCGCCCGCGCAAGTCAGCGCGCCTTGCTCCGCCCCTGAAAGGCGCTGACCCCCAGCTCGAACGCCAGGCGCCAGAGCCGGTAGTCGAGCGGTAGCCGCGCCTGCTCGCCGGCTCGCACCTCCTGCTCGATCGCCTGTTCCACGCGCCGGGCGAACATCCGGTCGCGGCAGAAGACGTCGACCTCCTCGTAGCCCCCGTGCGAAAGGCGCGTGAAGTTCGTCGACCCGAGATCGACCCACTCGCCGTCGCCCACCAGCACCTTGGCGTGCACCATCCGCGGGTGGAAGACGAGGCGCAGGTTCTCGGCGCTGTCGGTGAGGCGGAGGATCCGCGCGCAGGTGAGGAGGTTGATGTCCGTGCCCACGTTGGCCCGCGCCGCCGTGAGCAGCGTGACCTGGACGCCGCGTTTGACCGCCTCGACCACCGCCGCGGTCGGCTCGGGGTCGCCGAGGTAGGCCATGGCGATCGTCAGCCGCTCGCGCACGCCGGCGATGAGCTGGAGGCGTTGCGCGGAGAGCGACTCCCCGGTCAGGGCCTGTCCGCGGAACGCGTGGAGCAGGTAGTCGAACGGGCGCCCGGGGTCGAAGCAGGCGCGTCCCTCGTAGCGCGCCGCCAGCCGGAGGGCGGCGTCACCGCCGGAGATCTCGACCATGAAGTCGACGTTGACGTCGCGGAAATCGTCGCCGATCCCCATTCCGCCCAGGATCACCGTCTCGTCGTCGAACTGGTAGAGCTTGGCGTGGTCGAACCGCTTCTCGCTGACGAAGCGGACGTTCGGGTGCGCGACCAGCGCCTCTGCCAACTCGCTGCGGCGCTGGGCCAGCGAGCCCCAGCGGCCGTAGAAGATCATCATCGCCCACAGCTGGCAGCGGGCGCCGAAGCCGATCTTCTTGTGGAAGAAGCTCTGCTTGGTCGCTTCCAGGTGCTCGTAGTAGCCGCCGATGCGGTCCTTCCAGATGGTGATCTTGACGCCGCGCTCGGCGGCGGCGAGCAGAGCGCGGGCGACGCAACGGCCGGCGTCGTCGTCCCGCCACTCGAAGGCGCGCATCTCGACGCTCCGGCGCGCCTCGCCGATGCGCCGCAAGATCCGCTCGAAAGCGGCTCGGCCGCCGGCCAAGAGCTCGAAGGTCGCTTGGGGGGCCGGCTCCAAGCCTGGAAAGCTGGCCGGCGAGCTCGTCAACGACATCGGGGCGCGGACTTTAGCGTAGGCATTCCCAGCCCGCAATCGAGCTCAGCCTCGACACAGGGCGCCTTGCGTCAACCGCTCACCTCCTTGGCCCAGGCGCGGTAGCGGGCGTAGAAGGCGCGCTTTTCTTCGGGATAGATGGGGATCCACCCGGTGGCCGTGTACCCGAGCATCCAGAAGAACAGGACGTCGAACACGTAGCTACGGGCGACGAAGAAGGCGGCCACCGGCGTGACCAGGAAGCCGATGGAGAGCAGCTGGACGTGGGTCTGCATCCGGCGACCCCCGCGATGGGTCATGTAGGGGATCGGCACCAGATTGAGGACGGCGAAGGCGGTGATGACCACCGCCCCGACCGCGTAGCGGGCCGGGTTGAGCGTGAAGAAGAGGTGCGACAGCACGTAGGCCATGGCGCCGTAGCCGCTAACCGTGCGCGGCAGGCCGCAGTACATGAGCGGGTCGCCCATCTTCGCCACGGAGAAGAGTGCCTGGCGGACGGTGCCGCAGGCCACGAGCAGCGCCATGAGCGCCACCCCGGCCGCCGCATGACCGCCGCGCGCGTAGGCGGCGTAGACGATCACCGCCGGGGCAACCGCTTGGACGAAATGGTCGGTCGCCGTGTCCAGCTCGCTGCCGAACTTGTTCGAGGTCTTGGTGAGGCGGGCGACCGGTCCGTCGAGCGTGTCCCCCAGCAGGTAACCCAGCAGCAGGGCGATCCCGGCGGCGGGGAGGTTGCCTTCGACGACGAAGACGATGGCCCCCACGCCCCCCATCAGGTTCACCAAGGTGAAAAGGTCTTTGACCCCGAAGGGCCCGATGTTCCAGCGCATTTTGGAAGCCGGAGAGTACCAGGTCCAGGGCCGAGTATCTCGGCGCGGGTCCTGGGCTGACTCAATTCACCTGGGCGCAGAACGAGGTGCTCCGCACGTTCAGGGCGCCGCGCCAGATCTCGAAGCCGGTGAAGATGTTGGTCAGGTACCAGCTCGAGAGGATCGTGTTGGGCTGGTTCTGGACGGCGTCCTGGATGAACAGGTTGAGATCGAACGAGAACGACTTCAGGTCCTGCGTGCTGACGTAGGAGATGCAGGGGCGGGTGCCGTTGGGGCCGATCCAGACGTCCCAGGTGCCGGGGACGCCCGCGACGGTGATCCCCTTCTTCATCGGCGAGCCGCCTTAGGGGCAGCCGAGGTCGACCGCCGTCACAAATTGCGACACCAACGGGGCGCAAAGGCAAGGAGCTGGTGGCCAGCGGCGGCAAATCGCGCGGGACGGCGTGCTAACCTCCGGCTCCTGAAAACCGTCACCGGAAACATCGTCGGCCTCAAGCCGAGCCAGAAGCACGCGCTGGAGCGGGTCTACCGGCGGCGCCTGCAGCCCTCGGAGGTCGCTTCGGCCGAGCTGGCGACCTTCCTGGGGAACGTCTCGCGCGAGATCGAGCGTCAGGTCGGCATCCTGGTCGACCGGCGCGGCGAGATCGAGCACGTCTTCGTCGGCGACGCCTCGCGCATCAACCTGCCGGAGATCGGCCGCCTGCGCGCGGGGCGCGGGCGCTTCCGCGGGCTGCGCCTGGTGCACACCCACCTGCGCAACGAGCCGCTGACCCGCGACGACCTCGTCGACCTGGCGCTCCTGCGGCTCGACCTGGTGGCGGCGATCGGGCTCCAGCCCGACGGGCGGCCGGCCGACCTGCACGTGGCGCACCTCCTGCCGCCCATCGAGGGGCAACCACCCTGGCGCGTGCTGCCGAGCGAGCCGTTCCACCGCAGCACCGTGGACGCCTCGGCGCTCATCGAGGCGCTGCAGGAGGAGTTCGACCGCGTGGCGCCGGCGGCGCTGGCCACCGACACGCGGGATCGCGCGCTGCTAGTCGTCGTCGACGTGCGCACGGGCCGCGGAGTTGATCGCGTGGGCTCGCGTGGGCTTCGCCCCCGCGAGCCCTTCGCGGGGGGGCGCGGGGACCCGTCGCGGGTCCCCGAACTAAAAGAGCTTTGCCGCACGGCGAACGTCCGGGTGACGGGCGTGGTGGAGCAGCGCCGCCTCGAGGCCGACCCCAAGTACCTGGTCGGGCGCGGCAAGCTGGAGGAGACCCTGATCCGCGCCATGCAGCTCGACGCCAACGCGCTGATCTTCGATCCCGATCTGACGCCGGTGCAGGCGCACGCCATCGCCGACTTCACCGACCTCAAGGTGATCGATCGGACGATGCTGATCCTCGACATCTTCGCCCAGCGGGCCAAGAGCCGCGACGGGAAGCTGCAGGTCGAGCTGGCCCAGCTCCGCTATCGGCTGCCGCGCCTGCACGAGAAGAACACCATGATGAGCCGGCTCACCGGCGGGATCGGCGGGCGCGGCCCCGGCGAGACCAAGCTGGAGGAGAACCGGCGCCGTGCGCGAGAACGCATCCACCGGCTGGAAAAGGAGATCGACCGCTTCGGCGAGCAGCGGGCGGGGCGGCGCGCCGAGCGGGTGCGGCGTCGTCTCCCCATCGTCGCCATCGTCGGCTACACCAACGCCGGCAAGTCGACGCTCCTCAACACGCTGACCGGCAGCGAGGTCCTGGCCGAGAACAAGCTGTTCGCCACGCTCGACCCCACGACACGGCGGCTGCGCTTCCCGCGGGAGCGGGAGATCATCCTGGCGGACACCGTGGGGTTCATCCGCGATCTGCCGCGGGACCTGGCGCGCGCGTTCCGGGCCACGCTGGAGGAGCTCGACGAGGCGGACCTGCTGCTGCACGTGGTCGACGCCGCCGACCCGGCGCGCGAGCAGCAGATCGCGGCGGTGGAGGCGATCCTCGCCGACCTCGGGCTCGCTGAGACCCCGCGCATGCTGGTGCTCAACAAGGTCGATCTCGTCCCCCAGGAGGAGCGCGCGCATCTCCCGCGGGGATCGCGCGAGCAGCCCGCGGTCGCGGTCTCGGCGCAGGATCGCGCCACCTTGCCCCCGCTGCTCGAGGCGATGGAGGCGGCGCTCTGGCGCGACGGACTGGTCGCGCGCGACGGGCCCCCCCGCGACGATTCGGAGGTTCACGTTTCGTGAGCTCACTGCTCTGGGCGCTGTCGGTGCTGGTGCTGCTGGGCGTGCTGATCCTGGTGCACGAGCTCGGCCACTTCTTCTTCGCCCGCCTGTTCGACGTGAAGGTCCTGCGCTTCTCGCTGGGGTTCGGGCCGCGCCTCTTCGGTTTCACCCACCGCGAGACCGAGTACCGGCTGTCGCTGGTGCCGCTCGGCGGGTACGTCCGGCTGCTCGGCGAGGATCCGGGCGAGCCGATCCCGCCGATAGATCGGCCGCGGGCGCTGGCCGCCAAGCCCCTCTGGCAGCGCTACACGGTGGTCATCGCCGGGCCGCTCTTCAACATGCTCCTGCCGCTGCTCATCTACTTCGTCCACTACGCGGGCCAGCGGACCCTGCTGCCGCCCACGATCGGGACGGTGCTGCCCGAGCTGCCGGCGGCCTCGGCCGGCCTGCTCCCCGGTGATCGCGTGGAGACGGTGGACGGTCGCCGCATCCGCTACTGGGAGGAGCTGGAGCGGGTGATCTCGAATTCGGCCGGCAAGACGCTGCGCTTCGCCATCCGCCGGGGCCCGGACGCCGAGGAGCGCGACGTCACGCCGGTCGATCTCGAGCGCCTCGGGCCGCTGCACCAGCGCGAGCACGTCGGCTGGATCGGCGTCTCGCCGCGGTTTCACCTGCCGGAGATCGGCGTGCTCGATCCCGCCTCGCCCGCGGCCCAGGCGGGGCTCAAGACCTTCGACTTCATCACCGCCGTGGGCGGCGTCCCGGTCGGCACCTGGACCGAGTTCGCCAACGCCGTCGAGCACACCGGCGCCTCGCCGCTGCGCCTCAACTACCTGCGCGGCGGCTACTCGGCGGTCCCCTTCGCCCATGTCGAGTTCCAGGAGCCGGGGTCAGCCATCGTCATCCCGGCGCCGGTGTTCGACGCCGCCGGGCACCGGCATTACGAGACCGGCATCCAGTCCGCCGAGCTGTTCGTCTTCTCCGTCGAGCCGGGGAGCCCCGCCGACCAGATTGGCCTGCGCCGCGGGGACCAGATCCAGACGCTCGACGGGGCGCCGCTCCCGCACTGGGACGTGCTGCGCGAGCGGCTGGCCGACCACCCGGAGCGGACTTTCCACCTCGGCTGGGTCTCGCCCGGCGGCGAGACCCACGAGGCGACTTTCCGGCAGGAGGTCCGTTCCGAGCTGGACGTCTACCGTCAGGACGAGCAGCACCTGGTGTTCGGCGCGCTCAACCGCCTGGCCTGGAAGACAGACCCGCCCGTGCCGATCACCAACCGGTTCGGTTACGCCTTCAGCCACTCTTTCGAGCGGACCGGGCAGATCATCGCCGCCATGACCTACGGCTTCGTGGAGATCGTGCGTGGCCGCGTGCCGCTGACCACGCTGGGCGGGCCGATCATGATCGGCTACGCCGCCGGCGTCGCCGCCGAGCAGGGGATCGATCAGTACCTCTGGCTGATGGCGCTCATCAGCATCAACCTCGGCCTGCTGAACTTCCTGCCGGTCCCCATCCTCGACGGGGGCCTCCTGGTCTTCTTCACGCTGGAGCTGTTCAAGCGCCGCCCGCCGTCGCCCCGCGCGCGCGAGATCGCCACCTACGTCGGCCTGGTGGTGGTGGTGACGTTGATGCTGTTCGCCATGCGCAACGACGTCGTCCGGTATCTCCTGCCCAGATAGCCCAAGACGATGAGCGAGCTCTTCCTCTGCCTCGACACCTCGACGCCGACCGCCCGCGTCGCCATCCTCGACGGTGACGCGCAGGTCAGGTTCGCCTCGGAGGTGACGGCCGACCGCCACGCCGCGCACCTGCTCCCGCTCTGCGCCGAGGCGATGCGGGCGGTGGGGGTGGCGCCGGCCGATCTCGCCGGCATCGCCTGCGGTGGCGGGCCCGGCAGCTTCACCGGCCTGCGCGTCGGTCTGGCGGCGGCCAAGGGTCTGGCGCTGCCGACGGGCGTTCCGCTCTACCTCGTCTCGTCGCTGGCGGCGCTGGCGCTCGACATCTTGAAGGCGCGCCCCGCGGGCGTCCCGGTCACGGCGGTCCCCTGTCTCGACGCCGGCAAGGGAGAGGTCTACCTCGCCGGTTACGCGGCCGATGCCGAGCGGCGGGCCCGAGAGGTCGCGCCGAGCGCGCGCCTGGTGCCGACCGCGGTCGCGGATTGGATCGCGCCGCTCGGGGCCGCGGTCGTCGCCGGAAACGGTGCCACCCGGTACCGGAGCGCGCTGGCAGGCTGCGAGGTGGTCGAGATCGCGGGTCCCACCGCGGTCTCGGTCGGGACGTTGGCGCTGCTGCAACGCGCGCGGGGCGAGGCCGCCAATCTCGCCGCCGCCGTCCCCTTCTACGGCCGGCCGCCCGACATCACGGTCAAGCGCTCGCCCTGACGCCAGCCGCTCCGGACGAGGGGGTCGACACGCCGCCGGAACGGCGCGAAAGTTCCGGGGATGCGCGCGGCGGCGGCCCTCTGGCTGGGTCTGTGGGCGGGCGGCGCCGGGACGGCGGCGGCAGCGTCGGGCCCCGTCGCCGGCACCGTGGTCGCCATGCACGGCGGCCGCGCGGAGCCGGTCCCGGGCCAGACGGTGACGGACGGCGTACACACCGCGGTGACCGACGCCGCCGGGCGGTTCACCTTCCCCGACGAGCCGCTTCGCTACGACCTGACGATCGTCGACGCCGGGCGCTCGGTGGTCACCATCTACCAGGGGCTCACGCGCCGCGATCCCATCCTGGTGCAGGCGGTGGACCTTCCCGCCAGCGGCAGCCACCACCATGCGGTCATCGACGGGAAGCTGATCGGCGGCGCGCCGTATCGCTCGATGCACGTCCAGTTCGCTTCCGCGCTCGCCAGCAAGGACGTCATCATCGGCCGGTTCGGCGGCGGCGGGCCGCGCGGCCCGGAGTACGGGCCAATCGCCATCGAGTGGAACGGCCCGAGCCCGCTGCACGGCGAGCTCCTGGCGCTGCAGCTCGGGCACGACGACCACGCGCCGACCGGCGGGACCGCCTGGTTCGGCCGCCAAGAAATTTCGCTGCGCGATGGAGACGTGCTGGGTGTCGACCTGAAGCTCGCCGAGCTGCCGCAGCTGCGACTCCCCAAGGTCTCCCTGGCGATGGCGGGCGAGTATCCGTTGCCGCCCGCCCACTCGTACTACCGCACTTCCGACGGGAAGCGGCTGTTTCGCGGACCGTCCTTCGTCGCCTTTCGTGACTCGTTCGGCCCCGACCTCGTCGCGCAGGGCCTCGAATTCTGCCTGGAGGCGTTCATCGGCAATCCTTATCTCCGGGCGACCGACGTGCTCTGCCGGCCACCGCCCGGCCAGGCCGTGA
>Ga0134128_10010183_pt1 | contig 11268 bp, 7 predicted proteins | sample KB31754_FD_96462 | JGI IMG/M metagenome (GOLD analysis project Ga0134128, IMG submission 96462) | Terrestrial soil microbial communities with excess Nitrogen fertilizer from Kellogg Biological Station, Michigan, USA - KB3-175-4 | ecosystem: Environmental > Terrestrial > Soil > Unclassified ...
ACCCGTGATATCGCCGTCCAGGCGGCCTTCCATGATCCCGGAGACTCCGGCACGGTGTCGGTACTTACTCCTTGCCGGAAATGAACGCAAGAACCAGCCGCAGGTCCCGTCGGTGAACCTTTCATTCGTTCCGCGGCCGCGGCCGCGGCCGCTGCTTAAGCTGATAAGCGTCCTGACGTGTGCGGATGGCACGTCGCCCGCAGTATCGGCCGACGTTGGGATCACCCGGCTATCCGCTGTCCGTTCGCTGTGGGATTAGCCGGAGCTACACTCCGTGCGACCGCAGAAAGCGAATCATCACGAGCTGGCTTTAGACCGGTGTCGGCCAGCCTGATGAGGCGGTCTGCGGCCGTGCCCGGGCTCCCGATAAATTTTCGGAAGCCGGGGTTGTGCCGTGACCGTCAGGAAGGAGTGCACGGATGGAAAAACGGCGACCAAACGCAGCCATGTCTGCTGCTAGTAAGCTAGCGCTAACAGTCGGCGCGTTCGTAGCGTTATTAGCCTTCGGCGTCGTTCCGGCTGCACAAGGCAGTGTCGTGCCGACCGCACAAGGCAGTGCCGTTCCGGCAGCACCAAGCGGTTCCGGGCTGAAAGTCCAGGACCGCTCACATGACAATGACAATCCCGACAACCAGCTATACGCGCACTTTCAGATTTTCAACACCGGCACGACTTCCGTGCCCTTGAGTTCTCTGACGATGCGGTACTGGTTCACCGACGAGACTCCCGCCGACCCGCTGGTATTCGCGTGTGACTATGCCCTGGTGAACTGCAGCAACATTACGGCCAAGTTCGTAGTCTTGCCTTCGCCAGTGACTAAGGCAAACACGTACCTAGAGATCGGCTTCACGGCCGCAGCCGGATCGATAGCTCCCGGCCAGAGCAGCGGAGAGATCCAGACGCGGATCCACCATGTCAACTGGTCGAACTTCATTACGACTGATAGTTACTCATTTATCTCAGACCCGAGCTTCGTGTACAAGGACACGCAGACCGTGACCTTGTACCTCAATGGAGCTCTGGTCTGGGGCGTAGAGCCGTGAGCCGTTCATCCTGATCGATAGGTGCCGCTCTGGCCGGGGATGATGATCGTTACCGAATGAGATCATTAGCGGAGAGGCACCTATCCCGCATTCACTCCGGAACGCGGGACCGGGTCGGCAGGTCTGCCCTGACTTCGGCTCCGAAGGCCTGGTAGGCGGGGCGGAGCAGTTCGGCTAGCGGCTGACCGCGTACTGCCAGGTTCACGGTCGGCAGCTGGCTGAGCAACGCGTCGCTCGCCGTGACCGGCGGGCTGGTCGCCGGCGTGCTTGCCTGCCGGCAGAAATAAGAGCCCAGGCAGGCGTCGAGCGGTTGGCCGACCTGTTCCATCTGGTCGGCGGCTGGCTGGGCGCCTGGGTACGCTGCCTGCAGGTGGGAAAGCAGATCCTCGCGGTCGCGTCCGCGCCAGGCGAGGATCGTGAACGGGTCCTCGTCGAAGGCCTCCGCCAGGAGGTAGAAGGCCGCAGCGATGTGCTTGCACGGCACCTCGTAGTCAGGGCAGGAGCAGTCCAGCGACAACTCCGGCGCCGCGGAAGGGAACAGGGACAGCCCGGCGGCGGAGAAGACGTCTTCGATGTCTTCTGGCATCTCCCCGGCGAGCAGCTTGGCCGTGTACCAGGCGCTGGCGGCCAGATCTGCCTCCAGCCCGGCCCACTCGCCCTTGCCGAACGCCCTGATGCCGATTCGAACCCGGTAGGGCCGGCTCCTGCTGCCCTGAACCAGCGCGCTGACCAGTCCGGCGTCGATGTCGAGGGAGACCACCTGTCCCTGGCGCGCATAATTGCGGCCCCGGGCCAGCCGGTTGCCGAGGCCGATGTCCTCCAGCACGCCGACGAAGCGCTCCGACCACCAGGTCTTGCCGATAGCGCCGCGCGTGCTCCGGGCCTTAAGCCCGCCGTCGACCGCCCGAGGCCGGGCCGGCGGCGGATACCACCTGTTACTCACTGACAGCGTCCTTCGACAGCGCGAAGACCTGGCGCAGATCCTCGGTGGACAGTTCGGTAAGCCAGGACTCGCCGTCGCTGATCACCAGATCAGCCAGCGCCTTCTTCTCCTCGATCATCTCGTCGATCTTCTCTTCCAGGGTCCCGGTGCAGATGAACTTGCGGACCTGGACGTTGCGCTTCTGACCGATACGGAAAGCCCGGTCAGTGGCCTGGTTCTCCACCGCCGGATTCCACCACCGGTCGAGGTGGATCACGTGGTTGGCCGCGGTCAGATTCAGCCCGGTGCCGCCAGCCTTGAGCGACAGCAAGAAGACCGGCGCACCGTTTTCTTCCTGAAAATCGGTGACTAGCTGATCACGGCGTGCCCTCGGGGTGCCGCCGTGCAGGTAGCCGACGTTGGTGCCGAAGCGGGCCGACAGGTGCGGCAGGAGCATCTCGGCGAACTCGGTGTACTGGGTGAAGCACAGGACCTTGTCGCCTTCGGCCAGAATCTCCTCAAGTATCTCCTCGAGTCGGATGACCTTTCCTGAGCGGCTCCCGATCGCCGACCGGTCGTGCAGCAGCAGGGCCGGATGGTCGCACACCTGCTTGAGCTTGGCCATGGCGGCGAGCACGTTGCCCCGGCGCTCGATGCCGTCGGTGCTGTCGATCTTTTCCATCATGTCGTCCACGACGGCCTGGTACAGGGAGGCCTGCTCGCCGGTGAGCTGGCAGTACTGCTTGATTTCGATCTTGTCCGGCAGGTCGTCGATGACGGCGGGGTCGGTCTTCAGCCGGCGCAGTACGTATGGCCTGGTGACCGCGCGCAGCCTGCGGGCCGGCTCGGTCTGGCCGTGGCGCTCGACCGGGATCGAGTACCTGGCCCTGAACCGCTCGGATGACCCGAGCAGGCCGGGATTGAGAAAATCCATGATGGACCACAACTCGGCCAGCCGGTTCTCCACCGGAGTCCCGGTCAGGGCGACCCGGTGGTTCGCGCCGAGCCGTTTCACCGCCTTGGCGGCCTGCGACAGGCTGTTCTTGATCGCCTGGGCCTCGTCGAGAACGACCCGGTTCCAGTGCGTCCCGGCAAGTTCGTCGATGTCCCTGGTCGCCGTCGCATAGGTGGTGAGGGCGAGGTCCACCTCGGTCAGCCGGTCAGCGAGGTCGTGGCCGTGCAGTCGCTGCGACCCGTGATGAGCGTAGACCCGAAGGCGGGGTGCGAACTTCGCTGCCTCCCGCTCCCAGTTGCCGACCAGCGACATCGGGCAAAGCAGCAACGTCGGGCCGGCCGCCGGGTCATCAGCTCGATAGGCCGTCTCCAGCGCGAGCAACTGGACCGTCTTGCCCAGCCCCATGTCGTCGGCCAGGCACGCCCCGAGCCCGAGCGAAGCGAGGAAGGAAAGCCAAGATAGGCCGCGCTGTTGATAGGGCCTCAGCGTCGCGCGGAAATGCTCGCTGACCGACGCGGACTGCAGGAATTGCGGAACGCCGCCATTCAGCAATTCGCCCAGCCAGCCGTCGGCCGTGACCGTGGTGACGGGGAGCGGCGTGTCGAGGTCGTCAGGATGCGCAGCGGCCAGCGCCAGGATCTCGGCCGCCGACTTCCCGGCTGATGACTGCTGGTTGCGGGTCAGGAACTCAATACCGCGCTTGAGCTGTTCGGGGTCGACCGCGACCCATTGCCCGCGTAGCCGGATGAGCGGCGCCTTCGCCTCGGCGAGCATCGCGATCTCGGCATCGGTGAGGGTGTCATCGCCGACCGCGAGCTGCCAGCGGAAGTCCATCAGCTGGTCCTTGCCGAACTTGCTGGCCTTGTCCACGACGCCGTCGACCGGGGTATGCGCGGAGGCGGTGAGGCCGAGCTTGGCGCGCCGGTCCCACCAGGAAGGCAGCAGTACCCCGAACCCGGCCTCGTCAAGGGCCGGGGCGATGGCGGACAGGAACCGGTAGGCTCCGTCGGCGTCCAATTCCAACCCGCACGGATTCCGCTGGCGCAGGCCGTCGGCGAGCTCGGGGTAGATCCGGCTGGCCCGGCCGAGCTCAGTAAGCAGGAGCTCCCTCGGATTGGCCAGCCACCGGCGCAGGCTCCCGTCGTCGCTCCACGCCTGGGCTGCGGGTACCAGCAGGCTCGGATCGCTTTCTGACTGGAGCAGGAATTCAAGCACCCACTGGCCGCCGGCCGCGTCCTGGTCCTGGCTGTCGGCGTTGGTGTTGGCGTTGGCGTTAGGGTCGGCGTCGGCGTTGGCGTCGCTCAAGCGGAAGGTGGCCCGCGCCGGGCCGGACCGGCCGCTGCCCACATCCGCCCAGGCAGCTAGCTCCTCGGCGAGCGCGTCAAGCTCGGCCGGGTCAGCGGCGAACCTGCCTTCTGGCCTGGCCAGCGCCTCAAGCCAGGCCTCGATAGCGGGAAGCCGCTCAGGACGTCGGCCCCGCCTGGCCGGTACCAGGTCAGGCCCGGCGGACAGGACGCCGCGCGCGATCGTGTCCACCATGGCGGCCAGGGTCGCGGTGACCAACTCAACGGGATCGCCCTGGCCAGGCACCGCGCGGCAGACCGGGGGCATCGCCTTGGTCAGCGCGTGCATCGTGACGACGTCGGGTCCGGAAAGCACCGGCCGCCAGGTCGCGACCGCGCCGTCAGCATCCGCGGCCAGCGCGGGAATCAGCCGGCCCCGCGACACCAGTTCGCCCGCGAACGCGGCGAGGTCAGCCAGATAGCTGATCGACGCGCCGTAGCGAAGGCCGGACGCGCGCTCGGACAGGGCGATGAGAGCCGAGGTCGGGTCCAGGCAGACGACGGGTACGGTCCAGGGAAGCAAGGCCGGGCGCGACTGAGCCGGCGGCCGCGGCGTCTTCCTGACCAGCTCGGGCGAGTCGAGCGGTGCACTGCGGACCGACGGCAGCAGCAGTGTCGCGTCGCCGGCCTTTCCGGCATAGGTGCCGTCGAGCGCGCCTGGTTCGGCCGCGAAGGGGTGCGGCCGAGCCGAACGATAGGCCTGGCTGCGGCTCTTGACGATTAGCTCAGAATCCTCGGCCCATAGGCACAACCCAGGTTCTGGAAGCCAGAACCCGTGTATCACTAGCATGTCTTGACGCTCCGGCTAGGGGGTGCGGCGGAACGGTATGGTGCAGCAGCCTAACGCCGGGCCACCGCCTGGGGACGCGAACACGCCGAGCCAGGTTTGCTCCGGGTTTCGGGGCGTGTCTCCGTTCCGCGGAGTGCTTGCCGCGGATTTCCGCGGTCAACGCTCCACCAGGCGGAAGTCTCCCATGATCAGGCAGTGCGGCCCGCCCGCTGGCCGGGCCAGGCCGGTCCGGTTCAAGTCTGGTCCGGTCTGGTTCAAGTCCGGTCCGGTCTGGTTCAAGTCCGGTCCGGTCCGCCGAGCATGATCACGTGGAGAATTCGCTTGACGGCGATTTAGCCGTCATATGCACTGGAAAATCGCCGTCAGGCGAAAACTCACCACCGAAAATCGGACATACATCTCAAGTCTCATGATCACGACGATTTTTCGGCGCAGACGCGGGTAAATCGCCGTGATCTTGCACCGAAGGTGCGCGGTTTCCTGCCCAGTCGGCAAGATTGCGAAGAGTTAGCCGTCGGCCGTCCGGTAGTCTTCGAGATCAAGGAAATCGGTCCTATTTGCCGGATTTTTGACGAAGAGTTTTCGTTACACGAAGACTTGGCCGCGGATTTTGGCCATTTTCCGTGGCAAAGTCTTCGTCCCGGCCGTTTCGGACGCGTCGCTGCTGAAGGACAGAAGCGGCGGACCGGAAGCGCTTGCGCGCGCCCAGCACGGGCTGGCGCTGGGCGCGTACGGTTCTTGGGTGAGCTTCCGGATGGCGGCCTATGCCGTGTGCGTCGAGGATGGGCGGGTGCTGCTGGCGCACTGTGCGCCTTTAGCTGGCGATACCGAGGCCAACTGGAGCCTTCCCGGCGGCCGGGTCGAGCACGGGGAAGATCCGTTCGACGCGGTGATCCGCGAGGTTGCCGAGGAGACGGGCTGTGACGCCGTAGTGGAACGGCTGCTGGGCGTGGACTCACGGACCATCCCGGCGGCCGACCGATTGCCCGACCTTCCCGACCAGAACGTTCCCGGCCGCCGCCTTCCCGGCCGGCACCTTCCCGGCCGGCACCTTCCCGGCCGGCACCTAGCCGACCATCAGAATGTCGGCATCTTCTATCAGGTGCGCATCACGGGCGGCGAACTTCGGCCCGAGCCCAATGGCGATGTGTTCGAGGTGGTCTGGACACCGATCGACCGCGTCCCTCGCCTTCGACGGTCATCGCTGGTCGACGTTGGCCTGGCCCTCGCCCGGACGTTGCCGGCCTCCGGCCATGTCGCTCCGGTCCGGGTCGGCGGTCTGATCCAGCACTGACTCCCTAGCCCGACGGTCGGCTAGGGCTTCAGGATGTCCTGGAGCAGGCCGGAGAGCAGCGGGGCTGGGCACTGGACTTGGGCGGAATTGCCGCTCGCGGACAATGAGCCGCTGGTGGCGGTGGCGAGTACCGAGTTCCCGCAGCCGGACAGGGTGACGACGAGCACCTTGAACGACAGGTTCGCCGTGGCGCCGGCCGCGATCGGGGCGTGCGTGCAGTTCAGGCCAGAACACGACCAGCCGGGGGCATTGGACAGGCTTAGCAGCGAGAGCCCGGCGGGCAGCGAGATGTTGGTGGTCAGGCCGCTGGTGGAGGCGTTGCCGGGGTCGGACACTCCGACGCTCACCAGAGCCGTGACGCCGAGGTTGAGCACGCTGTTCACGTTGACCGACACGCCGAGCTGGGCTTTCGCCGCGACCGAGACGGGGTTTGAGGTCGACGGCGTCGGGGCCGGCGATGAGCTAGGCGGCGAGGTCGGCTTTGAGCTGGTCGAGCTGGACGGGTGCGGGCTCGGGGTGTTCGACGGGGAGCTCTTGGGCTTCTTCGACGGGCTCGGTGAGCCCGATGGCTTGCCCTTGGGTCCTCCAGGTGCTCCTGGTGAGCGGGACGACCCGGGGTGGCCAGGGGATCCTGGGAGCGGTGAGGTGCTCGGTACCGGCCCGCCGTTTTGTTGCGGGCCGCCCGGCTGGCCGCCGGCCGCGGGGCCGCCGTGGGGGTGGCTGGTGCGGCTGATCCCGTAAGACGGTCCGCTCCCCGGATGGCTGAGGGCCGGATGGGTCAGGTGCCACAGCGGCAGCGTGATCGATGCGGCGGCGACGGCCGACGCGGCGATCGGCACTGCGGGGCGGTGCGCCAGGAGCCGGCGCGTAGCGCCGGCGCTACGCGCAGCGAGATGCCAGGCGGCACCGCGAACGGCTGACACATGTGACGCGACCGGCTGAGCCGCACCGGCGTGGGCTGCCTCCGGCGCGGCTTGACTGACCGCGGCGGCGGCACCGTGATCGGCGGCTGCGGCGGAACCCTGAGCGACGGCCGCGGCTTCCGCTGAGCCGTGGCCGAGCGCCGCCGCTGAGACCAGGCCGGCCTTGGTCGCCGCCGCGATGGTCGCCGCGGCCGAATGCGCCGCGGCCAGGTAGCCGGCCGCGCCGGCGCCGAGCATGACCGGGGCGAGTGCGCCGCGCAGTGAGTGGTTAATCGCCGAGAGATCGGCATAGGCAGCGGTGCATTCGGCGCAATTGCGCAAGTGCTTTTCTACTTCACGTGAGCTGCGTCGTGAAAGCCGCCCTCGGACATAGCCACCCAGCTTCGTTGCGATGGGCTGGCAGTCAGGGTCCGTATGGTCAGACATGTGCAGCTGCAAGTACGCCTGCTTTAGCCCTTCGCGAGCCCGATAGCTAAGCGCGGAGACGCCATTGGCGGAAATGCCAAGCAACTCGGCCACCTCGGCCGGCTTGCTTTCCTCGACTTCGGTATGCCAGAGCACCGCGGACCAGCGCTCGGGCAGCGAGGTGAACGCCCGCGCGACGATCGAGCGGTCCAGGTCGGCGATCACGGGATCGGAGAACGGCTCACCGGGGTCGGGCAGGTCCGCTTCTTCGGTCGGCACCTGCTTGCGCTGGCCCCGTAGCAGGTCAATGGCCACCCGGCGGACGGCGGTCAGCAGATAAGGACGGAAAGCCTGGGCTGGGCCGAGACCCCGCTTGATCGCGTAGAGCACGCGCGCGAACGTCTCGGCGACCACGTCATCCACGTCGGCGGGATGCTTGACGATCTGGCGGGCCAGTCGATCGGCGGCGGCCGAATGCCGCTGATACAGAACGCCATAAGCCTCCGCATCGCCGCTACGAGCCGCGGCGATGAGATCCGCATCGCTTCGCAGTGATGTCAGCCGGAGCGGCTCGGTATTGACGGTTTCTACCTGTGAGCGCTCCATATTTGGCGGATCTGACGTGAATGGTTCGGTCATCGCATACCATCCCGAGCAGCCGAATTGGTCATCAGAAAAACAGGAATTCCGGCCGGCGTCGCGTCATAGCCGGGTGGTGAGAACGTCATTCCCAGGAGAAGACCGGGAACAGAAGGGGGGAAGCCAGATGCCGATCGCACTTGGAGTCCTATGGTCGCCGCCGGCGAGTCGGTCGCGCCGCAAGCTCCCATCAAGATTGCTGCTGCCGGGTGGCCGCAAGATTGGCGGCTCTCGCCGACGCGGTCGCCATGCCGTCCGGCAGATACATCCGAACGGGGCACCATGCCTCGCTTTGTGTGCGTGGTCATAACTCTCAGTATGTCCCTACTGCATTGGGCTAGATAGACAGATCTGTCGGACTGACAGTCAAACCTGTCTTATTTCGCAACATAGAAGCTAGTGGATTCTCCCGTCATACGGATGCGTATCTTCCCTGGTCGACTAGGAGAAACCTAGACAGCCTACTCATGTTGACCGGGCTGTCGGCCTGGTCCGGGCGGACCGGCGAACGCCTGCGCGATGCCGAGCCACGAGTCCGCGACAGCACCCGTAGCATCGACGGCCACGTCGGCGCGGTGCCGACGCTGGGTGACCAGCAAGCAGAAGTCGAGCGCCGGGCCGGTCACGCGATTGGCGGCATCAGCTGGACCCCACGTCCAAAGTTCGCCGTTTTCCGAGGTCAGCTCGACCCGAACCGGTTCGGCCGGTACCTGGCGACCGTTCGCCAGGTAGCTGAACGGCAGGGCCCGGACTCCGATATGCGCTATGTGTCGCAGTCGCGGGCTGGGGTCCCGCACGACGCCGAGGGCGTCGGCGATGTCCTGGCTATGGGCCCAGGTCTCCATGATCCGGGCGGTGACCGACGATGCCGCGCTCATCGGCGGCCCGAACCAGGGCACCCGCGCCGCCGGGTCGAGGCCGCGGAAGACGTCGCACAATTTCTGACGCGACCGGCCGAACCAGCTGAGCAGCTCGGGGCCGGTCAGGTTCCGAAATCGCTCCATGACGTCATCAGCGGTCAGACCCTTTTCCACGTCACTCATCAGTTCCGCGGCAAATCGCTCCGCGTCGGTGGCCGAGATCACCGCCGCATCGTCAAAGTACGCCAGGTGGCTGATCTGGTCGCCAATCGTCCAGCCGGCCGCCGGAGTCGGCGTGCGCCAGCCCGTTTCATCGAGTCCGGCGATCAGGCTGGTCGTCACGGCCGTCTCGGCCGCTAGGTCGTCGACCAGTTCGCCCAGGTCAACTGGCACTTTGGGCTCCAATCCGCAGCATGTCCGAGTTATTAGGCGCTTGGTGCGCGGACTACTAATCTGATCATCTCGGAGGTGCGATGACTGAAGCCGGGCCGGCGTTCGATCCGGGCGCCTACGTTGTGCGGTACGGGGGCCGGGCGCTGCTGCGTGCGGCGGCTTATCTGCTTGGCGGCCTGGCGATCATCGTCTTTGTCATCGCGGTCCACAAACCGGTCGTCGGTGTCGTGATCGCGCTGATCGTCGCCGCCATCCTGCTTGGCGCGGGCGTCTTTGAGCTGGGCAAAGTGGCTCGCCGCCAGGTGGCGTTCGCGGTGCATCAAGGCGGAGTGTATTTCGGCTCGGCATCGGTCAAGGACAACGTGCCGTGGAGCCAGATCTGCGCGGTCGAGTTCTTCACCGAACTCTTTTCCACCGCTCGCTCCCGGCACAAGCACCGGTGCATTGGCGTCCGGAGCCTGGGCAGCACGCAGGTAGCGCGGGCCGGCAACGGCCGGGCGGCCCAGCCGTGGCCGTTGCACTCGATCCGGTACATGATCGACGCCGGTCGTCCAGACCTGATTCCGGGCGCCGACGGGACGATCAGGTACGCCTACCGCCAGATGACCGGCTGGCGGGCTGACCGGGCTCTGGTCGCGGCCGCGGTCGCGCGCTACGCACCGGGCCTGCCGGTGGTCAACGGCATGAACTTTCCGCCGCCGCTCACCAGGGCCGACGCGTTCGCGGCCCGCCGGAATCGACGTACGGCCTGGTTCTGAGGTCCGGGCTAGTAGACGGACCCGCGTCGCTGCGTCAATGTGGACAATAGGGACGGCTGCCGGGCGGAGGACTACACCATGAAGATCAGGCTGGGCTTATTAGCTGCGACGGCCGCTTGCGCGCTAGCCGCGTCCGCGCTCGCGGCGTCCGCGCTCGCGACGGCTCCCTCGGCGTTAGCGGCCGGAGTAGCGCCGGGCGCTCCCGGAGCGAACGCCACCTGGAACGAGTCCAACCTGCAGGCGTTCGCTGACTCGCTCGGCTCGGCCTCGAAGGTCTGGTACACGTTGGGCAACGGCGAGCTTGAGAACGTCCTCTACCCGGAGACGGACACGCCGAGCACGTTCGGCCTGCAGTACATCGTCACCGACGGCTCGACGTTCACTAACACCGAGACCGCTAACACCAGCCACGCGATCTCGCTGGTGGACCCGACCTCGCTGACCTGGCAGCAGGTCAACACCGCGACCAACGGCGACTACACGATCACCAAGACCTACGTCGCGGACCCGAGCCGCTCCGTCGTGCTGGTCCAGACCACGTTCGCCAACCTCAGCACGCATCCGCTCAGCCTGTACGCCGACTATCTGCCCCAGCTCAACAACGACGGCATGGGCAACACCGGCGGCACCGACGCCTCCAGCAACGACCTGGTCGCGTCGAACGGAACGGTGTCGAGCGCGCTGGCGGCGTCGACCGGCTTCGCGCAGACGACGACCGGCTACGCGGGTTCGTCCAGCGACGGCAGCGCGCAACTGGCCAGCAGCCATTCGCTGACCGCGACCTATACCTCGGCCACCACGGGCGGTCATCTCGTCCAGGTCGCGCAGATTCCGGTCGCCGCCAGCGGCAGCACCACGTTCACGCTGGCGCTGGCGTTCGATACCAGCCAGGCCGCGGCGATCTCGGACGCATCGGCGTCGCTTACCAGCGGCTTCACAACCC
>Ga0134128_10010184_pt1 | contig 11267 bp, 9 predicted proteins | sample KB31754_FD_96462 | JGI IMG/M metagenome (GOLD analysis project Ga0134128, IMG submission 96462) | Terrestrial soil microbial communities with excess Nitrogen fertilizer from Kellogg Biological Station, Michigan, USA - KB3-175-4 | ecosystem: Environmental > Terrestrial > Soil > Unclassified ...
AAAACGACCGGGATTCCCGCCGACACGATCTGCCGCGCCGCGCTGATGCAGGTCGCGCGCGACGCCGCGTCGCGACGCCGCGCCCGATAGGGAAAGAAAACGCGGCCGCGGCCGGGTCGCTACATGCTGCCGGAGCCGCCGTCCGGAGCGATGGCGTCGGCCCATCCGGGGAGCGGATAGCCTTGCGCGTCGCGAACCTGGTCGGTCCAATCATAGCTGCCGCTGTTGATGACCGGACGCTTGGCCGGGAAGTCGGCGCAGGCCGCCAAGCCAATGGCGGCGAGCGCGAGGAGTGCAAGTCTGTAGATCATGGTGCATTCTACTGCAGCGGCGCGGGACGAAGGCAATCACTTACCCGCGACCGGCTGCGTTTTATTTCGCGGCGCGACCGCGATTATTTGTGATTTTGGGCGATACGCAGCCGCGCATAATCGTCAGCCGCGGCGATCCATTCGACGCCTCAACGCGGTCCGCGCAAACGCGCGAGCACGAGGTCGAGCTGATCGAGCGTTCGATAGCGGATCGACAACACGCCGCCTTGATCATCGGCGCGAATTGTCGCCTTGAGGCCCAAGAGTTGCGCCAGCTCTTGCTCCAGCGCGGCGACATTCGGATCTTTGCTCCGGTCGGATCGCTTACCGCCCGGCTTCTCCGCGCCCTCTCTGTCGCGCGCGCGCACATAGCCTTCGGTTTGGCGGACGTTCAGGCCTTGCGCGATGATCTCCTGCGCGATCGCCAGCGGATCGCTCACCGTTACGAGCGCCCTCGCATGCCCCGCCGTGAGGCGCCCATCGGCGATCATGGTTTGAATTTCGTCGGGCAGCGTAAGAAGCCGCAGCGTGTTGGCGATATGGCTGCGGCTCTTGCCGAGCGCACTCGCAAGCGCTTCTTGCGTGTGGCCGAACTCGTCGATGAGACGGCGATAGCCTTGCGCCTCTTCGACCGGATTGAGGTCCTGGCGCTGAACATTCTCGACCAGCGCGATCTCGGAGGCTTCGCGGTCGCCCAATTCGCGCACCAGCACCGGCACTTCGTGCAGCCGCGCCGCCTGCGCCGCACGCCAGCGCCGCTCGCCCGCGAGGATCTCGTAGGTGTTCGGATTCTCGGGGCTGCGCCGCACCAGGATCGGCTGGAGAATGCCTTGCGCGCGCACCGAGTCCGCCAGCGCGTCGAGACTCTCTTGATCGAAATGGCGGCGCGGCTGGAAGCGGCCCGGCTGCAGCAGCTCGGTCGCGACCTGACGCAGGGCCTTCGGCGTCTCATCGCCGCCCTCGCCCAGCAGCGCGGACAATCCGCGGCCCAAGCCTCGGGCCATCATGCGCGGGCGCGGTTCTTCGCTCATGCGGTCAATCTCCTCTCACGTTTCAGGATCTCGCTCGCCAGCAGCACATAGGCCTGCGCGCCGGGCGAACGGAAGTCATAGAGCAGCACGGGTTTGCCATGCGACGGCGATTCGGAAATCCGCACATTGCGCGGGATCACCGTCTCATAGACGCGCTCGCCGAAATGAGCGCGGACATCGGCGGCGACGAGCTCGGAGAGATTGTTGCGCTTGTCGAACATGGTGAGGATGACGCCTTGAATTTCGAGCCGCGGATTGAGGTGCTGGCGCACACGTTCGATGGTGCGGACGAGATGCGACAGACCTTCGAGCGCGTAAAATTCGCATTGCAGGGGCACCAGCACGCCATCCGCCGCAACCAGCGCGTTGAGCGTCAAAAGGCCAAGCGAGGGCGGGCAATCGATCAGCACATGCTCGAATTCGAGCGGCGCCGCGCCGAGCGCGTCGGCGAGGCGATATTCGCGCCGCTCTTCGGCAACCAGCTCGAGCTCCGCGCCGACCAGTTCGACCGATGAGGGAACGATCGACAGCCGCGGCACCATGGTCGGGACGATGGCGGCGCCGAGCGGTTGCTCGCCGGAGAGCAGCTCGTATGTGGTGACGTGCCGCGCCTCCGGTAGAATGCCGAGTCCCGTCGAGGCATTGCCCTGGGGATCGAGATCGATGAGCAGCACCCTCTCCCCGGCCGCCGCCAGTGCCGTGGCGAGATTGATCGCCGTCGTCGTCTTGCCGACCCCGCCCTTCTGATTGGCGACGGTAATGATCCGTGTCGGCCGCGGCAGCGGGGTTTCGGAGGGTGTGTCTTCAGCGAGGCTCATGCGCGGTAGGGCTCTATCTCTTCAAGACGCAGAACGATGCCGCCGGGATCGGAGCGGCTCGGCAGCATGCTTGCGTCCATGCGCCAGCGCGCTTGGGCGGCGAGTAGCTCGCCCTCAACCGACTCGCCTTTGAGGAACAGCGAGACGGTCCGAGAATTCCTGAATTTCTTTGATATTTCAATAAGTTGACTGAGATCGGCGAGTGCGCGCGCGGTGACCGCGTCGGCAACGAGAGCCGGAACGCTCTCGACCCGGACAGCATGGACGGTGGCGGCGACGCCGGTGACGCGTACCGCCTCGCGCAGGAAAGCCGCTTTGCGCTGGTCGGATTCGATCAGATGGACTTCGGGAACGCCCATCGCCGCCAGGATGAGCCCCGGCAGGCCGGCGCCCGACCCCAGATCGACAAGAACGCGGGTTCGCCGCGGCAAGAGCGCGAAGAGCTGGGCGGAATCGAGAATATGCCGGCGCCACACATCGCCCATGGTGTTGCGGCCGACGAGGTTGATGCGCGCGTTCCAAGCGCCGAGGAGCGCGACATAAGCTTCGAGCCGGTCGAGCGTTTCACGTGAAACAGGAACAAGGCGGGCGAAGCCGACGGAGCCGAGCGGCAAGCGAACGGGTCGTTGATTGATCGCGGCGCGCAGGCTCAAGCCGCCTCCTCGCCTCGTTTGACGTAGCGCAGCAGCGCGACCAACGCGGCCGGCGTCACTCCCGACACACGCGCCGCGGCGCCGAGATTTTCGGGCTTGGCGGCGCTGAGCTTTTGACGGATCTCATTGGAAAGACTGCCGATCGCGGCATAGTCGAGATCGCGCGGCAGGGCTAGGCCCTCGTCCCGGCGGAAGGCGTGAATATCGGCCTCCTGGCGCTCGAGATAGCCTGCGTAGCGCCCGTCGATTTCGAGCTGCTCGGCGATTCCCAATTCGAGTTGATGCAATTCCGGCCAAATCGCCGCAAGCCGTTGCAGGCCAATCTCGGGATAGCGCAGCAAATCCGCCGCCGACCGCATGATGCCATCGGCATTCACACCAATTCCCTTGGCGCGGAGTTGTGAGGGCGTCAGGGTCAAAGATTGAAGCCGCGCACGGGCAGCGGCGAGAGCGGCGGATTTCGCTTCGAAAGCCGCGGCGCGGTCCGCCGAAACGCAGCCGATATCAATGCCGCGCCGCGTCAGGCGCTGATCCGCATTGTCGGCGCGCAGGACGAGGCGATATTCCGCGCGCGATGTGAACATGCGGTAGGGCTCCTCCGTGCCGCGCGTCACCAGATCGTCGATCAGCACGCCGATATAGGAGCTCGCGCGGTCGAGCACGAATTCCTTTGCCCCCGATGCGGAGAGCGCGGCGTTGAGCCCGGCGATCAGGCCTTGCGCCGCCGCTTCTTCATAGCCGGTCGTGCCATTGATCTGGCCGGCGAAGAAAAGTCCGGGAACGCGACGGGTTTCGAGGGTCGGCCGCAGCTCCCGAGGGTCGACAAAATCATATTCGATGGCATAGCCGGGCCGGATCATCCGTGCATGCTCGAGCCCGGGTATCGTCGTCAGTAGTTCGGCCTGGACGTCGCGCGGCAGCGAGGTGGAAATCCCATTTGGGTAGACCGTATCGTCGTCCAGCCCCTCGGGTTCGAGAAAAATCTGGTGACGGTCGCGCGTGGCGAACCGTACCACCTTGTCCTCGATCGAGGGGCAGTAGCGCGGGCCGACGCTCTCGATTTGCCCCGAATAGATCGGCGCGCGGTGAAGATTGGCGCGGATGATGGCATGGGTGGCATCGGTCGTGCCGGTGATGTGGCAGACCGTCTGCGGCGTCGTGATTGCCTTGGTCAGGAAGGAAAAAGGCGGTGGCGGGTCATCGCCGCACTGAACATCGAGAGCGCCGCGATCGATTGTCCGCCCGTCGAGGCGTGGCGGCGTGCCGGTCTTCAGCCGGCCGAGGCGAAAGCGGAACCGGGCTAGGCTTTCGGCGAGGTCGATCGACGGCTTTTCGCCGACACGGCCGGCCGGCGTTTTCTCTTCGCCGAGATGAATGATTCCGCGCAGGAACGTGCCGGTCGTCAGCACGACGCATCCGGCCAAGAACTCTTCGCCGCCAGCCGTCGCGACGCCCCTCACCCGGCCGGAATCATCGCACAGGATTGCCTGGGCTTCGCCCTCGGCGACGGCCAGATTCGGCTGCGCCGCCAGCGCAGCCTGCATCGCCGCGCGATAGAGCTTGCGATCCGCTTGCGCGCGCGGCCCGCGAACCGCCGGGCCCTTGCTGCGGTTGAGGATGCGAAACTGAATGCCGGCCTGGTCGATCACCCGGCCCATAAGCCCATCCAGCGCGTCGATCTCGCGCACCAGATGACCCTTGGCCAAGCCGCCGATCGCCGGGTTGCACGACATTTCGCCAATGGTCGCCTGGCGATGGGTGAGCAGCAGAGTCCGGGCCGAGAGACGGGCCGCGGCGGACGCGGCCTCGCATCCGGCATGGCCACCGCCGATCACGATCACATCCCAATGCTGCATGACGGAACTTATAAACTGGCGCGACGAAGTCTGTAAACCGGCCCGCGCACTCATCCACCGGAATGTTTCACGTGAAACGCCGGCTTGCTTGGCGCTCTTTCGTCTGCCTTTGCAAGAATTGCCAAAAATTCGTGGTGTTTGCGCAAGATTCGAAGGCGCTACAGTTGCCCATGGACACAATATCTTGATGCCAAACACCGATTCGGCCGCGGAACGTTCCGGGACCATCTACTATAGAATGTTTTTACCGCGTTGGATTTTCCCGTTTCGTTCTTAAATTTCACTTGCCAATACAGAATTCGCGAAACAAAGCGTCGAGCATGTCTTCGACATCGACGCGGCCAATGATGCGCCCCAAGGCGGCGGCGGCAGCGCGCAGATCTTCGGCGGCCAGTTCGGGCAGAGCAGCGCCGGCAAACCGCTCGAGTGCCGCGTGGCAGGCTTCGAGCGCCGCACGATGGCGCGCCCGCGTGACCAGCGGAGCATGCTCGCCGGTCAAGGATTTTCCAACCTTTTCCATTAGTTGTCGGATCAGCGCGGCGAGTCCGGCGCCGCTTTGGACGGAGATGGGAAGGGCGGGAAAGTCGAGGCCGGCGGCGCGGCGCGCGGTATCCGTCGCGTCGACGAGGTCGATTTTGTTCAAAACGAGGATCGCATTCTCATCGAGATAGCCGCGAATCGCGGCAAATTCCTTCGGTTGCGACGCATCGACCACGACAAGCCGTAAATCCGCAGCCTCGGCACGGGCATGGGCACGGCGAATGCCCTCCTCCTCGACCGCATCGCCCGGTGGTCGCAGCCCCGCCGTGTCGGCGAGGATCACGGGATAGCCGCCGAGATCGAGCGCCACCTCGATCACGTCGCGGGTGGTACCGGCGATCTGCGAGGTAATCGCCACGTCGCGTTGCGCGAGAGCGTTCATCAGACTCGATTTTCCGGCATTGGGCGGACCGAGGATGGCGACGGAGACGCCCTCGCGCAGCCGCTCGCCGCGCCGTTTGTCCGCGAGTTCCAAGCCGATTTCCGCGGCGAGAGCCGCAACCTCCGCCCGAACCGCCGACCACAGGGCCGGCGGCAGGTCCTCCTCCGGAAAGTCGATCTCGGCCTCGAGCCGCGCCTGGGAACGGATCAGCCGCTCGCGCCAGGCCACACAACGCCGGCCGAACTCCCCATCGAGCTGGCGGAGGGCTTGGCGGCGCTGCGCCGCGGTCTCGGCCGCGACCAGATCGGCCACCGCCTCGGCCTCGGTCAGGTCGAGCTTACCATTGAGGAAGGCGCGGCGGGTAAATTCGCCCGGCTCGGCCAAGCGGAAGCCGGCCCGTGCGCCGAGGATGGCAAACACCGCGTCGAGCACGGCGCGCCCGCCATGGAGATGGAACTCGGCGACATCTTCGCCGGTGTAGCTCGCCGGCGCTTTGAAATAGAGCGCGATCCCGTCATCGATCGTCTCGCTGGTGTCCGGGTCGCGCAAGCGCCGGCGCGAGGCAAAACGAGGCGCCGGCACCGATCCGGCGAGATCGCGCAGCGCCGCGGCGGCCCCCGGCCCCGAGACGCGGATCACCGCGACACCGGCTTTGCCGGGCGCTGAAGCGAGGGCGAAGATCGTATCGCTCATCGCGCGGGATTGTAGCAACTCTCCGCGCCCGCTTCGCATCGCATCAGTGGATGGAAGCGCGCGCGGGGCGTAAGATCGGCCGCTCAAACACCCGTCGCGCGAGCGGCGGCGCCTCAGGGAGGAATTATGAACGGGACCGAATTCAAGCTCGCGACCTATGCCGGCAATCCCGGCCGGCCTTTTGCCGCGATCGTTCTCGGCGACACGGCGATCGACATCGCGGCAGCTTATCCGGCCTATCGCGCCTCGCCGCGCGGCAAGGCGGGACCGCTCACCGCCACCGAATCCCTGCTCGGCATGATGGAAGGCTGGGACCGGAATTTTCCCGTGCTGCAAGAGATGGTCGCCTTCATCGAGCAGGAAGGCCTCGGCAGCGAGCGCTTTCGCGGCGGCGTCGCGAAGATCGCGTCCTTGCGCGTTTTGCCGCCGCTGCTCCGGCCCGGCAAAATCTTCAATGCCGCACAGAATTTCCAAGAGCACGTCAACGAGATGCTGCGCGCCGGCATGACGCCCGCCGGCGGCCCGCAATTCACTGGCGAGAAATCGACCTCGCGGCCTTATCTCTTTTTGAAGGCGCCCAGCGTTCTCGCCGGCGCGTATGACGACATCGCGATTCCGAAGGGCATGGCAAAGATCGATTGGGAAGCGGAGATCGCCTGCGCGGTCTGGAAGCCGGCCAAGCGCATCCCCGCCGCGCGCGCGCTCGAGCATGTCGCCGGCTTCATGACAACCAACGACGTCTCCTGTCGCGACATTCAGATCCGGCCCGACCGGCCCGGGCTGCGCTCAGATTGGCTCGGCGGCAAGAGCCACGACAATTTCGCGCCGACGGGACCGTTCCTCATTCCCACGGCTTTCGTCAAGGACCACATGAACCGCTTCATCCGCTTGACCGTCAATGGCGAGGTGAAGCAGAACGGCAATACCTCGCAATTCATCTACACGCCGGAAGAGCAGATCGAGTTTGCCTCGAACATCCTGACGCTCGAGCCCGGCGACATGTTTGTCTGCGGAACGTGCGGCGGCGTCGGCCAGGGAACGAATACATTCCTCAAAGCCGGCGACGTGATGGAGACCGAGGTCGAAGGCCTTGGAAAGATGCGCAACCGCTTTGTCGAGGATCGCGGCTGACGTAGAGCAACAACTCGAAGGGAGGATTTCAATGAACCTTGTGCGGACGTTCTTCGCGGCTGCCGCAGTGTTGGGCGCTGTCGCGCTTGCCACCGCGGCGCAAGCTGCCGAGCCGATCAAAGTCGGCTTCAGCATGGCCTTGACCGGCGCGGTTGCGCCCATCGGCAAGCAGGTGCTCGCTGCGCTCATGATCTGGCGCGACGACATCAATGCCAAAGGCGGGCTGCTCGGCCGGCCGGTCCAGCTCATTTATTACGACGATCAGAGCAATCCCTCGAACGTGCCGCCGATCTACACGAAGCTGATCGAGGTCGACAAGGCCGATCTGCTGATCGGGCCTTACGCCACCAACATGGTGGCGCCCGCGATCCCGGTGCTGATGCAGTCCAAGAAAACGACGATCGGCATCCTCGCCAACGCCGCGAACAGCAAATTCCATTACGACCAGTATTTCTCGATGCTGCCGACCGGGCCCGAGCCGCAAAAGGCCTTCTCGACGGGGTTCTTCGAATTGGCGAAGGCGCAGAAGCCCCAGCCGAAAACGGTCGCGATCGTCGCGGCCGATGCCGAGTTCGCGCAGAACGCGGCCGATGGCGCGCGCGCCTCGATCAAGGAGATGGGCTTCAAGACGGTGATGGATAAGAGCTATCCGCCTTCCATCACCGATTGCACGCCGATCATGCGCTCGGTTCAGGCGCTCAATCCCGATATCGTCTATCTCGCCGCCTACCCGCCGGATTCCGTCTGCCTCATCCATGCGGCGAAGGAGATCGGCCTCGCGCCCAAGATGCTCGGCGGCGCGCTGATCGGGTTGCTCGTCACGCCGATCAAGATGCAATTGGGGCCGCTGATGAACGGCATCGTCAACAACACCGTGTTCGTGCCGGCCAAGAGCTTCCTTTTCCCCGGCACGATGGAGCTGCTCAACCGCTATCAGGCGATTGCGCCGCAGGAAAAGCTCGATCCGCTCGGCTGGGGCTTCGTGCCGCTCGGCTATGCCGCGGGCCAGGTGCTGGCCGAAGCAGTCGAAGGCGCCAAGACGCTCGATCAGGTGAAGCTCGCGCAATATATGCACACGCACAGCTTCAACACGGTGATGGGCGAGATCAGCTTCGGCAAGGACGGCGAGTGGACGAAAGCGCGCACCGTCTTCGAGCAATATCAGCACATCAAGGGCCATGATCTCGCCGAATTCAAAAGCGCCGAGCACGAGGTCGTGGTCTGGCCCGACAACATGAAATCGGGCAACCTCATCTATCCCTATTCGGCCGCACAGAATTAAAGGGGCCGACCGAGGAAAACGCCGCTCGCCGGCCCGGCGGGCGGCGTTTTGCATGGCGGCGCGAAAGGCCGCGTGCGCCGGAGGCAATCGTTAACGAAAACACAGGGTGTCGCCGCTTAAGCTGATCGCTCGGATGGTAAACCGCTCCTCAATCCGAGCTATCGCGTGACCCTGAAGCAAGACGCCATTCCCCTGTCGTCCAAGGCGGGATTCGCCATGCGCGCCGACACGGCGAGAGCATTCGGCGTCGCAGTCGCCTATCTTCTGCTCGGCGCGTTGACGCTCTCGCCGCTCCTTTGGGTGCATATCCCGCCGCTGGTCGACTATCCGGTTCATCTCGCGCGGATGTCGGTTCTGCTTCATGACGGCGACGGTTCGGCGATTGCGACGAACTACGTCGCGCATTGGCACTTGCTGCCCAATCTCGGCATGGACCTGGTGGTCCCGGTGCTCGCGCAACTCATGCCGCTCGAGCTCGCCGGAAAGCTGTTCGTTGCGTTGAGCATGAGCCTTTCCGTGATCGGAACCGCGACACTGCATCGCGCGCTTTATGGGCGCGTCGGGCTTTGGCCGCTTTGCGCTCTACTCTCCGTCTACAACGTCATCCTGTGGTACGGGTTTTTGAATTATCTCTTCGGCCTCGGCATCGCCCTGCTCGCCTTCAGCGCCTGGGTCGCGAGCGAGCGGCGACCGACGCGCTGGCGCATCGCAGGCTTCGCCGCCGTCGCCGCCGCCATCTTCGTCATCCATCTCTTCGCCTTCGGCGTCTATGGGCTGCTGGTCGTTTCCTATGAAGCCGGCAATGCGGCTGCCTCGCGCGGCCCGCTGAAAGACAAGGCTCTCCTCCTCGCAGGCGCGCTTCTACAATTCGTGCCGTCCGGCTTGATGCTGCTGGGCGTCGAAGGCGGGCCCCTATTCACGCAATTCGGCGATCTCAATGCCCGGCTGTCCGCCCTCGTCGCGCCGGCCTTCTTCGACGACGGCGACAAGACCGTGCTCGACGCGGCGATCTTCGCCATCGAATTCGTGCTGCTGCCCTGCGCGCTTCTCGCCGGCGCGCTGCGCGTCAGCCCGAGGATGCGGTTCCCGCTTCTCGCCATGATCGTCGTCTCGGCCTTGATGCCGGAATGGCTCAAAGGAAGTTGGGATGCGCATGTCCGGCTGCCGGTCGCGCTGGTGTTCGTTCTCATTGCCAGCACCCGATTCGACCGCTCGCATCGTGCTTTTGCCATGTGTTTCGCGATCCTCGTGCCGGCGCTGCTCGGCCTGCGCATCTGGGCCGTGACCGAGAATTGGCACGACATGGATCTGCGGATGACCGAGCTTCGCGCCGCGCTGCAGAGCGTCCCCGAAGGCGCGCGCATCCTGACGGTCCAATCGCCCATGCCCGCGGCCTGGCAACGTCCCTCGGGATTTCGCCGCCTCATCGACAGCACCGGCGCGCCAAGCTTCTCGCATCTTCCCGCCCTCGCCGTGCTCGATCGCGGCGCTTTCTACGTGCCGCTCTTCACCGGCTGGTATCCGATCGAGGCGAGCCCGCGCAATAGGGGCATGCCGCGCCTCTTGAACGGCATTCTGACCCCGGCCGAATTGCTGGAGCGGCTTGACCAGCCTTCGCCCGCCGCGCCGGCGCTCGATGCGCTGGGTGAGCCGCCTTGCTGTTACGAGTGGCAAAAGCACTTCGACTTCGTGCTGTGGACCGATTTCGGATCGCCGCCCGCGAGCCTGCCGAAAGCCCTCGCGCCTTGGGCGAGCGGCAGCTTCTTTCACGTCTACCGGATCACGAGGCCCTAAGGGCGGAATGCCGGTCCGCGGCGGCCGGCTGCCGCTGTTGCTCCGCCGGCGCTCCGTGGGCGAGAATGGTCTCGACCAGATAAAGCGGCCGCCGCTTCGATTCGAGATAAAGCCGACCGAGATATTCGCCGATAATGCCCAGCACCAGAAGCTGCACGCCGCCCATGATGAGAACGATCGTCGTGGTGCTGGCCCAGCCGACAGGCGCCTTCGCGAACATCCATCCGCCAAGCGTATAGATCAGCATGCCGAGGCCGAGCGCGCCGGTCAGCAAGCCGAAATAGGACGCGATCCGCAGCGGGACGATGGAAAATCCGGTGATGCCGTCGAGCGCCAGGGCGATCAGTTTTCGCAGCGGATATCCGGTCTCGCCGGCAAAGCGCGCATCGCGGTCATAGACCAAGGGCACCTGCTTCAGCCCCATCCAGCTCACCATGCCGCGGATGAAGCGGGTCTGCTCCGGCATCGCCTGCAAAACCCTCAGCACGCGGCGGCTGATCAAGCGGAAATCGCCGGTGTCGAGCGGGATATCGATATCGACCAGGCGGCGCAGCAGCCGGTAATAGATCCGGGTGAGCGCGGTCTTCACCCGGGTTTCGCCATGCCGCGCGCGGCGTTGGCCGTAAACCACGTCGGCGCCGTCGCTCATCAGCTTCAGCATCGGCAACAGCAGCTCGGGCGGATCTTGCAGATCCGCATCGATGATCAGGATCCGCTCGCCGCGGCAATGATCGAGCCCGGCCGAGAGCGCGACTTGATGACCGTAATTGCGCGTC
>Ga0134128_10010185_pt1 | contig 11267 bp, 11 predicted proteins | sample KB31754_FD_96462 | JGI IMG/M metagenome (GOLD analysis project Ga0134128, IMG submission 96462) | Terrestrial soil microbial communities with excess Nitrogen fertilizer from Kellogg Biological Station, Michigan, USA - KB3-175-4 | ecosystem: Environmental > Terrestrial > Soil > Unclassified ...
GCTTACGAGCATCTGTTGCTCTTGGAGCGCGACAAGGAAATCGCCGCGCTACGACGCCGGCTGGATCTCCAAACGCGGTCACAGACAATCGCAGCGGACTGAGCCGTGAGGTCGATAAGTGGGGCCCGTGTCGCCCATGTCCGCACCATGAAGCGCTGCTGCCCCAGCGTCAGCTCCCTCGTGTCTCATCGCTCATCGCCATGCCCTCGGCTTGCGGCCGATTGCCGCTGCCGGAGCATTGGAGCATCGAGCCATCAGCTCAGCGTCGGAAAAACGGGATGCCGGAGTGCTTACTGTCCGCATATCTTGGCCGGTGGACCGGCCGAGCGGGCACTGAATAGCTACTTCCGAACACCAGGGTTGGTAGCGGGTCACCAGGATAGTTGATGGCGCAACTTGCTGAATTCAATGTTGTTTTTATTCAAAGTGGTAGCGGGGGCTCGCTTGTGGCATTGCTTGCTGCGGCTGTCGCGGAGGACTCGTTGACAGTCTCTCCTGCCTGCAGGACGTTATTGGACTCCGCGCGAGCCTTTTCCGCGACGAGTGGGTTTGCGTCCAAAAGCTTCCCTCAATGCAGCAATACCTGTACCTATGGGAGGTAATTTTGCCCGAATTGGTCCAAGCTTGAGGGATCCGCCTGAAAGTATTACGGCGGCGACCAGCGCCGTTGCAAGGCCGCCAAACTCGATATGCACCGGATTGCGGCGTGAGAGATCCAAAATCGTGAGTTCCTCTGGGAGTGGCTTACTAGCGAGGTGGACGATCTCTCGTGGGCCATATGTTGGCAATCGATGTCGAAGTGCGACAAGAAATCCTTCAAGCTCCGGGCCGTCGGTTGCGAGTAATGGCCATTCGGACTGCCGCAGCAAGTCACTTGCGGCCGCATAAGCGGCGCGGAACAGGTATAGGAAGTTGGAAAACTCCCAGACGCTTATCGGTCCCCATGCCGTCTCGATCTCAGCAAACACGGATTCTCTGTCGGCCACGATTCTCTCCCCCCTATAGGCAAGTCAGAGCCGCAGTAAAATGGTGGTGGGCTGCACGATCCCGCGCCCGTCAGAGTCGTGCTCTCAACGAGTGGTGATGGCACGCCTGATGTCGGTAAGCTTCTCTGGCCCATGCCTTTGCGTGGAACCGCAGAATCTTACAGCGGCGACCGTTCTTGATACGGCCATACACAATTGCAGAACTGGAGTGCTGGTATGAACCTGCAAGAGATAACTACCGGTGCAAGTTAAGGTCTCTGCTTGCGATCACTAGCAGGCGCTGTGCGAGATAGTGTACCAGTTCAATGTCAAATGAGAGCTGATCAGCTTCCCGGGAAAAAGGTAGAAGAAGTTCAAGGTCTGAATCCCGCGAGTCCGTCTTTGTGTGAACTATTTTACAGCGGATGTCGTAAATTCGATCCGCAACGTCATTTCTAAGATCGGCTGTAGGATTCGCCAAAGGTATTCTGTGATAGGGCAATGCCTTTGATTTTGTCAGTATAAACTCTTTGCGGTCGCTGTCTGATTCCAGAAATTGTCGCAAAGCGTCAGCGTCAATGCTTTCCGCCAATGTCGCGCGCAGTTGCGACCGCTCGTCTCCAAACCCGCCGGCACGGCTAACCTGTATGGCGGCCAACAGCTTGGCGACGTCGACGTCCCGATCACTTCGAAAGGTCGGGTCCTTCAATATTGATTTCACTCTTCGCTGCGCCTCTGATTTTGAGTAGATGGGAAAGTAGAATTCAATGACTTGGTAATAGGCTAGGAATTGAAGAAGCGGCATGCTCGTTGCGCTCCTCCCGTACCAGTACAGTGAAAGCGGCGCTCCGTCGAATTCCGTCACTGGGTACTGTAAATCGGACGCGAGACCCCTTCTGCTCCGAGAGCGCCTAATTGTGCGGAGCCGCTGGCGCTCAAGAGTCAACGGAAACTCTGTTAGGAGATCAAGTTGAAAGAGCGTTGCGTCCGCCATTTTTTTTAGAAGTTCAAGTGCTGCATCGTGTGTCGTGGCGCTGCAGCCTAGAAGTCTGATCGAAAGTCGAGAGCGGCAGAGTTTCTTAAAGTGATCGGAAGGTTCGCCTAGCTCAATGATTGGTAAGCCCTGCGCTCTTGGATTGAGTCGCAAACGGGAAGGACGTGAATCGCTGCCATCCTGAGCAGTATCCACGCCGAATAGACGCCGTCGAATTAGCGACATGCTGTTTAGGCCGACGATCAAACTCTGGAGTCCGGCTTCAATCGTGCCGTCACAATACGAGCAAATGGCCTCTAGCTCAGAAAGGTACGTATATTCCTCGAAGTTGAAGGACAGCAATTCAACGAGCGATTGGTAGTTCCAAATGTACAGGCGCCGAACGGACCGTCCGCTCTTCATTTTGATCACAAAGCAACGTGGCAGCGCTTTGTCGTCCTCGAATTCGATTTTGGCCGCATCACATCGCCGCTTGAGCTGGCCTGCAGCGGTTTCCGTAAGATCCGTTGGAAACTGATCTTCCGGCTGGTCATCATCGACATATGGCAAGTCGGTCATTGTTGTAAGCCTGTAGAAAGAGGCGGGTGAGCTGTAATGGTTGCAGACTGAGTCCTAAACGGCTCTGCGGCGCGGGGGAAAGCGGGGTGGTCCAATCTCGGTGCGAGCTGCGTACTGGGCGTCTCTGCAGTTGCGTGTGCTCAGCTCCAAACCAGCATGACTCATTCAAAAACGACAGGGCCCGTCCGGGAGCAGCGCTATCGCAATTCGGGTTCATGTCGAGCGTTTCACAACTGGTGGCGCCGGGGGAGAACTGGTCTCCTATTTGCTCGCATATACCACTAATGGCGTATCAATCAATTCTCGAACGTAGCTGTCCGCAGCTGCGAGAACGGTAGCGGCTTCGGGCGTCAGCGCTGCACGGCTAAGGCCGGGCTGGACGATTGCGATCTCAAATCTCGATCGAAACCGATCAATTCTTCGTCGCAATTTCCGTAAGGCGCTCGCATCGCCTTTCTCGAATCGGGTCGGACGCCCGTTTAGAAGGGGGGCAGAATCACGCCGCTCCAAGTGCTGAAGCAATGCTTCCGGATTGCTTACCAACCGGGAACTCCTAATCGCCTGTCCGCACACCTCGTACAGATCGGCCATTCGAACCCCGGGCTCCTGGCCATGCGCGTATTTGCAATGATAAAGGCGGAATAATATCTCTTGCTCGCCTTGCAATATTTCCACCACATCGGCGGCTTCCCCTGCGTCGTCGTCGTCTATTACGAACGTATTTTCAGAGCGCAGGCGATCCTCTATCAGACGTCCCTGGACCGAGGCTTGGCGCAAAACGCCATTCTTCCACTTTGATTCAAAGCGAAGGGGTATCCCCTGCCAATCGAGTACGCGGACCTGATTGGTATCGAATAGATGTGGTAGTTGTTTAGGATATGCAAGAAGCCGAGAACCGCGCACCTCTGAGCCATTCGGCAAAAAGAGAACAGGGGGATTGTCTGTAAAATATTCTGCGGCTCGGACAGTGCCGTCCCCAACGTCGATAGTTATGGGAATTCCGGAAGTCTGCAGAACTTGGAATCCATGTTGGCTCCATTCCATGGTAAACGTTTCGGTCGTGTTCTCGCCAAGTGCGAGTACCAGGTCAACCTGCTGTGATGAGTGCCTAATCCAAGACGATACACCAACGGAGTCTGCGCTCAAAATTGTGAGATTTGCTGCGATCCGAATGTCCGCTGGCGCAAATAGCCACTCGTCCGGCATCAAAATCGAGAGAATTGGAGAGTCGGGAAAAGCGTGGATCTCCGTGGGTACCAACGTATGCGCGAGAAAGCCGTCCGTTTGTATCCGATGATCAAGCACCTTTGTCGCGACTTTCTGGCACCAATTTTGCCATTCCGGTATTGAAGAAGACGTCATAGACCACAGGCGGCCTTTGTACGAAACCCCAATGCTCCCACGATGGCCGCGTTCGTAGCCGACGCCAAATATGTTGGATTTCATGGTCCCGGCTTGGGTGAGGGGTGAAATAGCCTCCGACACATCATATCCGGTGTACATTCGAAACCGCAGCTTCCCGCGGCCATAGAGCCCGACATTCTGAAACACAAGCCTCGAAAAACCACTGAGAGCACGGAACATTTGTTCCCCGGAGATCAATTTCGCGCGACTTTTCGTAACCGCGTTCGCCAGGGAGTTGTGCAGGGTGGAAGTCTGTGAGCTATGAATGAAGAGAAGTCCGCTTTCTCTGTCGTGGTATAGAATGAAGAGATCCCAGATTTCATCATTGACCTCCTTGATGTGGGCCCAATCGATCGGGAGCGCAGTCGCCGTAATGAATACGCACATATCCCTGTCGTGGCTGATCCAGGTGCGGTGCACCTTTGAGCTACGGCGGATGACCTTTCGATAAAGTTTCGGTGAGAACCCTGCTGCTTGATAAATGACTGTACTCGTCTTAGGCCTAAGCATGCCTAGGTCAAATGCGCCTCGGTTTTGGCCGGCTGGCTGCATTCGCTCGATGAACTCAGATAGTTCTATATGCGCGAGATTGGCCCTGGCGCTGAGTTGAGGAATCAGCGCGTTCCAGTCAGCGTCCTCTGCGTAGAGGTCTTCAATTGCGTCCTGGACTTTTGCATCGCCCAAATTTGCTACGAGTGTTGCTGATCCTAAGCCTGGCTGGCTCCGGGTGAATCGGCCTGTGAATTGCAGCGTGATAGCGAGACTTTTTTGGATGTCATGCATGGCAGCAATTTTCAATGCTGGCATGTCGAATCCCTCGCCGAACATATCTACGCAGACAATTATCTTGTGTTGTCCAGTGTGAATTTCCTTTAGTAGCGTGCGTCTTTGTTTGACGCCGCTGTGGATTAACACAGGTGAAAGGTCTGGAGCAATGTCGCGGTATATCTCGTGATACAGACGTTCCGCGCGTAACTTCGTGCCGGCTCGGGCGAGGAGAATGTGTTGCAGTCCAGCGTTGCGATCTAGTCGCAGTTGGGTGACCGCGCGCTTTGCGATTTCGCGGTCGGCGACGGAGGTGTCTGGTTCGTCGATTGCGATGAAGTTTATCTTGCGAAAGTAGCCCTGTTCTTGTGCTTGGTGCAGGGGAAACTGGTATATGATCTTTCCGGGTACCCGCTCTCCATCGAGGCGAAATGGTGTCGCTGTGAAACCGGCTACGCGTAATCCTTTCAATCGAGTAAAGACTCGATTCCACGTCGAAGCTGGAACGTGGTGGGCTTCGTCAAAGTATACGGTGTCAAACAACTGTAGGAAAGCATCTAAGCGTTCTTCCGTGAGTCCATGGAGCATGGCCACGGTAGAAATCACTACGTTTGATTTGTGAAGTTCGACGTCATCCGCGTTTGCGCGAGGTGTCCGTCGTGGTACTGCCACGATCGGGCATTTGCACTTTTCTGACACTACGTTCGCGCTGAATAGAACACCTAACGAGCTGAATTTATCTGCTGTCTGCGCGCGCAGAGGGTCACTCGGAACTAAAACGAGAAGCCTCCGGGGCCGGTGCATGACCATGCTTGCGATCATGACTTCGGTCTTTCCTGTGCCCGTTGGTAGGACCAGGAGAGCTGGTGCGGGTTGATCGATAGTCCAGTGCGCGGCCAGGGCGTGCAAAGCGCCAATTTTCGGGAGGCGCAATCCGGGCGTGGTGATGTCCCCGGTAGCATTGCGAATTTCCGCGTCTAGATTGATATGGCCCCAGGTGGCGGTGATCGCTCGTGGCCGGGGAAGGTCGCTGGTGGTTAGGCTTGGATGCTTTAGCCACTTAACGGTGTCCCCGAGAAGTACAGTGCCATTGTCGAATTTGAGGTCGCCAGCGTGGATGTGAAAGTCCGCGTCTTGGGTGGGAGATGGAAGTCGCTGAGTTGTCGTTATAACTATGGCGTCGCCGGTGGGCAAAGTTAGGCGTAGGGCGCGCACCGCGCCTGCTGCACCTTCTAGTATGTAAGGCTTGCACTGAGTGCGGATCGCAGGGGACGTGACGTGGGTCAAGTCAGTCCGGTCCGAGCGAAACAAGCGGCGAAGTTCCGGAACTACGACGCTACGTGTTTCGCTGGCCTCTTCTAGGCTGATCGGCATGTTCCATCACCCGCAGTTGCAGTTCTGAGTCGACGGCCCGCGTAGCCCGTCGGCGAAGGTGACTCTTTGGATGGCCTGATTGGCTTGCCTGGGATCGGCAGGTGGAGGGCTATCGTGTCCTGTCTAACGTCGGACTGGCGAGCATCGGCGCTGGGGTGCAATGTGCTGTTATGGGTGGCCGCCTCCGGGGCAACCCCGGGGCATCCTTGGCTCTTGATCGGCGCGTCGCGTGTGACGCGTAAATAGGCTTCTGCCTTGCCCAACGGCCGTCCTCCCCGTTCCCAATTGTGGCGTGCGCGGACGTCCGCTACATCGCTAGCGTGAGAATTTCATTATTAGAGCAATTGGCTGCGTAGCATAGCGTCGAGAAGGAAAAAATCCAACTGTTGCCAACGGGAAAGCGGTAGATCCTCCATACGCTATCGCACGCACCCGTCGTCGAGTGTCCGGAGTGGGGCCGGCAGACCCGTCACTGCCGTCATTCCGAGTAGGCGCTCCAAGTCCGGAGGCAGGTGGCGTTCAAATCAATGCCGCCGAAGATCCTGGCGCCGCCCGTGGTTCGCCTCCGTCGATAGCCACGTCGCTCCATATCGATTGCCAGATCGCGCTGGGACAGGTTCGGCTCGCCGAGCTGCTGGCAGTATTCGCGGTACTGCGTGAAGAACACAGAGGTCTGCACCTGGGCGCTTGCACCGGTTTGGCAGCGCTCTTCGATGAAGCGGCCAAGCGTGTCCGACTCATGGCGGTACTCGTCCACGGCCTGCGTGATCAAGGACGGGGGCGCCAGGCCCAGGCGCCGCCATTCAAGGCAACCGGTCACGGCCCAGCGGAGGATTCCCGGCAGCTCGGCGCGGAGCTTCTCCAGCAGCTGCCTATCCTGTTCCGCTTCCGGGATGGAGACGATGAACGGGATCAAGTGCAAGCGCCGCCAGATGCCCTTGTCGGTGCCGACAATGGTCGGCTTATGGTTGCCGCGCAACAGGAGTTTGTGCGTAGGGGCGAAGTCGAAGAATTCCCGGTTGAGGAACCGGCCCGTGAGGGAGTCCGTACCGGTCAGATCCTTCAAGCGGGCTTCATCGAACCGGGAGTCATGGCTGGTCTCGTTCATGAGAACGCCACGCATGCCCTTCAGCCGCGCGATGTCGTTTGGGACGCCGCTGTGGCGCCGGGCCATGATCATCTGCGGCTGGCCGATCATGGCGTATTCCCCGAGCAGCTGGGCGATGATCTCGCAGTAGACGCTCTTGCCGTTCGCCCCTTCGCCATACAGGAAGTGAAACGTCTGTTCAGTGGTGACGCCGGTCAGCAGGTAGCCGGCGAGCCGGCCTAGGTAGGCGCGGAGTTCTTCACCCTGGCCGGTGATGCGATTCAGGAATTCATTCCACAGAGGGCATTCCGCCGATTCGTCAAAGTCGATCGAGACGACCTTGGTGAGGTGATCCTCGCGCGCATGGGGGCGGAGCGTGCCTGTTCGGAGGTCGAGCGTTCCATTGGCGACATTCAGGAGCCAGGGGTCGCTGTCGAAAGCGTCGACGGGCACCAGGATTCCCGGCTCGGAGCGTAGGAGGTAAGTCATCGCCTCGACGCCGCCCCGCGATTGAGACCGCCGTGCGTGGCGGAGCATGCGGGCTTCGTTGTCCCCATGGGCTTCAGCAAGGATGCTGGTGGCGGTTTCTTTGGCAAGAGCCTGGACCCGGACGCCACTGTCGTCAGCCGCCCACCGTCGGTAGTCCCAGACGAGCCAGCCGCGCGCCTCGGTGAACCGAATGTTTTGACCGTGGGCCTGGGCCAGTCGCCGGGCATTGGCGATATCCGTGTCCGTGAGCACTGTCGCGCGCGGTCCGGCTAGATCGCTGCGCGATCGGGAGACCGGCAGGTGAATGATCTTGTCATCGGGAGGGGGGTTATGGTTTTGCATAGTGCGTTCTCTGCGAATCCTGGGCGGCCGGAGTGCCGGCCGGGTTGTTCAAGGCTGGCTCATCCGAGCCGGCCGAATTGACGCCTGACGCCGGAGCAGCCGCAGCTGCGTGCTCGCTCAGGATCTCGGCTGCCACCCGCTCGGCGAGCAGGCGGGCGAGACCCCGGATGGCTTGGGCACGCGATTCCACGGTTGCCGGCTCCAATCAGCAGTGGGCCGGGTGACGAGCCGGCTGAGCAGCCGGCGAGCGCTCATCAGGAGCCGACTGAGCACTCATCGAGGGCCGGCCGGGTGTCGGCTGAAGCCGGCTGGGGCGACCGGCGAGCGCTTGGCCAGCACTGGCGGAGTGCCGACCGATCCGGGTCGCCAGTCGGTTCCACCGGCTCAATGCCGATCGGCCTGAGCCGGGTGAGCCGGCATAGCCGGCGCTGGTGCCGGCCGGCTCTGTCGGCTCAGAGACCCGCCTAAGTTGACTCTGCCGGCTGGGGAAGCGGGCTGTCGTTCGTAGGGGCTGCGCACTCATGCCCGAGACCTCCGGCCTCGGGCAGCAATGCGCTCATCGAATACGGCGCGCAGCGTCGAGATGGTGGACTCGTCAAAGAGGCGACGGCCAGCGCTGTCGATGGAGTAGGGGATGAGCTTGCGCCGCGAGTACTGGCGGACGGTCCCTTCGGACACCCCCGCCGCGCGGGCGAGGCCGCTCACGGTCAAAGTTTTGGATCGCATTTGAGTCTCCGTAACGGCACTATCGCCGTAACGAAATAATGCGTATACTTAATGGTAACAAACAAGCGACCCCGGATTCGGAGGCTTTGTGGTTACAGATCGGACGGAGAGCAGCCAGCTCCTGGAGTTCCTGCAGCAGACCAACGGCATCTCCGATATGGCACCCCTGTCGGAGGAGGAATTCCTGGACAGGGTGATCGGGATTGCGAATGCGCGCCACCAGGAGGAGCTGCACGCCCTGGAGACACAGTTGGTCAGTGGGTTGAAGCTGGAGGAGCCACAGGTGTTCTTCTACGCCCGACAGGCGCCGCTCACTCCGAAATTGCGGGAGACCCAGGAGCGACTGCGGAAAAATCTGGACCTCATCCGCAACACGCCGCAGAAGGCACCCAGACTCCTGGAGAACGAGCTCCGGCTGGCAGGCGACGGGATCGCGATCCGTCCTTCCTATGTCGTGACGTCTGAGGGCGTGGAGGTTTTTTACCGCTACTACCCGGTGAGCCTGGAGGCCGCTCTTGGGTACGGACTCGTGTTGCTGCTGGATAAGGATCGGCCCTATGGCAAGGATCTCTGCCGCTGCCGGCTGGAGCAGTGTGAGCAGTTCTTCTTGGCGATCCGGCCGGCGATGGGGCGGCCTCGGCGGGACTACTGCTGCAAGGGGCATCTGGCCATGGCCCACAACCGGGATAGCGCTGATCGCGTCCGCCTTCATCGCGAGCGAAAGGCGGCGGAGAAGGCGAAACCACGGCGCCAACGGCGCTAATAGAGTTGTGAATCAGCGCAATCGCTCAACCGGTGAGTTCCATAATTGCGCGGAGCGAGTCAAATGAGAGCAGCGATCTACGCCAGGTATTCTACCGAGAAGCAGTCGGAACACTCTATCGAGGATCAGTTTCGCGTCTGCGAGCGGTTGGCGGAGCGCCATGGCTTCAAGGCCATCACGCATTTCAGTGACTCGGCGGTCTCGGGCGGCACGGCCTACCGTGACGGTTACCAGCGACTGTTGGTTGCTGCGCGTCGGGGTGAGTTCGACGTGATTGTCGCGGAGGATACCTCGCGCCTCTGGCGCCTCATGGCTGAGCAGGCGCCGCGACTCGCCGAGTTACGCGATCTTGGCATCCACGTGGTGACACATGACCTCGATACGCGCCAGGAGAACGCAGCCATTCTGGGCGCGGTCAACGGTGCCATGTCCGAGCATTACCGCCAGGAGATCGCGCGCCGCACGCGACGCGGCCTGGAGGGCCGTGCGCGGGCGAAACAGCCGACCGGAGGGCGAGCCTATGGCTACATCGCCGCGCGCGATTCGGGGAGTGGCCGACGAGCTATCGAGGCGCAGCAGGCCGAAGTTGTGAGGCGCATCTTCCGAATGTATGCCGAGGGCATGAATCCCCGCGAGATTGCCGCCATCCTCAATGAGGAACGGGTGCCATCTCCGGGATCAAGTTGGTGCCGTCAACAGAGGCGGCGTGCGAAGTGGATGCTGTCAGCCATCGCTGGAGACCCGACCAGGGGTGTTGGGATACTCAACAACGAGCTGTATATCGGCCGGGTCATCTGGAACCGATTCCGGTGGGTGCGATCCGTCGCCGACTCCAAGCGGCGGAAGTGCGTGCTCAATCCAGAGCGTGATTGGGTGATACACACGGACGAGAGCCTACGGATAATCCCGCAGGAGCTGTGGGACCGCGTGAAGGCCCGGCAGCGCGCGCGCTCGGAATCGATCGGGCAGAGCGTTCGGCAAGGGCTGCGGCGCGCCACCAATCGGACGGGGCGAAAGCCTTCATTCCTCTTCAGCGGCTTGCTCAAGTGCGGCTGTTGTGGTGCGAACTTCGTCATGACCGATCGGACGCATTACTCCTGTGCGTCGAGGACTCACGGGGGCAAGGCCGCGTGCGAGAGCACGATTCGCATCAAGCGAGCGGTCGTTGAGACGGGGCTGCTGGCTGGCATCAAACAGGATCTCTTGGCGCCGGAGATCGTCGCTGAGGTCGCCCGACAGGTGCGCGAAATCGTCCGCCAGAGGGTTCGGGAGACAAAGGGCGCGAGTGACGGTAGTGACAGGCTCGCCGCGTTGGAGCGGGAAATCGAAAACCTCGCGGATGCCATCGCTGGCGGCGCCCTCAAGGGATCGGCCACTCTGGCCGATCGGCTGATTCGCGCGGAGGCTGAGATGGCACGGCTCCAGGCTGCACCTAAGCCGCCACAGGCTGGGGTCGTCGAGCGCCTGCTGCGCGAGGTGGCGGATCGCTATCGTGCCCTGGTGGCGCGCCTGGAGACGTCCCTGGCAGAGACGGACGTCGATATGGCGCGCGCGGAGCTGCGGAGCCTGTTCGGCTCGATCCGCGTTAGCGGAGACGATAGGGAAGTGCGCCTGGAGGCTGACCTCGGAGCAGTTCAGGCCAGCCTTCTACAAGCGGCCGGAGGGCCAGCAAACAACGTGGTAGCGGGGGCAGGATTTGAACCTGCGACCTTCGGGTTATGAGCCCGACGAGCTGCCAGACTGCTCCACCCCGCACCAGGAGGGGCGCGCATTCTACAAGCCGCTCGAGGGAAGGGCAAA